>Ga0181526_10002977_pt1 | contig 14152 bp, 12 predicted proteins | sample PEATcosm2014_Bin_35_FD_119750 | JGI IMG/M metagenome (GOLD analysis project Ga0181526, IMG submission 119750) | Peatland microbial communities from MTU Mesocosm Facility, Houghton, MI, USA - PEATcosm2014_Bin06_30_metaG | ecosystem: Environmental > Terrestrial > Soil > Wetlands > Peat | place...
GGCGACATCAGGCTGACCGATGTCGGCAAACAGTTCGCCGAATTGGGAACCGACGATCGCAAGAAATTGTTCCAGCGCCAGTTGTTGTCCTACGTGCCGCTCGCCGCGCATATCCGCCATGTGCTGCAGGAGCGCACCAACCACGTCGCGCCGAAGAGCCGCTTTTTCGACGAGTTGGAAGATCACATGACCACGGAGGACGCGGAGCACACCTTGCGCGCGGTCACCGCCTGGGGACGTTACGCCGAAGCCTTCGCCTACGACGACGATTCCGGCACGTTCAGTCTCGAAAATCCGACATAAATTTCGTCCCACATCGCCCCTGCAGGGTGGCCGCGGCGCGGCCAGACGCCGCTTGCAACCGGCTTTCCCGGCCGATAACCCTTGGGCCGTTAGACAGAATGAGGGCGATGATGTCTATCTTACCGAAGACCGAAGGCAGCGTCCGGATGCAGTGGCTTCTGCTCGGTTCGCTGGCGCTTAATCTGTTTTTCGTCGGTGCGGCGGGCGCCGTGGCATTCCGCTATACCGGTCCGGTGCCATTGGCGACGGTGGCGCGGATCGATCACAATTTGGCGAGCAGGCTTGAGCGTATCGCCAGCGGTTTGCCGCCGGCCGACTCGGAAATCATGCGCGCGCAATTGCAGCGGGATGCGGAAAAAGTAGCTACCGCGCAGGCCGATTTGCGACTCTCCCAGGAAGCGGTGCGCAGGAGCCTGCGCGCTGAGCCGTTCGACGTCGACGCGATGCGCTCGGCCATGGCGGCGAACCGCGCCGCCCATGACAATTTCGATCTGGTCGTTCACGACACGATCGCGACGGCGGCTGCCAAAATGTCCCTGGTCGGGCGCACCAAGCTCGCGGACGGGCCGGGCCGCGAAGGCGCACGATCGCTCCAGCAATAAGACGGCGCATTGGTTCACGCGGCACTGCGCCGCGCATTAGCGGCGATCGCCAAAAGCGCGCGTTCGGCGATGGTGTCAGCTAGCGCCGAGTTGCGCCGCGATTCCAGGACCGCACCGGCAAGTTCGGCCATGGCGGTGAGCAATCGCGCCGTACTCCACTGGCGCAGCGCGGCTTCGACAAGCGTCTTGCGGCGAAAATGCAACGGCGGCTGCACGGCATCGAGCGAGAACGATCCGCCCTCGTCGATGGCGAGCCGCCATTTGTGCAATTGCGCAACCTGGCGCTGGGCATTGAACAGGATCGATCCGGCGTTGGCTCCCGCGGTCCGCGCTTTGGCGAGCTGAGCTTCGAGTTCCGCGGGGCGGCCGGCGAAGGCCGCGTCGACGATGTCTTCGAGCGCCAGCGCCGAGGCGTCGGAAACGACCGCGATGACATCATCCACCGTAACCTCGGCGCGGCCGCGCGCATAAAGTGTGAGCTTGCGGATCTCATTGCGGGAAGCCGCGCGGTCGCCGCCGAGCAGCGGGATCAGCAAAGCTCGCGCATCGGACGCTAGCGTCAGTCCGGCCGCGCGCAACTCATCGTCGACTAGGCGCGCGCGATCCTTCTCGCTGTCGGCATAGCACGGCAGCGCCGCGGCATTCTTGGCGCGTTCGCACAGATTGCGTAGCGGCGCATTGCGGCGCAAATCGCCGGCCTCGATCACCACGCGGCATCCGGCAATGGCGGCGCCGAGCAGGGCCTCGACCGCCGGCGCTATATTGCGGCCGCCGGCCTTCAGCCACACCGCGCGGCGCCCGCCGAACAGCGGAATGGTCAGCGCCTCCTCGACCAGCCGCGCCGGCTCGGCGCTGACTTCCTCGCCTTCGAGCCGCGCCAGCGCGAACGGATCGGCCGGATCGTCGACTGAGGCTTTGATGAGAGCGTTGACACGTTCACTGACCAAGCCGGCGTCCGGGCCGAATACCAGCACCACCGGACGCGCCGGATCGGGGCGCGCGATGAAGCCGTCGACCTCCGCAGCTTTGACCGCGACCATGAGACGATGGTAGCCGCTAAGTGCCGGCGACGAAATACGAGGCCAGCCGGTTGCGGATGGCTTCGGCGGCGAGCTGGATGGCGCGGTCTTCGGCGTCGCGTTGCGCGCGCTGCTGGGCAAAGCGCTGCTGCGAACCTGGCGCGTCGGTGTCGACCCGGGCGTAAGTCGAGTCCTTCAGCACGGTCTTGCCGGTCGCAATCTCGACGAGCTGATAAATCGCCCTGATGCCGTCGACCTGCGCCGTCGGCCGTCCGCTGGTGATGTCGATCATCACCGTGGTCTCGGTTTCCGCGAGCGTGACCGTGAGGCGATGGGTGGGGGCGCTCGCGCCGGCGGCGCCGTTTAAATCGTATTGCAGTGCATTGCGCATGGCGACGGCCAGCCGGGTCCCGGTCGTGCCTTCGCGCGCCGGTATCGGCGCGATGTCGACGTCGGCGAGCTTGTCGTGAACGCTCTCCGCATTGACCGAGGGGCGCGAGCCGTAGAGCGGCTCGAAGCAGCCCGCGGTCAAGCTCGCCGCGGCAAGCACGACGGCGAGCCGCGCGACGCGCGCCATCCTGCGGGGCTCAGGCCACCACATTGACGATCCGTTGCGGCACGACGATGACCTTTTTGGGCGGCTTGCCCTGAAGCTGTTGTCTGACGGCATCGAGCGCTAGAACCGCGGCCTCGATCTCGGCGGTGGACGCGTCGCGCGCCACCGTGACCTCGGCGCGCTTCTTGCCGTTGATCTGAACCGGCAGCGTCACCGTGTTCTCGACCAGAAGCTCAGGCTCGACCGCGGGCCAGGCCGCTTGCGCGACCAGTCCGGTGTGGCCGAGCGCGGCCCAGCACTCCTCGGCAAGATGCGGCATCATCGGGTGAAACAGTTGCACAAGAATGTTAACGGCCTCGCGCATCGCCCAGCGCACGTCCTCGGCAATGGCCCCTTCCTCGGTGTCGATATTGCCAATGAACTCATTGAGAATATTGGCAAACTCGTAAATCTGCGCCACGCAAACATTGAAGTGTAGCTTTTCGATGTCGGCGCTGACCCCCGCCAAGGCCCGATGCGCGGCCTTGCGCAGCGCGAGCGCCGCCGGTGCGAACTGTACAGGGCGTTCGGCCGGCGCCACTTGGGCGATTTCGGCGGCCTCGCCGACCAGCCGCCATAGCCGTTGCGAAAACCGCCAGGCGCCCTGCACGCCGCGCTCGGTCCATTCGACGTCACGGTCGGGCGGTGAGTCCGACAGCATGAACCAGCGCGCCACATCGGCGCCGTAACCCGCGATGATCTCGTCGGGATCGACCGTGTTGCGCTTCGACTTCGACATCTTCTCGATGGCGCCGATCGCAACCTCTTCGCCGCTGGTCAGCAAACACGCGCGCCGGGCATTGCCGTCGCCCTCGATCTTCACTTCGGCCGGCGCCACCCATTCGCCGCTCTTGCTGCGATAGGTCTCGTGCACCACCATGCCTTGGGTGAAGAGACCGGCGAACGGCTCGTCCAACCCGACATGGCCGACAGCTTTCATGGCGCGGGTGAAAAAGCGCGAATAGAGCAGGTGCAAAATCGCGTGCTCGATGCCGCCGATATATTGATCGACCGGCATCCAGGCATCGACCATCGGCCGATCGGTCGGCGCCGTCGTGATCCACGGATCGGTGAAGCGCTCGAAATACCACGACGAGTCGACGAAGGTATCCATGGTGTCGGTCTCACGGCGCGCGGCACCGCCGCATTGCGGGCAGGCGACGTGTTTCCAGGTCGGATGGTGATCGAGCGGATTGCCTGGCCGGTCGAACGTCACGTCCTCCGGCAGCGTCACCGGTAGATCTTTTTCCGGAACCGGCACCACGCCGCAGGCTTCGCAGTGAATGATCGGGATCGGGCAGCCCCAATAGCGCTGCCGCGAAATGCCCCAATCGCGCAGGCGGAAGTTCACTTGCCGCTGTGCTACGGGCCGATTGCCGGCGCTCTCGTTCTCGAGTCGCCGCGCGACTTCTTCCTTCGCTTCCGCGATCGTCATGCCGTCGAGGAAACGCGAATTGATCATGCGACCGTCGCCGTCATAGGCCGTGTCGGTGATGACGAATGTCTTCGGGTCCTGGCCGAGCGGGCAGACTACCGGAATATTGCCGAGGCCGTATTTGTTGACAAAGTCGAGGTCGCGCTGGTCGTGCGCCGGGCAGCCGAAAATCGCGCCGGTGCCGTAATCCATGAGAATGAAGTTTGCGACGTAGACCGGCAGTCGCCACGACGGATCGAACGGATGCACCGCCTTGATGCCGGTGTCGAAGCCGAGCTTCTCCGCGGTGTCGATCTCGGCTTGCGCCGTGCCGATCTTCTTGCACTCGGCGATGAACGCGGCGAGCGCGGGATTTTTCGCCGCCGCTGCGGTCGCGAGCGGGTGATCCGGCGCGATGGCCATGAATTTCGCGCCGAACAGCGTGTCGGGCCGCGTGGTGAAAATCTCGAGCTCGGTTTCGCCGCCCGGCGTCGTTCCATGATCGAGCGCGAAGCGGACCAGCAAGCCTTCCGAGCGGCCGATCCAGTTCTTCTGCATCAGCCGCACTTTTTCCGGCCAGCGCTCGAGCGTGTCGAGCGCGTCGAGCAGCTCCTGCGAATACTTGGTGATCTTGAACACCCACTGGCTCATCTCGCGCTGCTCGACCACGGCGCCGGAGCGCCAGCCGCGGCCCTCGATCACCTGTTCGTTGGCGAGCACGGTCTGATCCACCGGATCCCAGTTCACTTTGCGCTTCTCGCGCTCGACGAGACCGGCGCCGAGGAAATCGAGAAACATTTTCTGCTGATGCTTGTAATAGGCCGGATCGCAGGTCGCGATCTCGCGGCTCCAATCGAGCGACAGCCCCATCGATTTGAGCTGCTTTTTCATCGCCGCGATATTGTCGTAGGTCCACGCCTTGGGATGGATCTTGCGCTCCATCGCGGCGTTCTCGGCCGGCATGCCGAAAGCGTCCCAGCCCATCGGGTGCAGCACGTTGAGGCCCATCGCCCGTTTGAAGCGCGCCACCACGTCGCCCATGGTGTAATTGCGGACATGCCCCATATGGATGCGCCCCGACGGATAGGGGAACATTTCGAGGACGTAGTATTTCGGGCGCGGATCGTTATTTGGCGTCGCGAAGATGCCGCGCTCGTCCCAGATTTTCTGCCAGCGCGCCTCGGCGTCGCGGGCGTTGTAGCGGTCGGTGGCCATTAGATCTGCGATTATGCGATTTGCGATTACGCCGGGTGTCTTTTACGGTCGCCGGACGTGACACGAAAGCCTGCGGTGGGTCAACGGCTTGAGACTGTAACCCCTGTCATTGGCGGTCGATAAGGAAGCCCCTTAATGGAGTACACCACCCTCGGCCGCACCGGCATTCGCGTCAGCGTCGCCGGCCTCGGCACCGGCGGCTTTTCGCGGATGGGGCTCAAGTCCGGCAAGACCGAGGAGGAATCCGCGCGCCTCATCCTTGAGGCGATCGAGCTTGGCATCAATTTCATCGACACCGCGCCGGCCTATGGCACCGAAGGCGTGGTCGGCCGGGCGCTGCAATCGGTTCCACGGGATAAAATCGTGGTCGCGACAAAATCCTCGGTGCGCCGTAACGGCGAATGGTGGTCGCCGGAGCGCATGGTCGCGAGCCTCGATAATTCGCTGCGGCTCTTGGGCACCGACTACATCGACGTGTTCAATCTGCATGGCGTCGAGCCGCAGCACTATGATTACGCGCTGAATACGCTTGGGCCCGCGCTGATCGAAGAAAAGAAGAAGGGCAAGATCCGGCACATCGGCCTCACCGAGAACCCGATCGTCGATTTTACCAACGAGACGCTTAAACGCGCTGTGCAGGATCCGCTCTGGGAAGTCTTCATGGTGGGCTTCCACATGATGCATCAGGGCGCACGCCGGAACGTGTTTCCGGTCACCCGCGAGAAGGGCATCGGCACGCTGTTGATGTTCGCAGTGCGCTCAATTTTTGCCGATCCGCCGCGCGTCGCCCGCGAGATGCGCGACCTCGCCGCTAAGGGCCTGGTCGAAAAATGGCTCGGCGAGAGCGACGATCCGCTCGGCTTTCTGGTTCATGAGGGCGGCGCCGCTAATATGATCGAGGCCGCCTATCGCTTCGCGCGGCACGAGCCGGGCGTCGAGGCGGTGCTGTTCGGCACCGGGGACGCCGCGCATCTGCGGACCAATGTGGCGTCGCTCCTCAAGCCGCCACTGCCGGATGCCGATCGGGCAAAACTCGCGGTGCTGTTCGGCGAGCTCACCGGCGTCGGGCTCGACGGCCATCAATACCGCAGCGGCTAACGCGGTTAGCCGATCGTTCGTGTTGCCGCCGACGCTTACTCTTCGTGCCTTTCACTCCAGCCGTTGCAATGGGCGCGCTCATGGCGGCGGTAGGCATTGAGGTCCTTTACCGGCCCGCCACGCGGGATGACGAGGTAACACCGGTTCTTGATGACCCAGGAGCAGGCGTCGGCGCTCACCCCCATATGCGCGCAGGCCTGCCGCGCCTCGTTGAGCGGCAAGACGCGCTCGATCACCGGTCCGGCAAAAGCGTGATTGTAGCGCAGCGGCGGTTCGAGAACGTAAATCGGCATGTTCTGCGATCCGCCCGTACTAATCCGTGGTCCGCAAACTCCAGCCGGCATTCTGCACCAGCGGATTTTCCTCAAGCCGCGCGACGATCGCATCGAGCTCCTCGGGGTTGGCACTGGTGCCGAGCAAAGTCGCCACCAGTTCGGTGCCGCCTTGCTCGCGTTCGACGACCTCGATGTCGCGCAACGGGTAATCGGCGGCCTCCAAACCGTTGCGCAGCAATTCGCGGGCGTCGTCGAGATCGTCGCTGCCTGTCGTCATGCGCACTTCGTAGATCGCTTCGGTTGCGGCCTGGTCGAGCGGCGCGCGGTTGATGGCGTTGACGATAGGCCGCAGCAGCGTATTGCCGGCGAGCACGAAGCCGGTCAGCGCGACGGCCTCGAAAGCGAGATCGGCGCCGGCGCAGGCGCCGACCGCTGCCGAGCACCACAGCGTTGCCGCGGTATTGAGCCCCCAAACATTGTTGCCCTGTTTCATGATCACGCCGGCACCGAGAAAGCCGACGCCCGACACCACATAGGCGATGATCTGGGTAGCCCCGACATTGCCATTGAGATGCATGCCGATGTCGACGAAGGTCGAAGCCCCGACGGCGACCAGCACATGGGTGCGCAAGCCACCGCCGCGCTGGCGGTACTGCCGCTCCGCCCCGATCAAGCCGCCGAGCACAAAGGCCGCGAACAGGCTGACCAGCGAATCCAGGAAATCGGGGACGGTGAAGGAATGGAGGAACGCCATGGCGACCCGCTCTCGCTGGCTGAACGCGGGGGACCAATGGTCCGAATCAGGCAAAGCGTCAATCGCGGGCCAAGCCGCGCCGATGGGCCGTTATTTTAAACGGCGGTCGCCGTAATCGCCCCGCATTGAGCGGGTACGAGAACCCAGAATAGCGAGCGAATATTCGAGGGAGAACGTCATGGGTGCTTCACGAATTGTTCTTTACGGATTTATCTTTGTCGCGACTGCGATGCTTGGCGGAGCCGCCCCGGCTTGGGCGCAGCAGCCGCCGGCGGCGCCAGAGGCCCGCGTCGTCGTGATCGGCGAAGGCTCCGTCACCGCGGCGCCGGATTATGCCGAGATCAGCAGCGGTGTGACGACGCGAGGCAAGACCGCGAAGGAGGCGGCCGACGCCAATGCCAAGGCGATGGCGGCGGTCGCGGCGGCGCTATCGAATTCGGGGATCGACCCGAAGGATATCCAGACCTCGCGCTTTTCGGTGCAGCCGCTCTATGCGTCGCCGCAGCCCGGCACCGAGCAAAGACTGACCGGCTTTTCGGTCTCCAATCAGGTCCGGGTGAAAATCCGGCAGATCGGAAATGTCGGCGACATTCTCGATCGGCTGATCGAAAGCGGGGCGACGGATGTAGGCTCCGTCGAATTCTTGCATGCCGACACCGCAAAGCTCTTGGACCAAGCACGCGAGGCGGCGATCGCCGACGCGCGGCGCAAGGCCGAGCTCTATGCGCACGCCGCAGGCCAGAACCTTGGCGGTGTCGCCTGGATCACCGAGGACTCCGGTTACGCCCCGCCAATGCCGATGATGCGTGCGGCAGCCGCGCCCGCCATGGGCATGCCGATTTCGGCCGGCGAAGATACCTTGCACGTGCGGATCACTGTCGGTTTCGAGTTTTCCCACTAGTCGCGCCGGATTTCGCGCTTTTATTTCTCGACCAGTGAGATATCCCGCCCATCCATATAGGCCGGATGTATCCAGCCATTCTCGTCATAGTCGGCCATGCATTTGTCGGCGAGCGCTTCCATCTCCTTGAGCGAGCCGTTGCCTTGCGCCTGCTGCATCTGGAAGACGCGGATCAGCTCGTTGCTGCCCGAATAATTCATTTCATAAAGCTCGTGGCGGGCGCCGAATTCGGTGCCGACGGCGTCCCACAATAGCTTCATGATCTTGATGCGCTCCTTGTAATCGATGCCGTTCGAGCCGCGCACATAGCGCGCCAGATATTTGTCGATGTCGGGATTCTTGAAATCGCGCGAATGCGACGGAAGATAAATCAGGCCCGACGCGATCACTTGTTCGATGATGCGCCGGATCGCCGGATAGGCCTCGGTCATGAACAGCCGATAGGAGGCCGAACCGCGCGGATTGGGCAGCACCGCGCCGTTGACCCACGGTACCGGATTGCACGCCATGGCGTCGGTCAGCGACCAGAACAGATTGCGCCAGCCGATCACTTCGCCGATCTGCACCTGCACGCCGCGGAAGCTGTCGACGCCGGTGGCGCGCGCGGCCTTGACCAGAAGCCCGATGATGAAATCGAGCTTGACGGCGAGCCGGGTGCAGCCTTGCAGCGTGAAGCCGTTGAAGAAGCCGGACTGCGGATAGAAATTCTTCAGTTTCTCGAAATCCCGATGGATGATGACGTTCTCCCAGGGGATGAACGCATTGTCGAAGATGAAGATGGCGTCGTTCTCGTCGAAGCGCGATGTCAGCGGATAATCCCACGGCGAACCGGTCGCAGCGGCGGCGAATTCGTAGGATGGCCGGCAGATCAATTTGATGCCGGGCGTGTTCATCGGCGCGATGAACATGACCACCATGGCCGGGTCGGTGATTTCCTGGCCCATATTCTGGCCGAGGAAATTGTATTGCGTCAGCGCCGAATTGGTGGCGACCACTTTGGCGCCGGACACATAGATGCCGGCGTCGGTCTCCTTTTGCACGGTGATGTAGACGTCCTTGACCTGCTCGACCGGCTTGGCGCGATCGATCGGCGGATTGACCAGCGCGTGATTGAGATAGAGCACCGCTTCCTGGCCGCGCTTGTGCCAGGCGCGCGCATTGTCGGCGAATTTTCCATAGAACTCGGCGTTGGCGCCGAGCGTATTGAGGAAGGCCGCCTTGTAATCGGGACTGCGCCCCATCCAGCCGTAGGACAGCCGCGCCCAGGCGGCGATGGCGTCGCGCTGCGCGATCACTTCCTCGCGCGAATGCGCCGCTTTGAAATATTTGTGGGTATAGCCGCCCGAGCCGGTATCGGTCGGCGCGCACAGCACGTCCTGCTGCGCCTTGTCGTGCAGCGCGTCGTAGAGGATCGCGACCGAGGCCGCCGAATTGCGGAACGCCGGATGCGTGGTGACGTCGTCGACCCGCTCGCCGTAGATATAGACCTCGCGGCCGTCGCGCAGCGATTCCAAGAACTCGGCGCCGGTGAATGGTCGCTTCTTGCCCTCAATGATCGCTTCGGGACGCTGTGGCATCGGTCACTCCCTGATGTCCAAACCCGCGAGTTTCGCAATTACGCTCGCCGGTCGCGCAGCTTGGCTTTGGTCTATGGTCCTGCTACGCTCGATTTCGTCAGTATACTGATGATTTCGATGAGTGTACCGATAATCCGGCTCGAGCGTCAAATGCTCTGTGACCTCGTTGCCTTACGCCGCACCGCAGCAAGGCCATGCAGACCTCAGCTAGCGACGATCGCCTTCTCGAAATGCCCGGCCATCTCATCCGCCGGCTGCAGCAGATTTCCTTCGCGCTGTTCCTCGATCAGACGAAGGAGTTCGACATCACGCCGGTACAATATGCGGCGCTGGTCGCGATCGGCAATCACCCGGGAATAGATCAGACGGCGCTGTGCCACATCATTGCGCTCGACCGCTCGACCATCGGCGATGTGATGGGGCGGCTCGAGAAGAAGAAACTGATCCGGCGTCTCAACGGCCCGGTCGATCGGCGGACCAAATCGCTTTCCATTACGCCATCGGGTCGCCGGCTGATCCGCGACATCGAGCCCGCGGTATTGTCGACGCAGCAGTCGATCCTTGCGCCGCTGAAGCCTGGCGAGCGTCACGCCTTCATGCAGATGCTCAAGCACCTCGTCCATCTCAATAATGAGCACAGCCGGGCGCCGTCGCGACTTACGGCGGCCTCACAGCCGCTCAAGCGCTTCGTTCGCTCCGCTCGCGAAACAGCGCCCAAAGCGCCAGCGCCCCAACGATGGCGACGGCAAGGATCGCCCCGCGCAGACCGGTGAAGACGAAACCCGTGGCGCCGGCCGCCGCGCCGATCAGAAAGCCGAGCGCGATAAACAGCACCGTCAGCAATTGCCGGCGGACTTCGGTGAATTCGCGCAAGTCCGCTCTGGTGTGCCGGCTATGGCGAAGCCGCCGCCATGCCAAAATGAGGTCGGTGGTGGCGATGCCGAGCTGCGTCATGTTGCCGGTCATGACATTGGTCTGCGGGATGCCCTTCATCAGAAGCCGCACCAGCACGCTTTGCGCTCCCATCGCCATGGCGGCGAACAGGCCCGCCACGATGCCATGCCAGTCCCGCGCATTCTGGATCGCCGGGCCGAACAGGATCAGCGCGACAAAAACCGCGAGCAGCGCCGTCTCGAGCGCGAGCATCCACGGCAGTGGTGTGCGAGTATATTCGCGCGCCAGCACCACAAGGCCGGCAGTCAGGGCGGCCGCGAGCACAAAGGCGAGCACGGCAAGGGCTTTGCCGACGACGCCGAAATCGTGCGTGATCACTTCGCCGCCGGCGATGACGAAGCTGCCGGTCACTTGCGCCGCGAACAAGCCGAATAAGGCTAGATAAGTGTAGCTATCGACATAGCCGGCGACGAAGCTCAGCAGGACGGGAACCGAGACCGGCAGCGGGGTGTCGCGGGATGGTTTGGTGCCGGCCATCGGGAGGCTCCACTTTCCTCATTCCCGGCTCGCCGGCGCTGCCCACGCCCCAGAGTGACGGGCGCTACCCCTTGGCCCTCTGGCAGGCTTGCCACAGTGTCTGCGCCGTGACCGGCATGTCGAGATGATTGCCGGCGCCGTTCGGAATGGCGTCGGCGACCGCGTTCATGACGGCCGATATGGCGGCGGTAGTGCCTGCCTCGCCGACGCCTTTGACGCCGAGCGGATTGGTGGTCGCCGGCACGTTGTACATGGCATCCCGCAGCGGCGGCATGTCTTCGGCGCGCGGCATGGCGTAGTCCATGAACGAGCCGGTGACGAGCTGGCCCGAGCCTGCGTCGTAGACCGTATTCTCCATCAGTGCCTGGCCGAGGCCAGCGGCGACCGACCCGTGCAACTGGCCTTCGACCACCATGGCGTCGAGCGCGTTGCCGCAGTCGTCGACCGCGCTATAGGCCACGACCGCGAGGTGGCCGGTGTCGGGATCGATCTCGACTTCGGCGATGTGGACGCCATTCGGATAGGTGAGCGGCGTCTCCGTCGTGGTCTTGGTGTCGAGATCTTCCGCGATCTCGCCGCGCTTCTTCATCGCCGCGGCGCGCGCCGCAACCTCGAACAAACTGACGCGCCGGTCGGTGCCGACGACCTCGAAATTGCCGCCCTGGTAGCCGATGTCGCCTTCACTCGTTTCGAGCATCGCGGCGGCAATCGGCTTGCCTTTTTGCACGATGAGATCGGTTGCCTTGGCGATCGAATGGCCGGCAGTCATCGCCGAGCGCGAGCCGACCGAGGCATAACCGGGCAATTCGTTCGACGAATCGCCATGGCGATGCGTGATCTTGGCTGCCGGAATGCCGAGCCGCTCGGCGATGACGCGCGGGAATACGGTAGCGTGGCTCTGACCGGTGCTCTGCACGTTAAGGCGAAGCTGCAACGTGCCGTCGCCCGGGAAAGCAAGCAGCGCGCTCTCGATGGGAGAGCCGCCGGAATGCTCCAGCATGCAGCAGATGCCGATACCCCGATAGTGGCCGCGCTTCCCGGCCTCGCGACGCCGCGCCTTGAAACCGTCGTAATCGGCAAGCTGCAGCGCTTTTTCCAGCATCGGCTCGAAATCGCCGGAGTCGTAAGTGTTTCCGACTGCGGTTTTATACGGCATCGCCGATTTTTTGATGAGATTGCGCCGGCGCAGTCTGATCGGATCGATGCCCGTCACTCGCGCCGCCTCGTCGACCACCCGCTCGATGGCGTAGCTCGCCTCCGGCCGTCCGGCGCCGCGATAGGGCGCGGTCGGGATGGTGTTTGTGAAGGCGCATTTGGTCGCGACATCGATGTGCTTGATGTCGTACATGCCGGGCAGGCAGCGGGTGAAATTCACGGTCGGGATATTGGCGCCGACCGGACCCACATAGGCGCCGAGATTGGCGACATTGCGCAGCCGCAGCGCCAGGAACTTGCCCTTGTCGTCGAGCGCCAGTTCGACCTCGGAATAAATATCGCGCGCCTGATTGTCGGTGAGGAACACTTCCGAGCGCGACGACATCCAATGGATCGGCCGGCCGAATTTCTTCGAGCCGATCATCAACGCAATGTTTTCCGGGTAGGCTCCGGTCTTGATGCCGAAGGCGCCGCCGACATCCTCGGTGATGACGCGGATGCGTTCCTTGGGCAGGCTCATGATCGCCACGATGCTGTCGCGCATGGCGCCGGCGCCCTGCGAGCAGGCGCGCACGGTGTAGCTGTCGCTCGCCGCGTCGTAGCTTGCGGTGGCGCCGCGCGGCTCCATCGGATTACCCACCATGCGCTGGTTCATCAGCGCGACGCGGGCCGTGAATTTCGCACCGGCGAAAATTTCTTCGACCTTTTTGGCATTGGCGTCCGGATCGGGATTCGGTCCCGGCCAATCGACCGCGAGATTGCCGGGCGCTTGCGGCCAGACCTGCGGCGCGCCGGGGGCAAGCGCCGCGCGGGCGTCGATCACCGGCGTCAACTCGTCATATTCGACCGAGACGAATTCGGCCGCGTCCTGCGCGGTCGCGGCGGTCTCGGCGACCACCATCGCCACCGGCTCGCCGATATGGACGACGCGGTCACTGGCGAGCGCCGGCCGGTGCGGCAGCACCAATCCCTTGCCGTCGCGGCCGGGCACCGGCGGATGGCGGCCGAGATTGCCGACGCCTTCCATGTCTTTGCCGGTCAAGACGCCGATCACGCCCGGCGCGTTGGCCGCACCGCCGACGTCGATCGAGACGATGCGGGCGAAGGCGTGCGGCGAGCGCACGAAATGCGCATAGGCCTGGTTCGGCTGCGGCGCATCGGCGACATAACGGCCGTGGCCGCGAACCAGAACGTCGTCCTCGACGCGGGGATGATAGGCAATGCGCTGATCGTTATCCGTGCTGGCGTCCATGCTCTTTACCGCAGACCTTGGGTTGGGAAGTATCGGGGTTGGGACTTATTTGGCGGGGTTTTCGGGGCTCTTTATAGCGGAAACCGCCGATTGCTAAAGGCCTCCGCGGCAGGCTGCATGGCCCGCGTGCGGCCCCCACGTGCCTGTCCCAGGTGTCCTTGCATGGCTTTCTTGCATCTTTGGCGGCTTATGCGCAGAACATGCCGCGCCAGCCTGGGGAGGAATTATGACATCGGCCCAAAAGACCAAAACCATCGATACCCACAGCCACATCCTTGCCGACTCAACCATAAAGCTCCTGCAACAGGAGATACCGAAGCTCGGCCTCAAGCTCACGCCGTACGACCAGGAGAATTCCGTGGTCGAGGTCGCTGGTGTGCCGTACCGGCCGTTTCCGCGCGGCGGGCATCATCTCGAAAGCCGCTTTGCCGATATGGATAAAGCCGAGGTCGACATGCATGTGCTCTCGGTATCGCCGCAGACCTGGCTCTATGGCCAGGAGGCGGCAGTCGGCTTAGCCGGGGCTGTGATCCAGAACGACGAGATCGCCCGCCTCGTCGA
>Ga0181526_10002981_pt1 | contig 14144 bp, 11 predicted proteins | sample PEATcosm2014_Bin_35_FD_119750 | JGI IMG/M metagenome (GOLD analysis project Ga0181526, IMG submission 119750) | Peatland microbial communities from MTU Mesocosm Facility, Houghton, MI, USA - PEATcosm2014_Bin06_30_metaG | ecosystem: Environmental > Terrestrial > Soil > Wetlands > Peat | place...
GCTCAAGGGCGCCATCAAGGCGCTGCATGCGGCGGGCATCGAGGTGCTGCTCGACGTCGTATACAACCACACCGGCGAAGGCAGCGAGCTCGGTCCGACCTTGAGTCTGCGCGGCCTCGACGATGCGGTCTACTACCGGCACGACGCGCAGGATCCGCGGCGATGCGTCAACTACACCGGCTGCGGCAACACGCTCAACTTCTCCCACCCGCGCGTCATACAGCTGACGCTCGATTCCCTGCGCCACTGGGTCCAGGCCTATCACATCGATGGCTTCCGCTTCGACCTCAGCGTGACGCTCGGCCGCGAGAACAACGGCTTCGAGACCGGATCGGGCTTCTTCGACGCGCTGATGCAGGATCCGACGCTCGCGACCGTGAAGCTCATCGCCGAGCCCTGGGATCTCGGGCCCGAGGGCTTTCAGCTGGGCAACCAACCGCCGGGCATGGCCGAATGGAACTCGCGCTTCCGGGACGATGTGCGCCGTGCGTGGCGCGGTGACTCACAGGCGCGCGGGCCGCTGGCGGCACGACTGCAGGGCTCTGCGGATCTGTTCGATCACGATCGCCGCCGGCCTTGGGAGTCGCTCAACTTCATCACCGCGCACGACGGCTTCACGCTGCAGGACTGGGCCAGCTACAGCCAGAAGCACAACGAGGCCAACGGCGAGGACAATCGCGACGGCAACGACGATAACGCCAGCAACAACTGGGGTGTCGAGGGTCCGAGCGACGATGCGGCGATCGTGGCGAGCCGTGAGAGCGCCAAACGCGCCATTCTGGCGACGCTGCTGTTCTCGCACGGCACGCCGATGCTGCTCAGCGGCGATGAGTTCGGTCATTCGCAGCAGGGCAACAATAATCCCTACTGCCAGGACTCCGAGCTCACGTGGCTCGACTGGGCGCAGGCGCAGTCCGCCTCCGGCGTCGCGCAGCAGGCGTTCCTGTCGCGGCTGCTGCAGCTGCGCCGCGCGCACTGCACGCTGCGCAGCGGCTACTTCCAGCACGGCCTGCTCGAGCCGCTGCCGCAGGTGCGCGACATCGAATGGTTCGACGAGAACGGCGATGTCATGCGGCCCGAGGACTGGGGCTACACGGAGGGGCGCCTGCTGTGCGTGCGCCGCGCGCTGCGGGTGGATGACACATGCGGCGAGGTCAGCCTCATGCTCATCAATACCAGCTCGGAGTCGCGCAGCTTTCAGCTGCCGCAGCCGCAGTTTCCATGGTTGCTGCGGCTCGATACGGCCACCGGCGCGCTCAGCGAGCGCGAAATCGATCGGCCGCAGCTGGACGTGTCCGCGCACAGCGTGCAGCTGCTGACAGCCTCGATCCAGGCGGCGGCGCCCGGCACCCCGATGCACAGCCCGAGCGATTCGGCCGTTCAGCCCGAGCAGACGGTGCGCTTACGGACGCGGACGGAGTAGCTCAGCCGCCGCGCGGCGCAAGCTCCGAGCGCAGGGCGGCGGCGAGCGTGTCGATGTGGGCCTCGGTGTGCGCAGCCGACAGGAAGCCGACTTCGAACGCGCTCGGCGCCAGGTAGATTCCCGATTCCAGCAGTGCATGAAACGGTGCGGCGAAACAGCGCGCCGCATCGTCGGGAAAGCTGCGCGGGGTGCGCATTGGCGCGGCAGGGTGAACGCTCTGTGAGATGCAGAGCCAGAAGATCGAGCCCACGCGCTGCACGGTGAGCCCCGGGATACCCGCGAGCGCGCGCTCGAGTCTTGCGCCCAGCGCCTCGAGCTGCGCGTAGATGCGCCCGTCGAGCAGCCGTTGCAGCGCTGCGAGTCCGGCGCACATCGCCAGCGGGTTCGCGCTCAAGGTTCCGGCCTGATAGACCGGTCCGGCGGGCGCCACGAGTTCCATCAGTTCGCGCCGGCCGCCGTAGGCACCGACCGGGAAACCGCCGCCGATCACCTTGCCGTACGTGACGAGATCCGGTCGGATGCCGCACAGTCCCGCATAACCCTGGAAGCCGATCCTGAAGCCGGAGATCACCTCATCGAAGATCAGCAGTGCGCCGTGCTCGCGCGCCAGGCGGGCGAGGGCCTGCAGGAACTGCGGGCGCTGCGGCAGCAGGCCGTAGTTCGCGGGCAGCGGCTCGATGATGGCCGCCGCAATCTCGGCTCCCCGGCTGGCGAACACGCTCTCGAGCGCAGCCAGATCATCCAGCGGGGCGATCAGGGTCTCCTGCACCACATCGGGCGCGAGGCCCGCGCTGTCCGGCAGCGGCGCTTCGGCCAGACCCGAGCCGGCGCGCAGCAGCATCGAATCCGTGTGCCCGTGGTAGCAGCCCTCGAATTTGAGGATCTTCGAGCGCCGCGTCGCGCCGCGCGCGACGCGCAACGCCGACATCACCGCCTCGGTGCCGGAGTTGACGAAGCGAATGCTTTCGACCCACGGTATCTGTGCGGTAATCAACTCGGCAAGCTCGAGGCTGTAGGGCTCGGCCGTGCCGAGGCTCCAGCCGCGAGCCAGCGCGGCTTCGGCGGCGGCGCGGACCTCTCGGTTGCCGTGTCCGAGGATCAGCGGCCCGAAGGCCATGCAGAAATCGATGTATTCGCGCTCATCGACATCGCGCAGGCAGGCACCTCGCCCGCCGGTCATGAATCGCGGCGTCCCGCCGACGCCGCGAAATGCACGCACCGGCGAATGCACCCCGCCCGGAGAGACGCGCCTGGCGCGCGCAAACAGCTCGACCGAGCGGCCCTCGCCTGCGCTCACGCCGCCAGCCATTCGCGCGCGAAGCGCGCGCCGTAGGTGATGATCATCGAGGCGCCCGCGCGCACGAAGGCGGTCATGATCTCCCGGTGCAGCGGCGCGCGTGCCGCCAACCCTTGAGCGCACAGCCCCTCGAGCGCGGCGAACTCGCCGCTCACGTGGTACACGGCCCAGGGCTTGCGTATTTCGGCCGACAGCTCACGCAGCAGATCGAGGTAGGGCAGCCCCGGCTTGACCATGAGGATGTCCGCGCCTTCATCGGCGTCGCGCTGCGCACACAGCCAGGCATCGCTGGGACGGGCCGGATCGAGCTGATAGGTCGCCCGGTCCTTGAGCGCCACGGCGCCGGCGCCCTTGGGCGCGGAATCCGCGGCCACGCGAAACGGGCCGTACAGCGTCGAATGAAACTTGACCGCGTAGCTCATCAGGATGGTGCGCTCGAGCCCGCCGGAGTCCAGCCGCGAGCGGATGGCACCGATGCGGCCGTCCATCATGTCGCTCGGCGCGACGCAGTCCGCGCCGGCCTGCGCATAGCTCACCGCTGCCTGCACCAGCTCGGCGACACTCGCACGGTTGTCGAGGTGATCGCCCTCGGCGTTGAGCACGCCGCAGTGTCCGTGCGGCGTTGAGGAGCACAGACAGACATCCGTCGCCAGCCAGATGTCATGGCCGAATCGCTGCTTGAGCGCGCGCACCTGCGAGGCGGTGAACGACCAGTCGATGTCGCGCTCGCTGCGCGCGAGCGGCACCCCAAACAGAAGAAATTTGTGCACGCCGACGGCCAGATCCTGCTCGACCTGGCGCAGCAGCGAGTCGGTGCATTCCTGATGCACGCCGGTCAGTCCCGGGACGGGCTCGCGGGCGGTAAGACCCTCGGCCACGAACAGCGGCTGTATGAGCTGCTCGGGGCGGACGTGGACCTCGCGCGTCAGGCCGCGAACGTGCGCATCCTGGCGCAGTCGGCGCAGATTGAGGGAGCTCATGGTCGTGGCATGATGCCGGGAAAGCGGTGTTCAGAGGTCATGCATTGTCACGCCGGCTGTGCTGCGCATCACTTTTCGGGCATCGATGCGTGCAGCGCCGCTGCCCCGGCCATCATGGCACACCGGGTCGGGCGCTGTCCGCGTCCGGATTGGACTAACATTCATTATGGATTTCCTGCCGGTATTCCTCGATCTGCGCAACCGGCTGACCGTCGTCGTCGGCGGCGGCAGCGTGGCCGCGCGCAAGGTGGAAATGCTGCTGCGGGCCGGTGCGCGCGTGCGTGTCGTGGCGCCGGAGCTGCAGCCGCAGCTCGCCTCGTATCGCGATGAGGGCCGCATCGAGACACGCAGCGAATCCTTTGATCCCACGCATCTCGAGGGCGCAATGCTCGCGATCGCGGCCACCGACCGGCCGGAGGTCAATCGCGCCGTCGCGATAGCCGGTGCGGCGCGTGGCGTGTTCGTCAATGCCGTCGATGACGCCGATGCCTCCAGTTGCCTGATGCCATCGATCGTGGATCGCTCGCCCCTGATCGTGGCGATCGGAAGCTCCGGTCACTCGCCGACGCTCGCGCGACGCGTGCGTGCGCAGCTCGAGGCGCTGCTGCCGGCGCGCCTGGGTGAGCTGGCGCGGCTGGCCGGACGCGCACGCGCACGCGTGCGGCAGGCGCTGCCCCAGATCGAGCAGCGACGTCGGTTCTGGGATCGACTGTTCGCCGGCAGCATCGCCACAAAGGTGTACGCGGGCGATATGGCCGGCGCCGAGGCGCTGCTCAGTGCGGAGCTGACGGCATCGGCGGCGCCGCAGCGCGGAGAGGTGTATCTGATCGGGGCCGGGCCGGGAGATCCGGACCTGCTTACGCTGCGCGCGCTGCAGCTGCTGCAGCAATCCGACGTCGTGCTCTACGATCGACTGGTCAGCGATGCCGTGCTCGAGCGCGTGCGGCGCGATGCCGAATGCGTCTACGTCGGCAAGGAGTCGGGCCAGCATCGGGTCACACAGCAACGCATCCACGCGCTGCTGCTCGAATATGCGGGTCGCGGTCTGCGCGTGGCGCGATTGAAGGGCGGCGACCCTCTTATTTTCGGTCGCGGCGGGGAGGAGATCGATGCGCTGACGGCGGCCGGCATTCCGGTCGTCGTCGTACCGGGCATCACGGCCGCGTTGGGGGCGGCGGCCTCGGCCGGCGTGCCGCTCACGCAGCGCGGCGTGGCGCAATCGGTCACTTTCGTGACGGCGATGGGCGAGGGCGCCGAGACGCTGGACTGGCGCTCGCTCGCCGCGTCGGGGCAAACTGTGGTTTTCTACATGGGAATCGCTCAATTGCCCCGTATCGTCGGGCATCTGCTCGCAAACGGCGCTCCTCGCGACCGGCCTGCGGCCATCGTCGAGCGCGCGACGCTGCCCGAACAGCGCGTCGTCGCCGGCACGCTCGAGGATATCTCTGAGCGCGCGCAGCGTTTGCGGGTCGAGGCGCCCGCACTGCTGCTGGTCGGAGCCATCGCCGCCCGCGCCGCCGAGCCGGCGGGGCGGGCGGGATTGGCGGGGGCGCAACGCGCATGAGCATCGCTCAGGATTTTCTCGATGCCGTGGGGCGCACGCCGCTGATCCGCCTGCGCCGCATGAGCGAGGAGACCGGCTGCGAGATCTACGGCAAGGCCGAATTCATGAACCCCGGCGGCTCGGTCAAGGATCGCGCCGCGCGCGCCATCGTGCTCGACGCCGAGCGACGTGGCGCGCTCCAGCCACGCGGGACCGTGGTCGAGGGCACTGCGGGCAACACCGGCATCGGACTGGCGCACGTCTGCAATGCGCGCGGCTATCGCTGCGTGATCGTCATGCCCGATAACCAGTCGCCGGAGAAGTACGCCCTGATCGAGGCACTGGGCGCCGAAGTGCGTCGCGTAAAAACGGTGCCGTACAGCGATCCCAATCACTACCAGAAAGTCGCGGGCCGCCTCGCCGGCGAGCTGCCCAACGCGATCTGGGCCAATCAATTCGACAACACGGCCAATCGTCGTGCCCATTTCGAGACCACGGGGCCTGAGATCTGGGAACAGACGGGTGGCCGGATCGATGCCTTCGTGGCCGCCAGCGGCACGGGGGGCACCGTCGCCGGCGTGTCGGAGTACCTCAAGTCGCGCACCCCGCGCGTACGCACGGTGCTCGCCGATCCGCCGGGAAGCGCCCTCTATGAGTACATCCGCAACGGCGTGGTCAAGGCCACCGGCAGTGGATCGATCACCGAGGGCATCGGCATCGGCCGCGTGACGGCGAACATGCAGGATGCGCCGATCGACGATGCCGTGCACATCGAGGATGCCGAAACGGTTCATTACGTCTACCGGCTGCTGCGACAGGAAGGTCTGTTCGTCAGCAGCACCAGCGGCATCAACGTCGCCGCGGCGGTCCGCGTCGCACGCGAGCTGGGTCCCGGCCACACGATCGTCACCGTGCTGTGCGACGACGGCTCGAAGTACCTGTCGCGGCTGTTCAATCGCGACTGGCTGGCGCAGAAGGGGCTGCTCGAGGCGGCCGGATTGAGCGCGGCATGAGGACTCGCACGCGCGGGTGGCACCCACCGGTGCTCGTGCTGCTGCTGCTGGCACTGGCGACTGCGCCGGCCCGCGCCGCCTGGCTGTCGCGCGCCGTCGACGGCATCATGGGCACGCGCATCTTCGTCGAGCTCTGGGCCGAGGACGATGAGGCCAGCAGGCAGCGCGGCGAGCAGTCTATCGATGCCGTCATGGATGAGATGCGGCACATCGATGAGACCATGAGCGTCTACAAGCCCACGAGCGAGGTCTCCAGGGTCAACGATCTCGCCGCCAAGCAGGCCGTGAAGATCAGTCCCGAGCTGTTCGGTCTGCTGACGACGGCACTCGAATACTCGCGCATCACCGAAGGCGCGTTCGATATCACCTATGCCAGCGTCGGCTACATGTACGATTTTCGCGAGCGCAAGCGCCCGACCGAGGAGCAGATCAAGTCCGCGCTGCCGGCCATCAACTACCGGCACGTGCTGCTCGATGCGGCCACGAGCAGCGTGCGATTCTCCCAGCCCGGCGTGCGCATCGACCTCGGCGGCATTGCCAAGGGGTACTCGGTCGATCGCGGCATCGATATCCTGATTGCGCGCGGCTACAAGCACGCGCTGGTGAACGCGGGTGGAGACAGCCGCGTCATCGGCGATCGCTTCGGCAAGCCCTGGATCATCGGCATCCGCCATCCCGACCATCCCGATCAGGTGATCACGCGGGTGCCGCTCACCGACAGCGCATTCTCCACCTCGGGTGACTACGAGCGATACTTCGACGAGGACGGCGTGCGCTACCACCACATCATCGATCCGCGCACCGGCCATTCGGCCAGCAAGGTGCGCAGCGCCACCGTTATCGCACCGACGGCAACGCGCACGGACGGCCTGTCCAAGACCGCTTTCGTGCTCGGCCCCGATGAGGCGTTACGCATTTACAATTCCCTGCCGGACGTGGATGCCATCCTCGTCGCACCCGACGGCCGCGTGCTCTACACGCGGGGGCTCGAGCCTGCGGGATCGACGGATGCAGCGCCCCAGGGGCACTAGCCTAAAGCGGACCGACATGAGGATTATTTCCTGCGGGCAGGACCGCGCGGCGGAGATTCTGACCATCCTGAACGAGGCCATCGAGAACAGCACCGCCCTCTACGATTATCAGCCGCGCTCACCGGCCACGATGCAGGCCTGGTTCGAGGCCAAGCAGCGCGGGCAGTATCCGGTCATCGGCATCGTGTCGGACGAGGATCGACTGCTCGGCTTCGGCACCTACGGCTCATTCCGCAATTGGCCCGCGTACAAATACACGATCGAGCATTCGCTCTACATCGAGCGCACGCACCGCGGGCAGGGGCTCGGCAGGCGGCTGCTGGTTGAACTAATCGACGCCGCGCGGCGTCAGAACTATCACGCGCTGATCGGCGGCATCGATGCACAGAACGCCGCCAGTATCGCGCTGCATCGACAGCTGGGATTCGAGCCGTGCGGTACCATTCGGCATGCGGGATTCAAATTCGGCCGCTGGCTCGATCTGCAGTTCTACGAGCTGCTGCTCGATACGCCTGCGCATCCGTGCGACGGCTGAGGTGGCCGACGCGAGATTTTAGGGAGGACTTCATGCGGACACATCGTGGCATTCGCCATCCGGCAATGGCCGGCTTGGTATCGGTCGGGCTGCTGCTGGCCCTCACTTCGCGCGCGCAGGCCGCCGACGACTGGCAGCAGGGCATTAACTATTATCTGATCGAGCCGCCGCAACCAACCTCACTGCCGGCCGGCAAGATCGAAGTCACCGAAGTGTTTTCCTATGCCTGCCCGGCCTGCAATCATTTCTACCCGACGATCGATCAGCTGCGGACGAGCCTGCCGGCCAATGCGGAGCTCGACTTCGTACCCGCGGGCTTCAATCCGGCGGAGGACTGGCCCATGTTCCAGCGTGCCTACCTGGCGGCGCAGATCCTCGGCATCGACAAGCGAACGCACGATGCCATGTTCGACGCCATCTGGAAGACCGGAGAGCTCGCGGTCGTCGATCCGCGCACGGGCCGGCTCAAGACGCCGGCACCCAGCATCCAGGACGCGGCAGCGTTCTACGCCCGGACGGCCGGTATCAAACCCGAGACCTTCCTGGCGGCGGCTAACTCATTCGGCGTCGATTCGCGCATCCGGCAGGCCGATCAGCTCGTCAAGGACTACCGGGTCGAGAGCACCCCGACGATCGTGGTCAACGGCAAGTATCGCATCACGCAGCAGTCGGCCGGCGGCCCGGATCAGGTGATCCAGCTCGTGAAATGGCTCGTGGCCAGGGAAAGCGCTGCGAGCCCGAAGAGCGCGCCCACCGGCGCCGCCAAGGGCTCCTCGCACTAGCCAGGCGCGCTGGCGCGGCGCTGGCGCTGGCGCTGGCGCTGGCGCGACGAGGCGCTAGCGAGGCGATGGCGCGGGTCCGCCCCGGTCGACGCCGAAGTGGCGGTCGGCGATCAGGCAGAGGATCTCAAACATGATCGTGGCGCCGACCAGAGCCGTGTTCCCCGTCTGATCGTACGGCGGCGCCACCTCGACCACATCGCCGCCGATCAGATTCAATCCGCGCAGTCCGCGCAGCAGGCGCTGCGCCTCCAGCGTCGTGATGCCGCCGACTTCCGGGGTCCCGGTGCCCGGCGCGTACACGGGATCGAGCCCGTCGACGTCGAAGGAAACATAGGTCGAGCCATCGCCGACGACCTTGCGCGCCTCCTCGATGACGCGCTCGACCCCGAGCTGCGCGAATTCTTCGATGAAAACCACCCGCATGCCGTGCGAGCGCGAGAATTCGATGCCGTCCATGAAGTTCTGTCCGCCGCGGATGCCGATCTGGATGGTGCGCTTGGGATCGAGCACGCCGGCCTCGACGGCCAGGCGGAAGGGCGCGCCATGCGTGAATTTCGAGCCGTAGAACTCGCCCCAGGTATCGGTGTGCGCATCGATGTGCACCATGCCGATGGGCTCATCCGCGGCGATCGCCTTGAAGATCGGATAGGTGATCGAATGATCGCCACCGGCGCTGATCGGCAGTACACCGGCGGCATGCACCTGGCGGAAGAACGCCTCGATGTCCTCGTTCTGCCGCTCGAGGTCGAAGCGATTCGACAGACGCACATCGCCCAGATCCGCGATCCGGCACAGCTCGTAGGGATTGACGCCGAGTGCCAGATTGAAGGCGCGCATCAGGCTCGAGGAATTGCGGATCTCGCGCGGGCCGTGCCGCGCGCCGGGTCGGTTCGTGACGCCGAGGTCGGTCGGCACGCCGATCAGCCCGATGTCCACCTGATCGAGCGAGCTCGCCAGCGGCGCGCGCATGAAGGTCGCGATCTCCGTGTAGCGCGGCTGCTTCATCGGGTCGTAAGGAGACGCGGAAGTGAGATCCTGCCGCGTATAGCTGTCGTCGTTCATGCGCTTGCCCTCGGATTCCGGGTCGTGCAGAGACTGACGACCACATAGATGATCAGGCTGCCGCCCAGTCCGAAGTAGATCGGCCAATCCGATTCCATGCCTTTGAGGGCCAGCAGCACGCACACCAGCATACTGCCGGTCGCGGTCGAGGCAAGCGCACCGGCAGTGGTTCCCCGCGGCCAGAGCATGGCACCGAGCACGGTGACCAGCAGCCCGCCGACGAGCAGGTCGTAGGCCACCGTCAGCGCCGCGATCACATCGTGCATCAGACAGGACAGCGCGATCATCACCGCGCCAAGCACGAGCGTGACGGCGCGGCTCTGGCTGACTGTGCCAGCCGTCAGCGACCGGCGCAGCGGCAGGTACACGTCCTCGAGCAGCACCGTCGATGCGGCCAGCAGGCAGGCGCTGGCCGTCGACATGATCGCGGCCAGCGCCGCAGCCAGCACCAGGCCTCGCAGCCCGACGGGCAGCACCGCGTTGACGATCTGGGCGAAGGCGGCGTCGGCATCCTGCAGGGACGGCAGAAAGGCGCGGCCGGCCGCGCCGATCAGCGCACCCGCCACCGCATAGCACAGACAGTAGAGGCCGACGCCGATGCCCCCGTAGCGCGCCACGGTGACGCTGCGCGCCGTGAAAACGCGCTGCCAGACGTCCTGGCCGATGATGATGCCGAAGAAGTACAGCATGAAGAAGGAGAAGATCCGCCCGCCGCCGATGTGCGTGACAGAGAAGAAGTACGGCGGCAGGTGCTCGTGCATGCCTGCAAGGCCGCCCGCATGCCGGATCGCGCCGGGCAGCAGGATGAAGAATATTCCGACCGTCTTGATGACGAATTGGATGATGTCCGTGAGCGTCAGCGACCACATGCCGCCGAGCACCGAGTAGAGCACCATGATGGCGCTGCTGATGAGGATGGCCGTGGTGCGTGGCACGCCCACGATGACTTCCATGACCGAGCCCACGGCGATCGTGGCCGTGACGCTGACCATGAGATCGTAGGCCACCATGACGATGCCGCCTGCGATGCGCACGCCGCGGCTGTAGCGGCGCTCGAGCAGCTCGGGCACGGTGTAGAGCTTGAGTCCGAGGATGCGCTCGACCAGCACCACGCTCAGCATCAGGATCCCGAGACCGAGCATGAAGACCAACCACATGCCCGAGATGCCGTACTCGTAGCCGAGCTTCACGCCACCGACGGTCGAGGCGCCGCCCAGCACGATCGCCGCCAGCGTGCCGGAATAGAGCCAGGGACCGACCGAGCGGCCGGCGACCAGGAACTGATCCTGTGTAGTGGCGCGCAGCCTGGCCCAGAATCCGGCGGCGATGATTACGGCCATGTAGGCGATGACGACCCACAGGTCGATCACGGCCATGTGCGATCCCCGCGCCGCGCGCACTCACTCGACATCGATGCCCCCCTGTACAAGCAGACGGCGTAGCTCTGCCAGCTGCTCGCGGTAGTGTTTCCACTGCGAAACCGAGGAATCGTAAATCGGCCGTCGCACCTGCACCGCGCTGGCGGTCGTGCTGGGTTCCGCGCTGCGGTGGAATTGCGCGCACGCATCCTCCCAGTCGAGTCCGCAGAAATCCAGCAGGCGCCGCGTCTGCCGCTCCGGTTCCGCAACCAGTGCCTCGTAGCTGAGCTCGTAGAGAATCCCCGGGCTGTCCTGCCGCCAGTGCTGCATGAGGCGCCGGTAGGCCAGATAGTACTGGCCGAGCTCCGTCAGGTTGTACGAAAACGGGTAGGCGTCCTCGAACAGCGTCTTGTACATGGCGTAGCAGGCGGCCATCGGATGGCGATGCACGTGCACGATCCGTGCCCCGGGCAAGGCGCGCCGGATCAATCCGCAGTAGAGATAGTTGAGGGGCATCTTGTCCGTGAAGCGCGTGCGCGGCGCGCCGGATTCCTGCGCGCGCTCCAGGTAGTTGCGACCGAGTGCCGCAAAGTCCAGGCGGGCGGAGCCCTCGATGAGTTCGCGCCGGGACAGCTGCGCGCGACCGCTCTGCTGCCGTACGTCCTCGACGATGGCCAGCGCCAGATCCCGCAGCTCGCCGGCCGCCGTCACCTTTGAGTGACTGCCGAGGATGCGCTCCACGAGTGTGCTGCCGGCGCGCGGCAGGCCGACGACGAAGATCGGCGCGTCCGGGCCGCTGGGCGCCGCAGGCGCAACCTGCGGGCTCCCCTGCAGCGGAAAGGACCCGATGATCCAATCGACCGTTGCAAGATCGGTGTCGACCTCGTAGCGCATGTGCTGGCGGCGCATGCGCGCACCGCGATGCAGTCGCTCGAAGGAGCGCGCATATTCGCCGAGGTCTTCGTATTCCTTGGCGAGCGCAAAGTGCAGCTGGACGGCGCCGCGCCAGTCGGAGCCGATCCCTGCCAGAAGCCGCTCGAGATCCGCCACGTGATTGCGCCCAGGTGCCTGCGTGCGCAGATCCGAGCGGTTCCTGAGCGCCTCGTAGTCGGTGGGGCGCAGGGCGATCACGCGATCGTAGTCCGCCTCGGCGAGCTCGAGCTGTCCCAGAAAACGCCGCGCCGCGGCGCGATTGAACAGGAATGCGGGATTGTCCGGCGCCAGGAGCAGCGCGTGCTCGTACGCTGCCAGCGCGTTGCGCTGATCGTTGGCCCGGCTGAAGAGCGTGCCGATCATATCCCACAGAATCGGATCGCCACCGGCGCGTTCCCGGGCCGCCGTCGCAGCCGCGCGCGCCTCGAGCAGCCGCTCCTGCGCCAGCGCCACCTGGCCCTGGGCGATCCAGCCCGCCGCGAGCCTAGGGTACAGCGCCGTGAACTGCCGACAGCTGCGCTCGGCCGCCGCCCAGTCGTGCGCGCGCATCAGCGGCGCGAGCTGCTGCTGCAAGGATGCAACCGGCGTGCTCACGCGGCGTCGCGCACTGGGCGGCGTGCTCAGCGACGCTTGCGGCGGGGCGCGGCGGTCGGCGGCGCCATGCCCGGGATGTAGGATTCGGAGAACAGCTGCTGGCAGTGACGCTCGAAGGCCTCGACCAGACGCGTCTTCTTGAGCTCCTTCAGTGTCGCGATGCCAATGCGCAGCGGCGAGGGATCGCCGCCGAGCGGCACCCGATGCACGCGGCGGCCATCGAGCGCGACAGCGGCCCGCGGTCGCACGTTGGCGAGCGTGTAGCCGAGTCCGTTCGCCACCATGGTGCGCACAACCTCCTGTTGCGACGAGGCCCAGACGATGTTGGGCTCGAGGCGCTCGCGGATGAAGAGCGACTCAAAGTACTGCCGGCTCATGGGCAGATCGAGCAGCACCATCGGCAGCGGCGCGAGCTGGCTGAGCTTGACCTGGCGCTCGTGCACCAGTGGATGGGAGGCGCCGAACAGGGCATACGGCGGCAGATGGGCGAGCGGCTGAAAGGTCACATCATCGCTGAGCTGCAGATCGTAGGTGATCGCCACCTCGGTCTCCGCTTCGCGCAGGCTGCGCAGCAGTCCCTCCTGGTGATTTTCGCGGCAGCGTATCCGCGTCTCCGGAAACGCCTTCAGAAAGGATTGCGTGAGCTCAGGCATGACGATCGGCGCCAGCGTCGAAAACCAACCGACCGACAGCTCGCCGCGGATCTGATGGCTCACTTCCGCCGCAGCCGAGTAGAGGGCCTCGGCCTGCTTGAGCAGCTGTTTGGCATCGCGCAGCAGAGCGCGTCCCGCGGGCGTCAGGGACAGACCGTGGGCGTGATGGCGCAGGAACAACTGCACGTCGAGCTCGCGCTCGATGTGGGAGATCGCGGTCGAGATGGCAGGCTGGGAGATGCTGGCGCGCCTGGACGCGAGCGTGATGCTGCCGGTCTCGGCCGCCGCAATGAAATACGTCAGCTGGCGGAAGGTGTACTTCACGGATTACCCGGCACGCCGAAGCTTGGCGCCGAGGCCGGATCGAGCGCGCGCCGCACGTAGTCCTCGATCTGGGGCGCGTAGATCTGCCACAGTGCCTCGAGTGCCGCCAGCGGATCCTGCGCGCTCCAATCGACACGGAGGTCCACGATTGGCCATGACTGATCGCGCACCACGAGCAGACCCGCGGAATGGACCGCTCCTGCTTCCCCGCCGCTCACAAAGCCGGCGCGCAAGGCCTCGAGCAGCCGCGCGCCGAAGTGCCCAACGGCGGCATCGAATGCACGCAGCATGCGCTCGGGCACATGCGGATGCGAGAGCAGATTCCCGGCGCAGGCCGCATCGCGGCCGATAGCTGCGGCAACGATACCCAGTGCGCGGGCGCCGGAATGCACGAGCGGTGGTCCCTGCCGCGCTACCACCAGCAGCTGCCGGTAATCGCCGAACGGCGTCGCTGCCAGTGCCTCATCGAGTGCCGCGCGCGCACCTGCCCCGCGGGCCAATGAGTCCAGAATGCGGGGTCCAAGCGATGGATCGGTGATGTTCTGCGTGGCAACCGCGCCGGCGCCGGCGCGTGCGTGTGCGCAGCGCGCGGCGACGGCGGGTGACGAGGAGGCGA
>Ga0181526_10002984_pt1 | contig 14134 bp, 10 predicted proteins | sample PEATcosm2014_Bin_35_FD_119750 | JGI IMG/M metagenome (GOLD analysis project Ga0181526, IMG submission 119750) | Peatland microbial communities from MTU Mesocosm Facility, Houghton, MI, USA - PEATcosm2014_Bin06_30_metaG | ecosystem: Environmental > Terrestrial > Soil > Wetlands > Peat | place...
CGACATTCCGGCGGCATACGCGAATCAGACGGCCGACACGGAAGAAGAAGGCTGGCGCTATACGCAGGGAGACAAGAACGCGCGCCGCCCGCCGGAATTGCTTACGCGCGATCACGTGGCACGTTGCATCCGGCGAGAGGTGAAAGAGGGGCGCGGCAGCCCCCACGGGGGCGTGTTCCTGGACATCGCGTGGATTAAGGAACGGATTCCCAACGCCGCCGAACACATCAAAAAGAAACTACCCAGCATGTATCACCAGTTCAAGCAACTGGCGGACATTGACATCACGCAGGAACCGATGGAAGTCGGGCCGACCACGCATTACATGATGGGCGGCGTCCGCGTCGATCCCGACTCGCAGATGTCCGACGTGCCAGGCCTGTTTGCCGCAGGAGAGTGCGGCGCGGGGCTGCATGGCGCGAACCGGCTGGGGGGCAATTCCCTCTCTGATCTGCTGGTCTTTGGCAGGCGGGCGGGTCAATACGCCGCTCGCTATGCGAAAGAAAACTCGCCGGGCGCGATCAATCCGGATGAGGTTGCATTAGCGGAAAAACACGCGCTGGCCCCATTCGAACGCGATAGCGCAGAAGGACCTTATGCGGTTCAATATACCTTGCAAGACATGATGCAGGATCTGGTCGGTATCGTCCGCCAGGAAAAGGAAATGTTGCAGGCGCTCGACCGCATCCAGCAGTTGAAGACGCGTGCCGAGCGTGTGGGCGTCAGTGGGAATCGCGAATACAACCCCGGCTGGCACACCGCCATCGACCTGAACAATTTGCTGACTGTTTCCGAGATGGTAACCAAAGCCGCCCTGGAGCGAAAAGAGAGCCGAGGCGCGCATTTCCGGGACGACTATCCCGCCAAGGACGACAAGTTCGGCTCATTCAACATTGCGATCCGCAAGGGCTCTGCTGGCGAGATGCAGATCAGGCGCGAGCCCATTCCGGAGATGCCTCCGGAGTTGAAGCAAATCATCGAGGAGATGAAGTAATGGCCACGGCAACGTTCCGAATCTGGCGCGGGGAAAATGGAGCGGGAAAGTTTCAGGACTATACCGCCGAAGTCGCTCCCGGAATGGTGGTGCTGGATAGCGTTCATCATATCCAGGCGGAGCAGGCCAACGACCTCGCTGTACGATGGAACTGTAAGGCCGGTAAGTGCGGCTCGTGCTCCGCTGAGATTAACGGAATGCCGAAGCTCATGTGCATGACGCGTCTGAATTCGCTTCCTCTTGAACAGCCCGTGACCATCGAGCCCATGAAAGCCTTTCCGCATGTTAAAGATCTGGTTACCGATCTGTCGTGGAACTATCGTGTGAAAAAGAGCATTGCGAAGTTCAAGCCGCGCCGTCCTGACGCTCCGGACGGGACCTGGCGCATGGCGCAAGCAGATGTCGATCGTGTCCAAGAGTTTCGCAAATGCATTGAGTGTTACCTTTGCCAGGACGTGTGCCACGTGCTTCGCGAACACCACATGCACGACCAATTCATCGGGCCTCGCTTTTTGGTTTATGCGGCCGCATTGGAAATGCATCCACTGGACGAGGCAGATCGCATCCCCGATCTGAGAAAACAGGGCGGCATCGGGTTGTGCAACATTACAAAATGCTGCACCAAGGTGTGCCCGGAAAGCATCGCCATCACCGACAATGCCATCATTCCCTTGAAGGAGCGTGTTGTGGATCGCTTCTTCGATCCGTTTACGAGGTTGTTCCGCGTGTTCCGTGCTGGTACCGGCTAGGAGGCGTCCATGTATTTTAATCTGAAGTCCATCTCCACCGACGGCGTTCCCAAAGCGCTTGAGAAAGCCGAGCGTTACCGGCTTCTGAATGAACCGAGTCTCGCCGAAAGCATTTATATGGACATTCTGACGATTTTGCCTTCCCATCAACAGGCGCTCGTTTCGCTCCTGCTTGCGCGAACGGATCAGTTTGACCGCGGCGTTACTTTGAAATCAGCTCAAGAGGTGCTGCCTCGAATCGAGGGTGAGTACGAGCGCGCCTATTACGCCGGCATTATCTGGGAACGCATGGGACATGCGCACCTGCGGCAAGGCGGACTTGGCAGCAGCGCAAACGCCTATCACGCACTGCGCGAGGCGATGGAACACTACGAGCGAGCCGAAGCTCTGCGCCCGCCTGCGAATGACAACGCCATTCTGCGGTGGAACGCCTGTGCGCGAGTCATTATGCGGAACCCGGAGATCCGCCCGCAAGCCGACTCCGAAGTAGAACCTATCACTAGCGAGTAGCAGAGCATTTTCCAAACGTTCGCGCGTTGGGCGTGTGCAAGGTCGCGGTCAGCGAGCTGATCGATGGGCCTAATTAAGCAAGGGCCTGTCGCAGGTATCCTGATACGTCGTTAATGAAACGATGGACAGACACCTCCGCGATGCGGTGGCCGACGATCGCATTCATGGCCTTTCCCACACTGCCGAATGGTGGTTCGTAGAGGCCCCAGAAATCCAACTGCGTTTCGGTAGCGGTCAGCGGGTAGATGGAAAGCTCGGCCTTCATGAGTGGGAACAAGCCGGGCTTGGTCGCGGCCTCCCATTCGAGCAGCAACCGGGTGACCGGAGTCGACATTGCATCGGGGACTTTCTCCTCGACGTCTTTAATGGAAATCCTGATGTCGGCCTTGACCCCTAGACCGCCGATGTCGACATGTAGTTCAGAGGCGATCGATTGCGCCCGGGAAGCGGCAGCCTTCGTGGCCGACTGGAACACGGTAAGTGCATCCTGCTTCAATGCGTCGCGGACGCGTTCGTAGGGATGGTTCACGTAGTCGTAGCAGCGAATCTCTGGCCCTTTACTCATCAGCGTCGCTCCGACCAGATGGACAGACTGTCTTCGAACTGGCAGTCACAGAACTTTACCATACTGCGATCATAGGTCATGTCGGGCATGTAATGCGTCCCTAAATTTCTTTCCTGCACCCGCACCTTATGCTCAAAAGTTGGCCGAAAAACGCGCTGCGGACCCACGCGCCGCTAGTATCGGTGCCGGAGTCATTTACCACCAACCAACAGAACTGAAACCGTCAGGAAGCGGCTACGGGCGTATTTGCGGGGATACCACTAGTTCGACGCCGTGATATGGAGGCCGACGGATTCACCCGACATATACACTCGAACGTCATGTTTACCGCCTGGCTCAAGACCATACCAGGCCGTGGTATCCGCGCCAGTGAGATCATCTAATTCGTTTTCCTGGCGGGTCGCCCAATTCGACGGGATCAAGACCTGCAGGCGCGAGACCAAATCGCGAAATCTTGTTTCCGCCGCAGAGTTGGAAGCTTCTCGCCAAAAGCACACGAACTGGGTTCCCGTGTGGGCGGAATGAGACCCCAGCGTTCCGTTAACATTGCACTCCTTTGCCCCTTCGAGCTCTAGGGTAGCCGCTGCCGTCTCATCCGATTTACGGATGTCTTCAAAAGCATTCGCCCGGGCCTCAAATGCCTTCTTTAGGCTCTGGCAGAAATCGTCGCAACCGCCGCCAACGATAAGTGGAACAGTCTTGGAAAGAGCGCGAGGAGGACGGTTCAACAGATAAGGCGACGAGAGCGAGTTCATCCAAAGATATAACTTCGCCGTTCCATCGCTTTGTTTCACCGATTCCAAGTGGAACGGGCATTGGCCGAGGTATGGCCCATCATGGGGCGGAACCTCGCAATCTGGCGGCCCAGCGTTCACATAGTGGTCTTCGCCCGGGGATGTGATTTGGAAGTGCCACGTTGGATTGAGACTCTGTAGTGCCTGGAGCGTTCTGGCATACCATTTTGGAGAGTCTGCAAATGGAACTTGCGCGTAGCAGATATACATCGACACATTGTTTACCCAAGTCGACGTCTGACATGGGACCTTGGTTCCCTCAATCGAGACGTCAGGGCCCGCTGTTTTGTTCGCCCGATATTCTCTAAAGTCAGTTACGGCTGCATCTAGTATGTTCTGCAGATTTTCACAAAGTGGATCGTTGCACTGCGCAAGTGCAGGAATCGGGAGAAGACCGAGGAACAAGGCAGAAATAGCTAGGATTATTTTTCTGTTCATAGCACGCCGCCATTGAAAAGTGGGAGGAAACCAAGCAATGTCTGGGGCAGAGGATGGATTTTCCCATCCCGGGAAGCGTGCTTTCCTTCCAGTATGCTGTCAACCCATTTGTTTAGCTCTTGGTTTTCAAGTAGTCGTTCAGAACGCGGACGATCAACTCACCGGTTCCCACGCCTTCCTTGACAGCCTGGATTCGCACCTGGTTCCAAAACGACCGCGGTACGCGTACGGTCGTGGCGAGGATTTTCTCTTCTTTGGGCTCATTGGACTTATTCCATTTCATGAGTCGCCCCCAATAAGGAAGGTGCCACTATTGACTCGCGGAGACCCAAGACGGGGATGTCTGGGTACGATTCGGTAGGGGCTAGTCTGCACCTTCTAAACAGGCTAGCCCGGAGTGCTGGGGACACCAAAGCTTACCTAGAAAATTTCCGCAAGTGTGTGCAGAAGTGGACATCGCGCATTTTTGAGAACCTCTAGCGTCATGCCGATAAGCTGGCTAACTCGACATAGGGCGGTCACTTTAACGGGAAGCGTTAATCAGACTTGGGTGCAAGAATGGTTGGGCCGCTTGTCGATGTGTCTCGTAGGTTGGCTTCGAGGCGTTGTTTGAGTTTCTGCCAACTCCTATAGCCGTATTCCCGTGCGACTATGTACTGGGCGTCCGCAAGCCTTGCGGGAAACTTTCCAGCTTCGCAATCCAGCGAATAATGCCGTCTGAGTGCGGCGGCGTCCCATCGTCGCAAGTTATGTAACAGTTCTCTTACTTCCTTCTGAATATCTTCTAAATTTCGTTGGGAGGGTAAACTGCGAGACATCCTGGCAACCTTTCTTCGCCGCCGCTTCATGCTGGACGAAAATAAAGAGCCAACTGATTGGTGCCAATGATGGAATTCCGCGTAGCTGGATGCTACTGGTCAAATGGTCAGTTTCGGAACAGGGGAATCAGCATGCTCGAATCGTTCCTCCCGAGCCTACAGCTGGCAATCAACCACATTCTACTCGGGCCGAGGGAGCCGACCGACATTGTTAGCCACCCGCGCATTGACTTTCGATCAAATTCTCGGCTGGTTGCGCAGAACTTGCCTTCGTTGGTTACCGTAGCTCGGGGCGATTTTGAAAAGGCGTGTGCCATCGCGACATTAATAATAGGGTCCTTCCCCCTATCCCCTCGGGGAGCGAGTGGGTGCCCATGCCTGAACCCAAATCATGTCGAGACGCTTACATTAAGGGTCGGTGGTACGGGCTGTCTCTAGCTAACGCATTTGCTCGAGCCGTTCGAGTTGGCCCAAAATCGAGCTTATCGGTCAACCATGGGGCTGTCGAGCCGAGCAATCGTGACATTCAGAATGCTGGCGCTTCGGAGCTTAATTCGGCGTATCGCCTTAACCTAATCGATTCTATTTGAAGATCTTAGCCGAGTTCGTTTTGTAAATAGGTGGTTCGCCAGACTGTTTCGGCCTTGGTTTCATGGTTCAATGGGCTTGCGGAGTAGGCGCCTTCATCAATTCCACAAACATCTTGTTGAATCTTGCCAGATCCAAATCCATCTGGATTTCGACCAGTTGTGCGCCGAGCTTCGGGTTGTCTTTGTCTGTCCACGTTAGTGTATCTCCATAGGCGGCACCGTGGTCGATGTCCACACTCATATAGCGGATTTCCTTTCTGGTGATCAGCGTCGGGTCAATCCACGAAGCGGCCGCCAGTTCATCCCACATATAAGAACCGCCCTGGTCGGCCATAAAGAACTTCACTACGTATTGCGCTGCGGCGCTGTTGCTCTTCTTGATTTCGGCAATCATTTCGCCAGTAATTCTGGTTTTGACAGAGATGTCAACCGGCGTGCAGACGATCTTCTTCCACGGTGCCTGTAACACGCTCTTCGCGGCCTCGGGATCGAACCAGAAATTAAATTCGTGGCGTGGGCTGCTGATGAATTCCGGATCCTCAGTCCGCGGACTCAAGCTTCCCCCCATAAAGACCAAGCCTTCGGCCAATTCAGCAAAATGTGGATCGATGGCGTTGGCAAGAGCCAGGTTCGTCATGGGGCCACCCTCGTAGATCGTCACTTGATGCGGATATTTGTGGACCATGCGGATCAGGAAGTGAGCGGCGTCCTCATCGGTCGGCCGGGTAGTGGGCTGCCCTTCAGGCAGGGTCGGAATTACGTCATGTTCGTGCCACCAGCGATCATCCCAGGCGCCGGCAAAGGCGACTTTTCCATACCTTGCCTGCCACAAGAGGGCTTCGTTACGGCGATGCACGAGCGGAAATACGGCTCCGGGCACGACCGGAATATCGGTGCGGCCAATTAGCTCCAACAGTCGCAGAGTGTGCGCGACTTCTTCGTCCCGCCATTGGTTTCCGCTGACGACGGTTATTCCCAGCACTTCCACCTGGGGAGATTGAATCAAGGTCAATAGCGTCTGCATATTGCTCCCGCCGGGCCCCGAACAGTCCTGATTGATGACGACTTTCCGAGGTTGCTGCGCGAATGCCAAGCTATTGGTAATCAGCAATAACGGAACGAACAGTTGTAGTCTTAGATTCCTCATCACAGCCTCTTCGAGTATTCGTCCTCTCCAAACAGCCCGCCTATTAACTTACAGAGATTCTCTCCATTCCAACGCCCTCCTACCCTCACCCGAAGATAAACTCAAGGTCGATGCGAGCCCCACCGCACACTTTATCTCATTGTCGTGCCCGACCGGGGAACGGGCGACACGATCATCAATGACGCTGCTACGGGGTATCAAAAAGTGGTCTGGTCAGTTCTTCCTGGGATGCCGACTCCGGGTGCTCCGCCTTCCAGCGCATTGCGGCGGTAATCCGGGTACGTCCGCTGGGATGATCGAAAAAAATGAACTCCTCAACCGGCCCAGGATCAAGTTTGCGATATTCTCCGAGCATCAAATCTACGTTGGCCTCGCCATCTGGTTGACGAGCAGAATTCAGGCCGTACATGTCCGCCTCGAACTCCATGGTGCGCGAGATCGTGTTGGTCACAGGCGTCATGAGAAAGAAATAAACGGACAACCCGATAATCGCCAGCGGCAGCACAGCGACGTCGGTTATCCCCCGGATTCCCCAGCTCTCTCCCCAGCGGGCCAGGGAAATGTTGATGCACCAGTTCAAGAAGGCGAACCCCAACACCACCAGGACACCAAACATGACCAATCCCTTGTACGCATGGTTGAGAACATAATGGCCCATCTCGTGCCCCATGGTGGTTTCAATCTCGGGCAGGGTGCATCGCTTCAAGAGATTGTCGTTCAGCGAAATTCGCTGTGTCCCAGCGAAACCGCTGACGTTGGCACTAACCCGGTTTGATTGCCGGGAGGCATCGAACTCGTAGACGTCGGTTGCAGGAATTCCGTTCGCGCGTGCCATGCTGAGGATTGCATCTTTGATCTGCGAATCTTGTAACTTCGTGTACCGGTTGAATAGCGGAGAGATGTATACCGGGGCGATAAGGCTGACGAACGTTAGAAAAAGGATGGTCACCACGGCTCCCCACACCCACCAGCTTTTTTCCAGGCGCCGCACCAACCCGAAGAGCGGTACGATCAGAATCCCGCCCAGTACCACACTAACGGCCAGCATAACAGCCTGGTCCCGCATCCACGGGCCAAATGTCTGATTCAGGAGGCCATACTTGTGCTCGCGGAAGTAGCCTTCATAAACGGTGAGCGGGAAGGTGAGCACAAAAACGAGGATAATAAATTGAACCCAGTAAATCACCGTCTGAAGTGAGCGAAAGCGCGTAATGTGCTCGGCCAGTTCACGCATGCGCATCGACCATCGAAACCGGAGCAATATCCACATGACAACTACGGTCGAGAGAAAATCCCACAAGAGCAGCCAATAGCCGCCTTCGAAATAGGCGTTGGAACGAGCCCGTTCTGGGGGAGGCATCTTCCCCAAATATGCATCGACAGCTGCGTTGACATCGAATGATTGCGACGTTGCCTGCCGATCGGCAACAGGCGGAGTGGCTGCAGAGTTCCCGCCCGCGGTCTGCGCCGGCGCGATGACCGTGAGGACCGTACACAGTAGAGCGAACTGAACAACATATCCCATTATGCGAACCATCTGTCCTCCTCTATAGATCCTCGCACATCTTTTCCGTAGGTAACTCCCACCATAAGTCTGCTACCTTTGGCGGGAAGGGCTCCCAGCAGCTCCAAGAGAGGGCGCGTCGCCTTCAGCCGGGCCCTGTGATCAGGGACCTCGATTACTCGCGTGACCCTTCTTTTCTGGGGATAGACTTCTGCGCTTGTTCGTTGGCCTCGGCAACTGCGCGCTACTTTGATCCCGATGCCTTGCGGACTCTTCTTCGCCGGTGAGTAACCATTCCAGCGACTTGCCGAATTCTCGGCTGATCGCGAGCAGGACTTCCGCCCCAACTTCGTTGGCTTTGTGCGTTGCGGCGATCTCGTCAAAACCGTGTGCCATCGCAACATTAATAATAGGGTCCTTCCCCCTATCCCCTCCGGGAGCGAGTGGGTGCCCATTCCTGAACCCAAATTATGTCGAGACGCTTACATTAAGCGTCGGTGGTACGGGCTGTCTCTAGCGCATTTAGGCCCCTTGCCCGATTGTTGTCAAGCTATGCGCGGCGTATTTGTGCCGGATGCGGGAGACGCAATCTTGGAGGAGCCCCGATGCGTCAAGCATCTAGGTTGAGAATAAGAAATGTGCTGCCGCGCCCCTCGGCAAAGGGGAGCTTAGTGTTAGGTGGATTTCAAGTTTCCGGCAATCCGATATCAATCCACGAACCTCCTATTGCAATTTCCGCAACTCTCCGGGGCTACTGATTCCATTTGGTGACTGTTTCAATTTCCTAACTTCTGATACTCCCACCGCGCCTCGTGCAACATAGGTATTTCAGCGTCCGCATCCTTCCACAGTGCGAAGAACCGGTCGTAGGCCTCCCGCCCTTTCCGCACATCTCCTGCTTCTACATACGCCCGCGCCTGCCCCAACTGCGCAAGCGCCGCAATCGGCTCATTCACTGCTACCCCCGGCCAGTCTACAATTTTCTGAAATTCCGCCACCGCCTGTGCGCCCTGATGCGCCGCCAAATATGCCTCGCCTCTCACATACACCGGATACAGATTTGTCCAGAACGTACTGCTCCCAGGAATCCCCAGCTCGTAAGGTGACGCCACTGCCAACGCTTCAATCGCCTTTGCTGCTCCATTTGGATCGATCAGCGCAAGCTGTGCCCGTAATGTCGGCGCATAATTGAATCGCACGATCGTGTCTTCCGGAAACCGCTTCTCCAAATCTTCCAGCAACGCCCAGGCGCCTCCCTTATCTCCATTCAACGCCAGCGCCAGCGCCGCCACATACTGCGCATCCCTTCCATTCGAGAGCGCCAGCGTCCCGTACACCCGCTCCTTCGCTCTCTCGATATTTCCATATAACGCTTCCCACAGCGCCGCCGCCGCCGCGCACCCCGCCGCCATCTCGCGTTCGCCGGCACGATTCGCCGATGTCTCCGCATTGCGCGACAATTCCCGCGCCTTGTCCAATTTCCCTTGATACGCTGCCGTCCCCGCCTCCATCGACAGCATCAGGTTTTCCACTCCCGGCTTACCCATCGACCACGACAAGTGCTCCTTCATCCCCGACTCGTCGTCTTTCAAAAACGCGATCTCATACAAAAACAGGTGCAGCGACCCGCTGTCGAACCCTTTCTTCTGCGCGTCAGCTGCCATCTTTTCGGCTTCCGCCAAGTGATTCAGATGGATCTTCCCGGCCACCATGTTCGAGTAACCGAGACTGTCCCCTTGGCTCAGTTTCACCGCCCCGCTATATTCCGCAAACGCTTTCTCATGCTGCCCCAGCATCTGGTAAATTTCACCCAGATTATTTGCTGGGACATTTTCCCGCGGATAAATCTGCGCCCACAGTTCATACGTCTGCCGCGCCTTCTCCAGGTCTCCCGTCACAAAATGGTAGTAGTGAGACTCAATATAAAATTTCTCCCATTCCCCTACCCGCCCCCTCAACTCGTACGCTTTCCTTGTGCTCTCCGCCGCTAGGGTCTTTTCCCCTAGATTGTGATAGGTCGTCCCCAGCATCGCGTGCGCCATCGCAAAGTTCGGATCCAGCTGAATCGCATGCTGCAATAACGGCACCGCGGCAGGGTAATCGCCCTTCCCCTGCATCATTTTTCGGCCCAGGCTGAACGACTGCAGTGCTTCGAGCGACGGCGTCGTTACTTGCTCGATCGGTGTATCCAACTTGCGTACTGTTTTGAGAGACTCGCCCAATTTCTCCCGCAGCGTTGTTGAGGTCGCGCCCAATGCCTTCAACACGTTCTCTTTTCCGCTCGCTGTCACCTGTTCCTGCGCAAGTGAATCTCCCGTTTGACAATTCACCGCGCTCACTCCGATCACATACTCGCTGCCAATACTTGAAATCGTTCCGCTCAAATAGGCCTTGCTTCCCACCCTCATGCACAAATCCGCCGCAATCGCCGGCGAAAGCTTCGTGTCTGCTGGCTTTCCCATTTGCTTCAACGTTTGCTGAATTTTTTGATCCGAGACCAGGCTCAAAAATGGCGATTGCTGCAACTGCGCTGCCAATCCTTGTCTCAACGTATCGTCGAAAATCGGATCGCCGGTCTTATTCACGAAATCCGCCAGCACGATCGTATCCGACTGCCCCAACGCGTGGGCCCTCAAGGAATACAGCCAACCGCCGGCTCCTAGCACTGCCAACAGCACAGCACCTCCCGCGACCATATGTTTCCATTCAATATGCGGGCTGCCCGTTACCAACACTGTGCTCGTGACCGTCACCTGCCCTGTCTCCGACCCCCGCTTCAGCTGCTGTAGATCCGCGCGCACCTCCGCCGCGCTCTGGTAGCGCTTCTCCCGGTCCTTTTCCATGCACTTGTTGATGATTTCTGCCAACTGTGCGGGAATCTGTGGATTCACGGTCTGCACCGCAACTGGCGAACGTGTCAGAATCGCCTCGATAATTGCCCCGCCGGTCTTCCCTCCAAACGCTTGCTTTCCTGTCGCCATCTCGTACAGCAGCAGACCCAGCGCAAATAGGTCCGCCCGAGCATCCAGATCATCCCCCCGCACTTGCTCCGGCGACATGTACGCTGGTGTACCGCTGATCACTCCCACAATCGAGACCGATCCCTGCGTCGCTTTCGACGAAGTTTCCTCCGGATCGAGCGACAACACATCCTTCGCCACCAGCTTCGCAAGCCCGAAATCCAGTACCTTCGCTTGTCCGCGTTTCGTCACAAATACATTCGAAGGCTTAATGTCCCGGTGAATGATTCCGCTCGAGTGCGCCAAGTCCAGCGCATCCGCAATCTGTATCCCCAAATTTAGGATCTCTTCCAATGCCAGCGGCTGCCCGTGGATGTGCAGCCGGAGAGTCTCGCCATCAATAAATTCCATGGCTATGAACGGCCGGTGTTCCACCTCGCCTATGTCATAGATCGTGCAGATACCCGGGTGATTCAGCGCAGACGCAGCCAGCGCCTCGCGCCGGAATCGTTCCAAAGCCTGCGGGTCCTGCACGGTGTTGTCGGGGAGAAATTTCAACGCGACGGGCCGCTCCAGCCGCGTATCCAAGGCTTTGTACACAACGCCCATCCCACCCGCACCAAGCTTCTCTACAATGCGAAAGTGCGAGATGGTCTGGTCAATCATCGCTAAGCACGTGTTTTATCGAATGGCAATCCCAGTCACAGCGTCTGGTCGTTCATAGCGGCATCCTCATCCACCTTCCGACGCACATCCTTCGGTGGTTTAGGCGATCCCAGCATGTTCAGCACCCGCGCCCCGTCCCCATACGCCGCTATATCTACTTGGTGCTCCAGCTCATAGGCAACGCTCTTGTTGCAGACCGTACATACCAGCGAACCATATACCGTGCCATTTTTTTGCGCAAATATGTTGAACCGCATCACGCGTTCGCAACATACAGGAATCCACAGGTTTGCCGTCTTTATTGGGTCCATGATTCATCTGCCCCAGCAGAATTGCGGGGATTATACACTTAAAGTGCACCAAGCTGTCATCCTGGGCTCAGGACTTCAGGACTTCAGGACCCTGGAAAGTCGAACCCGGCGAGTGGGGCACCCTGGTGGTTTGAAAAAGACGCGGTGAAATTATTTCGAGGTGGATTGGCCGGCGATGACGGTGCGTTTCACTTCGTCGATCCAGTTGATCACAACCGTGGGATCGGTGTGAGTGGCGGGTCTGCCGGCGGCGGCCTGGATGGCGACGAAATGCTGGCCGTCGGGAGTGGTGTCGTAGGAGGTGTACGGAGCTCGGGCTTCGAAGCGATTTTCGAAGAGCATTTGCGGTTTACCAGGTTGGAAGGAATTTTTGTCTTCGGTGTAGGGCACCGCGAAGAGTTGCGATCCGTGCAGGTAATACAGTTCGTGACCTTTTCGGGCCCAGCGTGGTTCCACGCCGCCGTCGGTGGAGACCTGCCACTTGCCCCCGGGGCCGGGGAACGGCAACACATTGACTTGCGGAGCGCCGGATTCGGTGGAGACGTAGGCGACCCAGCGGCCATCGGGGGAGAACTCGGGACCAGCTAGGCTGCGGCCGGATACGCCATTGATTGATTCAATGAACAGTTTGGGCGGTTGCGGTTTGCCGCTGGCGTCGAGAGTGACAGTCCAAATGTCGCAGCAGGAACCGTCTTTGGGCGAGAGCATTTCGAACGCAAGCACTTTGCCGTCGGGTGACCAGGAAGCCGGATAGCTACTTTGAGCGCTTTCGGGAGTCAGCGCCTCTTCCTGCTCGGTGCCGTCGGAACGGCGCCAGAAGATGCGCTGACCGGGACCACGCGCGGTGTTGTCAGGATGAGAGTAGGTGATGCGCTGGCCGTCCGGGGACCAGATCGGGAAGTTTGCGCCGACGGTGTTGGGAGCGATGGGCGTGGTCGTGCCGCGAGCAAGATCGTGAACCCAGATACCGGCAGGACCGTTTTCGAAGGCCACGCGCTTTCCGTCGGGCGCCATGCGCGGTGAAGCGGCATCGGCCTGATTCTTGATGAGGACGGATGAGTCGCCCTTGCGGTCGAGCTCAACAATGTTCATTGCCAGATTTTGCGTTCCACCGGAGAGGTAGACGGCGGTACCGGTCTCCGCAACGCTAAATTGAACGCCGCCGTTGGAAAGATCGGAATTGACGCCCTGAACGGCAGGGATGGCGGTGCCAGTGACTTTGAGAGCGTTGGCGTCAAAGGGCACGACGAAGAGTACACCCTGTGACATGTAGGCGAGATAGCCTCCGGGAAGATAGCGTCCGAAGTAGGCGTTCTCGACGAGGACCTTGGGAAGACCGGTATCGAGTGGAGCGGCGACGACGCTGGCGTGTGCGAAAAAATTGTTATTGGAAGAGGCGGTGAACAACACGGATTTGCCCCCAGGAAGAAATTGCGGCCAGCGGTGGGTAATGTCGGAGCGCGTGGCGTCCAGATGAGTGAAGACTGTTGGCGTGCCGCCGGTGGAAGGAATCCGGTAGAGCGGACTCGTGAATTGATTGGGGAAGACGATAGTGCCGTCCGGTCCCCAAGCCCCGCCGCGGTAGCCGGAAACTTCACACAAGATGATAGGCGCGCCACCGTGAACCGAGACCTTCTTGAGCTTTCCGTCGCCGAAGAATCCAACCCACTGACTGTCCGGAGAAAAAAATGGTGCGGCGGCGAGTCCGACGGCGTCGAGGCGCACTGCGGTATTTTGATCGAGTTCGCGGATGTAGAGGATGCCGCTGCCCGAAGCTGTGTCCTGGATGACGTAGGCCACGCGGGAGCCGTCGGGAGAAATGACGAACGCGGGACCGTTGATGAGATCGAGCTTCTGGTCAATGGGAATGGAGAGGTTGAGGAAAATCGGCTTCAGCGCGGAAGGTGGGGAAGAACGCAAAGTAAGAAGCGAGAGCAGGAGGCCGGCGCCAAGCAGGGCGGCTACGCCCCAAGGGAGAAGTCGTCGCCAAGCAGGCACGGGAGAGGACGTTTCGATTGGCGAAGCCGGTTGAACTGCGGATGCGAGATCGGGCGCGCCGCAGAGCACTTCCTCGATGGCGATGCGGGC
>Ga0181526_10002986_pt1 | contig 14133 bp, 12 predicted proteins | sample PEATcosm2014_Bin_35_FD_119750 | JGI IMG/M metagenome (GOLD analysis project Ga0181526, IMG submission 119750) | Peatland microbial communities from MTU Mesocosm Facility, Houghton, MI, USA - PEATcosm2014_Bin06_30_metaG | ecosystem: Environmental > Terrestrial > Soil > Wetlands > Peat | place...
GGAAAACATCGAGATCCTGCCCAACACCACCGCTGCCGTTACCAGCTCCATGGTGGTCATCACGCAGGCTGAATTCGCAGCTTCGCCCGCTCGTCCTCGCTCCAACCCCGTCGCCTGGGCGTTTCTGCTTCCCGGAGCGCTTGGCCTGGGCAGACTAGCCTGGGGAACTCGCCGCCGCGCATGGCTCAATCGCCTGGTGCTGCTGGCTCTCGTTGCACTGGTCACCATGCTGGGCGCCACGGCCTGCTCGCCCCGCTACGACTACTACAACCACGGCCCGCCCATCCCCCCGCCAACTCCCGCCGGCACTTACACGGTGCTCGTCACCGCTCAGTCCAGCAACGGCATCACCGCCACTACCCACTCCACCGATCTGGCGCTGACGGTCAATTAATCTTGGTTTCATGAACCGCTGGCATTCCCCACCCGCGGAACTCTACGCACTGGTCGAAGAGACGCCGGCAACGGTGCTGCTGGAGTGCGCCAAGCCCCCCGGCCCGGAGCCTGACTCCGCGCGCCAGGCCGAGTCCCACACCGAGTCCCACACCGAATCTCTGACCCGCCTATTTACCGAGCCATTGAGCATCTTGGTCGCCAATCATCCATCGGAGCTTCCAGGCCTTTTTGCCGAGATTGAGAGCGCCGTTGCCGCCGGCCACTTTGCCGCGGGCTTCTTTACCTACGAGTGCGGCAGCTTCTTCGAACCCACAGCCGCGTTGACCCACACAGAATCTTTGGCCCAACCTCTAGCCCAACCGCTAGCATGGTTCGGCATCTATCAGCGCGCTTGGCTCTTCGACCATCGGGCGGGAAACTTCATCGACGGCGGTCCGCCAGCCCTTGCTTCTTTCCGGTCCGTCTCTCCTGACCAGGAGCGGGCGACCTCGCCCTTGCCGGAAGCTGCAATCGGGCTGACAGAAGAGAAATACGCGCGACAAATCGAGGCGATCCACGAGTGGATTCGCGCAGGCGACGTTTATCAGCTCAACTTCACTGTTCCCATGCGCGTCCATGCCCGGGGACACTCCGCCGTGCTCTATCAGCGCCTGCTCAGCCGCCAGCCGGTTCCGTACGCGGCCTTCCTGCATTCGCAGCCCGGCCGCCGCATCCTCTCTTTTTCGCCTGAGCTCTTCTTCCACCTGGAGAGCCACGGCGGCCGGCGCCGCATCACCACCCGCCCCATGAAGGGAACCGCGCCTCGGGGCCGCACCACGTGCGAAGACCAGGCGCAGGCGGAGTGGCTCCGCAACGACCCCAAGAACCGCAGCGAAAACGTGATGATCGTCGACCTGCTGCGCAACGACCTGGGCCGCCTGTCGAAATTCGGCACCGTCCGCACACAAAACCTCTTCGCAGTAGAACGCTACCCCACCTTGTGGCAGATGACCTCCACCGTCACCGGCGACCTCCGCCCTGAAGTCGGCTTTCAGCAGATATTCCGCGCGCTCTTTCCCTGCGGTTCCATCACCGGAGCGCCCAAGGTGAGGGCCATGCAGCTGCTGGCTCACATCGAGCGCCAACCCAGAGGCGTTTATACCGGCGCCATCGGCTACTTCTCGCGGGAGCAAACCGTTTTCAACGTTGCCATTCGCACGCTGCAACTCGACGGCGACCGGGGCACGATGGGTGTCGGAAGCGGCATCGTCATCGACTCCGTTCCCGCCGAAGAGTACCGGGAATGTTTACTGAAGGCTGAGTTCCTCACTCGGCCCACAGAGCCTTTTTCACTCATCGAATCATTGCTCTGGCAAGGCGAATACCCGCTCCTTGAACTGCACCTCGACCGCCTTGAAGATTCAGCCAGCTATTTCGCATTCCCATGCGATCGCGCCGAAGTCAAAGCCGCTCTTCTGGCCCACGCCGCTGTTTTTCAAGACAATCAACCCCACAAAGTCCGCCTTCTCCTGTTTCACAAGGGCGACGTGAAAATCGAAGACGAACTCCTGACTGAAAACTCAACAGCCACCAACGAGAAATCCGTCCGTGTGCGCATCGCCTCCCAGCGCACCGATCCACAAGACCCCATGCTGTTCCACAAGACCACGCACCGACCCCTCTACGCGGAAGCGCTGAAGTCCGCAACCCAGGCGGGTTTTGACGAAGTGCTTTTCCTCAATCCTCGCGGCGAGGTCACCGAAGGCGCCATCAGCAACATCTTCATTCAAAAAGAAGGCCGCTGGTTCACTCCACCCATCGCGTGCGGATTGCTCGCAGGCGTTCAGCGCCGCCACATTCTCGAGACGCGGCCCAACGTCGAAGAAAAAGTGCTGTATCCCCAGGATCTTCACGAGGCCGACGCCATCTATCTATCCAATGCCGTGCGCGGCCTGCGCCCCGTGGTCATCGACTGGGAAGTCTGACCCGAATTCATTTCTGAGGCCGAATGGCGATGAACTGGCCGGTCCAGTGGCCGCCATTGAACGAAAGTCCGCCAAGAACCTTTCCATCATCGGAGACTGCCAGGCGATATTTGTCGAGCACTAGAATATGATCCGGATCATCCAACTTGTAACCGTTCAGCACCAGCAGCCCTTTGCCCCTCATCTGACCTTTCACATACTCCGTACCGATCCTCCCCACCTTGCTGGCCATCCCCGAAGCGGTGTTCGTACCGGCACTCCTCAGGCCCCACACGATCTTTCCCTCGATCGATCCGTCGCCTGTCGCCGCGCACGTCTTGCAGCTTGCGCCGGATTGCAAAGTGACTGCGGCAGTGAAAACAACCCTCTCTGGAGTGTTCTTGATTCCCTGCCACTCCCCATCCACGTCCGTGGCCTGTGCCGAGCAATACAACCCGCTCATCAAAACCAGAAGGACCGCAAAATTCCGCATCTTCATCGCTCTCCTTTTGAGTCGCACAAGCACACGTGCTTTTAAGCCAATTCCACTCAGGCGACAGCTGCAACGAATGCCGGTGTGAGCTGAACGCGGAGGAACTGATGAATTCATTTTAACTGAGCGAAATCTTTCCGTTTTTTTGCATTGGAAAGTAATCGTGCCTCTAAGGCTGTCTCATAGAATATCGAAATCAGCATTATCCCCTTGCAAATGCTCATGGGCATCGCCCTGTCCATCGCTCCCCAATACGCTTCACCAGCGAAGACAATCCCGACAGCTTGGCCCTCCTTCCCAGTGGCATTTACAAGGTTGTCATGCCACCGAAAGATTTGGATTTGAATGAAAACCAAAGCGCATGAAAAAACTAGAGTCGCATACCCGATAACAGGTAGAAGAACAGGCGTGAGGCGACCTGGTAATAAATGCTAACAATTCATCGCTGAGAGCAGAGAAGTAACAGCGGCAGGTAACGCAAAAGAGAACCTTTATGGCAAGAGAGTGTGCAAACAATTGCACAGCAGTCAATCGCTCCGTGGAGCAAATCATTGAATCTAATAATGTTTGTTTTTGGTCCTCAACATGCACAAAAATATATTAGCCAATCGGTGTGACTGTCAGACCTGCATCGTCCCTTCCGGCCACACCGGAAAGCCCGGGCTCCGCGAAGTCGTGCGGTTTTTACTGCTGCAAGCGTGCAGTTGAATCCTCATGCAGATGCCCGTCGAGGGGATCGCGCATGTTTTGTGAAACGCGCAACCACAAGAAAGAGCTTTTTTCTCTGAGCTGCCCTATGCAGGGGGCCCTAGCAAGACACGTGCCCGTAAGGGCACCTCCAGGTGAAATTATGAAGAAAGTGTTCCTAGCTTTTCTCGCATTGGCAACGGCCCTTGCGATTACTCCAGCTGCATTGGCTGATTCACTCTTTTATACATTCACCAGTCCAAACGGAAGCACCGTCTTTGCTGCCGGTTTCCTCAACGGAACCAACGTTGGTGGAAATCAATGGGATATTACCAGCGGATCCCTCATCATAGAAGGTGGCGGCCCAGGCCTCGTCACGGGAACTACTGGAACCGTGATCGGGGGAACCGGATCCCAATTGACCTCTCCGAGCGGGGCTTTCTATTACGACAACGAGGTCTTCCTGCCTGTAGGCTTAGGATCCCCGTATGTTGACAACAACGGGCTGCTTTTCGATATCGATGGGGTCGAGGTCAATATCTACTCCAACAACGGCTTCACTGGCGCTGGAACGAACGATTACATGACCTATGAGTACGACGGAACGAAATACAACTTTGACAACAACGGTGAGCTCAACATCATTGACGTCACTCCTGAGCCCAGCAGCCTCCTGCTTCTCGGCAGCGGCCTCCTGGGTCTGGCATTTGTCGCCTTTCGTAAGGCCAAGCCAGCTGGTCCGATCCTGCATAACTAGTCCGATTGATCTGCTTGTTTCTCGATGAAGAAAGGGCACCCGAAGGTGCCCTTTTCTCAAGTTCTGTTCGGCTTGGACGCGTCGGGTGTTTAACTGGCAGATGCCCACACAACCTCTTGCACATTGACTTGGCCAGCAAAACGCGCCCGGTGGTAATCAGATGAACGTCACTTCCTGATTGGACGGTTCCCCCGACGGACCCCTAAGCTGGGGACCATGCTGGAAAAGGCCGCAAGCAGTCGCAAGTATGGCTCTCCCTATAGAGTCCCGCTGGAGCCGCGATTGCTTCTGGAGCCCCTAAGTGCGAGTCCCATTAATTATCTGCCGCCCGCGGGATTGGACTGCAAGTGGCATAACGGAATGCTGGCAGTCCGCAGGATTCCGGGGACTCCTAGTGGTGATCTCCGGATACAGTCGAGGCCGGTGTTGGCGCCAACTGAATGTAAGGCTTGAGTGCCGGCACCGCTTCATAGGAAGCCTGGGCTACGATATTGCCGAATGTGTGTTTACCGAGAGCATTCAGGTGCGTGCGATCAAGGGTGGTCGCCGTGGCGCGCTCTGCCTCCGCATCCAGATGGCCTATTGCATCATATTGGTCAGCCTGTTCCTGCGTCATCGGTTCGATGAGCGTTCGCGAGAGTTGATACAAATCAATTAACGGAACGTGATCCTCCGCTGCCACCTCCCGCGTCGCGGCAGCATACTCGCGCAAAGGATCAATGATGAGTTTTCCATCCTCGAAGTTCCGTCGCGTCAACGGAGTGACTAACACGGGCGTCCCACCTAGATCGCGTACATCACGAACGTAACGGCGCAGATTCGCCTTGAAAGTGGTTTCGGGATCTGTGTGCAGCATCACTTGATTCTTCTGGTCGTTGTGACCAAACTGGATGAAATAAAACTGCCCGCCCTGGTCAAGGGCCCTCCTCCAAAGGCCCTCGTCTTGAAAACTCTTCGTCGAACGCCCATCTGCCGCCGAGTCGAGGCAGTCGGCATCCACCTTGAGATGGGCGCAAAATCCGGGTCCCCACCCTCCCACTTTAGCTAATGTTGAGTCCCCGACCAACACCACCTTGACGTATTCAATATGAGACGGTTTACCCCGCGGATCCTGCACTTGTACATAGGTCCAGCTCAGAATCAGTATGGCCGCATACAGTGCGGTATTGAGCTTAGAGAAATTCAGCTCTCCCGGCTGCTTTAAGCGAACATTGTGGACGAACTGACCCAAACCTTCCAAGATTATCCTCCCCGCCGTTTAGGGAGCGTCAGCGCCCTTGGAGCGCAAGCCGGGATCTGCTAAGCCGCGATCGGGTGCGACTATTAAACGCTCATCGAGCGGCATGAGAATGGACCCATTCTCTTCCTGCCTCTTCCGCCCTTGTAATCGCGCTCTCGTACATCCGAAGGTAGTCAGCAGTCATTCTCTCCGCCGAGAACTCATCCTCCACGAGCCGCCTTGCTGCCGAACCCAGGGAATCCCGCAGCGAGGAATCGCGAAGCAATCGTACAATGTCGAATGCAAGCAGCTCCGGGTTTTCTGGAGGCACCAGCAACCCCGTTTGCATGTTTTTCACTAGCTTGGGAACCTCTCCCACGGCGGTCGCGACCACCGGCAGGCGGCTCGCCATTCCTTCGAGGATCGCCATCGGCAGGCCTTCCCGCCGTGAGGCGGAGACCATTAAATCCAGAGAAGCGTAAACAGAGGGCATGTCGTTACGACGGCCGATCATGCGAACGCTTGCGCGAATACCCAACTTATCGATTAGGGCGTCTAGATCGGTGGCGTCAGGGCCGTCTCCGATAACCACAAACTTAGCCTCGGGAACCTGCTCCAGAACGCGTGAGCACGCGGTCAAGAAGATATCGACGCCTTTCTCTTTCGAGAGCCTACCCACCAGACCAGCCAGTGGAAAGCCGTTCCAGCCCAGTTCATCCTTCAAAACAGGCGACGGGTGGTCGAAGGGCCGCAAGTCGATTCCGTTGTTTATCAGGCTCGTCTTTTCCGGGTTGACCCCTGCCTTTAAGAGCCGCAGGCGTACCTCGTCTGACACAGCCACGATGCCCGAAAAGCGGTCCAGAACGATTCGGTCTGCCACGCCATAAAAGAAGACCTTCCAGTCGTTGTCGGTCCAATTGTGGCAGGTTGAAACGAATGGAATTCCCGTCGAACGTAAACCAAAGTAGCTGTATATATCCGCCTTGTAGCCGTGCGTGTGGACGATATCGGCTTCCACCATACGGGCAAGCCTCCTGATGCTCGTGGAAACCGTTCTGTCCATCCGCCCAGTGCACGGGATCAAATGAGACTCTATGCCTTCCCGAACGGCTGCTTCGTGCAGTTGAATGTTCGGATTCGAGGAGTTATAAAAAACCCCCAGGCTGCTGGAATGCTGCCCCTCGTCGAGGGTGCGCGACATGTTAAGGATCACAGCCTCGGCGCCGTACATCCCACCGCTGCTTATCACGTGTAGGACCTTCACATCTAAACCTTTCCCCAGCGCGCCCGCCGTCGTCGGCAGAGAGAGAGTCTCCGCGTCATCGGCCATGCGCGAGCGAGCGGGCTATATCGAGTAACTAGGAGTGAGTTAGGCGGCTATCGTGGCCCGGGATCGAAGATCTGTGAGCCGGCACTTGTCCTTAGCTATGGATGAGAAGCTAATCACATCCATAGCCAACGTTGTTCAGAATCCTGATGCAGTCCGCAATATAGATTAAGCCTAGACGATAAAGTGAGCTGCTGCCGCCGAATCACATCGAGGCGTGACCGTCATCACATGAAGAGTCTAGAGCCGCCTCATAAACGTTTGTGGACGAAAACTGGTTCATTCTATAAATGCTCGGCGCAATCTGAGAGTGGCCGCATTCCTAAATTCTGCGTTTCAAAGTGGTCGCGGTTCGAAATGAAACCAGCAGATTCGCGAACTTCGCTTGTTATGATTCACTCCATTCCCAAGGCAAGAGCGCGCGTGTAAACTGGATTCGCTATGAGCTGCCTCTTCTGCAAGATCGTTGAAGGAGTCATTCCCTCCACCCCTGTTTATCAGGATGAGTTTGGTTACGCCTTCGCCGACCTTAATCCCATGGCGCCGGTCCACGTCCTCATCGTCCCCCGCCGCCACATAAGCTCCATGGCCGATGTCAATCAGGATGATCGCGCTCTCCTGGGTCATCTGCTGTGGGCAGCGGCCGAGATCGCCCGCACCAAGCACCTCGACGACGGCTACCGCATCGTAGTGAACACCGGCGAAGAAGGCGGTCAAACCGTGGACCATCTTCACCTCCACCTGCTAGGCGGCCGCTCCCTAACCTGGCCCCCAGGGTAAACGAGCCGGCAGGGGATTCACTCGCAAAAAATTAAAGGGCGCCTCCATCGGAAGCGCCCTTTTCTACTTTCCTGCTTATCATGAACTCAGCTTTGCATCACTGCATCCTATTAGCGCAATGCAAAAACCAATCCCTGACCCCTGATCCCTGACCACTGTTTTTCAAACTGGTTGTTGATAGTACTCTTCTTCTTCTTCCATTCCATAGCGGCGCAGCAGGCTGGGCAGGCTCTGAGAAAAAGCCGACCGTGGCATCACCGTGTCGCAACCTGCATCAATAGCTTTCATCTTCAGGTCGCCTTGCAGGTGGTTAAGAAAACCTATGATCGACGTGGCTTTCTTCAGCTTGGCTTTGAGCTTGGGAATCAGCGTCATCGGTTTGGCGCTCAGGTTGTTCAGGTCGAAGACCAGCAGCGTGGGCCGTTCCGCTTCCGGAACGTCGGAAAGTTTTGCCACTGAATCCTTGTCGCCCTTGACGAACTCCACCTTCACGCCCAGCTTGCGCGCAGTCTCCTGAATCTTGGCTTGGAAGAACAGATCTTCAATGAAGCAGAAGATGCGCGTAGGGGCGTCTTCGCGGACCGGAACCGGCGCCTGCATCACATAGACGTCCTGGTAATGGCTGCCGTTGCCGTTGTTGCTTGTAATTTGAATCGTGGAGGGAGGACCGTCGGCCATGTTGCCGTTGACCGCGCGATAGCTGTGATCCATTGGCCCCACAAACTCCCGCGGTCCCTTCTGCCTGTTCTTGCGCTTGCCCTGTGAAGAACCCTGCGAAGGCGCATATACGCTGTTGCCGGGCTGCGCGGCTGTAGCCGTACTCTTCTGGAAAAACTTCTTCTTCTTCCGCCCCTGGCCCTGGTGATTCTGGTGATTCTGGACGGGCGCAGCCGCCGCCGGCTGCTGCAGCGGTGCTTGCATCGGAGGTTGTGCCTGAGGTTGCGCCTGAGGTTGTGACTGGCCCAACTGGGCCTGGGGCGCGCCTTTTTGACTGCTCTTATTCTTGCGGCGGCGCCGTCGGCGCCGGTGCCCTTGCGACTGTCCCTGGCCGATGGCCGGGACTGGCTCCAGATCAGTCTGGGGCTGCGTCAATTCTGTCGTCATGCTTGTACTTCCTGGCACTTTGCTTGTCGGGTGCATTGCGCTCTTTAGGTTAAGTCGTTTACTCGGGCCTTTGCAGAGATTGGCGTCGAGCTTCCAATTGCCAGCCTTTGTCCGATCCTGGACGGGGAACGCTCGGCAGGCACATGGTCAAGTCATTTGAGCACATCGGCCAAATTGCCTCGTAGCTTACTTGCATCACCACTACGCACGCAATCGGCAATCATTACCAAAAGAGTTGCTGCCATGCCGCCTTCCACGCAAGAACCCCACAGGAGCTCATCCGATTTTCTGAATCTCAGGATCGATGCGGTGCGACAGGCGCTTTTCCTCAGATGACGCATTCTTATGAAAGTTTCCGCCGCCTAAGCTTGATATGGAATGAATGATGTGGCGAAACTTCCTTGCTCAGCGGCGAGCTTGCTCTACCCGTTGGGGTGGCTCGCGTCAGCCGTCTGATACGCAAGTCAATAGTACAGGGAACTCCACTGGCTGGCAAGTTAACTTTAGTGGCATCCAGAAGGTATCCGGGCGCGGACCCCGGTTCACCGCCAGAAAGTCCCTCTAAATGCACAAACGCCACTCCCTGAGGAGTGGCGCTTCGCTTTCCTGAATCTGGGCACTGGCCTCCCAGACTTGCTAATTCGCGGTGTCTCTCACAACCGCAAATTCTCCAGACTTTTCCCGGCTGGTTGATCCCTTTTGAGGGCCGCTCGTTGGCGGTTGCTCTTGCCGGGCGCCTGTTTTTCTTTGGGCTGGTCGGGATTCTCCCCGGCAGCTGGTTTATCACTGGCACTTATCTATAAGCAATCCGCGTGCCGTTTATCACCTTGAGTGTTTTCAGTGACTTGGGATACATTTCTCAGATGGATTTTCTGCTTTCCGGAAGAAAAGTTCGAAGCTAATACAATAAACCATAGAAGCTGCCATCAGCGCTGGCAATGCGGGCAATAGTGCGTGCCACGCCCACCCACCAGAATTCGCCGAATCGGCGTATTGCATTTGCGGCAGGGTAGGCCGGTGCGCTGGTAGACGCAGTGTTCCAGCTGAAAGAATCCCCGCACCCCATCGGCGTCCACATAATCGGAGACCGAGGAACCGCCCAGCCGGACGGCGTGCTTGAGCACCTGGATAAGCCCCAGCCTCAACCGTTCCAGCTCGGTCCTCGTCAGCCGTCCGGCCCTTCTGCCGGGTCGAATGCCGGCGTGAAACAGGCCCTCGTCGGCGTAAATGTTGCCCACCCCTGCCAGCAATCTCTGGTTCAGAAGCGCGGCCTTGATGACCAACCGTCGGCCTCGAAAAAGAGCGGCAAATTCCTCCGGCCCAATGGTAAGTGGCTCTGCGCCCGCAGCTGTGAATCCCGCGCTGCGGCCCAGGTCGCGAAACTCCAGCCGCCCGAACCGGCGTGGGTCCACAAAGCGCAACTCCCGCCCGCTGGCCAGGCTCAGACGTGCGTGGGTGTGGTCGGCCACAGGAACGTCGGGCGTGGTCACAAGCAGCCGCCCTGTCATGCCGAGATGCACGACCCACTGGGCCGTCGGTTTTTCTTTGCTCTCGACCAAAAGTCTGCCGGCCGCAGGCCCGCTCAGCTCACAAACAATGTGTTTTCCGGTGCGATGAACGTTCAGAAATACTCGCCCTTCAAGACCCTTGCTCTGTCGCGCTGGCGGCGTTTTGAAGGGTTCCGGCTGGCTGCTGAACCAGGCATGAAGAATGCGGTCGCCGCGCACCCGCTCGTGGACGCCGCGGGCTATGGTTTCCACTTCAGGCAATTCAGGCATGCGTCAATTGTATTGAGAGGAATGTGGCTTAGTGAAACAATCTTGTACGTTCCGCGTCAAAGTCCCGATTTTCCGCTTTCACCCAAATGCCCGTCCAACTCTTCGTCGTCAGCCCCCAGCGCCCGTACGATGCCCCATTTTGCCAGGTAGACAACACCAAGTCCGAGCCCTAACAGGAAGATCCCCACCGAGGAATACTCCAGCAGGTTGAGCTGGCTATCCTCTTCGACAGTCTGGTAAACCACGGTGCCATGAATGTTGCGCGGCGTAATGCGCATCTGGTCTGGCGCTGGCCACTTCGGCAGAGTATCAAGATAGTGAGTCGAAATCATGGCGGAGACGATCAGGCCCGCCAAACCAGGCAGGAGGAACAAAAGCGAGAAGAATTTTAGCGTCCCCATTTGCGCGGGCTTCATTTAAGAACCCTCTCCGGTTATCCCGTGGATCTTACCGTGCATGCGGCGATCAAAGAGACGTAACCGAATATCCGTGCGGCAGAATCTTGAGGGAAAAAGCCGCGGGGCCCAAAACAGCGAGGCATGCGAAATAAAATAACAGTTCAGCAACTAGACCCCTGCCTTACGGAGTTTATAGCATATTTCATGCCACGCAAGTTACAAAAAGAGCTCAGATTAGTAATTTTTGAACATCACTCTAGTTATCATAATGTTAGTTACCACGCGCGAATTCTCTCGCCTGCTAGTGGGCAATCGCCGTCTACTTATGCTCTTCACTCTCGTGAATTCTGCTTGCCTCAAAGCTCACAACCTTCCACACGCCCTTTTCATCCCGCACATAGACGCGGGTATAGCGATAGCTGCCAGAGATATCGTGCCCGCCAGCTGTGCCCTTCACCTCTGCAACTGAAGTCACTAGCGCCGTTGCCCTGTAAAAGCGGACTCTGCGCTCGGAGATATTCAGAGTAGTGATATGTGTCTGGCCAGAGCGAAGGCTGGCCATTGCCTGGTCCTTGGTTTGCAGGGTGCCGGAAGGGGTGATGGCCATATAGTCGTCCGCCAGCAGAGCATCCATAGCCGCGGCGTTCGACTTCAGCAGGGCATTGCGCCAAACCTCCTCGAGCTGATCGATCTCGCGGCGGCTCTCGTGTTTCTGTGTTCGGGGAATTCCCGCCTGGAAGGGGTTCGCGATTGCCGCTTGCGGAACCGCGGAAATCAGCAACAACCCTGCCACCATCCGGAGGACAAAGAACATCAGGCGATTGGTCGTTGCGCCCTGCATAGACGTATCGGATATTAGTCCCGGCCAGGCCAGCCGGTCAAACGCTTCTGGCAGCCCGGCTCTCTCTTCAGTCGCCGCTTCCTAAAAAACAACCGCGCTTCCCGCGCCGGGACTCGCGCTCTTAGACGGCAGCCGCCGTTCAAACGAGAGCAACCAGATTTTCTACGCTGCGATCCCGCATCATCTGGTAGACCCCTCCCACCGCGTACTTCTTGAAGTGCTCGCTCTCCCTGTGCGCTGCATGGGCGGCCATGTCCTTATATTGCTCATAAATAAGCACAGTATCGGGATCGCCCTCCAAATAGTGAGGAACGTAGTTCATGCAGCCCGGCTCCTTGCGCGAGCCCTCCGCCAGCAGGCGCAGAGTTTCCGCCACTTCAGCGCGTTCTTCGGGGGCAAACTTCAATCGAACAATAAAGCTGACCATCGATTCGACTACTCTCTCGCCCGGCTCAAAGAGCCCGGGCCGCTGCTCAGGTTTATGCGTGAATTTCGTTCAGTGCCGCCGCAAACTCCGGCAGAACCATCGTTTGCTCCCGGTCTGGCCCTGTTGAGACCATTCCGATCCGTGCCCCGCTCTCTCTCTCTTGAAACCTCAAATACTCTTGGGCTGCCCGAGGCAGTCGCTCAAACTCAGTAGTTCCTTCGGTCGAGCTCTGCCAGCCCTTCAGCGTTGTGTACACCGGCTTGATCTGCTCCAGCCCCTGCACGTCCGCGGGGATCACGTCAGTCACCTTCCCGCCGATCTCGTACCCGATGCAAATAGGAATCTCGGCCAGCTCGTCCAGAACGTCCAGCTTGGTCACCACCAGCCACTCCGCACTGTTCACCTGGTTGGAGTAGCGCAGCAGCGGAATATCCAGCCAGCCGCAACGCCGCGGCCGTCCTGTGACCGCCCCATACTCGTTCCCTCGCGCCCGCAGGTGGTCGCCCTCCGCGCCGCGAATCTCGGTCGGAAATGGCCCTTCGCCCACCCGCGTCACATAGGCCTTGGTCACGGAAATCACGGTGCCAATCGCCATCGGCCCCACGCCGGTTCCCGTAGATGCCCCGCCCGCTGTCGACGAAGAAGAGGTCACAAACGGATATGTCCCGTGGTCGATATCCAGCATCGTCCCCTGCGCGCCCTCAAACATTACGCTCTTGCCGTCAGCCAGAATCTGGTTCAGCAGCCGTCCTGTGTCCGTCACAAACGGCCTCACCTGTTCCGCGGCCGCCGCATACTCCTCAAACATCTTCGCCGGATCCAGCGGATCGGCTTCAGTTCCAAATAGCGCCCGCACAATCGCGTTCTTTTCCGCGCACGCCGCCTCAATGTGCGTCTTCAGCAGCTCCGGCCGCAGAAAGTCCACAACCCGCAGCCCGCTGCGCGCCATCTTGTCTTCATACGCCGGCCCAATCCCGCGGCTGGTCGTCCCAATCTTTTTCCGTCCCGGAGCGCTTTCCGCCGCCAGCTCGATCATGCGGTGGTAAGGCAAAATCACCTGTGCCCGGTTCGAGACAAAAAGCTGCTCATCCACGGCCACACCCAGCCCCCGCAGCTTGGCCACCTCTTTCAAGAACGCAATGGGATCGAGCACCACGCCATTGCCAATCACGCCCTTGCATCCCGGCCGCAGCACCCCGCAGGGAATCAGCTGCAGAATGAACTTTTGTCCGCCGTGGATGACCGTATGCCCGGCGTTATGCCCGCCCGCGTATCGCGCCACGGCGGCAAACCGCTCGCTAAGCACGTCCACAATCTTCCCTTTGCCCTCGTCGCCCCATTGGGCGCCCAGCACTACCGCAGTCTTAGCTCGCATTTTCGTCCTGTTCCTGGTGACGCGTCCCCAAGATCCGTTAAAAAGTTAATTTGTCATCCTGAGCGCAGGCCTCCGCACCGACCCCGAGTCGCAGGCCCTGCATATTCTTGCCGCCCGAAGGCGCGGACCACCACAACCCGCACCATCTTCGATGATAAACCTTGAAAGCCTAAGCGCGAAGGAAGGATACCTTTGCGGATAACGAAGGCCCATTGCCCCAGAACTCATCCGTCGCGGCGGTAGACCCGGGAAACCACGAGCCAAAGTTCACAGCCTCACAGCCCCGCTGACTTGCTGACCCGCTAGCCCGCCGCCTTCGCAAACGTATACGGCCCGTCCGGCACCAGCGCAACCCGCGCCCCGGCCGGAAGCCCTTTCAGCGTAGCCGCCACAGCCGAGCCCAAATCCTCGAAGGCCGTCGCTCCCAAACCGCCCAACTGTTTCTTACTCACTCCCGGCGTATAAAAGAACAGCTCATTCTTCAGCCCCACCAGCGACACCTTTTCAACCTGCCACTGGTCCACCTCCACCGGCGTTTCGGCAATCTCCTCCAGAAAACTCTTGTAACCCGTGAACCCCTCCATCTTGCGCGCAAACTCCGCCGATCC
>Ga0181526_10002987_pt1 | contig 14127 bp, 8 predicted proteins | sample PEATcosm2014_Bin_35_FD_119750 | JGI IMG/M metagenome (GOLD analysis project Ga0181526, IMG submission 119750) | Peatland microbial communities from MTU Mesocosm Facility, Houghton, MI, USA - PEATcosm2014_Bin06_30_metaG | ecosystem: Environmental > Terrestrial > Soil > Wetlands > Peat | place...
GCCAAACGCATTGGCCGGATTTATGTCGAAGACGCGGTTATAGTCGGTGATCGGATGCGTGATCGGCTGCTGCTTTTGCACGTCGTTGGCCGACAGCGCCTGGAAATAGAAGCCGCGCATGTCGAAATAACTGCGATCGCCCTGCCCCGTCAGATAGGCCGTCGAGGACGACTCGCGGAAGAAGAAGTTCTCGTTCAGGCCGATGTAGCGCTTGTAATCTTGCAAGAAGTAGCGGTCCGACAGGGCCGTCACGTCCCAGCCGTATTTCCACTCATCGTTGATCGCGAATTGCCCGGTGCTGCGCGCCTCGCCTCGCCAAATCCGATCGCCCGCCCCCGTCGGCGGCGGCGGAAACACGCCGGGATCCCCGACATGCGTGCCTTCGAGATGGATCATATAATTGCCGGTCTCGAAACGCTGGCGGAACTCCGCGGTCAGAAACGGCCCCTGCTGCGTGAAATAGGTCGGCGTGATCGTCAGATCCATGTCGGGCGCGATCGCCCAGAAAAACGGAAGGCCGACGCCCAGTCCGAGCGTGGAGACGCCATAGTTCAGCTCGGGGGCCAAGAAACCGGTCTGCCGCTTCTTGGTGGGGTCGGGCCCGGACAGGAACGGAAAATAGGCGATCGGCGTTCCCAGCAGCTCGAAAGTCGCGTCTTCGTAATAGATGACCTTCTCGACCTCGTCGCGAATGATCCTCTTGGCGTTGAGCTGCCACATGCGCGGCTTCGTCGGATCGTCCTTGCAGGCTTCGCAGGCGGTGTAGGAGCCCCTGTCGAACACCATGGAATCGCCGCCGGCCCGTTCGCCGCGGGGCGCGCTGAAATGGGTGTTGTCGGGCGTGTCGGCCTGCAGACTCTCGATAAATCCGTTCTTGAAATCGTCAGTGAAATCAAACCTCTCGGCATGGATCACCGATCCATCCGTTTCAGTCAGCGTCGCGTGCCCTTGCGCGAAAACACGCCCGGTCTTGCGATCATAGACCACATGGTCCGCTCGCAGGAACCGGCCATTGTAATAAATCTGCACGTCGCCATTGGCCGTGATCGTGTTCTTGTCCTCGTCGTTGACGAGTTCCTTGGCCTCGACCACCATTCGCGCCGGCGGCGCATTGTCCGGCGGCGCGGCCCATGCCGGCGACGCGATCGGCGCGGCGAACAGCGCCAAGCCCAATCCAAGGATGCCCAATCCAAGGATGGATAGGGCCAAACGGCCGCGCATGGGGCGGGCGCCCATGCTCGGCGCGGGCGCCGTCGCGATGGAAGGCGCGCCGCGCATCAAGCGAGGATCGCGCGCTGCGTCGTCGATGCGGCGGGGCTTTCACGGGCGAGCCGCTCGCCCCGGCCAATCGACGAGGAGAATTCCTTATCCAGCAAAGCCGTCGCCCTATCGTGTCGCATATGTCCTTACTCTACCCGTTTCCGATCAAATGGAAGCTCATGATGATGATCTACACCCATGAAGATCGCCGCCGACGACGACAACGGACGCGGCTCCCGCCTCCCTACTCCGACATATGGAACACGCGCCATCTATACAGCATTCGCTGGCTATTCAAACAATGAGCGAGTTTTACGTTTTTTATTCGTTCACGGTCGAACGCGGCGCGACAACGCTCCCGATAATGATCGTTCTCCCGTTGGACCGCCAAAGACTCGCGAGGGTCGACAGCGGTCATGAATTTAAAATTTCCCTGGCAGCTTTTGGTGTGAAACCCTACCCTGGAAAGCCCCGAATCGCAATCCGGCGCGGGCGCGACAGTAGCGCCGAAAAGAGAATCAGCGCGCGGCGGGAACGGGTTTTTGTCGCGCCGCGACAAGTGAAAAGCGCGCGCGCCATTTTGTCGAAAACGCGCGCCGGCGCGGACAAAATGGCTGTTTTCCCGATGTTCGCCCCCGGCTTCGCCCGCCGTCACGGCTCTCGAAACCCGAAAATTTTGTCGGCTTGTCCGTCTATCACCCACGACAAAATTCGCGCTGGAGGGCGCCGCGGCTTCCCCCGAGTTTGTCGTGAATTTTGTCGCGACCGTCTATCGCCCACACCAATCCGTCGATCACCCACGACAAAAATCGAGGGGCGGCGGAACGCTCGCCACCCCGCGGCTTTGTCGCTGATTTTTGTCGCGGCCGTCCATCGCCCACATTGGGCCGTCCATCGCCCACAATAACCCGTCTATCACCCACGTTGGACCGTCTATCGCCCACAAAAAACCGTCCATCGCCCACAAAAGAGGTCATAACATTTTGTAATTAAGGGCCGTTTTGGCACCTAAAACTAGTAAAACCTAGAATAAAACTAGAAAAACAATTTAAAACGTCTCCGACGGGCCATTTTTAATTTTTTCCCGGAAGGACAAAAACAGAGGCTCCCCAGCGAGAAGAAGCCTAACGGCGCTCCTTGCGCAAATCGATCAAATCGTCTTCGCGCACCGACAGACCCTTTTCCTTCAGCGCATTCAGCACGAAGGCGCGCATCGTCATATCGGCCTCGCTGGCGAGCCGCGCGAGCTGCTTGCGAAGCTCCTTGCGCATACTGAGCGAGAATTGAATCGCCTGTTCCTCTCGCGCCAGTTCTTCTTGCGCCCTGATCGGCGTGGGCCTTGGGGTTGACGCGGGCGGCGGGGCGACGGCGAGAGCCGGCCTTTGCGTCGGCATCATCGACGCCAAAGCCGAAAGGTCGGTCGTGACGCTGGCGAGATCCTTCTTTCCCATTTCATATCTTCCTATGAAGCTAGCTTCGATGCCGCGGGGATTCCGCCAAGACTGGCGATTTCATCGATGAAATTGGCGCATTGGACGCCGGCGATCCCGGTCGTCGGAACGATGCCGGTAAAGCTCATTTCCTGAAAGGCGACGAGGCGATTGAGCCTCGCGCGCATCAGCGGCAGATTCGCCTTGGCGATCTCGCCCTCGACATGCGTGGAAATATTGGTGTTGGGCTGATAGCCGGTCAGGACCACGCGGGCCGTGACCGAGCGTTTCATCATCAGCGACGCGCTTTTGATCAGATTCATGGTTTTGATCGCCTCCACGATATCGGCGCTGGAGGTCTGACAGGGCACGAGAACGAGGTCCGCGCAGCCGATGGCGAAGATGGTCGCTTGCGTGGCCGCGCCAGCCGTGTCGATCACGACGACATCATGCTTTTCGTGGAGAGACTCGACGAGCGGAACGATGCGCGTTTCGTCAAGTTCGTGTTCGATGGTGATCGGATGCTTGGAAGCGGCGCGCACCCAATCCGTGAGCGTGTGGTTGAGATCGGCGTCGACCGCGGCGACGGGCAGACCGTCAAGCGCGAGGCGGCCGAGGATCAGCCTGGCGATTGTCGTCTTCCCTGCCCCGCCCTTCGACGTGGCTATGGTGATGATGCTCATCCCTATGAACCCCGTTTCATGTGTTCCTAGCTTCCAATATAGATATAAATATAAAAAAGCTATGAACATATGTACGTGGTTTGCGCCGGTATGAGCGCGTTCTCTTCTCCGGCGCCCTGGCCGGCACCAACTGTAATGATCTGTTTTAAATGATATAAGCCGCGACTCGACATGCTAAACTATGAAGCCAGCTACATTGGCGAATAGCTACATAGCTACATAGCGTAACATGTTAATATGAACATATGTCGTAACGTCGCGGCCTAGGCCGCTCGAACCCGCGCCGACTTGCCGGGTCTCGACCGAGGCCGCGACGCCAAGACAGCCCTCGCGCGATCTTCCCAGGGCTGATGGTTAGAGACGCGCGCGCCGGGGAAGGGCTCGGTCGGGTCTTTCGGGAAGGGCGTGGCTTGCCTCGCGGCGCCGGGGACGCTAACTCTGTTGCTAAGCCTCCAGCTCTGCTGGAGCGACTAACGGCAGTTCAACGGCTCCGTGAGTGGAAAGCCCGTAGCGTGAGTTGAAGAGAAAGAACTCGCTGGGGGAACCGCAAGCTTCTGAGGGGCCAGCTAATGGCGCGGGAGTTTCCTCTGGAGGGAGGCGCTTGGGATTGCGACGGCCAAGTAGCATGCGGCTTTTATGTTGGAGTGCCAAAGGAATGCGCATTTTGACCCAATCAAGAGGCGGCGCGACGACATAGGAGACGGGGGCATTTCAAACCGCTTTTAGCGGTTCCCCATCATACCACCAGCTTAGCTGGTGGTTACTGATACGGGGAAAAGGCCGGGATACTCGGGGCGCGCCGAAGGAAACGCTTCAATGCGAGAGATGCTTTGATGATCGACAGGGAGCTAATCGAAGCCTGTTACAAGGCCATTCTCGGCCGCGCGCCCGAAAGCCAGAGCGTTGTCGAGGAAAAGGTCAAATGGTCGCCCTCGATCGAGGCCTTGATCGGCGAATTTCTCGATACCGAGGAATTTTTCGATCGTCTGCCTCGCCGGAGGTACGACAGGGAGCTAGTCGAAGCCTGTTACAAGGCCATTCTCGGCCGCGCGCCCGAAAGCCAGAGCGTTGTCGAGGAAAAGGTCAAATGTTCGCCCTCGATCGAGGCCCTGATCGGCGAATTTCTGGATTCCGCGGAATTTCTGAACCGCGTGCCCGTGCGCGATAAGCAGTTTTATCTGCGCGAGCCGTCACATATCGACGTCGACGTGAGCGAAGCGCATATGCAAGCGCTGTTCGCGCGCGTGCAATCGCAATGGCGCTCGCTTGGCCAGAGCGATCCCTTCTGGTCGGTGTTGTCGCACGACGAGTTCCGCGGCGCCAATCTCACGAAGGAGGCGCTCGACGCCTTTTACCACAGCGGCGAGTCGAGCGCCGGGCTCATCGACCTTTTCGCTGCCCGCAACAACACGCCGATTCCAAGGGGCGTGTGCGTGGATTTTGGCTGCGGCGTCGGCCGTGTCGCCGTTCATCTCGCCGAGCGCTTCGACAAAGTGATCGCCGTCGACATTTCCGAGGGCAATCTGCGTCAATGCGGCGACATGGCGGCGCGGCGCGGCCTTTCCAATATCGAATGCCGTTCGCTGCTGTCGCCGGATGATTTATCGCAGCTGCCCGATGTCGATTTTGTCTATTCCGTGATCGCGTTGCAGCACAATACGCCGCCGATTCAAAAGCTGATGCTGGACATGCTGTTAAGCAAAATCAAAAATGGTGGAGGGTTTCTTTTCCAGACCCAGACATTTTACCATGACGACGCGTTCGACGTGGAGACTTACCTGAAATCGCCGGTCGAGGTGATGGATGTGCACAGCCTGCCGATGCACGAGATTCTCGGCATTATCGAAAAACACGGGCTGAGCATTCGCGAGGTCGCCTGGGATCTTTGGACCGGACGCCACGGCTCGCACACGTTCTTTGGCGTCGCGCGGCCGGATCTGGCGGGCGAAAGAACGCGCCCCTTGGCGTGAGCCAAAGGACGCGGGTTCGATCGCGAAGGATCAAGGCGCGACGAATCAGGCGAAGGTCAGATGTCCGTTGGCGATCGTCGCGTGTGACAGATCGACGGTTCCGGTGATCTGGACGACTTCCGCGCCGGCGGTTCCGTTCGCGCTGGGGTTAGTCCCGGAGTCCACGATATAGGTGTTGGTGTTGGTCCCATATTGGAACCAGGTCACCGTATTGGCGGCGTGCGACTCCGCCAAAAACACCGCCTGATCGAAAGTTGTTGCCAAAGAGACCGAGGCCGCGTTGCCGAGAGTGCTGGTGGTGTTGGCGATGCCAGACGAAAAGGCCAGGATTTCCCCGTGCAGCGTGCCGGTCAGCTCCAGCAGATTGCCATTGAGGTTGTTGGAGCTCGCGCTGGCTACGGCGAAATAGGCGAGGTTGTCGGTCACGGTGGCGATTCCGGAGCCGAAGTTCACCGTGTCGGCGACCGTCGCCGCCGATGAGGCGTTAGCCACTTGTACCGAAGTGCTCGCCGTGGCGGTTCCGCCGCTGCCGAGATTGGCGGTTTCGTTGACGCCGTTGAGGAGGATGCTGTCGGTTCCCGCCGAAGCCAGATCGTTGATGACCGCTCCGGAACCCGAAACCTCCAGGGTATTGTGGAGCGTCGCGGCCGTCGCGCCTTCGGTGATCACGCCATTGGCCGCGGCGTTTATAATAGTGTCGCCGCCGACGCCGCCGAGAATCGTCAGCCCGGTGTAGGAAACATCATTGGCTGTTAGGCCGACCGCGATGTCGAGCGCCCCGGTCGCGGCATGACCATCGATCTTCGTCAGGCTCGACGCCGTGAGCGTCGTCTGCGCGCCATCGGTGGAGACGCCCAAAAGGTCGAAGGCTTGCGAGCCGGTGATGGTGATCGTGGTCAGGTGATTATCGGTTTCGATGAGGTTGCCGATGATGTTCGCCTTTGACGCCCCGCCCGAGTTGATCGCGATCGTCGAATCGCCGGTGGACGTCAGCGGGCTGATTTCCTGGTTCGCCGCGCTGGTCCCGGCGAAATTGATCGTCAGCGAATCGGTCGCTGTTCCCGCGTGAGTCAGCGTCAGCGAACTGTTGTCGGCGGCGTGCGTATCCGTCACCGTGACGGCCGACGCGAGGTTCAGCAGCGTGGCGCTGGTCGAGGCGGAGCTGATCGCGACGCCGGTGATCGGCGTCGACAGCAGCGAGGCGTCCAGGGAGCCAGTGTAGCCGGAGACGTCGAGGATTTGGAAATCCTTGATGCCGGCGGCGTTGCCCGAGTTGACCAGCGCCGCGGAGATCGTGTTGTCGCCGCTGCTTCCGCCGTCGACGGTCACGCCGGCGCCGATGGAGCCGAAGCCAATGACGGACAGCAGGCTGTTATCGCCGGAGCCGAAAGTGATCGAGCCGCCGGAGGCCGTGGTCAGCGCGGTGGCCAGCGTCACGATGTCATTGCCCGCGCCGCCGGTGAAGACCGCGCCGGCCCAATAATCGGTGAAGGTCAGATTGCCGTTGTCGCCGGAGGCGTTGATCGTGGCCAGCGCCGAGGCGTTGCTCGAAAAGGTGAGCGCGCCGGCGGTTCCCGAGCTTGGTCCGGAAATTTTCAGCGTCGTGAGGGCGGTGTCGGTCAGAGTGAGGCTGTCCGCCGCGGCGCCCAGCGTCACATTCACCGTGGTGTATTTATTGCCGGAATCGTTCAGCGTGAGGCTCGCGTCGTTGTTGAGCGATAGGGCGAGGGTCGTCGCGGGCGACGTGAAGGCGCCTTCGTTGATGTTGAGGATCGTTCCGGCGGCGGCGTCGTTGACCGTCAGATTGGCGAGGGCGCTGTCGTTGATGGCATTCGCGCCGTTCAGCCCGTCGAGCGAGACCGTCGTGATGACGCCCGCCTTCGCGCCGCCCGAAAAATTGGCGTCGGTGATGGTCACCTGGCCGTCGGTGACGCCCGCCGTCGTGGCGCTCTGGGCTACGGGCGCGGTCTGGTCGACCGTGACCGATGTCGTCGACGCGCCGCCGTTGACCGTGATATTGCCGCCCGTGGTCGTAAAGCCGGCGGAGCCGACCTCGGCTTCGGTGATGCTCACGACCGTGCCGCCATAGACCGTGATCGCGCCCATCGTGAAGTTGCCGGCGGTGGTGGGCGCCGCGGTCGCGGTGATCGTCACCGTGCCCGCCGGCGCGGTCGTGGCGGCGGCGAACGTGCCGCCAACGGCGATCGTCGAGCCCGAGTTGCTGGCGACTTCGGTGGTGGCGACGGTGACATTGAGCCCGCCCTGCACCGACAATGCGCCGCCCGCCTGGCTTTGGTCGGTCACGCTGATATTGGTCGTGGCCGCCGCCGTGATCGTGCTGGCCACGCCATTATTCGCTTCGGTGACGTTCAACTGGGTGAGGCCGGTGAAGCCCGCGGGGCTCGACGCGGTATTGGCGATGATCGCCTCGCCCGACAGAATGTTGACGGTCTGAATGCCGCTGATCGTGACCGCGCTCAGCGAGGTCGCCAGATTGGCGGCGGTCGTCGTGCTCGTGCCGAGGTCGACGAGATTGAGCGCGTTGCCGGTGGTCGTCCCGCCGTTGAGCGTGTCGCCGGGCGTCAAGGTCTGCTGGCCCGCGCCGTTGAACGTGCCGTTGATCGTGTTGCCGTTGGCGGTCAGCGAGGGGGTGTCGACGCCGGTCGTCAGCGTGAAAGTCTGCGGGCTGGCCGGAGTCAGGTCGAGCAGCGAGCCTGTGGTCGGATTCGTCGGCGGAACGGCGGCTTCGCCATTTTCGAAGATCGTAATCGCCGCCGCCGTATCCGTGATGAATTCGGGCGATTGCGCGAAGGCCTGCAGCAACTGCGCGGCGTCGAGATTCTGGCTCGACCAATAGGCGAGGCCGGCGGCGTCCGGCGGGCGTCCCAGCACATTCTCGTAAAGCAATCCGACAAGAGACGCGCTCGCCGGCGACGTGGCGCTCGCGCCGTATCGGCTGTTGAATTCCGCGGAATTGGCGAAAATGACGCTGAGCTCGGCGAGAGCGTTGGGGTTGCTCGCGACCTCGCCGACCCAATAGGCGAGACCCGCTTGATCGGGAACGCGGCCGAAGGCGGCCTGATATTCGCGGATGACCGGATTGACGTAGTCGATCGTGTAGGGGTCGAGCTCGATCAAATTCGTCACGGCGGCCACGGTCACGCCGGAGTTCAGGGCCGCGTTATAGGTCGACAAATCGGCCGCGGGCGCCGATCGAAATTGAATGGCCTGGTAGAGAGCGTTGATCTGCGAGGTGTAATCGGTCATGGGTCATTCCTTGAGGTTGGCATGGCCCGGACGCCTGGAAAAACCTTGCGGTAACGTTCCGTTCAGGATGCCTAGCCGAAGGCGCAAATTATACGCATTATGGTTAACGTTTAGCTAATGATTCGTTAACGCGCGGAGTCCCGGAGCGTTTGGAGAATATCCGTCATTTGCGCTATAGCAGCGCATTCGCTAGATATCCGGAGAGGTAGGCTCTAACTTCCGAATGGACGCGTCCCTTGGACAATCGTTTCAATTTACCCGAAGACGCGCGAGCCGATCTCGTCGCCTTCAAGCAGCGAATTGAAAAACTTGATTTCGAACATTCGTCGATTCGCGAAGCGCTGGCCCCGCCGCGCCCCCGTTATGTTCAACAATCGCTGTGGGGAAAATTCAACTCGCTGCTCGTCAGCCTGGCGCGGCTGACCGACACGCGTCGGCGGGTGGAGGCCATGGAGGACGAGGCGGCCAATTTCCGCCAGGCGGTCATGACCGTCGTCGGCGACGAGTTCACCAAGGCGGTGGTCCAACTCGTCGAGCAGCGCGCGATCGCCGGGGCCGACGCCTTGAGCCGGGAAAGTAGCCAGCTCCGGGATACGCTTCGAGAGGAATATAAGCAGCTCAAGGAGCGCGCCGACGGCCTCGAACAGGCCTTGAACTTCGAGCGTCTCACGCGTCAGAAGGCTTTCACCGACTTCGACCGCCGCTTGACTTTGAAAAGGGAAGCCGCTCCGGTTAACGCGGCAAGCGACGAAACGACCGCGCCGGCGAGGCCGGTCGGCGTCGAGTCCTTGCTGGAAACTTTCTATTATCGGCTTGAAGAGCGTTATCGCGGCTCGCGCGACGAAATCAAGCAGCGTTTGCTCATCTATCGCAACGATCTGCGCGCCGCGCGCGAGCGCACGGGAGCATCGGGTCTCGTCGTCGACATCGGGTGCGGCCGCGGTGAACTGCTCGAGGTTCTCGCCGAAGACAAATTCCAGGCGATCGGCGTCGACTTCAATCCCATTCAACTCGACGCGGCGAGACGCCAAGGCGTCACCGTCGTGGAGGCCGACGCGCTGGACTATTTGCGCGGGCTCGCCGACCAAAGCGTTCTCGCCGTGACCGGCATTCACATCATTGAGCACATCCCTTTTCCCCAGCTCGTCAACGTGATGCAGGAAGTGGTACGAGTCTTGAAAAAGGGCGGGATCGCCATTTTCGAAACGCCCAATCCGCACAATCTTATTGTCGGCGCCACGACATTCTATTTCGATCCGACCCACATCCGCCAACTTCCGCCGGAAGTGATGCAGATCCTATTTGAGGCGACCGGATTCTCCCAGGTCGAGACGCGTCCGCTCCATCCATATGAAAACTTCGATTACATCGTCAAACATCACAACATCAATCCAGACGTCGCGATGCTGCTCTTTGGACCGCAGGATTATGCCGTGATCGGCGTTATGGGATAAGCGGATATGAGAATCGCGATTTTGACCACGCAATGTCCGTTTGTGGTTGGCGGCGCCGAACTTCACGCGCGCAGCCTGGAGCGGGTGTTGCGCGAGGCGGGCCACGAGGCCGAGATCATCTCGATGCCGTTCAAATGGTATCCGACGATGACGATCCTCGACCATATGCTCGCCGCGCGTTCGATGGACGTCTCCGAGTTCAACGGCGTGAAGATCGATCTGGCGATCTGCTTGAAGTTTCCGGCCTATTTGATGCAGCATCCGAACAAGGTCTATTGGATCTTGCATCAGCACCGGCAGTCCTACGATATGTGGGACAGCGGCCTCTCCGACCTGTTCGACGACGAAAACGGGCGTTTCGTGCGCGACGCGGTGCGCGAGTCCGATAATGTCGAACTTCGCGGCGCGCCGCGGGTCTTCGCCAATTCCGCGAATGTCGCCAAGCGGCTGTTGCGTTACAACAATGTCAAGGCGGAGCCGTTGTATCATCCGCCGCCGCTCGCCGACCGGCTGACCCGCGGCGAGTTCGGCGATTATTTTTACTACCCGAGCCGGCTCTCGAAGTCGAAGCGCCAGGATTTTGTCCTACGCGGCTTGGCGCAAACGGAAAAGAATGTCCGCGTGGTGTTTTCCGGCGCGCCGGACAATCCCGAATACGGCCAAGAATTGACGCGGCTCGCGCGGGAGCTTGGCGTCGAGGATCGCGTCGAATGGCGGGGGTTCGTCAGCGACGAGGAAATGATCGGACTTTACGCGGGCGCGCGCGGCGTGGTGTTTACGCCGATTGACGAAGATCTCGGTTATATCGCGCTTGAAGCCATGCTCGCCGGCAAGCCTCTGATCACTCTCGCCGACACGGGCGAACCCGCGACCCTCGTGCGCAATGACAAGGAGGGTTTTGTCGTCGCGCCCGACGCCGGCGCGCTCGCGGAGGCGATGAATCGCCTGGCCATATCGCAAGATATTGCCCGCTCCATGGGCGAGGCGGCCTATGAACGTTACAAGGCGCTCAATATTTCCTGGGCCAACGTCGTCGCCAAATTGACGCGACAGACAGCCCCGCCGCCCGCTGTCATTCCGATCGTCATGGACCAGGAACTTTCGCTGCGCATGAATGTCGCGGGCCAGAAGACGGGGCTCAACAACATCCTGCCCGAGCCGTCCAGCGAGCTAAATCGGGCGCCCATGGGCGCCGCGACTCTCGACGATCTGCTCGATCGCTACGACATCGACGCGCGTCAGCATCAAAAATATTACAAAACGCACTGGCCGCGCTATCGCGCCAGCTTGAACGTCATCGCTAAGTCGGGCGTCAAGCCCAGGCGCATTCTCGAGCTTGGAACCTCGAGGCCATACGCCTTCTCCGCCCTGTTGAAGGAGAGTTATCCGGACGCGGAATTCACCGTCGTCCAGGAAAATCCCGCCGGCGTGCGCTGGCGCGACAAGGTCAAGGGCGCGCGGCCGGAAATCCCGGACATCGATCTTGCCGTCCATGGGCTCAATCTGGAAACGGACAGGCTGCCCTTCGACGACGGGCAATTCGATCTCGTCGTCGCGATGGAGATCCTCGAACATTTCGCGATCAATCCGGGCCTTATGTTCCGGCAGGTGAATCGGGTTCTGCGCGATGGCGGCGTTTTTCTCGTGACGACGCCCAATCTCGTGTCGCTGCAAGCGATCGGGCGGGCTCTGAACGGCGTATCGCCCTATACGTTCGGAATTTACGTCCCCAGCAACGGCGTGTATGGACGGCACAATCGGGAATATACGCCGCATGAAGTCGAGGCGCTCGGACGCTACGGCGCTTTCGAGACGCTTCTCGTGCATACGGAAGACATCTATCGTCAGGACGAAGTTCCGCGCTCGCTCGTGGAGTATATGTCGCGTGAGCCGTTTCCCTTGGAGCTGCGCGGCCAGAACATCTTCTATCTTGGCCGCAAGAGTCCCGGCTTGGCGCAAGCGCCCTATCCGGATAGCCTGTTCACCATCGATCCCGAAATCTTCTCGGGAAGTCTAGAGCTTCATCCTTTGGGGGATGCGCGGGACGCCGCCACCATTCGCGTCTTCAACAAGAGCCCGCTAATATGGCGCGCCAAGGGCGAGAACCGAGTCCGCCTGAGCGTCGACAAGATTGATCAAAACGGCCTCGTGGACATAGACGCCCTTCAACTCGATCTGCCGCGCGACATCGAGCCCGGCCGTTTTGACGAAATTCCCATCAAGCTGCTCAAGGGCGCCGGCGTTCACGGCCGTTGGCATGAGATTGGCCTTTTCGTCGAGGGCGTGGGGCCCTTCAAAGGGGCTGGCCGCGCCCGGACGTTGTGCCTGTTCACCGAGGAGCTTGTCCTGGCTTCGCAAATCGAGCGCGGCGGCGATGCGGCTTAACTGGTTTTCGCCGCTTCCGCCCGAGCAGACGGACATCGCCCATTACACCGGACGGCTCGCCGCCGCCCTCATGCGCCGTTTCGACGTCGTCTTCTGGACGGATCTGCGTAGCGATTCCGCCCTTCTGCCGGCGGGCGCGAAGGTGAAGGTCTTCAATCCCGCTCATATCGCCGGGCGGGAGTTCAACCTCGAGCAGTTCGAGGGACTGAACATATATAATTTCGGCAATGACGCTCGTTTCCACGCCGGCATCTATCGCGTCGCGCGAAAGATACCGGGAATCGCCATTTTGCACGACACGGTGCTGCATCATTTCTTTTACGAATTGTCGAGAAACGACAGCCCGCCATTCGCGGAATATATCGATCTCGCGCGTCAAATATATGGATTCCTCGGCGAGGACCAGGCGCAGAGCATTGTCGCGTCGGACGGCGGGCTGATCGACGAATTCGCCACCAAAATGCCCTTCATCGAAGCCGTCACCGAAAACGCGATCGGCGCGATCTGTCACTCCAAGGCGGCCGGAAAAGATCTTTCCGCCTATACCGACAAGCCGGTTTTGACATTGCCCTTGCCGTTCACCTCGTCATTGCTGAGAGCGAACGAGGATAGAACCTGGCAAAAGCCGTGGCGCCTCATCACCTTCGGCTATATCAACACAAACCGTCGTCTCGAAAGCATCCTTCTCGCCCTTGGAGGAATGCCCAAGTCCTACGACTTCACATTGGATATCTATGGCGTCCTTTGGGACACTCCGCTGATCGAGGCGGCGATCGCGGAAAATGGATTGTCCGAGCGAGTGAGAATTCATGGTTTTGTATCGGAGGATAGACTTAACAAGGTTATCGCCTCGGCTCATTTGAGCTTCAATCTGCGCTATCCGACCATGGGCGAGGCCTCGGGCGGCATTTTGCGCAGCTGGGCGCTCGGCACGCCGGCGCTGGTGACCGATGGCGGCTGGTACTCCGACCTGCCGGCCTCCGTCGCATATAAAATCTCGGTGGAAAGCGAAGTCGACGATATTCAGGCGGCGCTGCTGAGACTTGAAGACGCTCCGGAAGAGTTCGAACGCATGGGGCTCGCCGCGCATTCATGGCTGAAGGGCATACATTCGCCGGAAGACTATGTGAACACGCTTTGCGAGGCGTTTGTCGAGCTTCCAAAGCTGCTGAATCGCTTTACGGCTCATCGCGTTCTACTGCGCGCCGCGTTGAAGGGCGGCTCGCGCAAGGAAAGGGATATGTTGCTCGACCGGGCGGCCGCGCGCATCCCGGCCTTGTTCGAGGAAGCGGGGGCTGGCGCGGCGGGTGACGGCGCCCGCTTCGCTCGAAAGGATAGAGCGCTTTCGGCAAAAGCGGAGGCTGGGGTTACCCCGGAAAGCACGACAATATAAGGGATTGAACGAACCCGCTCCGCAGGAGGGGCGACGAAGATTGTGAGCTGAAGGCCCTGCCTGAGAGGATGAGGATGTCAACGTCCCACGCCTCTCAAGACAGGAGCTCCAGATGGCCACGACCAGCCCTCTGCGCCAGCGCATGATCGAGAACACCCGTACAATATTGCGGCTCTTCGCGGATTTTAGTGGGTGAAAACCGGGACGCCAGGTCGCGATCATCCATATTTTTCAATAGCTTTTTGGGGTTTTCAAAGGGCTGAAAATCGGTCACGATTTGGCGCA
>Ga0181526_10002989_pt1 | contig 14124 bp, 13 predicted proteins | sample PEATcosm2014_Bin_35_FD_119750 | JGI IMG/M metagenome (GOLD analysis project Ga0181526, IMG submission 119750) | Peatland microbial communities from MTU Mesocosm Facility, Houghton, MI, USA - PEATcosm2014_Bin06_30_metaG | ecosystem: Environmental > Terrestrial > Soil > Wetlands > Peat | place...
ACGCGGCGCGGCAGGCGCGGCTGGTGGCCCTGCTCGACAATCTCGGCAAGGGCGCGTCGGGCGCCGCCGTGCAAAACCTCAACCTCATGCTGGGATTGCCCGAAACCGCGGGGCTGGCGTAGGCAAAGCTGTTCCCGTAACTAGACGCCCGAGCGCACCATCACATAAGTGCCGGGCGCGTCGGCCAAGGGTTTCAGTTTCCCGTCGCCCGGTTTGCGCGCGGCCACGTCTCCGCCGGAATATTGCGACACCCATTCATTCCAGTCGGGCCACCACGACCCGTCATAAGACTTGGCGCCCTTGAGCCAATCATCCGGGCTGGGCGGAAGCGTATCGTTGCGCCAATGGCCGTATTTGGATTTACCCGGCGGATTGACGACGCCGGCGATGTGGCCCGAGGCGGCCAGCACGAATTTGACCGGGCCGGAATAAAGCTGGGTCGCGGCATAGGTCGATTTCCACGGCGCGATGTGGTCTTCCTTGGTCGACAGGATGAAGCATGGCGTCTTCACCTGGCGCAGATCGATCTTCACGCCGGCCAGGGTGATTCCGCCCGGCTGCGACAGCTTGTTATCCACGTACATGGTGCGCAGATAAAAACTGTGCATCGCCGCCGGCATGCGCGTTGAATCGCTGTTCCAATACAATAGATCGAAGGGGAAGGGCTCCTTGCCGAGGAGATAATTGTTCACGACGAAGGACCAGATCAGATCGTTGGCGCGCAGCATGTTGAAGGTGGTCGCCATGTCAGCGCCTTCGAGATATCCATGCTTCTTCATGCGCTCTTCGAGCGAGGCCAACTGCTCCTCGTCGATGAACACGGACAATTCGCCCGCTTCCTTGAAATCGACCATCGAGGCGAAGAAGGTCGCGCTCTTGGCGCGGCTATCGCCTTTCGCCGCCATATAGGCGAGCGTCGCCGCCAGCAGCGTGCCGCCGAGGCAATAGCCGATCATATTGACCTCTTTTTCGCCGGTCGCCTGCTCGATGGCGTCGAGCGCGGCCAGCGGCCCCTCGAGCAGATAATCGTCGAAGGTCTTGTCCGCGAGCTTGCCGTCGGGATTGACCCAGGAGATGACGAAGACGGTGTGGCCCTGCTCGGTTGCCCATTTGACGAAGGAATTCTTGGGGCGCAGATCGAGAATGTAAAACTTGTTGATCCAGGGCGGCATGATCAGCAGCGGCACGCGTTTGACCTGGGCCGTCACGGGATCATATTGGATCAATTCGATCAGGTCGTTGCGGAACACGACCTTGCCCGGCGTCGCCGCCAGGTTCTTGCCCACCTTGAAGGACTCCATGTCGGTCATCTTGATCATGAGGCGGCCCTTGCCGCGCTCGAGATCGTCCAACATGTTCTGGAGACCCTTGACCAGGTTTTCGCCGCCGCTCTCGATGGTGGTGCGCAGCACCTCGGGGTTGGTGGCGACGAAATTGGTCGGCGCCATGGCATCGACGAATTGGCGCGTGTAGAAATCCACCTTGCGCGCAGCCTTGTCGTCGAGCCCGTCGGTCGCCTTGATGGTGGTTTGCAGCCAGCGCGCGGTCAGCAGGTAGCTCTGCTTGATGTAATCGAACAGCGTGCTTTCCTGCCACGCCGGATCCTTGAAGCGGTGATCGTCGGATTCGGGCTCCGCCACCGGCGCGGGATTGCCGCCGATGAAGCGCTCGGCCGTGCTCTGCCACAGCCGCATGTAATCCTGCCACAACGAGAGTTGCGCCTCGACCATGCGCCCGGGATCGCTCATCAGCCGCTGCGTCATATCGAGAAATGCCCCGCCGATATTGAGCGGGTCGGCCATGCCAGATCCTGCCCCTTCCGCCTGGCGGGCGAGGAATTCCGATACCAGACGCTGGCTCTTCTCCGCGATATCGGCCATGGATTTGGCCCAGATAGCGGGATCGGGAAGCTTCATCTCGGGAGGGCCGGAATCGGTCATGATCGTCAGGGGCTATACTCTCGTATCGGGCGCGCGGAAAGCATTGCGCGGCAGGCGGCTGGCGTTTTAATACAGTAGCGGGAAGCCGGGCGCAGTATCCTTTTCGGCGAGCAATTCACCGGGTTGGCGCTGCCGTTATGTGGTATTTATAGGTTATGCGACGGGTCGACGACATTGCCATGAAGGCTCCGGAACGGGCGGCTATCTCCGGGTTTTGCCGTTCCGCGGCGGGGTTCGCCGTAATCGGGCTGCCGCTGTGGCTTGCCGCTTGCTCGCATGTACCCGATGCGATCAACCCGGTGGCCTGGTACCGCGACATCTCCGGCAATTCCAAAAGCGACGTCAAGGACCAGGAGGGCCGCAACCAGAACAATCTCGCAGCCGGCGGCGACAAGGCCTATCCCAATCTCGCCACCGTGCCCGATGAGCCCGACCGCGTGCTCAGCGGCATCGACCGCGACAAGCTTCAGGAAAGCCTGATCGCCGACCGCAACAACGCCAAATACAGCAGCGAACAGCTCGAGGCCGGAAAGGCGCCCAGCCCCGGCACCGCGTCACCGGCCGTGGCATCGCAGCCGCAGACTCAAGCGGATGCGGCGCCTGCGCCGGCCCAGCAATCCGCCATGGTTCCGCCCGTCGCCGCGGATCAGCAGGCTCCGTCGGCGGCGCCTACCGTGCCAGTCCAGCAATCCGCCGCCTTGTCGCCGCCATCCGCGAAACAGACGACCCAAACCAATTCGCCCGCGACGCAAAACCGCCAGAATGGCAGTGAGCAAGCGCCCGCGGAATCCTCGCTGCAAGCTCCCGAAGTGCGATCATTGCCACAGGGCGAGACACCACCGCCGCCGCCGGCGCCGGCGAATATTCCTCAGCCGCCGGCAGCATCGGCGCAGGCGAAGAGCGCGGCGGCGAACCCGATCCAGCTCACTCCGCCCCCCGCCGCGGGGCCACAAATCCAAAGTTCTCCCACGGAGCGGCCGGCGCAGCTGAGTCTCGCCCTGCGTTCGCCGAGCGACGCCGGAAAGGCCATGTCGGTTTCGGTCGGCGACATCACCTTCACCACCGGCTCGGCCTCGCTTCCCCCCGCACATACCGGCCCGCTGAGCGATATCGCCGGACTCTATAAGCAAGCGGGCGGGCGCGTTCGCGTGGTTGGCCATGCCGAAGAGAAGGCCGGCGGCGATCCCGTGCAGCAGCAGGTGGCGAGCCTCGATCTGGCGCTCGATCGCGCCAATGCCGTGGCCCAGGCGTTGGTGGTGCTGGGCGTACCCGCCAATGCGATTGCGGTCGAGGCCGCTCCCACGCATGGCGGCAGCGAGTTGCCGCGCGCCGAAGTGTTCATGGAATATTAGTCCGACTCGGGGCCTTCCCAAAAACTGTCGCCAGTCGCGGATTCCAGGGGTACAAACGGCTCCCCAGGGAGATCAGCGTGAAACCGCCTTTGAAAATCGCCATCGCCGGGCTCGGCACCGTCGGCACCGGCGTCGCCCAGTTGCTTGCGCGCAACGGCGATCTCATCGCCGATCGCGCCGGGCGCCGGATCGAGCTCCGCGCGGTGCTGGAAAAGGACCGCAAGCACGATCGCGGCGTCGATCTGTCCAAGCCGAAATGGCACGGGACCTTTCGCGAGCTCGCCGCCGATCCCGGCATTGAGGTGGTGGTCGAGCTGATCGGCGGCACCGAAGGCGTGGCGCTCGATCTGGTCAAGGACGCGCTATCCGCCGGCAAGCACGTCGTCACCGCCAACAAGGCGATGCTGGCGCATCACGGCAACGAATTGGCCGCTTTGGCGGCGAAGCGGGGCGTCGCCTTGGCCTTCGAGGCCGCGGTCGCCGGCGGCATTCCGATCCTCAAGGCGTTGCGCGAGGGCCTGGCCGCCAACACCGTCAAGCGCGTCTACGGCATCCTCAACGGCACCTGCAACTATATCTTGAGCCAGATGAGCGACAGCCGCCGCGACTTCGGCGATGTGCTGAAGGAAGCGCAAAAGCTGGGTTATGCCGAGAAGGATCCGAGCTTCGACATCGACGGCGTCGACACCGCGCACAAGCTCGCGCTCCTGGCGGCGGTCGCCTTCGGCGGCGCCGTGGATTTCAAGGGCGTGTTTGTCGAGGGCATTCGCCATGTCTCGGCGCTCGATATCGAATTCGCCGAGGAGCTGGGTTATCGCATCAAGCTGTTGGGCCTAGCGCGGCTGACCGCTGATGGCCTGGAACAGCGCGTGCATCCCTGCATGGTGCAGGAATCGGCGCCGATCGCGCATGTCGAGGGCGTGTTCAACGCCGTGGTGGTGGAGGGCGATTTCGTCGGCCGGGTCATGCTCGAAGGCCGTGGCGCGGGCGCCGAGCCCACGGCTTCCGCCGTCGTCGCCGATCTGATCGACATCGCCATGGGCCGCGCCGGGCCGGGACTCAAAAATCCGGCGGTCCGGCACAAGACCGCGCCGATGGAGCGGCACAAGGGCGCCTATTATTTGCGGCTGATGGTGCTGGACCGGCCGGGCGTGATCGCCGACGTCGCCGCCGCCTTGCGCGACGAGAAGGTGTCGATGGAGCAGATGATCCAGCGCGGTCGTGGACCCGCCGGCGAGGCGGTGCCGGTAGTCATCACCACGCATGAGACGATCGAGGATTCCATGCTGCGCGCGCTCAAGCGCATAGCCAAGCTCAAGACCGTGCGCGAGCAGCCGCGCATGATCCGGGTCGAGACCCTGTGAGGAACGAACATGGCCGATGACATCGCCGACATGATGGACCGCAACCTGGCGCTCGAAGCGGTGCGCGTCACCGAGGCGGCGGCGTTGTCGGCTTCGCGTCTCATGGGGCGAGGGGATGAAAAGGCCGCCGACCAGGCCGCGGTCGACGCCATGCGCCAAGCGCTCAACACGCTGGCCATCAACGGCACGGTGGTGATTGGCGAGGGCGAGCGCGACGAGGCGCCGATGCTCTATATCGGTGAGAAGGTGGGCAACGGGCATGGGCCCAAGATCGACATCGCGCTCGATCCGCTCGAGGGAACGACCATCACCGCCAAGGGCGGGCAGAACGCGCTGGCGGTCATCGCCATGGCGGAATCCGGCGGCTTTCTCAACGCGCCCGATGTCTACATGGACAAGATCGCCATCGGCCCGGGCTTCGGCGACGCGGTCGATCTCGATGCCAAGCCGGCAGAGAATCTCAAGAATCTCGCCAAGGCCAAGAAATCCGAGGTCGCCGATCTGGTGGTGTGCATCCTCGACCGCGAGCGCCACGCCGAGCTGATCGCCAAGACGCGCGAGGCCGGAGCGCGCATCATGCTGATCTCCGACGGCGACGTATCGGGCGTGATCGCGACGGCGCGCCCCGACAGCGGCGTCGACATGTATGTGGGATCGGGCGGCGCGCCCGAGGGCGTGCTGGCGGCGGCGGCGCTCCGGTGCATCGGTGGTTTCATGCAGGGACGGCTGCTGTTCCGCAACGAGAACGAGAAGGGCCGGGCCAAACGCCTCGGCATCAAGGATTTGAACCGCAAATACGGCCTGCTCGATCTCGCCAAGGGCGAAGTGATGTTCGCCGCCACCGGCGTCACCAACGGTTCCATGCTCCAGGGCGTGCGGCGTTTTGCCGGCGGCGCCGTCACCTATTCGATGGTGATGCGTTCCAAGAGCGGCACGGTGCGGCTGATCGAGGCGACCCACAATTTCAACCGCAAAACCTATCTCAAGTGAGGCGATGGACGGCGCGGCGCCTCAGGGATTTCTCGGCGTCGAGCGCTCGCTTCTGGGTAAGCGCTGGCGCGAGCGCGGCGGCGACGACCGTTTGGGCCTGGCGCTGTCGCAACGCCTCGATTTGCCCGAAATCATCGGTCGGATTCTAGCGCGGCGCGGCATCGGCGTGGAACAGGCGCCGGGCTTTCTGGCGCCAACGCTGCGGGATTTCCTGCCCGATCCGCTGCAATTGAAGGACATGGGCGCCGGCGTCGCGCGGTTGAAGCAGGCCGTCCTCAAGGGCGAGACCATCGCCATCTTCGGCGATTACGACGTCGACGGCGCGACCTCGGCGGCTTTGCTGCGGCGCTTTCTCGAACAGGTGGGCGCGCGCGTCGTCGTCTATATCCCGGACCGGCAGCGCGAGGGCTACGGCCCCAACGCGCCGGCCTTGCTCAAGCTGAAACACGACGGTGCCGCGGTTGTGGTCACGGTCGATTGCGGCGCCACCGCGCATGCGCCGCTGGAAGCGGCCGCGGAGGCCGGGCTCGACGTGGTGGTGATCGATCACCATGTCGGCGAGCCCTCTTTGCCGCGCGCTTGCGCCGTCATCAATCCCAACCGCATCGACGAGAGCAACGGCCTCGGGAATCTCGCGGCGGTGGGCGTGGCCTTCCTGCTCGCCGTCGCGCTCAACCGCGAGCTGCGCCGCGCCGGCTGGTACAAAACCCGGCCGGAGCCCGATCTGCTTTCATCGCTCGACCTGGTCGCGCTCGGCACGGTGTGCGACGTGGTGCCGCTGACCGGGCTCAACCGCGCGCTGGTGGCGCAGGGGCTGAAAGTGATGCAGGCGCGCGGCAATATTGGCCTCGCCGCGTTGTCCGACGCGGCCGGGCTGGCCGAGCGGCTCGACGCCTATCACGTCGGATTCATCCTGGGACCGCGCGTCAACGCCGGCGGGCGGGTGGGGCAGTCCGATCTGGGGGTGCGCCTGCTCTCGACTTCGGACCCGGTCGAGGCGCGAAGCCTAGCCGCCGAACTCGACCGGCTCAATGGCGAGCGGCGCGAGATCGAGGCGCGGGTGCTGGACCAGGCGATCGAACAGGCCGAGCGCGGCGACAAGCGCGCGCCGCTGATTTTCGTATCCGGCGCGGACTGGCATCAAGGCGTCATCGGCATCGTCGCGAGCCGTTTGAAGGAACGCTTCAACCGTCCGGCCATGGTGGCGTCGATATCGGCCGGCGTGGTCAAGGGCTCCGGCCGTTCGCTGCCGGGGGTGGCGATGGGCCCGATGGTCATCGCCGCGCGGCAAGCCGGGTTGCTCATCAATGGCGGCGGCCACGCCATGGCCGCGGGCTTCACCGCCGAAGAATCCAAGCTCGGCGCTTTCCGCGACTTCCTCGCCTCGCGCATCAGGGATTCGCTGGGCGATGTGGAGCCGGTGCCCGAACTCGGCATCGACGGCGCGCTCTCCGTCAACGCCGCCACGCCCGCCTTGGCCGGAATTCTGGAAAAGCTCGCGCCCTTCGGCACCGGGAACTCAGAGCCGCGTTTCGCGCTCCCTAATCTGCGCATCCTGCGCGCCGATGTCGCGGGCGAAAGCCATCTGCGCCTGATCCTGGGCGAGGGCGCCGGGACCGCGAGGCTCAAAGGCATCGCCTTCCGCGCGCTCGAAAGTCCGCTCGGTCCGGCGCTCTTGAAAGGGCAGGGGCAGGGCTTCCATCTCGCCGGCCATCTTCGCGCGAACAATTGGCAAGGCCGCGAGGAGGTGCAGCTGGTGATCGACGACGCCGCGCCGGCCCATAACTGAGCCAAAACGCTAGGCCAGCCAGCGTTCCTTCCAGGATTGGAACATCAGCACCGTCCACAGCGGATACTGCCAGTTGCGCGCGCCGCTCAAATGCTCGCGCCACTTCTCGCGGATCGGCGCGGGGTTGAAAACGCCCTCGGCCGCCAGGCGTTTTTCGGCCAGAAGCGTCTCCGCCCAGTCCTTGAGCGGGCCGCGCAACCAGGAATCGATCGGCACGCCGAAGCCCATCTTGGGGCGCTCGATCAGATGCCGCGGCACGTAACGGTCGAGCACGCGGCGCAACAACCTTTTACCTACGCCGCCTCGCGCCTTCATCGAAGGATTCACCCGCCAGGAGAATTCCACCACGCGATGGTCGATCAGCGGCACCCGCGCTTCGAGCGACACCGCCATCGAGGCGCGATCGACCTTGGTCAGGATGTCGTCGGGCAGATATGTCAGGGTGTCGAGATACTGCATGCGCTCGACCGGGTCGGGCACGAGATCCTTCACCCGCTCGTCCCACAGCAAGCCCTTGTGCTCGTCGCCGCCCAGCACGACCTTGCCGGGCTCATCCCAATGGGTGACGGTGAGGCGGTAGAAATCCTCGGGCGTGCCGGCTATCACGCCGGCAAGCTTGTGCAGCCGGTCGCCGAATTGCGGCATGGCCCAGGAGCCGAGCGTGTTCAATGCTACGGGCGGTAGCGCCATCGCGGCCGACGCCATCAGCCCGCGCGCCGCGCGCGGCACGGTTTCGAGAAAGCGCCGCACCGTCTCGCTGCGGAAATAGCGATTATAGCCGGCGAACAATTCGTCGCCGCCGTCGCCCGACAACGCGACCGTGACGTGCTTGCGCGTCATCTCGGAGACCAGGAAGGTCGGAATCTGCGACGGATCGGCGAAGGGCTCGTCATACATCTCGGGCAGGCGCGGGATCACGCCGCGCGCATGGTCGGGCGAGACGTAAAGCTCGGTATGGTCGGTGCCGAGATGACCGGCCACCGCCGCCGCGTGTTTGGCTTCGTCGAAGGCCTTTTCACGGAAGCCGATGGAGAAGCTGCGCACCGGCCGCGTGCTGGATTTCTGCATCAGCGCGAGCACGGTCGATGAATCGATGCCGCCCGACAAAAAAGCGCCCAAGGGCACGTCGGCGATCATGCGGCGCCTGACCGCGTCGGTGAGTAACGCGTCCAGCTCCGCGGCGGCCTCGTCCTCCGAACCGTTGAAGCGCGCGGCCTGGCCCTGACGCGCGATGTCCTCAAGATTCCAGAAGGCGCGAATTTCGGGCGGTTTGCCGGCGCGAACCGTCAGGATGGCGCCGGGGGCGAGTTGCTGCACGCCGCGGTAAATCGATCTTCCGCCCGGCACATAGGCAAAACGCAGATAAGAGGCCAGCGCATCGCGGTCGAGTTCCGCGCGGAATCCCGGATAGGCCCTGAGCGCTTTCAATTCCGAGCCGAACAGCAAGGCGCCGCCCGCTTCGGTCCAATAAAGCGGCTTGATGCCGAGCCGGTCGCGCACGAGATAAAGCGTCCGCTCCTGCCGGTCCCACAAGGCCATGGCGAACATGCCGATCAGGCGCTTCACCGTGGCCTCGACGCCCCAGACCGCCGCGCCTTCGACGATCACCTCGGTGTCGCAATGGCCGCGGAACTTGCGGCCCGCGCGTTCGAGCTCGGGGCGGAGTTCGTCGGCGTTATAGGCTTCGCCGTTATAGGAGACGACGAAGCGCCCGCAGGACGAAACCATGGGTTGCGCACCCGCCGGCGACAGCTCGACGATCGACAGGCGGCGGTGGCCGAGCGCGATGCCGGCCGGCTCGTCGGCCCACACATCGCCCGCGTCGGGGCCGCGATGCTTCAAGACATCGGCCATGGCGCGGGCATGGGCGGCAAGATCGCCGCCCGGGCGCGCCAGCAGTCCGGCTATGCCGCACATGGTTTTGCCGACTCGACGGGAGGAAAATGCTGGGACATCGGCGCGGAGTGTGGAACGCGCGCAGGCTCGCGTCGAGAGTTTGTTGATTTACGGGCGGGTAGCTTTCAGAGTGGATGGTATGAGGCCTCCAAGGCTCTTGATCGCCTTTCTGCTTCTGTTTGCGGCCGCGCCGGCTTTGGCGCAGACGCCGCCCGCCTCGGCGGGGCCGGCCGATCCCAAGCTGATCGAGGATCTGGTCGCGGCCAACCGCATCCTGGCGCAGCAGGGTGTGCTCGATGGCTGGGGCCATGTCAGCGTGCGCCACGACAAGGACCCGAACCGCTTTCTGTTGTCGCGCGCGCTGGCGCCGGAGCTGGTGACGGCCGACGACATCATGGAATACGACCTCGACTCAAACCCGGTCGACCAGCGCGGCCGCAACATGTATTCCGAACGCTTCATCCACGGCGAAATCTACAAGGCGCGGCCCGATGTGATGGCCGTGATTCACACCCATGCGCCGGCGCTCATCCCCTTCGGGGTCGTGAACGTTCCGCTGAAACCGGTCTATCACCGCGCCGCTTTTCTCGCGGGCGGCGTGCCGATATTCGATATCCAGCAATCCGCCGGCATGACCGACATGCTGATCCGCAACAACGATCTGGGCGCGGCGCTGGCCAAGACGCTGGGCAAGCACGACGCCGCCTTGATGCGCGGCCACGGCGCGGTGATCGTGGCGCCTTCGCTGCCCATGGTGGTGAGCCGCAGCATCTTCATCTGTCTCGACGCCAATGCCCAGGCCGAGGCCATGCAACTCGCCCATGGCGGGACGATCAAATATCTCGACCCCGAGGAGGCGCGACTCATCAACGCGCGCGAGGGCTATGGCCTGCAACGCGCCTGGGAGGCGTGGAAGAAGAAGGCGATGAACCGGCAATAGGCTGCCGCGCCGGTTGATTTATGCGGCCATTGCTTTATGAGTGAGCGCGCGTAGCGAGCGGCCCAACGTCCCCATCGTCTAGAGGCCCAGGACATCGCCCTTTCACGGCGGTAACGCGGGTTCGAATCCCGCTGGGGACGCCAGCGCCATCCCAATTGCGCCGCCGTTTACAACCCGCAATCTCCGGATGCATGATCCACGTCGGGGGGAAGGACCGCGATGGCCGAACCCTTTGCCGGTACGATTGTGGCGGGCTCCGAGCTGCCGCCCTGCGACGCCCGGATCGCCGAGCTGTACCGCTATTGGCTCTCGATCCGCCCGAAACCCGGTCTGTTGCCCGGACGCAAGCAATTCAGCCCCGCCGCCATCCCGCGCCTGTTGCGCTGGATTTGGCTGGTCGATGTCCAGCGCGATCCCTTGCGCTTCAAGTACCGCCTGGTCGGCACCGAGCATGTCGAGGCGGCCAAGTTCGACCCGACCGGCCGTTGGTACGACGAGGTCCATCCGCGCTTCGCGTTATCCTCGGCCTATCCGCAATTCACCGCCGTGGCCGAAACCGCCGCCATCGCCTTCTATCGCGGCCCGCCGGTCTATGTGATCGACGCCAAGTTCAAGATCATCGAACGGCTCATCCTGCCCATGGCGACCGATGGCCGGAATATCGACATGCTGCTCGGCATCACCGTGCTCGATCCGGAAGCGCGCCAATAATCAAGTAAACCGGCGGTAAGTAGAAGCCCTGAGGCCACACTGCCGACACAATGTGGTATTATTATTGCTGCGAAATCCATTCTTTAAGGAGTTAACGATCATGAGCGACACCAGCATCAGCAGGGGCAAGGCCAATGGCGGCAAGCCCGATCTCACGGCCATCCGCGACGATCTCGACGCCCTCAAAACCGATCTCGGCGCGCTTTTGAAGTACGCCAAGAACGGAGCGGTCGACGACGTGAGCGACGAAGCCAAGCGGCTTTACGGCAAACTTTCGGCTCAAAGCGGAGAGCTTTACGGCAAGCTCTCGGCTCAAAGCGGAGAAACTCTCGAGACCGTTACCCGCCAGATCGAAGAGAATCCGCTGGCGAGCCTGCTGATCGCCTTCGGCGTCGGCTTCATCTTCGCCCGCATCCTGTCGCGCTAAGCCCCGTGGCGGGGAAGGGGGCAGCCAGTCTGCTGTTGACGCTGACGCAGGCGCTCAGCTACGGACGCATTTTCGAGCGTTGGAAAAAGAAGGCCCGGCTGGTTTCGGTCGCCGCCTGTCTGGCGGCTATTGCCTTGGTCGCCGGGCTCGCGGCGCTCGGTTGCGCCGTAGCGGCGTTGTGGATTTATCTCATTCCCTATGCCGGACCGGTCGGAGCACCAGTGATCGTCGCCGGCATTTTGCTGGCACTGTGCGTGATCCTGTCGGTGGCATCCTATTTCACCGCGCGGCGCAAACCAAACGTTGCGGGCGCGGATTTCGCCACCGCGATCCAGCCGCTGATCGATGCCGTTCTGGCCGGCTTCACGCTGGGAAGCAGAACCAGGAAATCCCGGCCGCCGCCCAAGGATAAAAAATAGTTCCTCTGGCATTGGCGGCGCGGCCCCCCGCGCCTTTCAATCAATTCATGTTCGGGCGCCGCCAAATCGCCGCAATATTTTGCAGGATTAATCCCCGGAATGCGGAACAACGGCACATGGGAGGACGCCATGCATGGTCCTATGACGCATCACGCTCACATCATCCGCTCGACCAACCGGCTGGTTTCGGAAACGCTGCATCCTTATGTTTACGCCGCCATCGTCGGGCTGGCGCTGTTGCTGGTGCTGTCGGCCTGGGGCTTTTCCGGCAACGCGACCGGCCTGGCCTTGACGGTGGTCAGCCTGTTTGTCCTGGTCGCGGTAGGCATTCCCGCCATTCTGTGGCGCATCTGGCGCAATCACCACGCGCGCGGCATAAAACATCCGGCCCGCTTCGCCGATTGGGCCGAAGGCCAATTCGTCATCTGGCAGGGCCATCTCAAGGGCAAGGAAGCGGCGGTGCTGGTCTTGTTGCCGGTCGCGGCGGTGGCTTGCGGCATGACCATTTTCGTCGTGATCGCGCATTTTACTGCCGCCGTGGCAGGCTAGTTCATAACCCAGAATGAAAACCTCGCCCCGCCCGGGGGATCGGGCGGGGCGAGGGCCGTCCTCTGTCATCCTGTTTAGCGGATGTGGATCGGGAGGACGACGTTCACGCCGGGGACGGGGAAAACCGCGGCCGGCGGAGCACAGGCGTAGCCATAGGGATAGCCGTAATAAGGGCCGTAGGCGCAACCCGGCGTCACCGCGACAACGGGCCCGCCCCACCAGCCATGTCCGCGCCATCCCTGGTGGTAGCCGCCGTGGCCACGATGCCAGTCGGCGGCCAGCGCCGGCGCGGCCACGACTCCAGCCGAGGTTACGGCCAGCGCCGCGGCCAAGGCGAGATTGCGCAACTTGCGCGTGAAAGCGTTGGTTTGGGTCTTGGTCATGATGGCTCTCCTTTTCTCGAGCCTGTCCCGGTCCCATGACTGGGACATCCGATAATTGATAAGCTAGCTTATGAATTGCCATCCCCGGCGCCGGGATTACAAAAAGCTCATCCCGGACAAGATTCTGCCTTGATTGGAGCGCTTTCCGCCCGGGCCGCTGTTCTGCCATAGTCGCCGCCCCGAAGAACGGCCCGGGCATGGCGCCCGGCCGAGGCGGGGCGGGGGATGGCGGTGGACTTGATCGAGACCTATCGCGGCGACGTCGAGGCCTGGGAATGCGACGTCTTCGAGCACATGAACGTCGCCTTTTATGGCGAGCGCTTCGGCGACGCGGCGGCAAGCCTGCTCCACGGCCTTGCCCCCGGCAGCGCTTGGCGCACGGTCAGCCTGTTCACCCGCTTTATCAAGGAGCTGCGCGCTGGAGATTCGATCTCCATCCGCAGCGCCGTGATCGGAACAGGCGAAGGGGCCAAGGGCGAGAAACAGGTGCGCCTCGGCCACGAACTGCTGGCGAGCGACGGCGCCGTCACCACCCAGGCCGAGCATGCGCTGGCGCCGCGCGACTTCACCATGCGCCGCGGATTGAAATCGAAGCTCGAAGCGGCGGTCGCGCCGTGGCGGGCCGATGCCTTCGCCGCGATATCGCTGCCCGCATCGCATGGCGCGGCATCCACCATGCGCGACCGCGTCAAAAGCTGGGAGCTGGATGAGCGCGGCCAGCTCTCGATTTTCGGCCATATTCGGCGCTGCTCCACCGCTTCGTCGCATCTGCTGGTGGCGCTGGGCATGACCGGCGACTACATCCACAACGAGAAGCGCGGCTTTGCGACTTTCGAGTCACGGTTGGCATTGTCGGCATGGCAGCCGGGGGCGGGGATGGAGATCGCCGGCCGCAGCTTCCTGCTCGAGATCGGAAAATCCTCATTGAAGATGGTGCATGATCTGGTCGCGGTGAAGGACGGCGAGCGCATCGCGCGCTGTTATCAAGCCGGCGTCCATTTCGATCTGGAGAAACGCCGCTCGGCCGTCATTCCCGACGAACTCCGCGCCAAGGCGGCGGCGCTGGTGATCGCCCGATGACGCCGCGCACGTCTCTCTTGACCATTGCGGTGATGGCCGGGCTGACCGCTTTGCCCGCCTGCGCGCAACAACAGCCGCAGCAGCAGGATCAGAGCCAACAGCAGGCGCCGGCGCAACCGCCGGCACCCGACGCCGCTCTGCCCGACGCCGCGGGCTTCTCTGCCTTCATCCAGGATTTCCGCCAAGACGCGCTGGCCCAGGGTATCTCAGCATCCACGCTCGACCGCACCCTGACCACGGCCAAATTCCTGCCGCATGTCATCGAGCTCGACCGCCGCCAGCCC
>Ga0181526_10002990_pt1 | contig 14124 bp, 10 predicted proteins | sample PEATcosm2014_Bin_35_FD_119750 | JGI IMG/M metagenome (GOLD analysis project Ga0181526, IMG submission 119750) | Peatland microbial communities from MTU Mesocosm Facility, Houghton, MI, USA - PEATcosm2014_Bin06_30_metaG | ecosystem: Environmental > Terrestrial > Soil > Wetlands > Peat | place...
CCACTACGCCGTGGCCCGCCGGGTGCAGGAGGTCCTGCAGCGCTACAAGGAGCTGCAGGACATCATCGCCATCCTCGGCATGGACGAGCTCTCCGAGGAGGACCGGGTCACCGTCACCCGGGCCCGCAAGATCCAGCGCTTCCTCTCCCAGCCGTTCTTCGTGGCACAGGTCTTCACCGGTGTGCCGGGCATCTTCGTGCCGATCGACGAGACGGTGGAGTCCTTCGAGGCGCTGGTCAACGGCGACCTCGACAACGTCCCCGAGCAGGCCTTCCTCAACGTCGGTGGCGTCGAGTCTGTCCTCGAGAAGGCCAAGACGCTCGAGGCCGAGGCGGGCTAGTGGCCGACGACGGTGTCTTCGGCGTCGAGATCGTCACGCCCGAGCAGTCCATCTTCGCCGGCGGCGCCACGGCGGTCGTCCTGGCGACGTCCGACGGCGCCCTGACGGTGCTCGACGGGCACACGCCGCTGGTGGGCGACGTCGTGCCCGGCGAGGTGAGGGTCGAGCAGACCGACGGGGTCAACCTGCGCCTCGCCGTGCACGGCGGCTTCCTCCAGGTCGACACGAGCCCCGGCGCGGCAGGAGGCCTGGCCGAGGGGGACGGGCCGTTGCCGGGCCTCTCCACCCGCGTGACCGTCCTCGCCGGGGTGGCCGAGGTGGCTGAGGAAATCGATGTGCCCCGTGCCGAGCTGGCCCTGGCGGCCGCGAGCCAGCGGCTGAGCGACCTCGGCGCCGGCCGTGGCCCGGCGAGCGAGGACGTGGGAGAGGACGTCGAGCTCGTGGAGGCGCAGAGCGCCCTCGCACGCGCCGAGTTGCGGCTCGAGGTGGCATCGGGCGCGTCGTCGGCGTAGCCGGCCGCCCAGGGCAGCCCTGGCCTAGCCGAACGAGATGGAGCTGAACTCGGCCAGCTTCGCCAGGGCGTGGCTGGCGTCGATCTTGCGCAGCGTCCCCGACTTCGACCGCATGACCAACGACTGCGTCGTCGCCCCGAACTCGTGGTACTGGACACCCCTGAGGAGCTCGCCATCGGTGATCCCTGTGGCCGCGAAGAAGCAGTTGTTCCCCTGGACGAGGTCGTCGGTCGTCAGCACCGCATCGAGCGTGTAGCCGGCGGCGATCGCGGCGGCGCGCTCCTCCGCGCTGCGGGGGTAGAGGCGGCCCTGGATCTCGGCGCCCATGCACTTGAGCGCGGCCGCGGCCAACACGCCCTCGGGCGTGCCCCCGATGCCGAAGAGGATGTCCGTCCCCGCTCCGGGCCATCCGGTGGCGATCGCCCCGGCCACGTCCCCGTCGGTGATGAGGCGGATCCGGGCCCCGGTCGCCCTGACCTCGGCGATCAGGGCATCGTGACGCGGTCGGTCCAGGATGACCGCGGTCAGGTCGCGCACCGGGCGAGCGAGGGCCTCGGACAGCGCGAGCAGGTTCTCGGTCGGGGTGCGCCTGATGTCGCAGGCCCCCTTGGCCCGCGGCCCGACGGCGAGCTTCTCCATGTAGACGCACGGGCCGGGGTCGAACATGGCGCCGCGCTCGGCCACCGCGATCACCGCCAGGGCGCCGCCACGACCCTGGGCGGTCAGGGTCGTCCCGTCGATGGGGTCGACCGCGATGTCGGTGAGCGGAGGCGTGCCGTCGCCGATCTTCTCCCCGTTGAACAGCATGGGCGCGTTGTCCTTCTCGCCCTCGCCGATGACGACGATCCCGTCCATCGGGACGCTGGCCAGGACGGTCCGCATGGCCTCCACGGCGGCCGCGTCGGCTCCCAGCTTGTCTCCCCGGCCCATCCAGCGGCTGGCCGCCATGGCAGCGGCCTCGGTGGTCCGCACGAGGTCCATGGCAAGGTTCCGGTCGGGGGCCTGGCGGGGCGTCACCACGGGTCTGACCATAGTTGGTGGCCGGTCGCCACCTGCCGTTCGGTCCGGCCCCCAGCGGCGATACTTGTGGACGTGGATCAGATCGTGGTCGAGCCCAACGGACCGCTCGAGGGCACCGTCCGCGCTGGTGGAGCGAAGAATTCGGCGCTCAAGCTGATGGTGGCCTCCCTGCTCGCCGAGGGTTGCACGGTGCTGTCCAACGTCCCCCGCATCGCCGACGTGGACACCATGGCCGAGGTGCTCCGTGCCGTGGGCGCCCGGGCCGAGCGCCTCGACAACGGGGACGTGGCCGTGACCACACCGCCGGCCGGAGAGCTCGTCCCCGCCGGGTCCTACGAGCTCTTCGAGCGCATGCGGGCCTCGGTGGTCGTCCTCGGGCTGCTCCTGGCCCGCTGCGGCTCCGTGCGCATGCCACTGCCCGGCGGGGACGACTTCGGCGACCGCCCGATCGACTTCCACATCAACGGCCTGAGCGCCATGGGCGCCCGGTTCGAGTCCTCCCACGGGGAGATCCGCGGCACTGTCCCGGGTGGACGCCTGGTGGGGACCCGGGTCGTCCTCGAGTACCCCAGCCACACGGCGACCGACAACCTGCTCATGGCGGCGGTGCTGGCCAAGGGCACGACCGTGATAGAGAACGCCGCCAAGGAGCCCGAGGTGGCCGACCTGGCCGCCATGCTGTGCGACATGGGTGCGGTCGTGCGCGGTGCGGGTACCTCGCGCATCGAGGTCGAAGGGGTCGACGAGCTCAGGCCCACGCGCCACAGGGTCGTGCCGGACCGGGTGGTGGCCGCGACGTTCCTGGCGGCCGTCGGTATGGCCGGCGGCGAGGTGACGATCACCGACGCGCGTCCCGAGCACATGGAGATGCTCCTGCGCAAGGTCGCCCAGATGGGCGTCGTGGCCGACATGGGGCCGCACGGGCTGCGGGCCAGCGCCCATGGGCGGCTGGTGTCGGCGGACGTCGCCACGCTCCCGTACCCCGGGGTGGCGACCGACTACAGCCCGTTGCTGGTGGCCATGCTCACGGTGGCCGACGGGGTGGGGATCCTGACCGAGAACCTCTTCTCCGGGCGGTTCCGCTACGTCGCGGAGCTGCGACGGATGGGGGCGGACATACGGACCGAGGGGCACCACGCCATCGTCCGGGGCGTGCCCCGCCTCTCCGGCGCGCCGGTACGCTCCCCCGACATCCGCGCCGGCGTGGCACTCGTCCTGGCCGGTCTCGTCGCCGAGGGCGAGACGGTGGTGAGCGGGGCGCACCACATCGGCCGCGGGTACGAGGACCTGGTGGGCGCGCTGCGCTCCCTGGGGGCCAAGGTGACGTGCCGCTGAGCCGCAGCCCCGCCGCCGATCCGACCGTGCTCCTGGCGCAGGCCCGGGACGGGGACCGGGTCGCCCTGGCGCGGTTGCTGTCCTACATCGAGCGCGGCGGTGAGACGGCCATGGCGGTCGCGCGGCTGGCCTACCGCGCCGAGGTGCCGTTCACCCTCGGCCTGACCGGCGCGCCGGGGGCCGGCAAGTCCACGCTGACCGACCGCCTCATCTCCCTGGCCCGTTCCGGGTGGCCCGAGCCCGACGCCGGGGCCGTGCCCCAGGTGGGTGTCCTGGCCGTCGACCCCACGTCCCCCTTCAGCGGGGGAGCCATCCTGGGCGACAGGGTGCGGATGGGCCAGCACGCGCTCGACCCGACCGTGTTCATCCGGTCCATGGCGACGAGGGGTCACCTCGGTGGCCTGTCCCTGGCCGTACCCGACGCCGTCCGCCTCCTGGGCGCGGCGGGCATCGGCGTGGTCATCGTCGAGACCGTGGGCGTCGGCCAGATGGAGGTCGAGATCGCGTCGGCCGCCGACACCACGGTCGTGGTGGTGACGCCCGGCTGGGGCGACTCCATGCAGGCCAGCAAGGCGGGCCTCCTCGAAGTGGCCGACGTGTTCGTGATCAACAAGGCGGACCGGCCCGGCGCGCGCGAGGCCCGCCGCGATCTCGAGCAGATGCTCGACCTCGCCCGGCCCGGCGCCTGGCGTCCCGAGATCATCGACACCACGGCGACATCGGGAGAAGGACTGGCGGACCTGTGGGGCGCCGTCGTCCGGCACCGCCGCCACCTCCGGAGCACGGGCCAGCTCGCGGCGCGGCGCTCGCACCGCCTGGCCCAGGTGCTCCGGGGCGTGTTGCGAGCACGCACGGAGGCGAAGATCGACGAGCTGGCGGCGGGGGAGGAGTTCACCACCGCCGTCAAGGCGCTGGTGGCCGGCGAGCTGGACCCCTACCAGGCGGCGGACCACCTGCTGGGCCCATGAGCCGCTCCGCCCGGGTTCCGGTACGGTGCGGCGATGGCTGAAGCCTTCGTCACCCTGGAGCGGCGTCCCGACGGCGTGGCGCTGATCCGGCTGGACCGGCCCAAGGCGAACGCGCTCTCCGCCGCGGTGCTCGGCCAGCTGCATTCGGTCGCCACGGAGCTGCACGACGACCCGCCCGGAGCGGTGGTGCTCTGGGGCGGGAGGCGGATCTTCGCGGCCGGAGCCGACATCGTCGAGCTGGACGGCACCGGCGCGGACGCGGTGGGCGCCAACTTCGCCGCCGCGCTCGGCGCGCTGGTCGCGCTGCCGCGGGCCACCATTGCCGCCGTCAACGGCGTCGCCCTCGGCGGTGGGCTGGAGCTCGCGCTCGCCTGCGACTTCCGTGTCTGCGGCGAGAACGCCCGCTTCGGTCTGCCCGAGGTCCTGCTGGGGGTGATCCCGGGGGGAGGCGGCACGCAGCGCCTGCCGCGGCTCATCGGTGTCTCGCGCGCCAAGGAGCTGATCTTCACCGGCCGCCAGGTGGGAGCCGAGGAGGCACTGGCGATCGGACTGGTGAACCGCGTGGTGGCACCCGACTTCGTGCTCCAGACCGCCCTGGGCTGGGCCGCGGAGCTGGCCGGCGGCCCACTGGTGGCCCACGGCCTCGCCAAGGCCGCGGTCGACAGGGGGCTCGACGGCACGCTGGCCGACGGGTTGGCCATTGAGCAGGTGGCGTTCGCGGCGGCGGCACGCACCGAGGACGCCGCCCGTGGGATCGCGTCGTTCGCCGAGAACGGCCCCGGCAAGGCGACCTTCGTCGGGCGCTGACACGGTGAGCTCACCTCCCATTCCGGTCAGCACGGGCGAGGCTGCCTTCGACCCGTCGGTGCGCTGGTTCCAGCACGCCGTCTTCTACGAGGTGCTCATCAGGGGCTTCTTCGACGCCAACGACGACGGCACCGGGGACCTGCGGGGCCTGCGCGAGAAGCTCGACTACATCGAGTGGCTCGGCATCGACTGCATCTGGATGCTGCCGTTCTACCCCTCGCCGTTCCGCGACGGCGGCTACGACATCAGCGACTTCTTCAACGTCCACCCCGACTACGGGAGCATCGGCGACCTGGTCGCGTTCTTGGAGGACGCGCACCGCCGCGGCATCCGGGTCGTGGCGGACCTCGTGATGAACCACACCAGCGACGAGCACCCCTGGTTCATCGAGTCGCGCTCTTCGAGGGACAACGCCAAGGCCGACTGGTACGTCTGGAACGACGACGACCAGAAGTGGCCTGACGCCCGCGTCGTCTTCACCGACGTGGAGCGGTCCAACTGGACCTGGGACGACACCCGCCAGCAGTACTACTGGCACCGCTTCTACCACCACCAACCCGACCTCAACTACGAGAACCCCGAAGTGGCCGACACCATGATCGACCTCGTCCGGTTCTGGCTCGATCTCGGCTTCGACGGCTTCCGGCTCGACGCCGTGCCGTACCTGTACCAGCGCGACGGCACGTCGGGCGAGCACCTTCCCGAGACGCACGCGTTCATCAAGCGCATCCGCAAGCAACTCGAGGCGGACTATCCGGGGCGCATCCTCCTCGCCGAGGCGAACGGCTGGCCGAGCGACGTGGCGGACTACTTCGGCGACGGCGACGAATGCCACCTGTGCTTCCACTTCCCGCTCATGCCGCGCCTGTTCACGGCGGTCCGGCGGGAGCAGCGGTATCCCATCACCGAGATCCTGGCTCAGACACCCGAGATCGACGACGCCTGCCAGTGGGCGATCTTCCTGCGCAACCACGACGAGCTCACGTTGGAACAGGTGAGCGAAGAGGAGCGGGACTACCTCATGGCGGAGTACGCCAAGGACCCGCGGATGAAGCGGCACATGGGCATCGGGCGCCGGCTGGCCCCGTTGTTGGACAACGACCGCCGGACGGCCGAGCTCCTCTATGCCCTGATCCTGTCCCTGCCCGGCAGCCCGGTCATCTACTACGGCGACGAGCTGCTGATGGGTGACAACATCTACCTCGGTGACCGGGACTCCGTGCGCACGCCGATGCAGTGGTCACCCGACCGCAACGGGGGCTTCTCGAAGGCCGACTTCGCCCAGCTGTACCTGCCGCCGCTCATGGACCCCGTGTACGGCTTCAGTGCGCTCAACGTGGAGGCCCAGCTGCGGAACCAGGGGTCGTTCCTCCACTGGTTGCGCCGCATGCTGACCGAGCGGCGTGCGCTGCCCGTGATGGGCGTGGGCGCCATGGAGGTGCTTCCCTGCGCCAATCCCTCGGTGCTGGCCTACATGCGTTCGGGGGAGGTGGCCGACATCCTCACGGGGTCCACCTCGACCGGGCCCTCGGTGAACCCGACGGTCGACGGCGCGCTCGCCTGGGGCCGCTCGACCGTGCTCGCCCGGACGGTCCCGGCCGGGAACGAGAGCGAGGGCGACGACGTGGTGCGCCGGCACCAGGCGGTGCTGTGCGTGCACAACCTGAGCCGCTTCGCCCAGCCGGCCGAGCTCTCGCTGGCCAAGTGGGCCGGTTCGACGCCCTACGAGGTGCTGGGGCGGGTCCCCTTCCCGGTCATCGCCGACGAGCCGTACACGATCACGCTGCCTCCGTACGGGTTCCTGTGGTTCGACCTGGTACCCGAGGAGAGGCCGGTCCGGGAATGACGGGCGAGCACGAGCAGGCACTGCGCACGCTGACCGAGGCGTGGCTGGGGCAACGCCGGGTGACGCCGACGGGCGAGATCGCCGTGCTCCGTTCGGAGGTGCTGCGGGCGGGACGGCCCGGCCTCGTCGACGTCGTCGCCCAGGTCGCCGGGCGAAGGGCCCACTTCGTCGCGGGCCTGCGGGGAGTCACCGACGAGCCGCACTTCCTGTGCGCCGGGGAGGAGGCGACGCTCGGCCTGCTCGACGACGACCACGGCCTGGCCGTCTGCACCGACGCGCTGCGTGACGCACAGCTGGCACCCCTCCTGCTCGCCACGGTCCGCGGGGTCGAGACGCGGCCCGGCCCGGTCGCCGTCCTGCGTGACGACGACGACGCCACCGTGCTCGACTGCGGCGATCGCGGCGACCTCATGGTCTTCCCGTGGCTGGCCCCCGGGGGCCGGCCCGACGTCGACCTCATGGTTGCGCTGGACGAGGCCGGCTTCAACCATGTGGCCGCTCCGCTGGTGCGCTGGGCCTGGGAGGGACAGGACCTCGGCGTCGTCCAGGAACCGCTCGAGGACCGGTCCGGCGGATGGGCCCTGGCCCTGACGTCACTGCGCGACTTCTACGCGTGCGGTGGTGCGCCCGAGGCCGCCGGCGGCGACTTCGGCACCGAGGCGCGTGCGCTGGGCACCATGACGGCCCGCATGCACCTGGCCCTGGACCGCGCCTTCCTGCGCCATCACGAGGCCGTGGTGGAGTGGGTGGAAGAGGCGGAGGCCGCCATCGAGGCGGCGGACGCCTCGCTGCTCGATGCGCCCGGCGTGGCCGACCTCGTGAAGTGGATCCGCGAGTCCGGCGGGCGGCTCCCGGTCATCCGCACCCACGGTGACTTCCACCTCGGGCGAACGGCGAGGACCGACCAGGGATGGGTGGTGTCGGACTGCGCGCCAGGCGGCGTCCTCGCCGGCGCGTCCGCACCGGGACGCCGGACCCCCCTGGCGGACGTGGCGGACCTCCTCTGGTCCATGCACCAGGCCAGCACGGTGGCCGCGGCGGAACGGGATCCCGCAGGCAGGCTCGGGCTCGCCGCGCTCGGACAGGCCTGGGAGGCCCGCAACCGGCGTGCCTTCATGAGCGGCTACCTGAGCACGCCCGGGATCGGGGGCCTGGTCGGGCCCGACCGCGACCTCGTCCGGCGCCTCGTGTCGTTCCTCGAGCTGGCCCGCTCCGTCCGGGAGGCGTAGGCCTCAGACAGCCAGGGCCGAGACCCTGAGGGTCTCGGCGGCCTCCTCGGGCGAGATCACGTTGATCGCCACGCCGGTGCCGAGCTCGAATCCCGCCGTCGTGGTCGCCTTGGGCCAGACGTGCGCGTGCCAGTGGAAGGGCTCGCCCACGCGGTAGGGGGCGGAGTGGAACACGATGTTGTAGGCCACGTCGCCCACGGCCTCGGCCAGCTGCTGGAGCGTGCGCCGGATCGCCTCGCCGACGGCGATGAGGTCCTCGGTCGGGCTCCGGTGCAGGTGGGGGTTGTGCTCCCGGGGCATCACGAGCATCTCGTAGGGGACGGCGCTCCAGAACGGGCAGACGACCACGACGCGGTCGTTCGCGTAGATGACCCGCTCGGTGGAGTCCTCCTCCGCCTCGATGGTCGTGCACAAGAGGCATGACCCGACGAAGCGGGCGAAGCGGGCCTGCTCCTCGGCCAGCTCACGCGGGATGAACGACATGCCGAGCAGCTGGCCGTGCGGGTGCTCGAGGGAGGCGCCGGCCTCACGTCCCGAGTTCACGATGGCCTGGGTGTAACGGAGGTTGGGCTGTGAGGCGTGCTCCTCCAGGCGGTCACGCAGCGCGGCCATCACCAGCTCGACCTGCTCCTGGCTCAGCATGCCCAGGGTGGCATCGTGCTCGGGGGAGAAGATGAGGATCTCGTGGATGCCACCTGCGGAGGCCTGCGTGAACACAGGGCCACGGTTGGCGACCACGAAGGGCTCGTCACCTTCGAATGCGGGGAAGAGGTTCGGCACCACGCGCACGAGCCAGCGACCAGTCGGCCCGTAGGTCTCGAGGGCGGGTGGTGTGTCTTCCTCGTTGCCGGGGCAGAACGGGCAAGGGCGACCCAGCGTGTCGGGCAGCCAGGGGGTGCGGGTCACGAAGGAGTAGGGCCGCTCGGAGCGCCCGGGGCTGACGACGACCCAGCGGCCGGACAACGGATCGAGGCGTAACTGGTTCATGGGTGCACTCTCTCGGGCGCTGCCTGACCCGCCCACATCGCAATTTGCCTCATCGTCTTCCCTCCACCTCTACGGTACAGGTTTCACTGGCCGTGGAGGCACCATCGGCAGGGGCCGTCACCGGGAACGGCGCCCATGGGAGAACATGTCGGCCATGCACCACCAGCCGGACGGACCGGCCTTCGACGTCGTGCTTCTGCTCCACGTGGGCTGCGTGCTGAGCGGCCTGGTCACCACGACGACGGCCGCCGCCACGGCGGCCCGGCTGCGCCGCCTCGTCCGGGCATCGGGTCCGCTGCCCGAACCCCTGCGGCGCTATTTCCGCCCCGGGGTCAACTGGGCGGGCCGGACGGCCTACGGCATTCCCGTCTTCGGGTTCGCGCTGCTCGCCATGAGCCAGGGCGCCTACGCGCTCGGGGACGGGTGGGTGCTGGCCGGCCTGGCCCTCTTCGTCGCGTTCGCGCTGCTGGCCGAAGGGGCGTTGTGGCCCGCCGAGCGCCGGCTCCAGGCGGCCCTCGCCACGGTGGGGCCCGCTGCCGGTCGGTTCGAAGCGCCGGACTCGTGCGGGGGTGATGCGACGTCGATGGCGCGGGCCGCCGGCGTCGCGCTCGTCCTGCTGCTCGCCGGGGTGGTGATCATGATCGCCCAGCCCTGAACGGAATACGGACCCCGAGCGGGGTCCGTATTCCGTGTCCATGTGGTTGCTGGCCGGGTCAGGGCACGACCGGACGGGAGGGGACCGTCAGCCGCAGCACTGCCCGCAGCCGCCGACCGGAGGCCGGCAGCCTCCGCCCTGGCCGCCACCACCGGTGCCACCGCAGCCGCCGCCACCTGATCCGCCGCCGCCACCCGAGCCACCGCCGCCCGAGCCGCCGCCGCAGCCAATCTGCACGCTGGAGGACGTGGAGGAGGACTGGTAGTAGGTGTTGCCGCCGTAGGAGGCCGTCACCGTCACGGACCCCTCGACCTGGTTGACCGTGATGGTGCAGGAGGCCGTGCCCGCCGAGGTCGTCGTGCCGGTGCAGCTCTGGGCCGACTTGCCCGTGCCGAGCGTCATGACCACGGGCTGCCCCGCGATCGGGGTCCCGTTCGACGTCAGCGTCGACGTCAAGGTGATGGTGCCTCCCTGGAACACCTGGGACGGCGAGGTGGAGGTCAGCGTCGTGGGTGCCTTGTTGACGGTGAAGCAGTTGTGACCGTTGCTGGACAACAGGACGGTCGTGCTCGTGCTCCCGGCGAAGGACCCGGTCACGGTGTAGCCGGCGTCCGGCTCGTTCGGAGTGACGCTGCAGGACGCCTTGCCCTGGGCATTGGTCACCGCCGTGCAGGGCTGCGTGCCGTTGAGGTTCAGCGTCACCGTCTGCCCGCTGACGGGGGCGCCGGTCACCGAGTTGGTCAGTGTGCCCGAAAGGGTCGTGGACTGGCCGTACGTGCCGGTGCCGGCGCTCACGGTGAGTGTGGTCGGCGTGTCGATCACGACGCTGCCCCCACTGTTCGCCGGGACGTAGTAGGCGTCGCCGGCGAAGCTGTCGGTGACCGGGACCGGGCTCGTCGTCTGCTTGACGTTCATGATCGTGCAGGTGGCGAAGCCCGCCGAGTTCGTGGTGCCGCCGCAGACCTGTGCGGAGGCGCCGGTGCCCAGCGTGAAGGTCACCAGCCGGCCCGCCAGCGGGGTGCCGTCGGTGGTCAGCGTCCCCGAGAGGACGGCCGAGGACCCGAAGACCGCGGTGGTGACCCCTGAGTAGGTGAGCGCGGCCTCCTCGTGGGTGACCACGAAGGTGTTCGTTCCCGTGCTGGCCTCGAGGTGGGGCAGCACGCTGGTGTCACCGCCGAAGGTGGCCGTCAGCGTGTAGCTGCCAGCCGCTTCATTCGGGGTGATCGGGCACGTTGCCACCCCACTGGCGTTGGTCATGACCGGGCCGCACGGCTGCGTGCCGAGCATGAAGGTCACGGGCTCGTTGGCTGCGCCCGCCCCCGTGTACTGGTCGATCAGAGTGGCCGAGACCGTGGTGGCGTCGTTGTAGTCGGACGTGGCGGCGGCCACCTTCAGGGTCGTCCCCGTCTGCACGGGGCCGACGGTCACCGTGGTCGCCGCGTTGTTCGACGCGTAGTAGCCGTCGCTGGCGAAGGCGACCGTGAGCGGCACGGGCCCGACCACCTGGTTGACGTTGTCGATGGTGCACGACACCGTGCCGGTCGAGCTGGTGGGGGCGGGCGCGGGGGTGCAGGTCTGCGCCGTCGACCCGCTGCCGAGGGTGAAGGTCAGCGTGCGCCCGACCACGGGCGTGGCGCCTTCGTCCGAGGTGAGCGTGGCCGAGACCGTGAGGTTCCCCGAGTTGAACGCCGCGTACGGCGCTCCGTTGAAGCCGAGCTCGGTCTCCTCCAAGGTGACCTTGAAGGGCGCCGACCCGCTGGACCCGGTCAGCTGGAGCGGGATGTTGGGCCCCGCATCACCCGCGAAGCTCCCGTAGAGCGTGTAGGGCCCCGCCAACTCGATCGGTGTGATCTGGCACGACCCGGTCCCCGTCGAGTCCGTCGGCAGCGTCGTGCACGTCTCGGCGGGGTTGTTGTTCAGGCTGAGCGTCAGCGGCTCGCCCGCGATGGGGTTGCCGGTGTTGGCGTCCTTCAGCACCCCCGACACCGTGGTCTGGTCGGAGTAGTCGCTGCTGCCCGGCTCGACCGTCAGCGTGGTGGGCTCGGTCACGGTGACGTTCGTGGTCGTGCTCGAGGTGTTGTCGTAGGGGCCGCCGCCGAAGGCCGTCGTGATGGTGACCGCCGTGGTCGGCTGGTCGACGACGATCGGGGAGGGGCACGTCACGGTGCCGTCGCCGCTGGCGTCGGTCGCACAGGTGTAGCTCTGGGCGGTGGAGCCCGAGCCGATGGTGAACGTGACCGGCAGGCCCGGGGGGATCGCCCCGGTCGGGTTCGCCGAGGTCGGGGGCGTGGACACCGTGGCCGTGAGCGTGATGGGCTGACCGTTGACCAGCGTCGACCCTGGCGTGGACCCCGGCCCGGTGTAGACCACGGTGGTCCCCACGGAGGTCACGGGGAACGTGCCGGAGTTGGCGCTCGTGCCGATGGGTGCCGTCGGTGAGGTCTGGCCTCCGAACGAGTCCGTGAGCGTGTAGGAGCCTGAAGGTTCACCCGGCGTGATGTCGCAGGTGGCCACCCCCTGTGAGTTGGTGACCGCCGGCTGAGAGCACGTCTCCGTTCCGTTGAGGGTGAAGGTGACCGGCTCGTTCACGATGGGGTTCCCGTTCGAGTCGGTCAGCGTCGCGGACACGGGCGTGGGCTGACCGGTGACGAAGGTGCCCGTGACCGTCGGAGCGCTCAACGTCGCCTGCACGGGTGGGGGACCCGTTGGCGTGGTGGTCTGCGGGTTGGCCACCTCGAGCTGGTCGTCGACCGAGAGGCCGTAGAGGGTGCCCGAGCCGGTGTCGATCGTCTGCATGACGGCGCCGGTGGCCATGTTGATCTGCCAGATGTTGCCGGTCGACGAGTCGGCGGTCCAGAACGACGTGCCGCTCGGGTCGACGCTGATGGCGAAGAGCTGGGTGCCGCACCCGGGCATCGACGAGCACGGGTAGATGTGGTTCACGCTGCCATCGGCGTTGAGCAGGATGTCCTGTGACGAGTCGGCGACCAGCACCTGACCGTTGGCGAGGATCTTGAGCTCAAAGGCCTGGTTGGCCAGGATCTTGGGTACACCGTTCACCAGCACCGTCTGCGTCGACGGGAACGGCGCCTGGTTGAAGAACGGCCCCTGCGTGCTGGTCTGGTCGTTGAAGGTGAGGATCTCGGTGCCCTCGGTCGTGTAGTAGAAGGTGTGCTCGTCGGGAGCGAGGTCGATCCAGTCGTCGCCGTAGAGCTGGGTCTGGAGCGGGCCGATGTCGGGCTGGCGCACTCCGCTCGAGTTGAACTCGGCGATGTAGGGGGTCAGCTGCTGGCCCACGTAGATGTTGCCGGCGTTGTCGAAGGTCAAGGACAGCGGGCCGTTCGAGTCTCCGGACGCGTCAGTGAGCCCGGTCAACTGCCCGATCTGGTTCCCGCTGGAGTTGAACTCGCTGATCTGCCCCGCGTCGTCGTCGGTCACGTACAGGTTCCCGTTGGCGTCGAACGTGCTCCCGGCGTCGTACGACGTTCCCGAGTTGTCGGTCATGGAGCCGAGCAGGTCTCCCGACGACGGGTCATAGACATTGACGGTCCCGCCGCCGACCGAGGCGAAGACCTGACCCGATGTGAACGGGCCGGGGGTCGCGGCGCCTGCTGGCTTGGCGGGGTTGAAGAGGAGACCGACGCAGCCCAGGATGAGGACGGCAACGAGCCCGAGGGCGGCGCGGCGCCACACAGCACTGTGGATCGCATCCTTGGTGTCACCCCAGTACGCCGTCCCGCTCGTCGTGTGACCCGCTGACACTCGACCAATCGACAGTCTCACTGCGCCCCCTCGTCGTTGCACGGTTCCATGTCCCGTGCCCTCTGACGCATACCTGTGGCGTGAAGCCGCCACGGGTATGCGCGGTGCTTGCCCTCGAATATGCGCAATAGTCGGGCGCGGCGACAGGTACAAAAGGACCAGTTGCCGGGTCCGGCAATGACAATTGCGCGGGCATTGTCTGGCTCATAGAGCCGGCATTGTTCGAGCGCGGTCGGCGCGTCCTACCCGGGACCGGATCAGGTCCGGTGTTGAGCCGGCGCCGCGGACCGGACGGGACGCCCAGTACGCCGCACGGCCAGCGATCACTCAACAGATGGTTGCGATGATCTTCCCGTAGCCGTCATGGCCCGGCGCCGGCCCGTAGCCTGGAGCGACCGACACCACGACCAGATGCTCGATGTTGCCGGACTCGGTCGAGCCCGACTGGTTGATCCAGCTGCTCACCACGACGACCATGTACTCGGGAATGGTCGACGGCGGGTGAGAACTGTTACCCGGGTCCGATGTCCAGGTGCTTCCGCAGCCGAGAGGGTTGAGTGTGGGGGCGTTGTGGATGTAGCCCTTCATGGACGCCGGCGCGTTGTTGACGCCACTGAACTGGTTGGTCTTCCAGAGCTGAGAGCCCCAGAAGTTCACCGTGGC
>Ga0181526_10002997_pt1 | contig 14103 bp, 7 predicted proteins | sample PEATcosm2014_Bin_35_FD_119750 | JGI IMG/M metagenome (GOLD analysis project Ga0181526, IMG submission 119750) | Peatland microbial communities from MTU Mesocosm Facility, Houghton, MI, USA - PEATcosm2014_Bin06_30_metaG | ecosystem: Environmental > Terrestrial > Soil > Wetlands > Peat | place...
CAGACTTGGCAAACGTTTTCTGTATTTAGCATCTGCGCCCCGAAATTGCCTGCCGTCTATGGTAAAATGCACTGTTTCGTAGGGGGTGGTTCCCAAACAGTTCCCCATGGATATCCGTGAGATCGCGCGGAGAGCGAAAGTTTCCACCGCCACTGTATCCCGAGCCGTGAACCGTGTTCCCACGGTCGATCCCCAACTCGCCAAGCGGGTGTGGAAGGTGGTGGACGAGCTCGGCTACTTTCCCAACACCCAGGCGCGAGCTCTGGTTTCGGGACGGAGCCGCATCTTTGGGCTCATCGTTTCCGAAATCACCAATCCATTTTTTCCGGAGATCGTGCAGACTTTCGAGAATCTCGCCGTCGCTAACAACTACGAGATCCTGCTGACCTCGACCGTGCACGATCCAAAACGGATGGAATCGTCGGTGCGGCGCATGATGGAACGCCGGGTGGATGGAGTGGCGATCCTGACCTTCGGCATGGAAGAAGCGCTGCTGGAGGATCTTCGCTTCCGCAAGGTTCCGCTGGTCTTCGTCGACGTGGGACCCGAGGTCCGAGGGGTCGCCAACATCCGGATCAACTATCAAAACGGAATTCGCCAGGCGGTCCAGCACCTGGCCGCCCTGCGGCACACGCGCATCGCGTTTGTGACGGGCCCGTTGCATTTAAAGTCCGCCCTGGCAAGGCGGGAGGCTTTCCAAGCGTCCATGGTGGAAATCGGGCTTGCTCCCGACTTGATCGTCGTGGGCGACCATGGCATGGAAGGCGGGATGCAGGCATTGCTGGAGCTGAACCGGTTAACCCGGCGGCCGACGGCGGTGATGTGCTCCAACGATATGACCGCTATCGGAGTCATGCGGGAAGCCTACGAGCAGAATATCAAGATACCGGATGACCTTTCCGTAGTCGGATTCGACGACATCCGATTGGCCGAGTTCACCATTCCTCCGCTGACGACGGTGCAGATGTCGCAAAAGGAGTTAGCCACGATTGCTTTCCAGGCGCTGTTGAACGAGGTCGAATGTCCGCCGCCGGTGCGTGAGCGCCACCGATATGAACTGATTACCCACCTGGTGCTGAGGCGTTCGACCGCGATGGCGCAAGCTGGAAAGCAGCCGCCGACGCCCTCCAAAGGAAACCGGGCCCGCGGGTCCGCTAAAACTTCGGCCACGGGCTTGCGTTAGAACGGCACTCCTGGTTTTACCGCTGTGCCGCTAGACTGGCGGCTTCCGTTTCTGAAAGAATTCCCCCAATCCACCAGAAGAAGGTTGCAATTGAACACGACCGGGGAATAAACCTAAGCAGCGAACTCTCTGTGAGTAAACGATTACGCACTTACCCCTATTGTCTTCCCGACTTTCCAAACCACGCCGATTCCCCAACCACAGAATTGAAAGTGCGGTGAGCGCTATTTCATTGTCGCCGTCTACAGCTTCCCCGCCCGCTAAGCGATGGCATTGCACTCTTGGGGGCAGCGAGTCACGTCCCGGTTGCGCCTCGATTGGTGAATCTTTGACTCCAGCTACGCCCGCAACAGCAGATTCCAGACCTGCATGGAGGTCGCCTGCCGGTTCGCCCAGGCATAATACGGAATGAAGGTCAGAGGAATCCGCCGGGTCTTCAACGATTCGCTGTCATGCCGCGAGTAGAGCGCTTTCTGCGCTGCCCGTTCGTAGGCCACGCCGGTGTGATGAAGCACAACCATCCCTCCCAGCAAGTCGTTCTTGAACTCGCTCTGGAACGTCTGCGCCGCTTTGCCATTCAGATCAACCGCAATATCGCTGAGGGATACGCCGCTCGGTTGATCGATCTCCTCCAGACAGTAGATCAGCGGCCCCCTCTGTATCGCGACTCGCCCAGTGTCATCCGCGACGCGAGGATTGGCTTCGATCACCTGCGGCACCACTTCCAGCTTTAGCTGAATAACGTCGCCGGGCGACCAGCGGCGGCGGACCGGAAGGTATTCTCCCGGCTTCGCGCCCGTCAGCGTCTTCGTGTTCACGGAGACTAGCGCATTGTCGGCCCAGCCAGGAATGCGCAGGTAAAAAGTGAACTCCGAAACTTCCGCGGGCGTGACCGTGATCGCCACACCGCCGTCCCAGGGGTAATTCGTCTTCTGTGCGACCTTAATGCCAACCCCGTTCTCCAGATGCCAGTTGAGTTCCGAATTGTCGTAGAGATGAGCGTAGATTCCGTCTGCGCTCGTGCTGTAGAAATACCCAGGAAGCGACCCGAAGGTGCGCTCGAGGTTCGGCGGACAGCAAGTCACGTCGTACCAGGGATTCCGAATCTTGTCTCCGGTAGAGGGATCGAAAGCCAGCGGGTTGCGATAGCAATAGAGCGTGCCATCGAGCGACATCCCGGAATTGATACCGTTGTACAGAGCGCGTTCCATAATGTCGGTAAACTTCGCGTCTCCGGTGACGGCGAGCATGCGCCAGTTCCACATCATGTTGCCGATAGCGGCGCAGCTCTCGCCGTAAGCGCGGAAGTTTGGCAACTCGTAGGCATCGCCGAACGCTTCCCCGTCGGACCGGGAACCGACTCCGCCCGTGACGTACATCTTGGTGGCGGTCATGTCGTTCCAAAGCTTGTTCAGCGTTTCCCAATACGCCGAATCCCCGGTCTCCATGAAATAATCGGTCGCGCCGCAACAGGCGTACATCGCCCGGACCGCGTGCCCTTCCAGCTTGGTTCGTGAAGTGAACGGAGTCCCGCTGAACATATAAATAGTCCGACGTTCCGGCAACTGGATACGTTCGTCTCCGTGCAAGATGTATTTGGCGAGGTCCAGTTGACGCTTGTCGCCCGTAATGCGATAGAGTTCGATCAACCCCATTTCAATTTCGGGATGGCCGGAGACGATGGGCTTCTTAGGCGCCGGACCGTAATTCGGGATAAGGAAATCATCGACGAAACGAATGCCGGCATCGAGCAGCCGGCGGTCGCCAGTCGCGCGATAGTAAGCAATGGCGCCCTGGAGCATGTGTCCGATGTTGTACAACTCATGACCCGTCGTCTGCGTTTGCGGAAGCATTCGCAGAGACTTGCGATCGTCTTGATAGTAAGTGTTCAGGTAGCCGCTCGGTTCCTGGACGGCAACCACCTCGTCAATGATTTTGTCAGCCCTGGCGCGAAGTTCGGGCCGATCGCCCGACTGCAGCACGAATCCAACCGCCTCGGTCCACTTGTACACATCGGAATCGGAAAATACCGGACCGCTCTGCGCGGCAGCGCTCTTGCCGACCAGTCGGCGGAAGTTGTTCATGCGGCCGTTGGCTTCCAGCAAGTCGTGCATGCTGGGGATGCTCCTGGTCACATTGATCTCTCGGCGCTGCCCCCAGAAGCCACCGGTAATGGTCACTGCGCGTACCGGGATATCCCGCAGCTTGGCATGAGGGGACTTGGCGAGATTCTCGATACCCTGGTCCTTCCAGTCGGGCGCGTTGATCAGCGTCGCCGCGGCCTGCGGCATCGGTTTGTCATCGGCTCCGACCTCAGCGAAAACGCGTGGAGCGGGCAGAGATGATAAGGCAGCCACCGAGATCGTCGAGGTTACGAATTGCCGGCGCGAAATACTTCCCTTCTCAGCCATGATTTTTCCCTCCGTTCTAGAGCGGCCATTACATCATTGTGCAGGAGTACGCTGGGACCTCAAAGGGCGTAAACGCTTTCTCCATTCGTGGAAAGTGCTTATAACGCTGCCAGAGGAGCGCTGTCAAGGTTCCATGAGCGACCTCAAAGGCCGTGCGCAAGATGGTAGTACAGGTCATTCCACCGCAACTCCTTGGCAAAGTCTCTCACCTTCGTGCTGCCATCGATGAGCAGAAACTCCATGCCCGCCATCTCGGCGAAGTTCTCCAAATGTTCGGGAGTAAGGGCGCGGCTTAGCGCGGTGTGGTGCGCTCCTCCCGCCAAGATCCAAGTGGTCGCGGAGACCTTCAAGTTCGGCTCGGGCACCCAGACTGCCCGCGCAACGGGCAACTTGGGAAGAGGATGCTCGGGACGCCGCAGGTTCACCTGGTTGACGATCAACCGGAAGCGGTTCCCCATGTCCACCACCGAAGCGTTGACAGCATTCCCTGGGGCCGCCGTAAACACCAGCCGGACAGGATCTTCTTTTCCTCCGATGCTAAGCGGATGAATTTCTACTGCAGGCTTGCCTTCTGCGATCGACGGACAGATTTCGAGCATGTGTGCACCCAGCACCTGCCCGCCATTTGGCAGATGATAGGTATAGTCCTCCATGAACGACGCACCACCTTCCAATCCATGGCTCATGACCTTCACTGCCCGCACGAGAGCAGCTGTTTTCCAATCGCCCTCCGCACCGAAGCCATACCCCTCGGCCATGAGTCGTTGCACCGCGATGCCCGGGAGTTGCTTAAGGCCATGCAAGTCCTCGAAGGTATCGGTGAGAGCGTTCGCACCGGTCTCTTCCAGAAAAGCGCGCAGTCCCAACTCAATTCTCGCGGCGTCCTGCATCGACTGGCGCCGGCTTCCCCCGGGACGCAGCGACTCAGCGACAGTATAGGTCTCGTCGTATTCCGCGGTTAGCCTCTCGACCTCTTTGTCCGTCGCTTGCTGGACGCGCCTTACCAGATCTCCCACACCATAGCCATTCACGGAATAGCCCAGCTTGATCGCTGCGTTGACCTTGTTTCCCTCGGTCACGGCCACGTTCCGCATGTTGTCGCCGAATCGGGCGACCTTTAGATGCTGGGCATCCTGCCAGGCACAGGCGGCACGTGTCCAGGCGCCCAACTCTGCATGAACGGCGGTATCCTGCCAGAAGCCGACCACGACCTTGCGCTTGAGATGCATCCGGGCTCCAATGAATCCGAACTCGCGGTCGCCATGCGCCGATTGGTTCAGATTCATAAAGTCCATGTCGATGGTGGACCACGGCAACTCCTCGTTAAATTGCGTGTGCAGGTGCAGCAGTGGCTTGTCCAGCGACCGGAGCCCGGCGATCCACATACGCGCCGGCGAGAAGGTATGCATCCAGGTTATGAGACCGATGCAACTCTTTGAACTGTTAGCGTCCAGGCACAACTGGTGAATCGAATCGCCGCTCGTCATCACCGGTTTCGGAACGATCTTTACGGGTATCTGCGAAGACGCCGCCAATGCTCCCGCGATCGCAGTGGCGTGCTCTTCCACTTTCTTTAGCGTTTCTGGCCCGTAGAGCTGCTGGCTTCCGGTCACGAACCAAGCTTCCAGATTGGAAAGATCGATCATTTTCTGCCTCAAAAGAGCGATAGGGCTAATGACAAGAACAATTCAAGTCGATTGCCACAACCGTTAGCGCGATTGGGAAATCTACGGTTGCGGCGGCTGCGCCTGCGGGGCATCTCCTTCCACTAACTTGTAGCGGTACTGTTCCCTCTCTTCTTTCGTGGCCTCTTGGCGAAGCAGCGCAAGTTGCTTGAGCAAACCGGGGAGCTCCTTGTTGTTCCCGGTTTTCCGCAATGCCTGGATTAGCCGGTACAGCGATGTTTGGTCTTTCGGATCGATGTCCAGAGCCTTCCTGCACTGTTCAACGGCTTCACTATATTGCCCCGCCTGCAGGTAAAGTTTCGCCAGCACGGCGCGAGCGGGACCAAGGGTTGGCCGCAACGATACGGCTTTCTTGGCGGACCGCATCGCCAGCTGAAATTCCGGCGTACCCGGTTCCGCACCTTTCTTAGTAAGGACGTCCGCCTCCAGATAGAGCAGCGTCGGATCGTTTGGTTTCCGCTCCAGCTTCGTTTGAACCGTCGTCAGCGCACGATCAAGGTCGTTCGCATTGACCTCGGCCAGTCCTTGGGCCGCCACACTTAGAGACTGGTTGGGGTCCAATTCGTATGCCTTCTCAAAGTCGGCCTGACCTTGTTCGTACTGGCCGAGCTGCACGTAAAGAATGCCACGCGCAAAATAAAGCGGTGACGCTTTCGGCTGTTGACTTAAGCCGTCGTTCACGACGTCGATTCCGACCTGAAACGATTGATGCACAGAGGAGAGGTTGGCGAACTCCAGGTAGAGATTCACATTGCCAGGATCAAGGAGAATCGCCTGCCGCAGAAGTTCAACTGCCCGCTCCGTGTCGTGGGCGTCTTCGTAGGCCGCGGAAGCCAGTTCGAGCGTCGCGACCTCTGGATGATCCGATCCCAGCAACGGCGCCAGCGTAGCCATGGCGGATTGAGGCTGATGCGCCATAAGTTCGATGGAGGCCAGCAGTTGGCGCTCCCGCTTATCGTCTGGCTTAAGACCTACCACGCGCTGAAACACTTTCGCCGCCCGATCGAACTGTTTGAGCCTCATCAGGCAGACGGCATAGGCATGCAGCCCATCGACCCGCGAATCAAACAAGTCGCCAGCCCTTTCAAAATGCGTGACCGCAGCACCACAGTCCCCCTGTTGGTACTCGAGCACTGCGAGCATGCCGTGGCTGGTTAGGTCGTCAGGGCGCAGGCGCAGCAGATGTTTCAGAAGCGGAACGGCCGCGGGGCTGCCGGCCTCGTATTCAATCTGGGCCGCGCCCTGCAAGGCGAGAACATAGTCGGGTGCGATCTTCAGTGCATTGCGAAACGAAGCCAGCGCTTCCTTCTTTCGCCCTTCTCCCGAATACGCCGCACCCTGCATCGCCCAAAGCTGCGCGTTTCCGGGAGACTCTTTAAGAGCACTCTGAAGGAGATCCAGCGCCTTACTAAACTCCTGGGTCTGCAATGCCGAGGCGATGGGACCGATTCGGTCCGCCGCAATTTGAGCCTGCGCGCAGGAAAGGAAGAGGATCGGAACGAGAACGATGCGAGTCCTTCGGATGGGGCGCACTGCTGTCATTGTCTGGCTGTCTCCCTCCCAACCACTGCCTTTATCTCATGCCGCGGCGAAAAGGACATGGTAGTCGAAGGCTGCTTGTGAAGGATCATTTGAGATCCTCTGCTTGCCCCGCCAGACAGTTCCTTTGGCGCTCTGCAGGAACCACGCCGGGCATCGCCTTACTCGGAGGAGAGAAGGCCGGCACGCTTCGAGCGAAGCGCGCCGGCGCTTGTAGGGTTGCCGTGGCTTTAGAACGAGAGCTTGCCTCCCAATTGCCAGAATCTGGGCTCGTGTGATGCCGTCGCTTGGCCGAAATTGCCATCCGGGAAATTGGTGTCGACGTTTGTATAATTCGCCCGGTTGAAGAGATTAAAGACCTCAAACCGGAATTGAAAATTGAATCTTTCCGTAATGTGCGTGTCCTTGTAAAGGTTGATGTTCGTCTCGAAAAAGTTCGGCCCGCGGAACGCGTTAGACTTCTCATTCCCCTCCATACCGAAGGTGGGAACGGCGAAGTCGCTCTTAGGAATTGCTCCAGTGAGCCAAGCTTTGTTAGAGGATGCCTGGCCATAACTCACCGCATCCGGGTAATCGTTATTATCTCCGTCGGCGTTGTAATCACCGCTGCCGGCCTGGTAAGCAACGGCCGGGTCCGATTGCGAACACCCTTGCACGTTACTGAGGTTGCCTGATTGACACACCGCCAGATAGCCGTTCCCATTCCCGGCGGTCAAGGGATAACCGGACTGGTAGATGCTGGTACCGCTGATTCCCCACCCTCCAGTCAGATGGCCGATGCCCCCCGCTCCACCATTCAGGCCTTTCAGTTGATAGTTAAAACTGAGCGAGAAGCGGTTGGGTACATCGAAGATGGATGGTCCGTAATACTGCTGCGGATTCAGCCCCTCAGAATCAGGATAGGATAGTCCGTCATCTTGGGAACGGGAACGGGTGTAGGAAGCATCCACGAACCCACGCGAAAAGCGTCCTCTCAAATCAAAGATCACGGCTTCGTAGTTGCCATGGCGGTCGTTGTCGGCGTAAGTAATAGCACCAAAGCTGGTATTGAGCCGGGTTGGATTGGGAATGCGCGGGGTCGGGCTGTTGTTATCCTGACTAATCAGGTCACCCGGAAAAGCATTGATATCTACTCCATAGGAGACATTGCCGATCGAGTTGCCGTTACCGACGATATTGTAGGAGTGGGATCCGTTGTAACCGACGCTGGCCACAAACTTGCTCCCAATGCTCCGCTCCAACGTTAGGGACCAAATGTCCGATTTCGGGGACTTAAGGAGCGGGTTAATGCCGCCGATGGCGAAGCTGGCGCCAACCACGCCTCCTTGCGCGTTAAGCCCGCCTCCTGATTGCGGGTTCGGGCCTTGCCCCGTCCCGAAAGTCGGGAACGTAAATCCAAACGGTGGCTTGCTGCTGGTTCCGAGAACAAAAATAGGAGCTTCCGTGCTCGCCGTGCCTCCCGCCACAAATGTCGGCGCAACTTCTCCCGGCGGGCTGCCTCGGAATTCTTCCTGCACGTTCGCTTGGGTCAGCCAGTTGTTGTATATGCCAAACCCGCCGCGCACCACCCAGTCGCTTTTCCCCGTGACGTCCCAGGCAAACCCGACACGAGGACTGAACAGGTCGTTAACCGAGTGCAGTAGAGCGTTGTGGGTAGCCTTGGCGTAGCCATTCGCCACTTGCTCTTGTTCGGTTGTACCGGTACCCAGGTAAAAGTTTCCGAATACCGTGGACGGACTCTTGGACCAAGGGTTGCCGCTGTCGTCATAGCGCAGGCCTAAGGTCACGGTCAGATTCTTCCTCGCCTTCCAAGTGTCCTCCACAAATAGTCCGAAAGTCCTGGAAGCTGCATCCCAACTCCACAATTGCTCGGTACCGGTTTGGGGGTTGTAGTAGATTCCGTTTTCGTTTGTGGGAGCGTCCTCCGCTAGCGTCAGCAGATTGCTGAAGGAAAATTTCGGCTGTGACCATGGGCCCTGAAAAGGCTCGACATCGTCGCCATACCAGCCTTCATAACCAAACTTGAGAGTGTGGGCACCCTGCACGTGCGTGAGGACGTCGCGCCAGTGATAGTTGTGCTGAATGAAATCCCCCTGTGCGAAGCCCACGCCGAAGGCCTGGCCCGAATCCACATTGATGCCGTTTACAGATATGGAGGGAATCGTGTAATCCTTGGCTCCTGTGCCTAGGACACCCTCCACCCGGCTCTGACCGATAGTGAATTCATTCAACGTGGTGGGAGAGAAGGTGTGTATCCAGGACGCCTGCCCCGCGACTTCCCAAGTATTGTTCAAGGCGGAGAATTGCGGCATGGCTGACGGCGCGCCGGTGAGTAGCAGAGTCCTGAAAATGCTGGCGTAGACCCGGTCGTTCTTGAAGTCCTTGTCTATGCGGCCAAAATACTGCGTGCCGTTGCGTACTGATGTGGCGCCAAACGAGCCGGTGTCGATCATGGGCGTGGAGCAGGGGATGCTGTCAACGGCTGCGGTTCCGCAAATCGGATTGCCCGATGCATCGTTACCAAAAACCTGTTGCGCGGTCTGCAACACGGTGGCACCGGACACACCGACGGGCCGATAGTTGGCGAGCACCCCAGTGCCTACCGTGCCCGCGGTCGGGGTCCCCGTGGTGTTGCCCTGGGCCCACGTTATGAAAGCCGGATCTGCGAACGTCACCGATCCGCCCGCGCTCGAAGCTGAGCGCAGCGGTTCCACCGAAAAGTAGAAGAACAAGTTGTGGTGCGGAATCACCGGACCGCCGACCGCAAACCCCATGTTGTTAGAATGGAAGGGCTGGTAGGGGTAGCCCACGAAGTGCTGGCTCGCGAACATCTTCTGGTAATTGAAAAAATCTGACGCTGAACCATGGAATTGGTCCGTACCAGACCTCGTGGTAAACATGGTTTGCAGTCCGGCGGCGCGACTGTACTCGCTCGAGAAAGTGTTGACCTGAACACTGGTTTCCTTGATGGAGTCAGGCTGAGGAGTCAGATTCAAGACGCCTTGGCGAATTCCACTGGTCACGTCGAGCCCATCCACAACGTACTGGTTGTTGTTCTGGCCCTGACCGTTGGCGCTGGCGTCAACCTGCTCCTCCGTGGAGTAGTTGTCCACACCCGATGCGGGACTTCCGGACGTGCTTGTTCCCAAACCGGAGGCCCCTGGCGCCATCGTCACCAGCGTGACCAGGTTGCGGCCGACGATCGGCATCTGCGCCACTGACTGATTCTCGAGAGTTAGCTGAGTGCGGCTATCCGCTGTGTCGACGATCGGCGCTTCCGTGGTGACGGTGATCGTCTCGGCAATCGAGCCGACCTTGAGCGTAATTGGCACACTCAAGTTCTGCTCGGTCAGCAAGGTGACATCGGCTTCGGATTTTGAGAATCCCTTGGCCTCGACCGTAACTTTGTAGGAACCTGGCGCGAGACTAACGAAACGGAAGTTGCCGGCATCGTCGGAAGCGGTGGTCTGAGCGACCTGTGTGTCTTTGTTCACGATCCGAACCGCGGCCTTGGAAATGCCGGCGCCCGACGGATCTTGCACGACACCTTGCACGCTGCTGGTGAACTGGGCAAATGCGGCCGCAGTGAAACAAAGGATGGCAGATAGTAAGCAAACGAAACGGCAAGGGTTTACCATTCTCGACATGGATTCCTCCCAAATGATAAGCGCTTCATCTCGGAAGCGGTAACGAGAAAACGTTTACTTCATTCGCCTACTGTTTACATACTAGGGCCTCCCGTTGTCAAGTATTTTTTTCGGCAACACCTGATTTTTTGCGGAGAATCACACCGGGAGCACTCAAGGATCACAACCGCCAGGTTGCCCACCGACTGCAAGACTCAGTGGGCCTATGAATATTTGGATTTTCAGTCTCTGCTGCCCTAGTAGCCTTTACCCCAGCCCTTATTGGCGACCCGCCCTATGCCTTCGCGCAGAGTCACCAGTCGATCGGCAGCAATGCCTTTGTGCGTCTCGTGAAGTCCGTTGGGCCAGTAGACTTCAATATCCACCGAGGTGACTGTGCCCAGGCCAAAGTGCAGGCGGGGATCATTGCAGGAGTAGTAGCTGGACTGGCTGACGACTGCCTGGGCTTGGGTCTTGCCTCCATAATGAACGAGCACGCGGGAGCCGATCGCGCTTCGATTGGACTTGACCCCTTCCAGTTTCACTTTGATCCAGTGCGGCTTGGGATCCAGATCGTTGCGCAGCAGCGTGGGTGGTTCGTTCATGTTGACGATGAGGACATCCATGTCGCCGTCATTGTCAAAATCTCCGAAAGCGCAGCCGCGGCTGCTGTGAGCTGCGGTGATTCCATCGCCGGCCTGCGACTCCAGTTCCTCGAAGGTGCCGTTGCCCAGGTTGCGAAATAAAACTCGCGGTGTCTTGTAAGGATACTGTGGCAACTTGCGTTCCACTTCTGGGTAAACGCTACCCGTAACGAAGAGCACGTCCGGGTAACCGTCATTGTCCAGGTCGACGATTCCCGCGCCCCAACTGGTGAATCGCGTTTCGACGCCGACCTTCGTCAAACGCGTGACTTCGTCGAAATTCCCCTTGCCGTCGTTGTGGTAGAAGCCGGCGGTATCCCCGATGAAGTGAGTCTTGAACAGGTCGAGATGCCCGTCCAAGTCATAGTCGCCAATTCCGACGCCCATCCCCGCCTGTTCCATGCCATCGTCACTCAGCGCCACTCCGCGCATGACCCCTTCCTCGCGAAAAGTTCCGTCATGATTGTTCATGAAGAGCAGGCTGGGCGTGGAATCGCAGGCCACGAAGATGTCCGGCCATCCGTCTTCGTCGAAGTCGGCAGTGACCACCGTCATCCCGTAGCTCTCGGTTGCGCCAGCGATGCCCGCCTGCTTGGTCACGTCCGTAAACGTGCCATCGCCGTTGTTGCGATAGAGAGAGTGCCTGCCGGTTGGGAGGCCGCGCGGTCCGCAATTGACCGGGATTCCCTTCCAGTTGCAGGTGGAACTTGCCCCTGGGATGGGGGCATGTTCGAACGAGAAGCGGATATAGTTGGACACGAAAAGGTCGAGATGACCGTCGCGGTTGTAGTCTACGAAGGCGCATCCCGCTCCCCAGCGCGTTGGGGAATCCTCCCCCAGTCCGGCTGGCTTGGTCGCATCGGTAAACGTTCCATCGCCGTTGTTGTGGTAGAGGCGGTTTTGCCCGAAGTAGGTGCAGAAGATGTCGTCGAACCCGTCGTTGTCGTAGTCGCCCACACACACGCCGTTCGCCCAACCCACCGCCCGCAGTCCCGCTTTGTCGGTAACGTCGGTAAAGGTCCCATCGCGATTGTTCTTATAGAGCCGATTGGTCGCTTCGGGAGGAGCGCCTTCCAGTCGCGTGCCGGAGAGCAGGAATATGTCCATCCAACCGTCATTGTCGTAATCGAGGAAAGCGCAACCACAGCCATTGGCTTCCAGAATGTATTTCTTGGCCTCGACGCCCCCATAAATGACGGGTGCCCGCAAGCCTGCCGCCTCTGCGATGTCAGTAAAGTGGGCATGGAATGGGCGCCCGGAAGGGGCGGGCTTGGCCTGCGCCTTCACGTCGCGCGAGGCAATTCCCTGCCCCAGCATTTGTTGAGCGGAGGCACAGAGAGAAAGCAAAACAAACGAACGGCGTGTGATCGTCATAACCCAGAGTCTGTTTCGGACGCTTCCATTATGGTGGCGATGCCGCAGCGAGTAAAGGTGTACTCGCTTCTGCAGAAGAAAAACGGTCCTCGGCCGCGCCAGCTAGTTGGACTGCCCGCCAGGTCCGACGACCAGTTTGTAGCGATTATGCTCCGCTTCTTCTTGGGTCGCGTCCTGCCGAGCTTTCGCCAGCCGCTTCAGCAAGTCGGGGATTTCCGTTTTGTCGTCCGTCTTTCGCAGCGCGAGGACGAGGTGATACAGAGCGGTCTGATCTTTCGGATTGTCCTGTAAGGCCAGACGGCACTCCTTGATAGCCAGTCCGGTCTGCCCGGTCTGCAAATAAAGTTTCGCCAAAACATCGTGCGCGGCGGAAAGAGAAGGTTGCAGCGCAACCGCCTTTCTGCCCGATCGTACCGCTTGTTCGAACTCAGGACTCCCAGGCGCGGGCGCCTTCTGCGAAAGAATCGCGGCCTGAAGGTACCAAAGAAAGGCATCGCCAGGTTTCTTAGCCAGCTTTGATCGCACGATCGCCAGGGCATGGTCGGGATCGTTCTGGTTCTTCTCCTCTGCGACCATTCCCAGTGCCGCCGCGCTCGTGGACTCGTGCGGGTCCAGTTGCTCCGCCTTCTCAAAGTCAGCCTGCGCCTTCTCGTAGTCGGCGAGTTGCACGTAGAGGACGCCGCGCGCCAGGTAAAGTTCCGCTGCCCTGGGCTGTAAACTAAGGCCCGCGTCGATCATGTCGATCCCGGTCTGGAACGATTGGTGGGTCAGCGCGATGTTGGCAAAATCCACATAGAGCGCAATGTTGCGCGGGTCTTTGACGATCGCCTCGTGGAGTAGTTTGACGGCGTTGGGCGTGTCTTTATTGGCCTCGTAAGCAACGGCTCCCATCTGCAGCGTGCTCACGTCCGGGTTGCTCGTCTCGAGCAGAGGCTGCAACGTGGCGAGCGCATCCTGCGGCTGCCCCGCCGCAAGAAAAACCGCCGCCAGGCTGCGGCGCGCGCGCGGATCATCGGGGTGAGAAGTCACCAGCTTCTGAAAGACGGGGATTGCCTTGTCCGTCTGCTTCAACTCCATCAGGCAGGCGCCGTAGGCACGCTGCCCGTCGGGCTGGGAATCCAGCAATGTCCCTGCTTTTTCAAAATCGGCAACCGCCGCCTCGCACTTTCCTTCGCGGTATTCGAAAACCGCCAGCATGGCGTGGCTCGTGGGATCTCCCGGCCGCATCTGCACCAGGCGAGTCAATAGCGGTATTGCCTTCGGGTCCCCTTCCGCATACAGGATCTGAACCGCACCCGCCAGCGCAGCAATGTAGTCAGGAGAAATCTTCAAAGCCCGCTGAAACGCCGCCAGCGCATTTTTGTTGTCGTCCTTGCCGGCAAACGCTATGCCTTGCAAAGCCCACAGTTGCGCGTTGTTCGGAAACTCCTTCAGAGATGCGCCGCTTAGCTGAACTGCCTTCTCAAAATCCCTGGCCCGCAGCGCCGCGGTGATGGGTTCAATTTGGACCTCTTGGACTTGGGGGAACGAGAGAAGCGAACCCATCAGCACCGCGGCGAAGAAAACGAACTTGTTGAAAAATGACATTGCTGTCGCCGCAAGTTGCAGATGGGAGAATCTGCGGGCCAAGACAGAATATCC
>Ga0181526_10002998_pt1 | contig 14101 bp, 11 predicted proteins | sample PEATcosm2014_Bin_35_FD_119750 | JGI IMG/M metagenome (GOLD analysis project Ga0181526, IMG submission 119750) | Peatland microbial communities from MTU Mesocosm Facility, Houghton, MI, USA - PEATcosm2014_Bin06_30_metaG | ecosystem: Environmental > Terrestrial > Soil > Wetlands > Peat | place...
ATACGCTGGAGCAGGTGGTGGCCGACGCCCTGGCCGGAGGAGCCGATGCGCTCGGCCGGGGCTTGTCTAAAAAACTGCGTTCTGCGGCCACCGTTTCCTTCAGCAATGCGCGGCAGCCGAATCATGCACAGAAAAGAACCTTTACAATTTCCCCAACGGACAACAGGCTTTGTCTGCAAAAGTATCTCAGTCAATCAACTTGACTTATGACTTGGAATTATCTCGAAGGCAATGAGCAGAGAGGCCCCGTAACCGATGTCGATTTCGAAGCGCTCGTCCACTCAGGAAAAATCAGCGATGACACCTTCGTCTGGCACGAGGGCATGGCGGAGTGGAAGCCTTACGGCCAGGTGAAAGGGCCGGCTACAGGAACATCCCCGCCGCTTGTGGCCGCCGGTCAGGTGGTTTGCGCCGAATGCGGCAGGGCTTTTCCACCCGATCAAGTCATCCGCCACGGCAACGTGTTCATCTGCGCCGCGTGCAAGCCTGTTTTTCTGCAAAAACTCAAGGAAGGCGTGGCCGTCCACGGAGCGCTGAATTATGCCGGCTTTGGGGTTCGATTCGGAGCCAAGTTTCTTGACGGAATCATCCTAGGCATCCCTTTGTACGCCATTACATTTTCCATTCAAGGTTTCCCCCCAGGCGCGCGACCGAATGTGACCCGGACGCTTTTAAGCAATGCCATCAGCATCCTCCTGGGGCTGCTTTACTACACATTCTTTGTGGGGAAATTCGGGGCGACTCCCGGAAAGATGGCGGCCAAACTTCGAATCGTCAATCCAGATGGTTCCAAGGTCAGCTACGCGAAGGCCCTGGGGCGCTATTTCGCGGCGGATTATATCAGCGGGTGTTGCACCCTCTGTATCGGCTATCTGATGGTTTTGTGGGATGATGAAAAACGGGCGTTGCACGATCGCATTTGCAGCACGCGAGTCATCCGAAAATGACTACGGCATTTGAGTCGAGTCTGGTCAAATGCAGCAAATGCCAGGCGCTGCTTTTCCCGGACCTGTACCACCCCGGCGAATTGACGCCTTGCCCCTCCTGCCAATCGCTTTTGGACATCGAGGTCTTCCCCGCCATCCTTGTTGCGCCGACCGCGTCCTTGCCCGAAGCAATTCTGGTCGAAGGCGAATCCAGTTGTTTCTATCATCCTGGCAAGAAAGCCTCCATGGTCTGCCAGGGTTGCGGGCGCTTTCTGTGCGCGCTGTGCGATTTGGAGTTGAACGGCAGGCATATCTGCCCCGTGTGCCTCGAATCCGGACAGAAAAAAGCCAAATTCAAGGACTTGGAAAACACGCGCATGCTCTGGGACCGGTTGGCGGTCGCAGTGGCGGTCCTGCCTTTGATATTCATCTGGACGACCATTATTGGAGCGCCGGTCGCGCTTTACCTGGTCATACGGTATCGAAAGATGCCTTGCAGCATCACTGGGAAATCGAACCTGGATTTTATCGTGGCCGCGGTCTTGGCCGTTTTGCAGATCGCCGCCTGGGTGCTGGTGCTCCTATTCTTCCTGACGCGCAAACACCGATGAGCAAGGCACCCAAAGAATACCAACGCCTTCCCGGACGCGGCATGCGCGTGGAGGGGAACCGGATGTTTGCCGTTTCGCGGTCCGTCTGCTCGCTTTGGCTGGGGGGAGACCATCTGCTGTTGGTGGATCGAACAGGTTACACCGAAACTTACAAGCGTTTCTACTTTCGCGACATTCAGGCGGTGATCGTTCGCAAGACCAACAAGGCTGCCGCGGGAAACTATGTCATGGGGCTTCTTGCGCTCTTGTTTGCCGCGTGGGCGCTGAACGTGGTGAATCTGCCCGGGCGGATGACATTGTGGATTATCGCCGGCTTTTTTGGCTTTTTTACCTTGCTCAACTTATCGCGCGGGCCGACTTGTGTGACGCACATTAAAACCGCCGTGCAAACCGAACAATTGCCTCCGTGGAACCGGCTGCGCACGGCCCGCAAGGGAAAGCAGCGGATACGCACGTTGCTTCTGCAAGCGCAGGGCGAAGTTTCCGCCGAAGAACTGAAAATGCGACTGGATGACCTTGTGCGGCATCAGACCCAGGGACCGGCCACGGATGCGACCTGACCCATGCTGTCCCTGGCCCATCAACATTGTCTCAATCATTCCGCGCGCGAAGCCGTCGCACAATGCCCGCAGTGCCGCCACTTCTTTTGCCGCGAGTGCATCACGGAACATGATGACCGCATCCTCTGTGCCGCATGTTTGCGCCAGGCTTCCCGAAAGGCAGGAAAGGACCGGCACCCCTTCCGCGTTATGGGCCACGTCGGATTGAGTCTGGCCGGCCTTTTCACGGCGGCGCTTTTCTTTTATTGGATCGGGCAAATCCTGCTCCTGGTTCCCACTTCATTTCACGATGGAACGCTGTGGAAATCCGTCGGGAACTGGCGCGAATGAAAAAGCAACCATCCTCGTCCGGCGACTCCGCCATCGATTTGCTGGAAGAAGCTGTGCATCTATTGCGCGGCACGCCGGCGAGCCTGTTCGGTGTCTATGCACTGGGCACCTTGCCGTTCGTTTTGGCCTTTCTTTATTTTTGGGCGGACATGAGCCGCGGGGCGTTTGCGCGGGAGCATATCGAACGCGGCGCGGTGGCGATGGGCGTGCTTTTTTTGTGGATGAAATGCTGGCAGGCCGTCTTCGCTGCCGGACTGCGTTCACAGAGGACCGGCCAGACCGGCGCCCCGTGGACCGTCCGGCGCGTGGGCTGGCTGGCGTTGCAGCAGAGCGCACTGCAACCTTCCGGCCTCTTCGCCCTGCCGCTGGCCCTGTTCGTAATGATTCCGTTCGCATGGGTATTCGCCTTCTACCAAAACCTCACCGTCATGGGCGCAGAACCGGGCGGCCTGTGCGGCACTTGGAACACCGCAGTCCGGCAGGCGAACACCCGGCCGGTTCAAAACCATCTCTTGATGGGCCTTTTGGTCATTTTCACATTCTTCGTTTGGTTGAACGTAGCAACTACCATGGCGTGGCTCCCGTATATGCTCAAAACTTTGTTCGGCATTGACACCGCCTTCACGCAAGCCGGCGTGAAAAGCGTGTTCAACACCACTTATCTTGCCTGCTCATTTGCCCTGACCTATGTTTTCGTCGATCCCTTGATCAAGGCGGTTTTCGCGTTGCGCTGTTTTTATGGCCAATCGCTGCAAACGGGCGACGACTTGAAATCGGAGCTGGCCAGCGTTCGCGCGACGGCCTCCACAGCCCTGCCTCTGCTGGCCGCCTTGGTTTTTTTCTCGCTGGCCAGACCGGTTCTGGCCGTTTCGCCGGCGGAAGCGGGTCCTCCAGCGGCGGCGGTTTCGCCAGCGGATCTCAACCATTCCATCGACGCAGTTCTGCAACGACCCGAATTCGCCTGGCGAATGCCGCGTGAAGCAGAGAGGGAATCGGGCCCCGAGCGAACAACGTGGTACGCCCGTGCCATTGGGGCCGTCGTTGATACGCTCAGGGACGTAATGAAATATTGTATCGAGTCCCTGGGCAAGCTGCTGAAATGGATCTGGGATTTGGCGCGCAAATTGTGGCCCGACTCCAAACCGGATGTATCAAATCCATTCGGCTGGGCGTCCGGATGGGTCTCGTTCCTGCAAATTCTGCTGCTGATATTGATCATTGGCGTCGCCGGACTATTGGCTGTCTTAATTATTCGCTTGTGGCGCCGTCGCCGCCAACCCCGCGAGATCGCCACAACTGCGGTCACGGCGACGCCGGATTTGAATGATGAGAACATCGCCGCCGATCAATTGCCCGAGGAAGGTTGGCTGAAAATGGCGCGCGAAATGATGGCCCAAGGAAATTTGCGCCTGGCCTTGCGCGCATTTTATCTGGCGGGCCTGGCCAGCCTGGGCGCGCGTGACATGATTGCCATCGCCAGTTTCAAGTCCAATCGGGAATATGAAATGGAACTGTGCCGGCGTGCCCGCGCCCTGCCCGTGGTGCAAACCGCCTTCAGTCAGAATGTTGCCGCCTTCGACCGCGCCTGGTACGGACTGCACCAAGTGACCCCGGAGGCGTTGCAACGGTTCCAAAACAATCTCGAACAAATCCGCGCATGTTGAAATCCCGCCTCATTGCTCCGGTGCTGCTGGCCTTGTTGCTGGCCGGGTTTGGCGTGGGCGTCGTCTGGCTTTTTCAACTCCGCTTCAATGCCGGCGACATTTATCCCCCTTATTCCTCCCTCCGCGCCGATCCATTGGGAGCCAAAGTCCTCTACGAAAGCTTGCAAGGTGTCCCCGATCTCTCTGTGCGCCGCTTTTTCCAGCCTTCCACCAAGCTGGAAGGCGGACGGCAGCGCGTTTTGCTGATTTTTGGTGTTCACGGCAGGAACCTTGAAGTGATGCCCGAGGTGGATTTTGAAGCCGTGCAGAATTTTATGTTTAGCGGAGGCCGCGTTGTCATCTCCCTCCTGCCCGCCATGTCGGATGAGAATTCTGAGCGACAGGACGCGAACCCCCCGGCCAAAAAGGAAACTTCGCCGCGCGCGGACACCAACGCCGCGGCCGCGGACTTCAAAACCGTTTCATTTCTTGACAAGGATGGCCTGCGGTTGACAAACGATGCTCTGTTCGATCCCCATGTCGCCGCCAGCCGTGCTCAATTGGCGGGATACTCTCCCACGACGAACGAGTTGCCTCCCTCGATTTCCTGGCACAGCGCCGCTTATTTCACGAACTTGAACCCTGGTTGGCGGACCATTTACCAGCGCAGGAAACACGCGGTGGTCATCGAACGTCCTTTCGGACCGGGATCTCTGGTGCTTTCAGCTGATTCTTATTTTGTAAGCAACGAAGCCCTCCGGCGTGAACGTTATCCCGCCTTGCTCACGTGGCTCATCGGCAGTCGTCGCGAGGTTCTGTTCGATGAAACCCACTTGGGCGTGGAGGAACACCCCGGCGTGGCTGCTCTCTTGCGTCGGTATCACTTGGAGGGCGTAGTCATGGGCCTGCTTCTCGTGGCGGGTCTGTTCGTGTGGCAAAATGGCGCGCCCCTGGTCCCGCCATTTAAGGACGAACCCGGCGAAGGCCGAACCGCCTCGGTGCAGGGCAGGGAATCCACCGCTGGTTTTGCCAGCTTGTTGCGCCGGAGCATTCCACCGGCGGACATCCTGTCTGTTTGCTTTGCCGAATGGAAGACCGCCTGCGCCCGCACTCCGCGCGCCGCCGCCCGGCTTCCCGAAGTCCAAAAAATCATGGAGGCGGAACAAGCGCTTCCACCCGGTTCGCGCCGGCCCGTCGAAACCTGGCAAACCATCCACCGCATTTTAACAGAACGAAAATAAGCCGCACCCCAACCTTATGAACACCACTGTGGACCAACTCAAAGAAACCCTTGCCGCCACCCGTCTGGAAGTCGCCAAAGTCGTCATCGGCCAGAGGGATGTAATTGACAAGGCGCTGATCCCGATTTTCACCGGACATCACGCCCTCATTGAGGGAGTCCCGGGCGTCGCCAAAACACTCCTGGTCCGCACTCTGGCTCACGTCCTGGGCTGCGACTTTGGCCGCATTCAATTCACGCCCGACTTGATGCCCGCCGACATCACCGGCACGAACGTCTTCAGCCTGCAACGAAATGAATTCGCCCTGATCAAAGGCCCGGTTTTCACCAGCTTTCTGCTGGCGGATGAAATCAACCGCGCGCCCGCCAAGACACAATCCGCCCTTTTGCAAGCCATGCAGGAGCGTCAGGTCAGCATTGACCGTGAGACGCACGCCCTTTCCCCCAACTTCACCGTCTTCGCCACACAGAACCCGATTGAATACGAAGGAACCTATCCTCTGCCCGAAGCGCAAAAGGACCGATTCATGCTCAAAATCACCATGAACGTACCCGAGCGTGACGATGAGCTGACCCTCGCCAAACGCATGTTGGGCAAGGATTCCCCGGAAGCCGTCCTGGCCACCGGGGGGGTGCGTCAGGTGCTTACGGCGGACACGCTGGCAGCCTTGCGCACGCAACTGGACCAAATTGTTGTGCGTGAGGAACTGCTCGCCTACATCGTTGATATTGTCCGCGCTTCACGCAAGCACGAAAGCGTCCTGGTCGGCGCCGGTCCCCGCGCTACCCAGAGCCTGCTCCTGGCCAGCCGCGCCGCTGCCGCCATCGCAGGCCGCGACTTTGTCACCCCCGATGATATCAAAACCATGTCCTCCGCCGTGCTGGAACATCGTCTGATATTGCGTCCCGAATTCGAAATTGAAGGCGTGACCGTGGCTGAAGTCATCCAAAAGATCCTCCAGCAAGTCGCCGTCCCCCGTTGAGAAAGCAAGCATCGACATGATCGTTCCCTGCAACAGATTATCGACATGGGCCGCGATCGTGGTGTTGCCGCTGGCTCTGCTTGCTGGCTTGGTGCAGTCGTTTTCCCCGATGGCGTTGGCCGTCATTGCGCTTTTTCTGGCCATTGCCGCATTGGATGCTGTGCTCGGCTTTGGCGGTCTGGAGGGGATCGAAGTCCTGTTGCCTGCCGTCGTCAGGCTGAGCAAAGACCGTGATGGTGCCATCGAAATTCAGATCAAAAACGAACAGCAAAACGCCCGGCATCTCCGCCTGGGCCTGGCGTTGCCCCGCGAATTTTCCGCTCCGCAGGACGACATGCGGATCCAGTTGCCCGGACAGTCTCTCTGGTCGCGACTGGCCTGGCCATGCACGCCACGACGCCGGGGCAATTACCGGCTTGATAAATGCCACCTCGAAACCATCTCGCCCCTGGGTTTTTGGGCGATGCGGACAGCCGCGCCGGTGCGGAGTGAAGTTCGCGTTTATCCCAATTTGCTCCGCGAACGCGACAGCGCCGCCGCCATTTTTCTCAATCGCGGAGTCTTTGGAATCCACGCCCAGCGCCAAATCGGCAAGGCGCGCGATTTTGAGCACTTACGCGAGTATATCGTCGGTGACAACTACGAGGACATTCATTGGAAGGCCACCGCCAAACGCGGCCATCCCGTCACAAAGATTTTTCAGATTGAAAGGACCCAGGAGGTCTATGTCGTCATTGATGCCTCCCGCTTGAGCGCGCGGCTGGCGCCGGGCGGTTCCACCATTTTGGAACGCTTCATCACCGCTGGACTCGTCCTCGGCATGGCGGCGGAACAGCAGGGTGATCTCTTCGGCCTGATCACCTTCAGCGACCGCATAGAGAATTTTGTGCGCGCCAAGAGCGGCCAGACCCACTACAACCTCTGCCGCGACGCCATTTACGCCCTTCAACCCCGCCAGATCACTCCGGATTTCGACGAACTGGCCGGCTTCATCCGCCTGCGCCTGCGCCGACGCGCCCTCCTGGTATTCTTGACATCGTTGGACGACCCGGTCCTGGCCGAAAGCTTCGTGCGCGACATGGACCTGATCTGCCGCCAGCATGTCATTCTGGTCAACATGATGCAGACCCCTGAAATAGCGCCGATGTTTTCCGGTCCTCCGGCCGCGAGAGTGGACGATCTTTACCGGCATCTGGGCGGGCACATCCTCTGGCACAACCTGCGCGAATTGCAAAAGAAACTGCAACGCCGCGGCGTTCGTTTTTCCCTCATCGAGAATGAACGCCTCAGCGCACAACTCATTACGCAATACTTGAGTGTCAAACAAAGGCAAGTGCTGTGATCATTGATCTGCATAAATTCCTTGAAACCGAGCGTCCCGCCTGGACGGAATTGGAACAGATCCTGGGCAACCTGGAGGACGAGCCGAATTGGCGCATGGATCTGGACCAACTCAAACACTTCCATTACCTCTACGAACGCGCCTCGGCAGATTTGGGAAAAATTGTCACCTTCGCCTCTGAGCCGGAGACACGGCACTACTTGGAATCCCTTGTCGCCAGGGCCTACGGTGAGATTCATGAATCGCGGGCAAAGGCACGTCGGTTGGACCTGCCGCGCTGGTTCTTCCACACCTTTCCGCAAACATTTCGCCGGCACGTCCGGGCCTTCTGGCTTGCCGTGGCCGTAACGTTGGCCGGCTGCATGTTTGGAGGATTGGCTCTCGCGCTTGATCCGGACGCCAAGGCAGTCATCATGCCCTTCGAACATTTGCAGAGCAACCCCTCCGAACGCGTGGCGCGCGAGGAACAATCCACGCATGACCACCTGGCCGGTGAACGGGGCAGCTTCTCGGCCTTTCTCATGACGCACAATACACAAGTCTCCGTCTTTGCCCTGGCCCTTGGCGCCACTTGGGGAGTGGGTACGATCCTGCTTCTCTTTTACAACGGCGTCATCCTCGGCGCAGTGGCCGTCGATTACATTCTAGCGGGTCAAACCCGTTTTCTCGCCGGCTGGCTTCTGCCGCATGGCTCATTCGAAATTCCGGCCATATTGATCGCGGGTCAGGGTGGATTGATCCTGGGCCGCGCGCTTATCGGCTGGGGCACACGCGCCTCCCTCAAAACCCGGTTGCGCGCAGTGTCGGGCGACTTGGTGACCTTGATTTTCGGCGTGGCTGTTTTGTTGGTATGGGCGGGACTGGTCGAAAGCTTCCTTTCCCAATACCATGAACCGGTCATTCCCTATTCTTTCAAGATTATATTTGGGCTGATCGAACTGGCGTTGCTTTCACTGCTGCTCGGAAAATCCGGTGCATCAGCCGCTGCCGAAACCACGGAGGCCGGCTGATTTGGATGAACTCTTCCCGCGTCAGCACTCTGGTCATTCGCACGCCCGAAGGCATTGCGTTTTCCCTGCCACTGGCGTGCCCCGTCACCCGCTGCCTGGCCTGGGTCATTGATATCGGCTGCATCATGGGGCTGATAACCATCGTCGGCACGTTCCTCAGACTGGCCAGCCTCATCAGCCTGGACTTGGGGCGCGCGCTGGTTGTGGTGGGTTATTTTGTGGTGCAGGTCGGTTATGGCATTGTCTGCGAATGGTTGTGGCGCGGCCAGACCGTGGGCAAGCGACTGCTGAGATTGCGCGTCATGGATGCGCAAGGGCTGCACTTGCAATTTAGCCAGGTTGCCCTGCGCAACCTGCTTCGTATTGTTGACTCAATACCTGCGTTTTATTTGGTGGGCGGCGTGTTCTCTTTGTGCAATTCCCGCGCCCAACGCCTGGGCGACCTCGTTGCCAACACCATCGTTGTCCGGCACCTCAAACTGCCCGAACCGGATGTCGATCAACTCGTGGCTGGCAAATACAATTCCCTGCGTGACTATCCCCATTTGGAAGCGCGGCTGCGGCAGCGTGTCTCGCCGCGCGAAGCCGGACTGGCTTTGCAGGCATTGCTGCGCCGCGACCAGTTGGACCCACAGGCCCGGCTGGATTTGTTCGAGCAAATGGCTTCACATTTCCGATCTTTGGTGCTCTTCCCTGCTGAGGCGTGCGAAGGCATCACCGCCGAGCAATACGTCCGCAACGTCGTTGACGTTCTCTTCCGTCCACAGGTTCGATAGGGTTTTGGCGAGAGTTGAAAGCCGACCTTCGCGGGCCGCGCAACATATTCAGAACATTGTTCCGCTTGATGCCCACAAACATGGATCGGTGCCAGTCGTGGGTGGTGTAAACTTGCGGCGTTGGCGAAACGCCCGCCACAGCAGCCGTTTAAGGCGACCCTGCAACAGTGGATCGCGGAGCAGCCTGGGCTCGTCAGGCTCATAACCTGAAGGTCGTGGGTTCAAATCCCGCCCCCGCAACCAATTTTCGGGCCTGAAACCCTCGTTTCAGGCCCGTTTTTATTGGTTTTTTTCACTTCCTTCATTTCCGACACGCTCGGATGAAATAAGGCGAAAACATGGAAACATGGGGTTCAAAAACAAACACATCCACAAACACAACCAACAGGCGGCGGGATTTGAATCCATTGGGAGGCTTTCGCATCGTTTTGCAAAAAGTGTGTTTTAACCGCATAAACATTGGCGAATCTTCGTTTTTTTGACTTTGGAAGTTTGAGCCTAAACCATCGCTGATGCGAAGATAAACGAAAGAATTTTGTCCCCAATTGTCCCCAAAATCGCGTTGGCCGGGCTGCGGGACCGGCGGGGGTTTTGAGATGGACGACGGCCTGCTTGCCGCCGTTCCTCAATGACTTGTTGCGCGATGCGCACATATCGACTGGTCGTCTTTGGTTCTCCGTCGTTTTGCATTTATGTGCTAACTTCGAGCTTGGCATGGTGAGCGTCAGCGATGGTTTTGCAGATCGCGAGACCGAGGCCGGCACCACCTGTGTGGCGGCTGCGCGAATCGTCAGTGCGATATAATCGGTCAAAGGTTCTCAGCAGATAATCGGCCCGATGCCGCCGGTTGCGAATTTGGACAAAGATGATACTCTATTGGTTAATAAGACTGAATGACCCGCGATTGTAACGGGACATATGTCAATATAGGCAATGTCGGCTGAAATGCAATACATATGATATTAAAAAAACTGTGTCGTGCAGCCTCTTTTGTTCTAGCGACATGCTTGATTCATGGCGCTTCCGCCCAAAATTGGCACTGGACTGGTCTTGCCAATAATGGGCTATGGGCCTCGCCGGACAACTGGGACAATGGGGAGACGGTGCCGCCAACTAATGCGGCAACCGTGAATCTCGATCCCGCAAATGGCTGGTCGGTGATAACGATCGTCGCGGGTGAACTTGAAAACTGCACCACCGCTGACGCGGGCGGGATGATTTATGGCCCGGAGTTTGGGGCCGGTCTCAATATTTACGGCACGCTGAACTGGAACTGGTACCTTGTCCCGGTGCAGGACTCCGCGGCGCAGCCCAGCATCCTCAATTTGTTCAGCGGCTCCTCTGTGTCTGGCGAAGGGATAGCGCTCGGTGACACCTGGTGGTACTGGGGCGGACCGTATGTGACGATGAATATGTACGGCAATGCTTTTGCCGGTATTAACTACATGTATTGGGGCGGCCACTTGAATATGTATGGCGGCATCTTGAGCATCACTAATGGTCTAACTGTGGAGACGGTTGGTTCAGTATCCGACGCCACAAGATTGATGAATCTTGCCGGCGGCGAACTGATCCTGCCAAGTGCTTTCGCGGCCACAGTAACCAACTGGATTTCGAGAGGCATTCTTCTGGCCTACGGAAAAGCGCAGGATACGCCGGACATAGTTATTGACACTGTCACCTTGCCGGGCAGGACAATTGTAACCACCGTTTCCCTCGGCGGTTCCCTGCAACACATGTTCCTCCAATCGTTCCCCACCAACATGACGGTGGGTGCGTTGCAAACGTTGACGGTCTTGGGTAATTACCCAAATGTTCAGAATGTGGTTCTGACTGCGTTGGATCCGGCCACTCTGCCGGGAACGATAGTTTACCAATCGAGCGCCTCGAATGTTGCCACGATTGACACCAATGGCCTTGTCATGGCGCTCGCCGCAGGGACTACGACCCTGACGGCTTCGCTTGGAACGTTCTCCAGCACCAACTCGATCACCCTCACCGTGACGCCTGTAATGAATCCCACCCCCCATCTGCCTGAAGAACAACCGGTTTTGGGATATACCTATGTGCATGATCCGTCCAGGTTGATCAAGGACGGCGCCTTCTACTACAATTTTGGCGACGGCCAGGGCATCAATGTCAGTTTTACCTCCGACCTGCGGGATTGGAATTACGCCAGCCCGGTGTTTCCTGGAAGTCCGCCGACGTGGACGACGAATGCGGTGCCAGGTTTTACCGGTTACTTCTGGGCGCCGGACATCGTTTACCTGAACGGTCAATATTATCTGTATTACGCGGCGTCCATCTGGGGCACGATCACATCGGCCATCGGGCTGGCCACCAGTCCATCCCTGACCGCGCCGGTTTGGACCGATCAGGGCGCGGTTGTTCAGTATGAGTCCGGAGTCGCCTACAACTGCATTGATCCCAGTATTCTTCTGGACACCAATGGCACCATGTGGATGTCTTTTGGCTCGTACTCCGACGGCATTTTTGTCATGCAACTGAACCCGGCCACCGGCAAACGCATCACTCCGAGCTCGCCGCTGACGAAAATTGCCGATAGCAGCACCAATTTTTTCAGTAACGGCACCGAGGCTTCGTTCCTTTATCAAACAAACGGCTATTACTACTTGTTTCTGAACTGGGGCGGCTGTTGCAGCGGAATTAGCAGCACCTACAATATCCGTGTGGGACGCAGCACCAGCGTCACCGGGCCTTATCTCTACCAGAACGGCGACAACATGTTGGGCGGTAGCGGCACGATGTTTCTCGAAAGCTCCGGCCGCTTCATCGGTCCCGGCCAAGCCGGCATCCTGAATGACAACGGCACGAATTGGTTCACCTATCACTATTACGATGGCAACAACAGCGGCACAGCCACGCTGGGGGTCGGCCTGCTCACTTGGAGCGCCGGTGGCTGGCCCGTTTTCACCAATGACTGGAGCGCGTTCTACCCTTTCAGCGTTGACGCTCGCGAACACCTTGGGCTTTACAACGGCACTTTGGAAAACGGCGCGGTCATCACCAACGACCCCGGCCTCGGCAACGTGCTCAGTCTCGATGGCATTTCCGAATATGTGCTGCTGCCGGACCCCGTAGCCAACGCAAGCACCTTTGCCACTTGGGTCAAATGGAACGGCGGCGCAACCTGGCAGCGCATCTTTGATTTCGGCACCGGCACGAGCGCATACTTGTTCCTTACGCCGCGGGCAAGTTCCGGTAATATGCGCTTCGCCATCACCACCAACGGCAACGGCGCGGAACAGAGAATTGAAGCGCCCGCCGCGCTGCCCACAAATTCCTGGTGTCACGTCGCAGTCACACTGGATGGCTCAAAGGGATTGCTTTACCTGAACGGCATTCCCGTTGCTACAAACAATAACCTGACCATCCGTCCCTGGCAGACGCTTGCGCGCACCAATTACATCGGCCATAGCCAGTTTTCCGCCGATCCGTTGTTCGGTGGCAAGATGAGTTCGTTTCGCATTTTCGGCCGGGCCTTGAGCGGCGCGGAAATCCAGGCCATCGCTTATGCCCAGCCTCCGCTGGCGCATCGCTACAGCTTCACCTCAAGCGACTCAAATGTATGGGATTCCATCGGCATGGCGCATGGGATGCTCACGGGCAATGCGACGATCACGAACGACGCCCTCAATCTTCCCGGCACTTCCGGTAATTACGTGAATCTACCCGGTGGATTGGTTTCCGGCTCTTCCGCGGCCACGATTGAGTTCTGGGCCGCCTTTGCTACAAATGGAAACTGGGTGCGCGTCTTTGACTTTGGTGACATCTCCGGCTCGGCTGGACAAAACTACCTGTCCTTCAGCCCGCACACTTCTGCCAACACAATCCAGTTGGGACTTGCCACGACCGATGGCACGTTGACCCTCAGTTCGGCGGAAGTTTTTGACAACCTTTCATTGCATGTCGTTTGCATTATTGATCCTGCGAATAGTTACAGCGCGGTTTACACGAACGGCGTCCTTCTCTGTGCGGTCACAAACGCGACACCGCCGTTAAACAGCGTTGACACGGCGTGGTCATTCATTGGCCGTTCCCTGTTTGGCGCCGACGCCTGGCTCGACGCGACGATTGACGAGTTTCGCATTTACGACAGCCGCCTCACGCCCGCGGAAATTGCCGTGAATGACCAGTTCGGGCCGAATGTTACCGCCTTGCCGATCAGCCTTGGCATATCCAATGCTGGCCCGAGCATTGCGCTGATCTGGCCGTCCTATGCTGTCGGCTTTACCGCTGAATCCAGTCCCACTTTAGGCACGAACGCTTTGTGGTCCCCAATAAGTAGTTTGCCGATGCTCGGCAATAATCAATGGCAACTGACGTTGCCAGTGACAAACAACACAACCTTTATCCGTTTGATCAGATAATTCTCCGGATAGCGGTCAGAAGTCATTCCTCGAAGTCTGCAGGGGCAGTTCCAGGGTGAAGGTGGCGCCCTTGCCGGGGCCGTCGCTGTGGGCGGTCAGCCTTCCGCCCAGCTCCGCCGCCGCCAGCGCCCCGCTGTGCAGGCCGAAGCCGTGGCCGTCTTTGCGTGTCGTAAAACCGTGATTGAAAATGCGCGTCAGATTTTCCGGCGGAATCCCAACGCCGTTGTCAATGACGGCGACGCAAATCCACTGCTCACGCTGGAAGATCTTGAGCCGGATTTGCTTGTCC
>Ga0181526_10003000_pt1 | contig 14099 bp, 11 predicted proteins | sample PEATcosm2014_Bin_35_FD_119750 | JGI IMG/M metagenome (GOLD analysis project Ga0181526, IMG submission 119750) | Peatland microbial communities from MTU Mesocosm Facility, Houghton, MI, USA - PEATcosm2014_Bin06_30_metaG | ecosystem: Environmental > Terrestrial > Soil > Wetlands > Peat | place...
ATGGGAGCCGGCTGGTTCCTGCAAAGTAGAACTGCTGAGCATCGCGTGTGTCCCCGATTTTTAATTGTATCTGGAAATCGGTCAACTGCCGACAGAATTCTCGATCGCCGCGATTGACACGGGTCGCCGCAACTCATTAAAACGATTAAGTAAATTGTCAAAGCGCTTCGCGAACGGCGTTGTGAAAGGCGGGCCTGACCTCGCGAATCAACTGGGCCGCCGCGGCGGACCGGTCGGGCCATGTGCGGTTAGAGAGCAGCGCAACGGCAACCCCGGCGTTGAGGTCGATCCACAGCGAACAGCCGCTGTAGCCCAGGTGGCCGATCGTGCACTTCGAGAAATACCGCCCCGAGGAAGAGGTTTCAGAGGGCGTATCCCAGCCGAGCGCGCGTGAGCTGCCCTCGGGGCCCTGCCGCTGGGCAAAGAGGCTGATCGTTGCCGGATCGAAAAGGCGGAGCTGGCCGGAATGCGAGCCGGCCTTGCCTCCGGCATGCAGAATTTCGCCTGCAAATCGAAGCAAATCCGGCACGTTGGAGAAGAGTCCGGCGTGGCCGGCGGCGCCTTTGAGCAGCCAGGCATTTTCGTCCTGAACTTCGCCCTGAATGCGGCGATGGCGCAGGGTGGCGTCCTCTTCCGTGGGAGGAATCGACGGCCGGGCGGCGGGCGGCGGGCAGAAGCACGTGGCGGCCATGCCAAGCGGCTGGAAGACCTCCCGGCGCAGCCAGGCGGGAAGCTGCTCGCGCGCACAAACCTCCAGCGCCTGGCCGAGCAGAATAAAGCCCGGATCGGAGTACTCGGTGTGTGTGCCAGGTTCGGCTTGAAGGGGCAACCTGAGGCAGGCGCGCAACAGCGCAAAGGGCGTGGCGGCGGTGCGAAAAAACTCCACGTAGCCCGGCAGCCCGGAGTTGTGCGCCAGCAGGTGGTGCAGCGTCACATGACGAGCGCGTTCCCCAGAGGCGCGGCCCACCACAAAGCCGGGCAAAAACTCGGCAAGAGGCGTATCGAGATTCAGCAGGCCGCGCTGGCAGAGCAGCATGGCTGCGGCGGTGGTGGCAACGACCTTGGTGAGACTGGCCACGTCATAGACGGTCTCGGCGGAAACGGCAGGCGAGCCTTCGTCATAGGCGAAGCTGCCCAACGCATCCTGGAGGACGATCTCTCCGCCCGCCAACACCCCAAAGGCGCAGCCGGGAAAGGCGCGGGCGGCGATTGCCTCACGCAGCACGCCGCGGGCGGCGGCGAATCGGCCGCCGGGGCCAGCAGCAAGAGCGGCAAGCAGGGTGGTTCCGGTTTCCATTGCTGTCTTGCATCGTAACGCGAATTGCGCGCCGGCGTGGGGGGCGTGGGATTTTTAGTATTTCTGGCGGCCAATCAGGCTATCCTTGGAGGCGGGCAATTCGTCTATCGCAATGAGAGTTTCAAGGGAGGGCTTCATGCGCTTGCTGCAAGGTCAGTTTGCGGCTGCGGTCGTGCTGGGTTTCTTGTCTGCGGCTTCGGGGTTTGCGTCAGCTCAGGCTGCTGCCACTTCAGACGCTGTTCCGAGCGCGCCTGCGCAGCAACCCTCTTCTTCGCCATCTCCCACGGGCGCGCCTGCCAATGCGCCATCGGGGGCAACTTCTCAGCCCGGCCAGCCGGCTGGGCAGTCTCCTGCTCAGAGCGCGCCTTCGCTGGCGCCAGCCGCTTCGCCGCAGGGCGTGGTCCTCGATCCGGCAGAGGTCAAACGGGTGCTGGATGCAAAGGGCTGCCACCCCGACAACGAGCAGGATCCGATTTGGGATGAGAAGTTCCCGTGCCCTACCCCCGGCAAAGCTCCGGCTGCTGCCAGGGCAAAGAGGATCTACACCGTTCCAGCCGGCACCAAGGTTCTGCTGCAACTGCGCAGCGGCATCAACACCAGGAGCGCCAAACCCGGCGATGGCGTCTACCTGGCTTCGACCTTTCCCGTGCTTGTTGGGAACCGGGTGATGATTCCGGCCGGCGTTTATGTGCAGGGGGTGGTGGACCGCGTCGTCCGCGCCGGGCACGTGAAGGGCAGATCGCAGTTGGATATGCACTTCACTGAGATGATCTTCCCCAATGGCTCGGTTGTCGAGATTCCGGGCATTGTGAACGACCTTCCCGGTGCAAGAAAGCAGACGGTCAAGGACGACGGGGAGGGAACCATTGAACAGGAGGGCGACAAGGGACGCAATGCCGGCAAGGTGGCCGAGATCGCCATCCCAACCGGAGGCACGGTTGGATCGATAGGCGGGGCAGTCGACGGGCATCCCATTGCCGGAGGCCTGGCCGGCATCGGGGCTGGGATTGCTGCCGCTGGCCTGGCATCGCTCTTCACCCGTGGCGCCGACGTCAATATCGAGAGTGGAACACAGGTGGAGATGGTGCTGCAGCGGCCGCTGCTGTTGGAAGAAGCGAATCTGCGCGCCGAGCCGCTGGGCGACGCTCTGCCACTCGTTCCCTCAGCCAACCAACCCAAGCCTATGGAAAAGCCCAACCGAGCCCGCATCCTCTGCCCGCCTGGCGGCCTGGGCTGCGAGTGATATCGAGTAATCTAGAGGAGAGATGCAAACGGTTCCCGACGATTCTCCCTACCAAGCCTCCAGCCAGAGCGCCGCTCTTGAAGCGGACTCTGGCCAGCCGCAACCTGACCCAGCGCCCGCGCCGCCTCGCAGATATGGAGGCGTCGGCCTTTGGGTGCGCGATCTCGTCGTGGCCGCCGCTGCCTCGGTGCTGATCGTCGTCTTTCTATACCAGCCGGTGCGCGTTGAAGGCACCAGCATGTTGCCTCAGCTGGTAGATTCCGATCGCCTCTTCATCAACAAGTTCGTCTATCGCATCTCATCCATCGAGCGCGGCGACGTAGTCGTCTTCCACTACCCGCGCGACCCGGAGAAGAGCTATATCAAGCGCGTCATCGCCTTGCCCGGCGACCGCCTGCGCATCGATCAGGGGGTGGTCTGGCTGAACGGCAAGCCGCAAACCGAAGCCTACGTGCCGGAAGAGTATCGCGACAGCCGCTCCATGGCGGAGATGGTCATTCCCGAAGACAGTTTCTTTATGATGGGCGACCACCGCTCTATCTCCTCCGATAGCCGGGAGTTCGGCCCGGTGGAGCGCTCGTTGATCTACGGCAAGGCCGTCTTTGTCTACTGGCCGACTAGGGACGCGGGCGTGGTGCGGTAGCCGCCATGAGATACTGCCCGGAAATCCACCGGCCGGCACAAACCGACGCCTGTTAGAATCGATTGAATCCACTCCTCGGAGAGGCGATGCAGGCAATCTTAGCGCTCGAAGACGGGCGCATCTTCCGTGGCCACGGCTATGGGCACCCCGGTGAGTGCCGGGGCGAAGTCGTTTTCAATACTTCCCTTACCGGTTACCAGGAAATCGCAACCGATCCTTCCTATGCTGGGCAGATCGTCGTCCTCACCAACCCCCAGATCGGCAACTACGGCACCAACCGGGCGGACAACGAGTCGGCCAAGCCCTATATCGAGGGCCTGATCGTCCGCGAATTCTCGCCCATCAGCTCCAACTGGCGCTCCGAACAAGTGACCGACGAGTACATGGAGCGGTATTCCGTGCCGGTGCTGGCGGAGATCGATACCCGCGCATTGGTTCGCCACCTGCGCACTCACGGCGTAATGCGGGGAGTAATTTCGACTGCCGAGAGCAATGCTGATGTTCTGGTGGCCAAGGCCAATAGCATCCGCAAGATGGATGGTACCGACCTGGCGCGCGTCGTCTCGACCAAGTTTGCCTACGCGTTCGATGCCTCCGACAGCCGCAACCAGTCGGGCGAACCGCTCCTTCCCAGTGCGCTCATCCAAGACGCAAAACAGCAGAAGCTGCATGTAGTTGCTTACGATTTTGGCATCAAGCTAAACATTCTAAGAATGTTGACTCGCGATGGATGCCGGGTGACGGTGGTTCCTGCCGAGACCTCTGCCGATGACGTTCTGGACCTGAAGCCCGACGGTGTCTTTCTCTCCAACGGTCCCGGAGACCCCGAGCCGGTGGACTATGCTGTGCGCGCCATTCGCAAGTTTCTGGGCCGCGTGCCGGTCTTTGGAATCTGCCTGGGCCACCAGCTCACCGGGCTGGCACTGGGAGGACGCACCTACAAGCTCAAGTTCGGCCATCACGGCGGCAACCACCCGGTTCGCAACAACGTGACCGGCAAGGTGGAAATTACTGCTCACAATCACAACTTCGCAGTCGATCCCGATTCGATCAACGCCAACGAGGTGGAGTTGACCCACTTCGACCTGAACGACCAGACGCTCGAGGGCCTGCGCCACCGGACGCTGCCGCTCTTCAGCGTGCAGTACCACCCCGAAGCCGCCCCCGGCCCCCACGACTCCCACTACCTTTTCCACGACTTCCGGCGCATGATGGAGGAGTGGAAATCATGAGCGGACTCGCAGCGAGAAGGGAAAGGCCGGAACCAAAGGCGCTGGGTGCGTTCTATACCGAAGAATCCGCCGCAAACCGTCTTGTGGAATGGGCGATTCGAGATCGCAATGACACGGTACTTGATCCAAGCTGCGGTGACGGCGCCTTCTTAGCAGCTTCCTCCGCCAAATTAGTCAAGTTCGGTTCCTCCTCATTCCGATTGCATGGGGTTGACGTCTCCCCTGATGCGTTACGCGAATCTCGGCAAAGGGTGCCAAACGCCAGACTAATCCAGAGCGATTTCTTCGACCTTACTCCGCAATCTCTGCCCGCTTTCGACTGCATTGTCGGAAACCCTCCGTATATCCGCTACCAAATATTCAATGGCGACTCGACTTCTAAAGCGCATGTACGAGCTATGGAAGCGGGGGTTCAGATGCCTCGTCTAGCCTCCTCATGGGCGCCGTTCGTTGTGCATTCCGCCTGTTTCTTGCGCGCCGGCGGACGGCTTGCGATGGTGATGCCTTCGGAACTGGGCCACGCCATGTATGCCCGCGACGTATTGAAATTCCTGATTCAGCATTTCAGAAATGTCACGATTGAGATGTTCCGCGACAAGATATTTGGTGAACTCGGGCAGAGCACAGTGTTGTTGTATTGCGACAGCTACGGAGAGGCCTGCCGCGAGTTCACTGTTATCTCAGCGGACAACTTGCAAACTGAGGTGAGGGAGACAAGAGCCGTCGATCTCGGGGCAATTGAGAATGGAAGGTTCCGGCTGAGCCACTACCTTCTGCCGGGCGCAGTTTTATCACTTTACAATGCGCTCGCCGTGCATCCACGGGTAAGACGGCTCGGAGACGTTGCCGACGTTGGCATTGGGTATGTAACGGGCGCAAACGATTTCTTTCATTTGTCGGCTGACGAGCAGCGGCAATGGAAGATCGGCGACAAGTTCCTTCGACCTGCGGTAATGAACCTGCGCGATGTAGAAGGCATCGCATTCCGCCAAGATCAGTGGGCCGCCAGGCGAGAGGCCGGCGACAAGGTTCATCTCCTCGCACTTCCATCCATTGAAAAGGAGCTTCTGCCTGCTCCAATCCAGCGCTATCTGCATCAGGGCGAGATGGATGGCGTGGCGGATCGCTACAAGTGCAGAACGAGGAGATTCTGGTACGTTGTGCCCCATGTGCGGGTGGCAGATGCATTCTTGTCCTACATGTCGGGCGAAATGCCCCGGCTCGTCACGAATGCAGCGGGCCTGGTTGCTCCGAATACGGTTCATCTTGTGCGCTTCCTGATGGGCTGCGACGCGATTTCCTATGCGGCGTCATGGCGCAATTCGTTGACCAAGCTGAGTTGTGAAATGGAGGGTCATGCGCTAGGCGGCGGGCTCTTCAAGATCGAGCCCTCGGAAGCTGAGCGCGTTCTCGTGGTTGGCCCTAGCGCATCTCACGCCCAGATGCTTCTCAATCACTGTGATCGCGGCCTCAGGAACTCAAAGGAGCGAAATCTCGACTTGTTTGATCGTCATCTCTTGAGAAAAGAGATCGGGCTGACAGAAGCTGAGTGTCTCTCTCTGCGCGATGCTGCATCGAGGATGGAACAATGGCGAAAACACCGGTAACCCAGATCTCTGTAGCCACCTTGGAGCACGCATTGGGCGCTCTGTGCGGCGACGCAAAGACCCAGTCGGGCCAGCACATCAAGCATGTGCATGCTCATTGCTCGAGCCGGTTGGTTGTCGAGGGAGGTTTCCCGCCAGAATGGTTACATCCACGCCCGGCGCTGACATGCAGGTTTGGTCCCGACAACAGGTATGGCCTGGCCTTCTCGGCTGAGTCGGAAGACCGCGCCGAACAAAGTGTACTTGGAGGAATGAAGTATAAGAACCTCGATGTCACAGTGTTTCCTCCCGGAATCGGACCGGCGCTCGGAATCTCGGTCAAAAGTACTGGAAACGCATTTCGTAATCTCACGAATCGAATGGAAGAGGCGCCGGGCGATTGCGTAAATATCCACATGATGTATCCAGGCTTTGTCTTCGGATTCCTTCACCTGATCAAGTTCGGAAGAGCTGGCGATGGACTCAATGCCAATGATGCTTCATTCGATGCGCAGAACCGGCCACTCGACAGCATTGTCCGTTACCACAACGCGTTGTGTGCGCTGAATGGGCGCAGCACCATCACCGACCCGCCAATGCGATATGAATCCATCGCCCTTTTGGTTTATCGATGCCTGGATGGGAAGGTCGAAATATGGCCAAATTATCCCGCCTCAGATAGTCCGATTCACTATTCGAGGTTTTTCCAGCGACTTTACGACGCTTACGACCTGCGCTATGCGTACCCCGATGCGAAGGGCCAGAATCACCGCAAGTCATGGGCCGTCGGCGCAGGAATACTAGCGGACACTTTTGATGCCCGGACAGGGCATTCCTGGCACAGCCGTGTTACCCCAGACGAAGATCAGCCTAGCCAATAATATGCCACGCAGAAATGACATTCAGAAGATCTTGGTGATTGGCTCGGGGCCGATCGTGATTGGGCAGTCGGCGGAGTTCGATTACTCCGGGACGCAGGCCTGCAAGGCTCTCAAGCAGGAGGGCTACGAGGTGGTGCTGGTGAACTCGAACCCGGCCACCATCATGACCGATCCCGACCTGGCCGACCGCACCTACATTGAGCCGCTCACACGCGAGTACGTCGAGGAGATCATCCGAATTGAGGCGGAGATGCTTGCCAGTGGACAGACGGCCCCTCAGGGGCTAAAGCCCCCGGACATGGGGGGGACGGCGAACGGCACGGCTGAAGCCGTGCCCTTTCAAAGCGCCGGGGGAAAGCCGGGCAAGTTCGCGTTGCTTCCGACCGTAGGCGGCCAGACGGCGCTTAACCTGGCCGTCGATCTGGCCGATGCGGGCATCCTCGACCGCTACAACGTGGAGTTGATCGGCGCCAAGCTCGAGGCTATCAAGAAGGCCGAGGACCGGCTGCTCTTCAAGGATGCCATGCTGCGCATCGGTCTGGATGTTTGCAAGTCAGCGCTGGTCAACAACTTGCGCGACGGGCTGGATTATGCCGGCAAACTGGGCTTTCCGGTGCTCATCCGGCCCAGCTTTACGCTGGGCGGCACGGGCGGCGGCGTCGCCTACAACCGCGAGGAATTGATGGAGATTCTGGCGCGCGGGCTGGATCTCTCGCCGGTTCACGAGTGCCTGATCGAGGAAAGCGTGCTCGGCTGGAAGGAGTACGAGCTGGAGGTGATGCGCGACCTAGCGGACAACGTCATCATCGTCTGCTCGATCGAGAACTTCGACCCCATGGGTGTGCACACCGGTGACTCCATCACAGTGGCCCCGGCACAAACGCTCACCGACCGCGAGTACCAGAAGATGCGCGATGCCGCCATCGCCGTGATGCGCGAGATCGGCGTGGAGACCGGCGGCTCCAACGTGCAGTTTGCCATCAATCCCGTCGACGGCCGCATGACGGTGATCGAGATGAATCCGCGCGTTTCGCGTTCCTCGGCGCTGGCCTCCAAAGCCACCGGCTTTCCCATCGCCAAGATCGCCGCCAAGCTGGCTGTTGGCTACACCCTCGACGAGATCCCCAACGACATTACCCGCAAGACGCCGGCCTGCTTTGAGCCGACCATCGACTATGTGGTCGTCAAGATTCCCAAATGGCAGTTCGAGAAGTTTCCTGGTTCCGACGACACGCTGGGCCCGCAAATGAAGTCGGTGGGCGAGGTAATGGCCATCGGGCGCACCTTCAAGGAAGCCTTGATGAAGGCTTGGCGGGCTCTGGAGACCGGCAGGAAGACCGGCGCCGAGGTGCTGGATCCGCGCCGCCTGACGCAGATGCTGGTGACGCCGCGGCCGGAGAGGCTGGGCTACATTCGCTACGCCTTCGAGCGCGGCTTGAGCGTGCGCGAGGTTGCGCGGCTCACCGGCATGGACCCCTGGTTCCTGCATCAGATTCGCGAAATCACCCAAGCGCAGACGGCAATTGCGCAAACCACCCCAAAGGACATAACTGCGGAGCATCTACTCCGGCTGAAGCGCCTGGGCTTAAGCGACGAGCGCATCGCCACAGAGTGGAAGCTGGAAGGCCACGCCGGCACACAGCAGGTGAGGGAACTGCGGGAAGGGAAGGGAATCAAGCCCGTCTTCAAGCTGGTGGATACCTGCGCCGCTGAATTCGAATCGATGACGCCCTACCTCTACTCGACCTACGACGAAGAGGACGAGGCGCCGCCGACCCCCACGCACAAGATCATCATTCTTGGCTCGGGGCCAAATCGGATTGGCCAGGGAATTGAGTTTGACTACTGCTGCTGCCACGCGGCCTTTGCGCTGAGGGAAGACGGCTACGAGACCATCATGGTCAACTGCAACCCAGAGACCGTCTCAACCGATTACGACACCAGCGATCGTCTTTATTTTGAGCCGCTTACGCTTGAGGATGTGCTGGCGGTCTACAACCACGAGGCGCAGCTGGGCGCGCCGGTTGGCATGATCGTCCAGTTTGGCGGGCAGACGCCGCTGAACCTGGCCCAGCGGCTGAGGGGGGCCGGCGTGCCCATCATTGGCACCTCGCCTGAGTCCATTGATCTGGCCGAGGATCGCAAGCGCTTCGGCAAGCTTTTGGATGAGTTGAAGATTCCCCAGCCCGCGGGGGGCACGGCCACCAGCGTGGAAGAGGCTCTGGCTGTCGGCGAGCGCATCGGCTATCCGGTGCTGGTGCGGCCCAGCTACGTGCTCGGAGGCCGGGCGATGGTGATTGCCTATGACGCCGAGGCCGTGGCTCACTATATGCGCCAGGCGGTCGAGTACTCGCAGGAGCGGCCGGTACTGGTCGATCATTTTCTTGAGAGCGCCGTCGAGGTCGATGTAGACGCGCTCTGCGACTCCGAAGACGTGCTGATGGCCGGCATCATGCAGCACCTTGAGGAGGCCGGCATTCACTCCGGCGATTCGTCCTGCGTGCTGCCCGCCGTGAGCATCCGCCAAGAGACGCTGGAGACGCTGCGCACCTACACGCGCAAGCTGGCCCTGGCGCTTAAGGTGGTGGGCCTGGTCAACCTGCAGTTCGCCATTCAGCGCGATGCGGAGGGCGAGGATCATGTTTATGTGATCGAAGTGAACCCGCGGGCCTCGCGGACCGTGCCTTACGTTTCAAAAGCTACCGGTATTCCGCTGGCCAAGGTAGCCGCGCGGCTGATGACCGGCCGCAAGCTGCGCGAGTTGCTGCCGACCCAGCTTGCCAGCGGCCTGGACCTGGGAACCGGGACGCATTACTACGTGAAGTCGCCCGTCTTTCCATGGTCGAAGTTCGCCGGGGTCGATACGGTTCTAAGCCCGGAGATGAAGTCCACAGGCGAGGTGATGGGCGTGGCCACCAGTTTTGGCGAGGCCTTTGCCAAGGCGCAACTCTCTGCCGGTCAGGTGCTGCCCACTGGCGGCACGGTCTTCTTCAGCGTCAACGACCACGACAAGCCAGCGGCCGTGGAACTGGCCAGCCGCTATATCCATTTGGGCTTCAAGATTGTGGCCACCGAGGGCACGGCGAACGCGCTTCAGCGCGCCGGATTCGGCGTCGAGCGGGTCTTCAAGGTCCAGGAGGGAAGGCCGAACGTGGTCGATCTGCTCAAGGGCGACCGCATTCAACTGATTGTGAATACGCCTCGGGGCCAGGAGACGATCTTCGACGAGAAGGCCATCCGCCGGGCAGCGGTGCTGGCGCGGATTCCCACCATCACCACCATCGCCGCCGCGCAGGCTGCCGTCGAGGGCATCGCCTCCATGCAACTGCGCCAGACCACGGTCTACGCCTTGCAGCACCTTCATGCGCAGACCGGCGCCTGATCCTTTTGCTTGATGGGAGCCGGTAGCTGTCAGCCGGCAACCTTCTTTAGCAGCCAGGCCATGTTCTGGCCCAGGGTCTTCATGGTGCGGATTCCTTCCTCGTCGCGCTCGACATCGCCCGGCGCAAGGCCGACGCCGATGTTCCAATACGAGGAGCCCGGCACGATCATCTCGCTGATGAGGAAGAAATGGTTCAGGGAGTCGAAGGTGTGGATCGCTCCCGCGCGGCGCACCGCCACGACGGCAGCGCCCACCTTGCGGCGGAAGAGGCCGCCGTTGGCTTTGGAAACCAGACACGCGCGGTCCATCAGCGCCTTGATCTCCGGGCTGACGTCGGCCACATAGGTGGGCGAACCGAGCAGAATGCCGTCAGCGGCCAGAATCTTCTCGATTAGGGCATTGCCCATATCGCTCTTCTGCGCGCATCGGCGGTCCCTGTTTTCCGAACACTTCCGGCAGGCCAGGCAACCGTGAATCTTCATCCCGCTCAGCTCAATGAGTTCCGTTTCAATCCCTTCCTTCTCAAGTTCCTTCAGAACGTATCCGAGCAGAATGGCCGTGTTCGCGCCCTTGCGGGCGCTGCCGTTGAAGGCGACCACCTTGATCTTGCTTCCTTCCATGATCTGTCTCCTGCGTACAATCGGCCGCGTGGCGGACCGGGATTCCTCCAAACCCTCCATTATGCGCCTTGAGCGAGGCTCTACAATCGAACCATGCTGATTGAGGGCATCTTTGCCGCTGTTCCCACACCGTTTTATGGGGACGAAAAGGTCTACTTTCGCAAGCTGGAAGCGAATATGGGGCGCTACTCGCGCAGCCTGCTGGCGGGAATGCTGATTTTAGGGTCGAACGGCGAGGCGCCCATGCTGGACGACGCCGAGTCACGCGAAGTTCTGCGTGTGGCAGCCGATGCTTCGGGGCCCGAAAAGGTGCTGATCGCCGGCGTGGGGCGCGAGAGCGTGAAGGCAACCGTCGAGCTGGCTGAGGCTGCCGCCCAGTTCAATTACGATGCCATCCTGCTGCGCACGCCCACCTATTTCTCAAACCAGATGTCCCATGCAGCCGTTCTGCAATATTTTCGGTGCGTGGCCGACCGCTCGCCCTTGCCGGTTCTGATCTACAACATTCCCAAGTTTGTTCCTTACCAAATTCCTATTGAAATGGTCGCCGAACTTGCCCAGCATCCGAAGATCCTTGGCTTGAAGGACTCCAGCGGCGACATCGAGCGGATTCGCGCCGCTGTTGCGTCAACCCGCTCAGCCCCCCGGCGCACGGTAACCGTTACGCCAGTCTTTGAGGCAGTGACGGCGCGCATGTTGGCGCCCAGTGCCGATGCCGGAAGGGAAGCCGGAGGCAACTTTGTCTCCGCCGGATCGCTGGCCGGCAAGTACGGAACGGTTGCTCCTGAGAACCCTCCCATCAAGACGCGGACGAAGGAAATCGGCTTTCAGGTGCTTACCGGCTCAACCGCAATCCTGCTTGAGTCGCTTGAGGCCGGCGCCTGCGGGGCGATTCTCGGCTTTGCCGGTTGTGCGCCCCAGGCCTGCCAGGAAGTGTATCTTGCCTGGAAGGACCATGACCTCAAGCTGGCGCAAGAGAAGCAGAAGCGTATTGCCGGTCCGAGCGCGCGCATTGTGGGCGAGTTGGGCATCGGCGGTGTGAAGTACGCTTGCGACTTCAATGGCTACTACGGAGGCCGAGCGCGCGCACCGTTGCTGCCGGTCTCGGCGGCGGAAAAGGCGGAAATCGAAGGTTTGCTGGCCGGAATTCGCAATTAGCCAATTCCGGGCGCCGGATGCATTATGTCCGATAACGGATATTCTGTATACTGGAACGCTGTCGGACCGGCAGGCTAAAATCTCCTCATGAGCCATGCTTCCCCCACTGCCCTGATCCTGAGCCACGTCGCCTTCGAGGATCTGGGGACGCTGGAGGTCCCGTTGCGCGAGCGCGGCTTCTCCCTGGAATTTGTCAACGCATCCATGGCGCACTTTCCGCTGCCGCAAGCTGCGACCTGCGAATTGCTGGTGGTGCTCGGCGGCCCCATTGGAGTCTACGACCAGCAGGCCTATCCGTTTCTGACGGCCGAAATCGCTCTGATTCGGCAACGGCTGGCCGCGGGCAGGCCGATCCTTGGCATCTGCCTGGGTGCGCAACTGATGGCAGCGGCGCTGGGCGCACGGGTCTTCCCTGGCAAGAATGGCAAGGAGATCGGCTGGGCGCCAATCCAGGCAGCGCCCGATGCGGCGCGGGCGCCCTGGTTTGCCCCGCTGCTCAGCCCTGGGCTATCCCTCTTCCATTGGCATGGGGACACCTTCGATCTGCCGCCCGGGGCGCTCCACCTGGCAACTTCGGAACTCTACGCGAATCAAGCATTCGCATTCGAGGACATCGCCCTGGGTTTGCAGTTTCATGCGGAAGTGACGGCCGCCGACCTGGAGAGCTGGTATGTGGGTCACGCCTGCGAACTGAGCCATGCCGGGATCTCAGTCGAGAGCCTTCGCTCTGCCGCTCAGGAACATTCTCTTGCGCTCAAAGGCGCTGCCACGCAATTCTGGAGGCTTTGGCTCGATCACATCTTGTAGCGGCCCATATCCTCGTCGTTCAGACCTTCGAGCCAGCCGCGCAGTTGCTCCGCAGTGGGACCTTCCGGCGGCCCTGAGGTATTGAGCTTGGCGGTCTGCATCACCTGCTCCGCCACGTAGATCGGGCAATCCGCGCGCAGGGCCAACGCGATGGCATCGGAAGGCCGGGCGTCGATGGTCACCGGTTCATCGCCCTGCCGGAGGAACAAGACGGCCAGGAATGTGTCATCTCTAAGCTCTGTAATTACAACACGTTCTAGTTGAGCATTCAAGTGACGGATGAGGTTTCTGGTCAGGTCGTGGGTCATGGGCCGCGGAGCGGCCACCTTCTCAATCTCGATGGCGATGGCGTTGGCCTCGAAGATGCCCACCCAGATCGGCATCACCGTATCCGAAGCAACGTCCTTGAGCACCACGATGGGCATGTTGGTGGCCGGATCCATCATCAGTCCGCGTATCCTGACCTCAATATCCATGCTTCCCTTCTTCCGCGCACACTCTCATCTTAGACGGATTCGCCTGCCAAACTGTTTGGATGCGAGGCTGTAATCCTCACCTGAAGGTAGCTGCCCGGAGCCGGCGCGATGGGTTGCCCGCACGTGAAGTTGACCGGCATGTTCTGGCTGCTACGTCCGATAACCTGTCCACGTGCAAGATTCTGCCCTTCGACCATCACCTCAAGCACCTGCCCTATATGCTTGGCATAGTTGACCCTTTGGATTTCGCGCTGGCGGTCAAGCAGCACTTGAAGCCGGCTTGCCTTCTCCGCCTCTGGAATGGAGTCGATCATGGTCAATGCCGGCGTGTTGGGCCGCGCGGAGTACTTGAACCCGAAGACGCAATCGAACTCGACCTGGCCTAAGAGGTCCATGGTCTGAACGAAGTCGTCCGGGGTCTCGCCCGGAAAGCCCACGATAATGTCCGTTGAAATCGAGATGGGACGCCGCGCGGCTTTGATCCAGGCGATCCGCTCCAGATACCATTCCGGCGTGTACTCCCGTGCCATGAACTTGAGGATCCGAGCCGAGCCCGACTGCACCGGCAGGTGCACGTGGTCGCAAAGCGCCGGAACGGCGTCAATGGCTTCAACAATGTCGTGGGTAAAGTCGCGCGGATGGCTGGTGGTGAAGCGCACCCGGCGAACTCCGGCCACCTGGCCCACGGCGGCCAGCAACTCCGCAAAGCTGCGCTTCCCTTCCGGGTCGCGGTAGCTGTTCACATTCTGGCCCAGCAGTTGAATCTCGGTATAG
>Ga0181526_10003005_pt1 | contig 14088 bp, 15 predicted proteins | sample PEATcosm2014_Bin_35_FD_119750 | JGI IMG/M metagenome (GOLD analysis project Ga0181526, IMG submission 119750) | Peatland microbial communities from MTU Mesocosm Facility, Houghton, MI, USA - PEATcosm2014_Bin06_30_metaG | ecosystem: Environmental > Terrestrial > Soil > Wetlands > Peat | place...
CGCCGAATCTCGTCTTGCAGCCCGAAGATCATAGTTCTGGCATCAGCAATTTGCAGTGGTTTCATGCCTACATGAAACCACAAATCTTCAATATGCGCAATTACTTAAGACGCTGAGTTTAGTAAAGAAGCACGACCTGCCACCGATCGAGGCCGTCGAACCTCCAACATTCGTGCGGTGGAAATTCGCGGGAACCAACGTCAAGCTGTTCCCAGGCCAAAGGTACAGCTTCGTGTTCGAAACCGACGCCGCACCTTCGTATTGGAACCCTGGGGACCAAACGGTCTCGAAAATCAAAGTACTCGCCCACGGCGTCAATTACGTAGGTGCCGGTGAAATGAAAGGCGGCCGAGTACGCTGCCACTTCGAATGTCCTGAAGATGCAATGATTGGGGCGAAGGGCTACATTCAAGTGCAGCTCGACTTCGCAATCGGCACTGCCAAGACCCACCGTCTTCCGGTCGACATCGTGGCGAAGCCCGCGCCAAAACCCAGTACTCCCGGTCCGAAAGACGATAACGTGCCCGATCAGAATGGCGATACCACCAAGGTAATAAAAGTGAAGATCCGAAAAAAGGATTTCAGCGAGGTCGAGATTCCAATCGTGACTCCTGTGCCGTTAAAGCAGAGCGACATTGCTTGGCTTACGCTGGGCTGGCCGCATGACCCGGAAAAAGTCGGTTTTTCGATCCGTTCGCTCAAAGGAAAGATTCACCTTTATTACAACGCCGAGTTTCCGCCGTTTCTTGACCTCAGGCACAAGATGTCAAAGAAAAGCCTTGAGGATGAGTTTGTCCGCCGATACGAGTTAAAGCTAGTGCTACACACTATCTTTACGCTCAACTATGATTTTGTTGATGAAGAGGAGCTAGCGGAGGGTGTGAAGAAAAACGTCCGCGACCTCCTGTGTGCTACTGCCGAGAGCCTCGCCATCGCAACTAAATCGGAGCTCGAGATTGAAAGCAAGCTCAAAAGCGAAGATAGTGCCCCGTTAGAGACTCCAGTTGCGGGAAACCTAAAGGAGGCGGTCGCGTCGACACAGGAAACTGCAAACGGTGTGTCGGTGCTTCCTTAGTCTAGTGCGAGCGAGCGTAGCGCAGACCTCCGCCTTTGAGGTCTGCGGTTCTTCCCGAGACTCGCGCTTCCGAACCTGATGATAGACGTCTACCTTTGAGATTCCCGGTTTTTGCAAGAGAAGAGCGGGTAGCGCAGAGTTTGTGCCGTTCAAACTCTGCGGCATTTGAGGTTGAATAATCGCATTAGCATTAATGCGCGCGCACTAACATGGCCTACGAAAAAGCTGGGTCAGTAGAGGGGCGAGGTGCACATCCACGTTGGCGTCACGCAGCCACATGAATTGAATTTGTAAGCTCGGCAGCGACCTTCAGAACTTCAGGCGTAGCTTCATGTGGGAAAGCGCGGTCGAATGCCTGGTCGATATCTTCCAAGGACATGCCTGCGGCGAGGCATTCGAGAATCAACGAGACCGACAGTCGCGTTCGTCGGATCGCCAACTTGCCGCCCAAAAGCTGCGGATCGGCTACAATCCATTGGTAATTACCGTGGCTGGGGCACAGCGAAGCTGTGCGTGCTGCAGAGCTTTGACATGGCAAACCCGCGGAGCTTCGCTCTACGCCAGCCCCGAATGGCACGTCTACGCTACCCGCCCCGTTTTTGTGCCGCCCTTATATGTCCAGAGCGATTCTTAATGCCTGGGAGAGGCGCGAGAGTTTCTCGGGCGAGAGGCTACCGACAAAGTCGGTAAGCCGGCTCTTAGGGATGCTGACCAGACCGTCGCAGCCGATCCAGCTCTGATGTTTCAATCCATCTTCCGGCCCTACGGAGACCTCCGTTTCGAGCCCGTGGCCACGTGTGAACACTGGAGCGCAGACGACCGTGGGGAAACGGGAATCAACGACAGTCTGGCGGCTGACCACGGTCATCACCCGTTGTTTCTTGGGGTCTCCGCCTCCGGGATGGCGCAGCAGATACATGTCTCCGCGCTTCATCGCTCCTCCCAGAGGTGGTCGAGCGACTGGTAGGCGAGCACATCTTGCATCTCGGTGTGCAACTCGTCGGCAAAGCGGTTGATTTTCTCCGCGTCGCGGGCGTTGGCGGCAGTGCGTTCGCGGTGGGAGAGATACCCGCGCAGCACATCGTCAACCACCGCCGACCGAGAACGCTTTTTTCCCGCCACTCGGTCGATGCCTCGAACGACTTCGCGGGACAGGGTGAGCGAGGTTTTCATTTTCGTTTTCATACTACCATTATACTACCTTTGGAAAACCGGGACAGGGAGCAGGGTAGCGCAAAGGTGCGCGTATTCTGCGCTCCTTTGCGGCCCTTCCACAATTCCATGCGGGTTCATGTGTCCGTGCTCTGGTGGTGATCCGCATTTCCGTTTGAAGAGCCGCGGAGGAGCGCTGAAGAGCGCGCACCTCCTCGCTACTTGCTTGCTTCGGGCATTCAGGTCCGCGCTACCGGGCAGCCCAAAAGCGGACGGCGATTGAGGCAAGCGTCAGGATAGAGAATATAGGAACGATGCCCCGGCCGAGCGGGCGCCCGCCGGACATCACCGCGATTCCTCCCTTGGCGAGAGAGTTGCTGGCGCTGAAGGAAATAATGGCGGCGTTGGCCGTACCCGGCGCGAGAGTTCTTACGGAGGCGAGTTGCGACTTGGTGAGGAGCTTGGACCCAGGTGCGCCGCGAGGAAGAGTGAACTATTAGTTCACGAGGTAGCCAGGTTTCAGATTTGCAAACTCATCGGCATACAGGCGCTGGCCAATCACATTGGCAAAGTACTGAAGGATTGAAGTGAGTCTCAGGGCTGCTTTCCGCTCTCCCACGCCCAACAAATGCCGCACTGGCAAGGAAAGGAACTGGATGCGGAAATAAAGGATCAAGAGGCGTTGTTCCTTGGAGTAGCCTTGTTTCACATCCGCAGTATTCTTAAGGAGGTGGGTCAGGGCGAGGAAGTCGCATTTCAGCGCCTTGGGCACACGGGAATAATCGACCGCGGCGCCCAGCTCTGCCAGCGACTTTCGCAGGGACGGAAACTCCAATCGGATCACATTGGCGATGGATTGGAAGTACGCTTGATCGAACTGCCGGCGCAGAATCCTCTGGCAGGTCGCCTGGAAGTAAAAGAAGACCATCGCGACCGAGAGCGCCAAGATGAGCCAAGAAACAATCATTCCGCCGGTTTCCTTCCCCTGTCATCGTTCGCGATAATAGTATTCTGGGTTAATACACGTTGGAATAGTACAAGAGTTCTGGTACCTCACTCGTTCGTTTCTGAGTGAGGGCGGCGAACGCAGGGTAGATGCCGTCGAGCCTGTCATTCGTCCGGCAGGACGCGGCCCCGCGTTTCCTCAGCGAAGGGGAGCAGCAGCAAGCCCAGCCCAAACGCGACGGAGGTGAAGGCCACGGGACTTCCGAGCGTTCCAAGTCTGCGGACCATCGTCCCCAGCAGGAAATTCATTCCGGCACCGAGGAAGCGCCCGATGGAAGTCGCAAAGGCGAACGCCGTGGCCCGGACGGAAGTGCCGTACTGCTCAGGCAGCCAAAGGCTGAAAAGAGCGAAGTTCCCGCCGAAGAATCCCAGGAAGAACAATACCGAGATGAATGCGTAGAGCCCGTGAGGCAGGTAGAACGCCCACCCGAAGCTGAGAATTATGGTCGCGCCCATACCCGCAAAATAGAGGGCCAGGGTCGACTTTCTTCCGAATCGCTCCGCCAGAGGGGGGACCAGGAGGCAGCCGAGGATGGTGCCGAGGGCGAGGATGCCGCTGGCAACGGAAACCGTCCGCGTGGCGCGGGCTCCCGTAATGCCCGCCTTTCCCGCCAGCAGCAGGACGGCGGTAGGCTCGTACACGGCGGCAGCCCAGAGGCCGACAATGGCCACGCTCAGCAACGCCGCGTTCACCAAGGTGCGGCGCCGGTAGTTTCGGGAAAAAATACGGCGCAGGCGGGACCCGGCCGCGGCGGCGGAGGCAGGCGCGGCACGCCGCCAGCGCTCCGGCTCCCTTACGTGCTTCAAGACGAGGAGGGCCAGAACCACCGGCGCAAGACCGCACAGGAACATGGCACGCCAGCCGTAGCGCGCTCCCACAGTGTAGTCGAGGGCGGAAGCGAGGAAGAACCCGGCGTAGTAACCGGTTTGAAGATAGCCCGCGCCCATCTTCCGGCGGTCCTCCGGCCACGCCTCCGCCACGTAGGTACCCGCCAGCGCCCACTCGCCGCCGATCCCGACGCCGGCCAGCAGCCTGAATGCGGCGAGTTGCCACACGTTCTGCGACAGGGCGGCGATGCCCGTGAAGACGGAATAGACGATGATGGTTGCGGCCATCATTCGGGTGCGCCCGAAGCGGTCCGCCAGAGGTCCCCAGACAAACGACAGCCCCCACCCGACCAGGAAGAGGGCAAACAAAATAGATCCCGCGAAACCGACATTGTGGGCGGTGCTTCGAATGCCCGACCTGGGCAGAAGTTCGGTAAGCGCAGGGCTGAGCACCAGCGCGTAAATGAAAGACCCCATGCCGTCCAAGGTCCATCCCGCCCAGGCGGCCCAGAAGCCCAGGATTTGCTGGCGGGTCAGAGGAGTCCGGCCCGGAACTCTCGCGGAGGCAGTTAATCTCCCGGCCAAGGCTATTTCCGCCCTCCCAGATGCTCCTTCCAAAGCGGGAGGTAGGTCTCTCGCAAACGGGCCATCTGCACCTTGCCCATTGCGTTTCGCGGCAATTCCTTCGCGATCGCCACGCACTTCGGCAGTTTGTAGTTCGCAAGGCAGCGGCGCAGGAACAATTTCAGGGAATCCGCGTCGACCTCTGCGCCACGACGGGCCACCACCACAGCCATTACCCCTTCGCCGAAGTCAGGATGGGGCATGCCGATCACTGCCGACTCCTGCACCCCCTCGAAGCGGTCAATGCAGTCCTCGACTTCTCTTGGATAGACATTGAACCCTCCAGAAATAATCAGGTCCTTGGACCTTCCCAAGATGTAAACATAGCCGTCCTCATCGATGCGCCCCAAGTCGCCGGTCCGGAAGAATCCATCGGAGGTGAAACAGTTGCTCGTCATCTCCGGCCTGTTCCAGTATCCCGAAAAAACGTTGGGGCCGCGCACCTGGATCTCGCCCTCCTTGCCTGAGCTAAGGGGAAGGTCATCGCCGACCGCAATGCGCACGGAGACTCCCGGAAGCGGTAAGCCGACAGAACCCGGCAGGCGCCTTCCCTCCAGCGGGTTGCTGGTGTTCATGAGGGTTTCGGTCATCCCATAGCGCTCCAGGATCGATTGGCCGGTCCGCTCCCGGACCTGCTCGAAGGTGTCCGGCAGAAGAGGGGCTGAGCCGGAGACGAGCAGGCGGATGTTCCGGCAGCTTTCCCGGTTGAATTGGGGCAGAGACAGCAAGCGGGTGTAGTAGGTGGGCACGCCCATGAAAACAGTCGCCTGCGCAAGCAGGGAACACACCTGGGCCGCTTCAAAGCGCGGCAGGAAAAGCATGCGGGCGTGGCTCAGCAGCGTGCAATGCAGGGCGACGAAGAGACCGTGAACGTGAAAGATCGGCAGGGCGTGGAGGAGAACGTCATGGCGCGTGAAGCCCCACGCCTGGACCAGCGTGCGGGCGTTCGAAGCGAGATTGCCTTGAGTCAGCATTACTCCTTTGGGCTTGCCCGTTGTTCCCGAGCTGTAAAGAATCGCCTTCGTGTCACCATCCGAGGAAGGCGAGGCGGAGAAGGTCGAGGGCATAGCGCGGCTTGCATCCAGCAGATTTCCTTCTCCTGCCGCGCCCAGTGTGAAAACCTTCGGGATGCTTGCCTGGCGATAGAGGCCCGCCATTTCCTCGAAGCGTTCGGGCGGGCAGACCATGCCCCGGGGTTGCGCGTCTGCCAGGAAATAGCTGATCTCGTCGCGTGTGTAGGAGGGGTTCAGGGGCAGATAGACAGCACCCATGCGGAGGCAGGCGAGATAAAGAAAAGCTGCCGGCGCCGACTTCTCCACCTGTACCGCGACCCGGTCGCCCTTCGCAATTCCGTGTGATGCGAGAAGATTGGCGATGCGAGCCGAATGCTCGTCGACGTCACCGTAGGTAAAAACCTGCCCGCTCGGGATTCCGAGGCAGGGCAGTGAAGGATCAGATGAAGGGCTGCCCATCAACAACTCGTAGATGTTTTGGCCCATACTTTGCACCTCGCCCAACCCCGCCCGGCGCGAACCGACTTGGCTAGGCGCTGGCCCCGGCGCAAGTGGCTTTCACACGTCGACATCGGGTACTTCGGGTTCGGGGTACCGCACGGGACAACGACGGTGAAGCTCTCACGCGGATACCATAATATGATATTAGACTATGTTATTATGCCGCGGGTATCTGGGACCGAACAGCCGGAGGAAGCCAGCATGAAACCTGCACCGATTAAGGGATTCAAGCATTTTGAGACGGATCACTGCGTCACCGGTTCGATGCGCCACGTCTATGCCTTCCATGGCCACGATCTGTCGGAGGACCTCCTGCTCGGCCTGGGCGAGGGCGTGGGGTTCGCTTACTTCCGCTTCCGTGGGCAGCCGCCTTTCCTGGGCGGCCGAGCCATGCCCAAGCCCAGCATGGAGGAAATCGCCGCTCGGCGCACGGGAGTCCGCCTCCAGGCCCGAAAATCCTCCAGCGATCCGGCTGCCGAGAAGGCGCTGGTAGCGCGCCTGGAGAGTGGCGCCCCCGTGATGATCCAGGTCGATATGGGTTTCCTGCCCTACTTCGATTTCGGTGGGCGTGAGTACCACTTCGGGGGACATGTGGTCGTGGCCTGCGGCCTGGATCGCGCTTCCGGTGAGGTCTTGATTGCGGATCGGGAAGCAGATCTACATCCCGTCCCGCTGCCCGCCCTTGCTGCGGCGCGGGGCTCACGCTTCCGGCCCTTTCCGCCGGGGCGGAAATGGTGGGATTTCGATTTCGCCGCCTTCACGCCGCCCTCGAAGCCGGACATCCTTCAGGCCATTCGCAAACAGGCCTCATTCATGCTATCTCCGCCCATCGCCAACCTTGGAGTGAAAGGCATCAGGAAGGCGGCAGGGGAGGTGGGCCGATGGGACTCTTTGCTGGTGGCGGAGGAACTGCGGGGTGCGCTGTTCAATATCTGGATTTTCGCAAGCGCCGCGGGGGGCACCGGGGGCGGCTTGTTCCGCCGAATGTTCTCCCGCTTCCTCCGAGAGGCCGCCGTGCGAACCGGGCGCAACCGGTTGGAGAAGTCGGGCGCTGAGTTCGGTTCGATCGCCGAGGCCTGGGATGCGATTGCGGTTCTTTCCCGGAAGGCCGCGGACGAGCCCGCGCCACCTTTGGCTGCGGCCTATCTCCCACGCTTGGCAGCAGCCCTGGCCGCAGTCGCCGACAACGAGGAGAAAGCGTGGAAGATGCTCGCTGAGATTGCGCTTTGAGTGAAGGTGCCCCAGGTTTCACCGAGGTCGTGGGTTTTTACTCGCGGATGAATTGGCAAGGCAAAGGTATCAGCCTCGCCAACCCGCTCGAAAGAGGTCTCCCCCATGAACCGCATTCATCGTTGGCTATGTCGCTCGGCTCGTTGGCGAAGGGAACTGGAGGACAACGTGATGCCGTGGGTTCTCGACGGCGTGGATCTCGGGACTGGAGTCCTGGAGGTAGGGCCCGGCCCCGGGCTCACCACAGACATACTGCGTCCACGCATCGCGCACCTTACCGCACTCGAGATCGATTCCACGCTCGCCCTCTCCCTTGCGGGCAGAATGCGGGGCAGCAATGTGACGGTGATCCGGGGTGACGCCACCGAGATGCCTTTCCCGGATGCGGAATTCACGGGCGCCGTGTGCTGCACCATGCTCCACCACGTGCCATCTCCTGCGCTGCAAGACAAGTTGCTTCACGAGGTGTTTCGGGTGCTCAAGCCCGGCGCCATGTTCGCGGGTGTAGACAGCCGTACAAGCTTTTACATGCGCATGGTTCACATTTATGACACGCTAGTTCCCATCGAGCCATCCACCTTTCAAGCTCGCCTGGAGGCTGCAGGCTTCGAGAAAATTATCATTGAAGCGAAGCCACAGCGATTTCGCTTCCACGCTCGAAAACCTATCTCGATTCACTGACACGGGGCGAGTGACTGAGTGGCATAGGGCTGGGACGATCGGGAGGATTGACAGCAGCACCAATCTGCAGCGCCTCGATATAATTGCGGCATAGCTTGGTTTCGGTGAGGCCCAGTACCCGTAGAAGCTCCGAGGCTTGGTGGCAGACTTCGATCGAAGAATGGATGAGGAAGTTCTCGATCATCCGTATATGCTTTGGTGAAGCGCTACTCCCCTCAACGATCCGTGTACCAGCCAGAACCACTTGGTTTGAGATCCATAGCAGGGTTGCAAGATCTGCAAACCTCACCTCTTCGCATTGGCGGCTCGAAACCAAATCTGTCCGATGACATTTCTGCCTGACCTGTTCTCGCACGAAGCGCACACTTTCGGAAGCAAGTTGAAGGGCCCGCCAGCCCGGCCCCCACAGGGAACCCATGGAGCCACGGCCCCGCCGGGCGGCAACTTCCAGGTTCTCGAGATGGGGAATAACATCCCCCATGTCGCCGCGATCCTGATCCAATAGATTTCTGGCGACGGCAAAGCGCAGAATCTCGGAGGCCCCCTCTCCAATGGTCAACAGCCGTGCGTCGCGGTAATTCTGTTCGACTTTGTAATCCCGCATGTAACCGTAGCCGCCCATTATTTGAATCGCCTCGTCGGTGATTCGCAGGGCGGCTTCGGTCGCGAATACTTTCGCCATGCATGCTTGCACCTTGAAAGGCTTGAGCGCTTCGGCGAACCGGGCAGCGCTGCGCACTCCTTGCCATGCCACCCAGAGGCCCTCTTCCATGGGGGACAGCTTGGCTTGCGTCAGCGGCTGGTCAAAAAGCGATCCGCCGGCCACCTTCCGCTCTTTGGAGTAAACCGCAGCGCGCTCGAGTGAGTCCCGCGCCAAACCGAGAGCGAGAGCAGCGATCCCCACTCTTCCCCGCAAAAGGACCTGGCGAGCCACTTTGCCGCCGCTTCCAAATGGACCCAGAATGGCGTCACCGGCCACAGGAACATCGTCAAACTTCAGCAACGCCGTGTCCGAGCGCAACATGCCCATCTTGCCATGCAGGGCCGTTCGGGCAATGCGCTCCTCGTTGCCGCGGCTTTCCACAACGCAGGCGGTTATGCCGTCGTCCCTGCCATTCTCTGATAGGGCGCGGGCAAGCACCACGAACAGGCCGGCGTGGCATCCGTTCGTAATGAAGGTCTTCTCGCCATTCAGCTTCCAGCCCTCGGGGGACCTCTCGAGCCTGGTCCTCATATCATGGAAAATATTGCTGCCTGCCTGGGGTTCGGTCAGACACCACGCGCCAATGTCTGCGCCGCTGGTCAGCCTTGGAAGGTAATTGTGCCTCTGCCTATCGTTGCCACCCAGAAGAATATGGGATGTCGCCAGGGATTCGTGTGCGGCGAGGGTAAGCGCCAGCGAACCGTCACACGCTGCGATGCCCTCAATGATAGACAATATACCTTCCAGAGTTCCGCTCTGACCGCCATACTCGGCGGGGACGGCGGAGCCCACAAATCCATTGTTGGCTGCCAGGGAAATGAACCGCGCTGGGAATTCCTCTGCGCCCAGTCGGTTGAGGTAGGGTACAAGTTCACGATCCCCAAACTCCCCTACAGACTTGGCTAAGAGAAAGAAGTCATCTTCCTCATGGAGTTCCGCCAAAATTTGGCGTCCCGTCATTTATCCTCAGCGCCTCTTTAGGTTAGAGCCATCTCCCGGCCAAAGAGTTCGATGGTTCTGTGGTTCCCTCTTGGAGTTGTCCGTCCACTTCCACACGCTGCCCAGGGAATGAGAAGATAGGGCAGCGGCGCAGTGAATCTTTCCGCGCCCTTCCCGTGAGTGCGTACGGCCATTTATGTATTGAAAAACCCTAAATTGTGATTATACATAACTTTCGGAGCTGTCGGAACATCACCTAAAACAGTGGAGTTGCGGCGAGAACTTCGACCCAAGGAGGCCCATGGGCGATTTTGCATGGCAACCGAGCGGCAGATATCTCAACCGTTCAAGGGTGCGACACTTCATGGATGTCCACGGAATCCGGTCGTGGCAGGAGCTTACCGCCCGCTCGACCCTCGATATCGAATGGTTCTGGAACTCCGCCCTTGAGCACCTTGGAGTCGAGTGGTTCGAGAAATACACGCGCCTTTACGATGACTCCCGTGGGATGCCATGGACAACTTGGTTTTCGGGGGGGAAGCTCAACATTGTTCATAACTGCCTCGACCGGCACATCCGGGACGGTCGAGGAGCGGCGACGGCTCTATGGTTTGAGTCGGATGACGGATCGCAAAGATCACTTAGTTATAACCAACTCTACGAATCCGTAAACCGCCTTGCCGGGGCGATAAAGCATCTGGGGGTTCTAAAGGGAGATCGGGTTGCGATGTGCATGCCCATTTCCCCCGAGGCTGTTATCGTGATGCTTGCCGCCCTTAAGCTAGGCGCTGCCTGCGTCCAGATACCGGCACGAATCGCCGCGGAGGATATCGTCGTTCGCATCCAGCAGGCCCAGGCCCGCGTGCTTTTCGTCAATGACGGCTACCCGCGTGCCGGCAAGGTGATAAGGACCGGGGGCATTTACGAAGCGGTTCTGAATTCTGCGTCCTCGGTGGAGTGGGTCGTTGTCAACGAACGCATGGGTAACGGCCTGGCGCACCATCCGAAATGCCTGCCCTGGGACGCGGTCATGCATCGCTCACCGGCAGACGGCAATGTGGAAACCGAAATTGTGGATTCTGAACATCCGGCGCTGATTCTGTATAGCTCCGGGACAACCGGCAAGGCAAAAACGGTGGTTCACACTCATGCTGGAGCACTTGCGCAAATCGCAAAAGAAGTCGGTTATGCGTTTGATTGCGAGGGAAACGATGTTTTTTACTGGTTCACAAACATTGGCTGGATGAAGGCGCCGTGGGAGATCATAGGAACCCTGTTTTTCGGAGCCGCAGTAGTTCTCTACGAGGGAACGCACCTCTACCCAACGGCGCACCGTCTGTTTGAAATCATCGAAAAGTACGGCATTTCCATCTTCGGCTGCACGCCTTCCGTCTTGCGGGAACTCGCTAGCCTGAAGGCGGACTCCGAGCGCCACGACCTTTCCACGCTTCGGATTCTTGGCTCGACCGGCAGTGTTCTTGATGCGGCAACCTGGGAGTGGTATTTCAGAACCTTTGGCGGCGAACGTTGTCCAATCATGAACATTTCGGGTGGGACGGAACTTATCGGCTGCATGCTTTCACCCCTGCCAGTTATGCCCCTGAAACCCTCCACGCTGGGCGCTCCGGGTTTGGGAATGGCTGTGGAGGTCGTCGACTCCGAAGGAAGGACAGTGCGCGATGAGACCGGTTACCTCGTATGCCGCAAACCGTTTCCCTCCATGACCCGCGGGTTCTTGGGGGACCCCGAGCTATTTCTCGAAACCTATTTCCCGCATGGGCCTGACTGCTGGGTCCACGGAGACCTGGCCCGGGTGGATGAGGATGGGTATTGGTACTTGCTGGGCCGCAGCGACGAGCTGATTGTTCACGGTGGCGTGAAGCACGATCCGGCCAAGCTCGAGGAAAAACTCCTCGCATTCCCGGGCCCGCCGCGCATTAGAGAGGCAGTGGCCATCGGCGCCGAAGATGAAATCAAGGGAGAGCGAATAGTTTGCTTTGTGGTGCTTGGTTCGGACGCAACGGAGCCGCCCGAAGAGTTCTGCGCACGTCTCAAAGCTTACATCAAGCAGACCTACGATCCCCTGGCGCAGCCAGAAGAGATCCACGTGGTAAATGATCTTCCTGTTAACTTGTCTGCGAAGATCCCGCGAAATCTTATCCGCAGAGTTTATGAGGGAAAGCCTCCTGGCAACACCGCAGCCATTGCCAATCCTCAAGCCCTAGAAGCGATCCGTCGAGCGGCCGAAAAAGGAAAGAGTCCCCGTAATCCGTCAGTCCCGCCGTAGGGGGACGGCTTGCCGTCCCCGCATTCCCGTGGTTGCGACGGGGGTAGGGCAAGCCCTACCCCTACATCGCGCGGGACGCAAGAATCCGTCGGGCTTGCTTCAAATGCGGAGCATCCAGCATCTTTCCGTCGAGCGCCACTGCTCCACAACCGGGATTGGCATCGAAAGCGGCGACGACGCGCTCCGCGTATTCGAATTCAGCGGAAGTTGGTGTGAAGGCCTCGTTGATGACGGCGACCTGTGCGGGATGTATGGCCAGCATTCCCTGGAATCCGTCCCGGCGCGCCGTTTGCGCATAGGCGAGCAAGCCCTCGATATCCCGATAAGCGGGGTAGATGGTTTCGATTGCCGCGACGCCGGCAGCCGCGGCTCCGGCAATGCAGAGCGACCGCACCAACTGATACAGGGGAGTGAAGGCGCCGTGCCCGTCGCGTGCGACGGTCGCTCCGACCGCCACCGACAAGTCTTCAGCGCCCCACGCGAGGCCAGCCAGACGCGGGCCGCTCGTGGCATAGGAACTCAGCTCAAAGACCGACTTCGGTGTCTCTGTTGCGATGGCAAGAATTTGGGTCTTCCCAATGGGCAGCCCGGCAGTAGCCTCCATAGCGCTCAGGTAATGGCCAAGTTCAATGACCGCAGACCCGGATTCGGCTTTCGGAAGGACAATGCCCACCGGGCCGGCAGGCACCACAGCGGCGAGGTCCAAGAGTGAGTCACTGGTTTGGAGCGAGTTAATTCTCACCCAGAACTGCGCTGCCGCCGAAAAAGCATCTTTCGCAAATGATGGAACGAGCGTTCTCGCGCGGGCCTTGTTCTCCGGTAGAACGGCGTCCTCAAGGTCGACGATAACGGCGTCTGCCCCCGAGCCAAAAGCCTTCGCCACCATGTCCGGGCGGTCGCCCGGTACAAACAACCAGGACCGCGGCGTCATGCAACCTCCCATCCCCGCGTTACTAATGCCGAGTTCCGTCTCGACCCGTGAAGATTTTTCTCCGTACTCTCTGCGCCAAGGAAGAGATGAAACACAGAGACCACTGAGCGTCTCTGTGTGCTCTGTGTTGATGCTTCTAAAGGCACGGAGTACACGGAGAGGCCCTTTCGGTTGCGGCCGAAGACCGCGCTGGTTCTTCCACGAGGAGAACTATCTCGATCCACTGTGCGATCCGTCACGCCGCCGACTTCTTGATGAGCGCCGTCCGGCGGCACTGGCAGACGATCTCATCGCGCTGATTAAACAATTTGTGCTCGAAAGTGACGATGCCTGCCGTGGGACGCGATTTGCTGTCGCGCTTCTCAACCACACGTGTCTCGGCACGCAGCGTATCGCCGATAAATACCGGATGAGGCATCACCACAGCGTCATAGCCAAGATTGGCGATCGCCGTACCGTCCGTGGTGTCACTGACCGACAGCCCTATCATGAGCCCGAACGTAAAAATGCCGTTGACCAGAATGCGGCCGAATTCGGTGGCCCGGGCGTACTCTGCATCCAGGTGAAGCGGTTGAGGATTATGCGTGAGCACTGAAATCAGCAGGTTGTCAGTTTCCGTCACGGTGCGGCGGATGCTGTGAGCCATGTGGTCCCCGATGTTGAATTGCTCGTAAGTCCGGCCGGGCATATTCGTCACCCCTCAGGATCGATTCGCGCCAGCACAACTCCCTCGCTGACGTGATGGCCTTCGACGGCGGAAACTGTGCTGACAATGCCTCCGCACGGCGCTCGGAGAGCATGCTCGATCTTCATGGCCTCCACGATCACCAGCGGTTGCCCCTTGGCGACTCGGTCTCCGGGCCTGACGTGAACTGCGGCGATGCGGCCGGGCAGGGGCGAAGTGATCGTGCGACTTGACGACGGTCCTGCGGTCTTCGGCGCGAGTTCCGGTTCCGTAAAGGTGTAGGCTTCCCCGGCGGCGAAGACAACGATAGCGTCCGTAAAGTCGCGGTTCGGTAGCGCGGCGGCCGGACTCGCACTCGACTCGACCTGATAACGCATATCACCCGACTGAAGGCTCACATGGATGTGGGGCGGGGCGTTGAGCCGGAAGCCTTC
>Ga0181526_10003007_pt1 | contig 14079 bp, 9 predicted proteins | sample PEATcosm2014_Bin_35_FD_119750 | JGI IMG/M metagenome (GOLD analysis project Ga0181526, IMG submission 119750) | Peatland microbial communities from MTU Mesocosm Facility, Houghton, MI, USA - PEATcosm2014_Bin06_30_metaG | ecosystem: Environmental > Terrestrial > Soil > Wetlands > Peat | place...
ACCCATCTCATTCGAGAAACTGATCGCCGACTCCCGTTACAAGGAGGTCAACGACCTGAGGATTGCCCTGGACGAGCACGCGATCGTCGCGATCACGGACCCGAAGGGAAGGATCAATTATGTAAACGACACGTTCTGCGAGATCTCGAAGTATTCCAGGGAGGAGTTGCTCGGCCAAGACCACCGGATCATCAATTCCGGGCATCATACGAAGGAGTTCTTCCGCTGCATGTGGGAGACGATCGGACGAGGCGAAGTCTGGAAGGGCGAGATCAAGAACAGGGCGAAGGACGGGACTTTCTACTGGGTCGATACCACCATCGTCCCCTTTCTCAACGAACAGGGAAAGCCGCGCCAGTATGTGGCGATTCGAGTCGAGATCACCAAGCGCAAGGAGGCGATCGAGAAGCTCCAGCTGTTCAGGGCCCTTGTTGACCAATCCAACGATTCCTTTGAGGTGATCGACCCGGAGACTGCACGCTATCTTGATGTCAATGAGAAGGGCCTGGCAAACCTGGGCTACAGCCGGGAGGAGTTCCTGTCCCTGCGGATGTTTGACATCTCGCCCGCCCTTGAGGAGTCGGCATGGCCCGCGCTCCTGGCCAAGATCCGCTCCCTGAAATCCTATAACGGGGAGAGTTTCCACCGGCGCAAGAATGGCTCCACGTTTCCCGCGGAATTCAACGTGAGGCTGGTGACGCTGGACCGCGACTACCTGGTTGCCGTCGTGCGCGACATAACGGAGCGAAGGGATATGGAGGGCAAATTTTCCCGCGCCCAGCGGCTGGAGGCCGTCGGGTCTTTGGCGAGCGGCATCGCGCATGACATGAACAACATCCTGGCGCCCATCCTGATGTCCGCATCAATGCTCCGATCGGGAATGGCCCTCGAGAGCACCGACCGGATGCTCGCCACCATCGAGACGAGCGCCCAGCGAGGCGCGGACCTCATCCGCCAGCTGCTCACCTTCGGAAGCGGCATAGAGGGGGCTCGGAGCATAATCCAGGTGGCGGACGTTGTGCTCGAGGTTATCAAGATCGCCCAGCAGACATTTCCCAAGAACATATCCGTCGTCGGGGACCTGCCGGAGGCATTGTGGGTCCTCATGGGCGACAAGACCCAGATTCACCAGGTGCTGCTGAACCTTTGCGTCAACGCGAGGGACGCCATGCCAAATGGAGGTATGCTCACTATCGCATCGGAAAACATCTGGTTCGATGAGACGTCGGCGAGCATGACCCCTGGCGCAAAGCCCGGCCCCTACCTCGTGGTTAGGGTCACCGACACGGGCACGGGGATTCCTCCCGACGCCATAGCCCGGATATTTGACCCCTATTTCACCACGAAGCCCCCGGGCAAGGGCACAGGCCTGGGGCTGTCCACGGTCAGCGGGCTGGTGAAAAGCCACGGTGGATTCATAAGCGTGAACAGCAGGATCGGCAAGGGAACCACCTTTCAGGTTTACCTGCCCGCGATCCCGAGCGAGAAGCAGACGGACGTGGCCGGAGTCGCATCCAGGGCGCAATCGGGCCACGGGGAGCTGATCCTGGTCGTGGAGGACGAGAAGACGATTCTGGACATTATCCGCGACGTCCTGGTCAAACACGGGTACCAGGTCATAACCGCGAGCGACGGAGCCGAGGCCACGATGCAGTATGGAATGCATATGAAGGAGGTCCGGGCCGTCATCACGGACCTGGACATGCCGCTGATGGACGGGGTCACCCTGATTCGGGTGCTAAAGAAGATGAACCCGGAGGTCGCGGTGCTCGTCTCAAGCGGGATCGCCAGCAACCTGGGCCTGGAGAACCGGCGGGCGGAACTGATGAACCTCGGAGTGACGACCATCCTCAGGAAGCCCTTCAGCGTGGAGCAGATTCTGGGCACCGTTAACGACCTTCTGAATTAGGTCGCCGCCCGGGCTCGAGCGCATGGATCCGAGCCAGTTCGGTCGAATCGGCCGGACATCGATCGCAGCCCACGAAATTGCTTGTCAGTCCATTTTCCGCAAATTGGAATGGCCCTCTTTGCCAGCCATTGGGGCAAGGGCGCGGTAGCCAAGTGGTAAGGCCGAGGTCTGCAAAACCTCTATGCGCCGGTTCGATTCCGGCCCGCGCCTCCAATCTTAACTGCATTTGCAGCACGGACTTTGGGGTCTAGGGGTCCGAAACGGACACCAAAACGGACACCACAATTCATACTCCGTGAGAACCCCGGGTAACCGGCGCTAACCCGCCGACTACCCGCTAACTCATCGGGACCGGCTTCATCTAGCACAATATTTCGGCCCATTATAGATACCCAGCTGCAAGCAACGCCGCATCTAGGCGCGCGAGATCGAACGACAGAAATAAGATATACGGCGGTAGATCGGGGCGATTATGGCGTAACGAAATTACCTTGAATATCAATCGTCTCTTAATCTCAACCGCACTTATATTGGCCCTAGGTAGCTGTAATTCATTCTTAAATGGATATCGGACAATTATCCCATCCCGATGGATGTGAATGGTTGCAGATGGGAACGGGAAATTCCACGCGGCCAAGTAGCCCTTTCCGATTCTGAAGCCGCCGCGGCCAACGTAAAGCTGGGGTCCGAATGTTGGATTCGAAGTCAACTCTGCGGCTGGCTCTAGTGACATGTCGATTTTTCTGGGTTCGCCACACCCAACCGAAGCAGCTAACTATGTGCGCTTCAAGGTCTCAAAGATTCGCAACCAATTCCGCACAACTGGAAGCTTAGAAAGAAGCCAGCAATGTAGCCGACCTGCTCGGGGATTTGACCAAGCTCCATGGAAAATCGTCGAGGGGCTAGGAACAATCACAGTAGGTATCCTCCTGGAAGCGGGTGGAGGTCGCAACGATGGAAGGTATCGTCTAGTCTTTGGCACGCCGATGCTGACGGACACCAAAACGGACACCAAAACGGACACCAAACGAGTTAGAATTGGCAGTTCAGGGGTAGTGACGGTTTACGCTTGGTTCCCTCTGAGAATCGGTCATTTTGACCCCGCAATCGCGACTAAAAGAGGCCGATTCCGGCCCGCGCCTCCAATCTCGAAAGAGCCCAATTGGAGCAGAATTGAGCGGATACCCGGCGCCTGCCCAAGCACTGTTGGGTCAGTCATCTGAGTTGACCTGCGGCAAGCGCGCTCGGCGCTATTCCTGCATAAGCTCGTATCCGCGATCGGCGTTTAGGACGTAGGATCCGGGCGCGACGGCCGACGTCGTGGTCAGCAGGATGTAGCCGGGGGCGATCTGCCTGACATACGCGGATAGCCTCTTCTCGCCGAAGCGGACCCTGGCCTCCGGCCCGACGACGATCTCGACCCGGCGCTTGCCGTCCTTCGTCAACTCGGCGGGCGCCAGTTCAAGGACGGCTGTACCCGGCGGCCGCGGCCCGGCAAACAGGATGACGATGGCCTGACCTGCGGACGCGGGCCTGGGATCCGTACCGGGGAACTCCAGGTAGGAAACCTTCTGCTTCTCCCTCTGCCTTTCGAGCTGGTCCAGACCCTTCTGCACGGCGTCTACCAGGTTCGTCGGCAGCCGCGGCTCGGACTTAGGGCCAACCGCCTCGACGACGATATGGCTTTGATTCGTCGGCATCGGCGCCCAGGCGCCCCGGCTCAGTAGGTAGGCGCCGTTCCCCTTGGGAAGTGTCGGAAACACGGCCATTCCGGCGGGCGAATCATCCTCGGGATCCTCGGCCGGGGCCGAGAGGAATGCGCCTGCCGGAAACTCAAAAATCCAACTCGTGTCACCCTCAATTCCGCCCGTGATCGAGGTGCCGGCCAGCTCCAAATGTACTGACGATGAGGCGGCTGACTTAAAGAAGGGCGCGTCGAAGTCATCGCCCGTATTCAGGACACCCCGGCCCGTGGCCCCGAGCATGACCGAGTCGCCGGCCGGATCGCAGGTGCCGAGGAACTCCCGGAACACGTTCGGCTGGGAGACGGAGTGCATGCGGGCCGCTATGGCGCCCGTCCTTCGGTCGATGCGCATTATCTCCAGCCGGGCTCCGGCGACGAAGCCCTGCTCCTCACGCAGGATGCCATCGTAGACGATGCCGTTCCTGAACACGCCAAGGAACCGGTGTGCCCGCTCCGCGGCCTCGATCCTCATGCGGCTCAGGTCGGACGCGCCCGCGATGTCGAACCGGTACGTGTACTTCTCGTCGCCGCCCACGAGCGAGCCCGACTCGAGGCCCAGGCGAAGCTCAAGGTCCTGACGGGCTCCCATGACGGAATCGGGCGGGGCATCCTCGACCGCCTCGGCCGCGCCCGTGCGCAGGACGACGGGCCTTCCCCCGGAGCGGCGAGCATTGCTCGCGATCGCCCCGCGCAGCGGCCTGCGCCAGGAGCGGGTCGGCGACTCGAGCCTCGCGTCGACCGACCCGCCGCCGGTTGGGCGACCGGTGAAGCGAAGCAGCACCGGTTCGGTCGCGCCGGAGTCCCTTGATGTTGCCACCCCCTCGTAGAGTAGGTCCGGCCGCGTCGCCGCCATGGCGCCGACGTACTCCGCCTCGAGGCGGGCCTTCAGCGCGGACGCCTGGTCCGGGCTCATTGACTGAAATCTGTACTCGAAGAAGGCGTCCTTCTGCGAGAGCCCGCCCCGGGGATCCACGCCCAGGGCGAGCGTCCAGACCTGGGTGTTTTCCAGGAAGGGTCCGCCGTTGCGGACTGCCTGGTCCGGAGGCGACGTAAGGTTAAGGACGGGGCTCTGGAAATCATCGTCCGAGGTCCATGTGCCCTGGAACACCCGCGCGGCGCTCCAGCCGCCGTCGTTCCGCAGCAGGGCGCTCACTTGCTTGTCCTCCGAGAGCTCGGTGAATTCCAGGTAAAGGGGCGTGCCCACGCGGCTGCCAGCCTCGAACGCCTCACCGCGAAGGACGCTGCCCGGGGTGATCTGGGCGAGGAAGGCGGCGCGGCGGCGCCCAACAGACTCAGCCTCGGCCGATTCGAGGCTTTTCTGCCGGTCGGCCACCCGGGAGGCAAAGGCCTGGAAGTCGGACACAAGTGCCCGCAATCGGGCATCGTCCCCAGAATCCCCTGCGGCGAATGAGTTGTCGCCGAAGACGGACCGCGCCCGGCCCTGGGGTGCACTGCCCTCAAATCCCCCGGAGGCCAGGGAAAGGGTCCAGGTGCCCCCGGCGCGATGAGCGAAGATGACGCCCTGATAGTTGAACGGGGTCCCCGGCGGTGAGTCCATCTTCAGGATGACCGCCTGGTAGGGATCCGCGGGGAGAGGGCCGGCATCCGTGAGCCCGACGGCCTGGAGGGATGCCCTGTCGGCAAGCAGGCGCCGCGCCTCAGCTGCCGATTCCGGGTTGAGATTGAACGTCTGGCGCAGGTACTCCGCGGAGGCCATCTTCGAGTAGAGGGGCTGGATCGCGCGGGCGGTCGCCGCGATGCTCACCTGCGCATCGGCCTCGCCGAGACGCAGTTCAACGGACCGCACCACCGAGAACTGGACCCTGCCGCCGCCCACCGTCCTATCCAGGAACGCCTCCACGTCCCCAGTGGGGACCAGAGGGCGCGCATGCCACCAGGACAGGAGGCCTACCGACGCTAGCACCAGGACGGCGGCGATCCCACCAAGGAGCATACGCTTCGGGGACGCATGTTGCGGCTGGCTCATCTGGGCTGGCAATAGTGCCCCTAGGCGGCGGCCGTGTCCAGACGAGCCACGGGGGATGCCGGAGCCCCCCGTGCCGCCGGGTCCGTGTGCGTCCCTTGCCTTGCGACGGAAGCGATTGCCGGGTATTTTCGGATAGGAAAGCAAATCTCTGCGACCAGCAACCCCAACGATCCACCGACCATGGACCTAAACTTTCGGTGCAGAACAGTTGGGAACAACTCCACCCTTTCGACGCGCTGAAACAACAGGAGGGGCCAATTCCGGCTGGCGCACCCAGCAAGGGGGCTCCCGCCCCACAGGCCGCATTGACAATCTTTCCAGGCTCCGTAAATTGGCTTTGGGAAGGGCCGCAACCATGAAATCCCCGATGCCTGTTCTCGCGGCGTTCGGCCTGCTTTTATGGCCGTGTCTTCCCCTTTGCGCCGAGTCGCGGGCTGTCGCCGAAGGGTTTCAGCCGCTAGTAATCAACCAGACCGCGCAGCCCGCGTTCCCGCTGGCTCCAGTGGTGCTGAGTTACGTGGGAGGCAGCGCAAATATCCTTATCACCGTCGACGAATCCGGAAGGCTCACGGATACGCTCGCGATCTACTACACCCACCCTTCGTTCGCAAAGGCGGCCGAGGACGCCCTTCGCAAATGGAGCTACGAGCCGGCGCGGCTGGACGGCCGGCCCGTCACCGTCACCAAGGAGATCGACTTCAATTTCGAGCGCCACGGGGTCGCGCTCATGTCGCTGCCCATCAGCGAGTTTGCGGATGTGTTCTTTCTCCGAAATTTCCCCAGAGCCACCGAATACAGGGCCTACAAGATCCATGAGACCGACCGGGGCCTGAACGCGACGATCGTGGTCCGCCCGCCCTATTCAACGGAGCTCGCGGCGAAGGGCGTCAGCGGGTCGGTGACGCTGGACTACTACGTCGACGAGCAGGGCCGGGTGCGCATGCCGGTCGCCGTGTACGACGCCAGGCAGGAGCTTGTCGATCTGGCCGTCGGCGCGTTGAAGCAGTGGCAGTTCGACCCGCCGACAAGAAACGGCCGGCCCGTGCTTGTCCGGGTGCGCCAGGAAATCCGGTTCCACGCGCCGATGGGCTCCTGAAGGATCATCCCCGTCCGAGACGCCATCCCGGCGGAGGATGGCGGGATAAAGCGGTAGGCTACGTCTTCCCGCGTATTATTTCTTGCTGCGCCCCGGCCATTCCTGGGCAGCCTCCGTGGCCCGCACCGGGCTTTGCTCTCGCCAACAATGCTCAGCGCAGGCAATTCTCGCCCGAACAGAGGTCGGGCTCCAACCAAAGATATCCATGACTGCACAAGCCACCAGGTGGATGGCCCTCGGGGCATCTGTGATCCTATTCGCCGGCTGTGCCAAGAAGCCGGACGCGCCGGCGGCCGCCGTGCCGGCGACGGTGGACCTAGTCCCGGCCCCGGAGCAGAGCCCCCATTTCCAGGCCGTCAACAGCCACCTTGAACTCGGGGGCACGCTGTATGGGTACGCCGACGTGGACGGGGACGCGCTGGCGTTCGCCGGGACGGCGCAGGCGATGTTTAGGCAGATCGCAGGCGTCCAGCCGCAGCTGGCGATGTTCGCGAAGCAGGATTTCAAGGACCTCATCACGACGCTCGGACTCGATGATGTTAAGGCGGTCGGGGTGAGCTCCGTCCGGGAGTCACAGGGCGTCTATCGCAACCGCACGTTCCTATACACGCCGCAGGGCCGGCACGGGCTGCTCGAGGCCTTTGGCGGAAATCCCACCCCCTTCCTAAACGCCCGGATGGCCCCATCGGATGCCGACTTTTACGGCGAGTACGAGTTCGACCTGAAGGCCGCCTACGACACGGTGGAGTCCATCGTCGCCAAGGTGAACGGCCCAGAGGCCGGGACGGCATTTCGCGAAAAGGTGAGGAAGGTTGGCGCGGATGCGCATCTTTCGCTCCTCGACCTGATCGAGGGCCTGAATGGGCGCGTTTCGATGATCCTGAGGTTCGATCCCGCGAAGAATAACACCATGGTCGGGCCAAACCCGCTGACCATTCCGTCATTCGCGTTCCTTTGCAAAATCGATGGGATCGGACCGGTCGTGGAGGGCGCCATAAGGGAAAAATCGTCGGAGTATGTGGCCTCCAAGAACGGAAGCCTCTCGATCTACACGGTGAAGGGCGACTCGAAGCTCGAGGGGGTGAAAGCCGTCCTCGCGATCGACGGCAATGCGTTCTATTTCGCCACCACGGAGGCGTTCCTTGAGGAGTGCCTCGCGCGGCAGGATGGCCTGGACAAGAACCCCGCGTTCGCGGCGAAATTGGCGGCCCTCGGGCCCGTGGGAAACGGACTCACATGGGTCGCCCCCAGCTTCCTGACCAGGATGAAGGGATTGGCCGCGCTGAATACGCAAGCGCCGGCCCAGGTGCACCGTGTCCTTGAGAACCTCGCCATGAACATTCCGGATTCCACGGAGCCCATGCTCTCCGTGCGCACCAACCTTCCCGACGGCATACTCATCCGCTCGACCTGGAACCGGTCGCTGAAGACAGACGTGGCCATGATCATGGTGTACAATCCCGTGACGGTCGGCCTCATGGCGGCAATGGCCATACCCGCATTCGAGAAGGTACGCCAAACCTCCCAGGCCATGGCGGTGCAAAACAACCTCCGGATGCTTTCCGCGGCCGCGGACCAGTATTACCTGGAGCACGGTGTCTCCACCGCGACCTACGCTGATCTCGTGGGCCCGGGCAAATTGATAAAGGCCATCACGCCGGTCGCCGGCGAGGACTACAGCCGCATTGTGACCAGGCTTGGCAATCCGATCGTGGTCCATCTTCCGGACGGGCGCGTCTTCATCTATCCGCTCCCGGGCACCCGCCGCCCCGCGAACACGCCCCCGCCGTTCGCTCCCAACTCGGCGTTTCAGCCGAATGCCGCCAAGTCGGTAGAGGCCCCCTTCGCGCCCGGCCCGCTTGTTCCGGCCAACCTGCAGGACCAGAGCATCGTCATGAACCTCCGCCGGCTTAACGATGCGGCAAACGATTATTATGCGGAACAGGGCACCACCACGACCACGTACGAGAAGCTGGTTGAATCCGGGAAGCTGGTCCCCCCGATCAAGCCCGTCGCCGGGGAGGACTACCAGTCGCTGCTGTTCAAGAAGGGCCACCCCCTGCGCCTTTATCTGAAGGACGGCAGGACCCTGACATACCCTCCCCAGTAGGCTCGCCCGGGAGGGTCGCCGGTCTGGCCCCGGCGCGGGACCAAGCTCAGTAGCGGTAGTGTTCCGGCTTGTACGGGCCCTCGACGGGCACCCCGAGGTACTTGGCCTGCTTCTCCGAGAGCCGCGTCAGCCTCACGCCGATTCTCTCAAGGTGCAGGCGTGCGACCTCCTCGTCCAGGTGCTTCGGAAGGCGCGTAACGCCCGGCTTGTAGGTGTCCCGGTTCCTCCACAGGTCCATCTGGGCGAGGACCTGGTTCGTGAAGCTGTTCGACATGACGAATGACGGGTGGCCCGTCGCACAGCCGAGGTTCACCAGGCGGCCCTCGGCGAGCAGGTAGATCGTGCGCCCGCTAGGGAACCTGAAGGCGTCGTACTGGGGCTTGATTGTCTCCCGCTTGACGCCGGGCGCCTTGTAGAGCCTGTCCACCTGGATCTCGTTGTCGAAGTGGCCGATGTTGCAGACTATCGCCTGGTCCTTCATCGCCTCCATGTGCTCGAGGGTGACGACGTCGCAGTTTCCCGTGGTCGTGACGAAGATGTCGGCCTCGGCGAGGGCGCTTTCGATCGTGTTGACCTCGAACCCCTCCATGGCCGCCTGGAGCGCGTTGATGGGGTCGACCTCCGTCACGATGACTCGCGCCCCGAATCCGCGAAGCGAGTGGGAGCAGCCCTTGCCGACGTCTCCGTAGCCGCACACCACGGCCACCTTGCCCGCGATCATCACGTCCGTCGCGCGCTTCAGGCCGTCGGCGAGCGACTCGCGGCACCCGTAGAGGTTGTCGAACTTCGACTTGGTGACCGAGTCGTTCACGTTGATCGCCGGGACGAGGAGCTTGCCCTTCTCGTGGAGCTGGTAGAGGCGGTGGACGCCGGTCGTCGTCTCCTCCGATACGCCGCGCCAGTCCTTGACCATCTCGTGGAAGACAAACGGCGACTCCGCATGGATTTTCCTGAGCAGGGCCTTGATGACGCCCTCCTCGTGGGACCCGGATGGGGAGCTGACCCAGTCGCTTCCCTCCTCGAGCTCGTAGCCCTTGTGGAGAAGGAGCGTGACGTCCCCACCATCGTCGACCACGAGCTGCGGACCCTTGCCACCAGGATGGCTGAGCGCCCTCCAGGTGAGCTCCCAGTATTCCTCAAGCGTCTCGCCCTTCCACGCGAAGACCGGGACTCCCGCCTTGGCTATGGCGGCCGCGGCGTGGTCCTGGGTCGAGAAGATGTTGCACGAGGCCCACCGCACCGATGCGCCGAGCTCGACCAGCGTCTCGATAAGCACCGCCGTCTGGATCGTCATGTGGAGCGACCCGGTGATCCGGACGCCGGCCAGCGGCTTCTTCGCACCGAACTTCTTCCGTATGGAGATCAGGCCGGGCATCTCGTGCTCGGCGACCGTGATCTCCTTCCGGCCCCATTCGGCGAGGGCGAGGTCCTTGACGTGAAAATCCTTGGTCGGGCGGGTGATGGTCGTGGGCATGGTTAAGTGGCTTGGCGTTGTCCCGGGCGGGCTATTTCGCGGCGGCGAGGAGCTCCTTTGTCCTGTTCGTCTGCTCCCAGGGAAGGTCCGGCTTCCCGAAGTGGCCGTAGTTTGTCGTCGATCGGTAGATCGGCCTGAGGAGGTCGAGCTGCTTGATGATGTTCGCGGGCTTGAAGCTGAAGACCTTCTGGACGGCCTTGTTTATCTTCGCCTCCGGAATCTTCGCCGTTCCCATGGCGTCCACCCAGATGCTCACGGGCTCGGGATAGCCGATCGCATAGGCCACCTGCAGCTCGCAGATGTCCGCCAGGCCGGAGGCGACGATGTTCTTCGCGACCCAGCGGCACATGTAGGCGGCCGAGCGGTCGACCTTGGAGGGATCCTTGCCCGAGAACGCCCCGCCGCCGTGGCGGCCCCATCCGCCGTAGGTGTCGACGATGATCTTGCGCCCCGTGAGGCCCGAGTCTCCCTCCGGCCCGCCCACCACGAACCGTCCCGTGGGATTGATGAGGAACTGGGTCTTGGCGTCCATCATCTTGGCCGGGATCACCTTCCTGATGACGTATTCGATCAGGAACTCCCGGATGTCGGCATGCTTAACGTTCGGGGTGTGCTGCGTCGAAATTACGACATTCTCCACCTTGATCGGCTTGTCGTTCTCGTAGCGGATCGAGACCTGAGACTTCGCGTCCGGCCGCAACCAGCCGACGACTCCGGCCTTGCGCAGCTTCGTGAGCTCCCGGCCCAGTCGGTGCGCGAACATGATCGCGGTCGGCATCATCTCGGGCGTCTCGTTGCAGGCATAGCCGAACATGAGCCCCTGGTCGCCGGCCCCCTGCTCCCCTGTCTCCTTTCCCTCGGCCTTGCGCGCATCCACGCCCTGGGCGATGTCGGGCGACTGGCGCGTCAGCAGGTTGTGGATGAAGACCTTGTCGCAGTGGAAGACATCGTCGTCGTTGACGTACCCGATCTCCCTCACGGCGTCGCGCACGACGAGCTCATAGTTTATCTTCGCGGCCGTCGTGATCTCGCCTGCGATCACGACCTGGTTCGACTTCACCAGGGTCTCGCAGGCGACGCGGCTGGACTTGTCCTGCGCCAGGCAGGCATCGAGCACGCTGTCCGAGATCAGGTCCGCAACCTTGTCGGGATGGCCCTCGCCCACGGACTCGGAGGAGAATACGAATGATTTTGACATGTGAAATTGAGTGGAGGACCTCCAGCGAACGGGCGCAAAAGGGGGGATGGCAAGCCAAATATCAACATATCCCGATTTTGTGATGCGATGGGGTTGCACCCCCGGGCTTCCTGAGCCAGAGTATTTCTCTGGCCTGCCGCCCCTTGCGGCGGATAATTGGCCGTTGAACGCTATCATGGCCGACCCCCAAACAAGCCCGTCAATCGACCTGACGGGGCGACGGATCCTAGCCGTCGACGACGACCGCATAAACCTCCGGATCATTGGCGGGATCCTGCGCCACGAGGGCTACGAGATCGCCGAGGCCGCCTCCGGCGAGCAGGCCTTGGAGGTGTACTCCCAGTTCCACCCAAACCTGGTCCTCCTGGACGTCATGATGCCGGGGATCGACGGCTTTGCGACGTGCCGCACCCTAAAGACGACCTACGGCGACAAGTGCGCCCCGGTCATCTTCGTCACGGCCAAGAGCGAGGCCGATGACGTCGTCATGGGCTTCGATGCGGGGGGCGTCGACTACCTGACAAAGCCCTTCCGACCCAAGGAGGTCGTGGCGCGGATCCGGACCCACCTGAGCAACCAGCAGCTTGTCGAGCAGCAGAAGCTCCTGGTGGACCAGCTGAGCAAGGCCAACGCCGCCAAGGACCGGTTTCTCGGAATGTGCGCCCACGACCTGCGCAATCCCCTGTCGTCGATCCGCGGGTTGGCCGAGCTCATGGCCGAGGACGCGCTCGGCGAGCTGAGCGGCGAGCAGATGGAGATCGTCCAGACGATCCACGGGGCGAGCCAGTCGATGCTCCAGCTGGTCAACGAGCTTCTCGACGTGGCCACCATCGAGGCCGGCCACCTCAAGCTCCAGAAGCAGCCGACGAGCGTCGTCGACATCGTCGAAAAGTCGGTCCACCTGAGCAACATCGAGGCGGCCAAGAAGAGCACGCGGATCGAGCTGGTCAGGCTGAGCAGCAACCCGGTCGTGGACGTCGACCGCAACAAGATACGCCAGGTGGCGGACAACCTGATCAGCAACGCGGTGAAGTATTCGCCGCGGGGCTCCGTGATCACGGTGCTGATCCTCTCGGACGAGACCGGCGCTGGCTTCGCGGTCCGCGACACTGGCCCGGGAATCCCGGAAAGCGAGCGCCACAAGCTGTTCAAGGACTATGGGCGGCTCTCATCGGTCCCAACCGGAGACGAGAAGAGCACCGGGCTCGGCCTGGCGATCTGCCGCAAGATCGTCGAGGCCCACGACGGGACGATAGGCGTCGAGAACATCCCCGGGCGCGGTTGCGAGTTCGTGGTCCGCCTCCCCCTGTCGAGATGAACTTCAGCGGTAGCATCATGCTCGTCGACGACGAGGCCCACATCCGGAAGTTCATCTCCCTGCTCCTGCGCCACCTGGGCGTGGACAGGATAATCGAGGCGAGCAACGGGAGCCTGGCGCTCGAGCTCTACAAGACGGAGCAGCCCGACCTCATCATGCTCGACGTCAACATGCCGGTGATGGACGGCCTGGAGACCCTGCGCGCGCTCAAGGCGATCAATCCCGACTGCGTCGTCATCATGCTGACCTCCCTCGCCAACCGCCAGACGATAGACCAGGCCGCGGCCCTGGGCGCGGCCAACTACATCCGGAAGGACGCCCCGCCCGAGGAGATCGGCCGGGCCCTCTCGGAGACCATCGAGTCGTGCTTCGAGAGCGACGAGCCCGAGGGAAGCGCCCAGACCTCCCCGCCATGAGCGAAACAGAGCCAAGCCCGCAGAATGCCGCGCCGAACAAGCCGCCGGTCCTGACCGAGGTGAAGTATTCCCTCCCGGAGATGCTCGCGGAGCTCGAGGCCGAGCGGGGATCGGCGTCGTTCGCCATGGAGAAGCTGGACCAGAGCGAGATCGGAAAGCTGTTCAAGTCAAAGAAGCCCGCCCGTGTTAAGCCCAAGAGTTGAAGCGTTCCTAGGCCGCCTGAAGGACACCCCCAACTTCGTGGGTGAGGCGGAGCTGCGCAACATGTGCGAGCTCCACGGCGACAGCCCGGACCTGGTCCAGGCGCTGATCGACGCGAAGGTCGTCGGCAAGGACGACGGCTGCCGGTTCTGGGCGGACTCGATGAACCTGGCCTACGTCGATCCCTTCGTCTCGGTGATCACGGACGAGGCCATCGAGAAGATCCCGCTTGAGGTCGCGAAGAAGACGAAGGCCATAGGCCTCTACATCTTCAACGGCGTCCTCACGGTGGCCATGGCCTCACCGGACGAGCAGGAGACCGTCAAGAGGCTCGGCCAGATCGCGCGGATCCCCGTGAGCCCCGTCTTCGCCCTGCCGAGGGAGGTCGAGGACTCGATAGCGATTCATTACTCCAACGAGGAGCGCCTCGAGGTGAGCCTCGGGCAGCTCGAGCGCTCGAGCCTCTTTGACAACCCCGAGCTGGCCGCGGACAAGCTGGCCCATCTCGCGGAGAACAACGCGCTCGTCCAGATCCTCGACGAGATAATGTACTACGCGATGAGGGAGCGCGCGACCGACATCCACATCGAGGCGCAGGAGATCAACTCGAGGATCCGGTTCCGGGT
>Ga0181526_10003008_pt1 | contig 14078 bp, 11 predicted proteins | sample PEATcosm2014_Bin_35_FD_119750 | JGI IMG/M metagenome (GOLD analysis project Ga0181526, IMG submission 119750) | Peatland microbial communities from MTU Mesocosm Facility, Houghton, MI, USA - PEATcosm2014_Bin06_30_metaG | ecosystem: Environmental > Terrestrial > Soil > Wetlands > Peat | place...
AGGGGCTGCCCGCGATAGATGTTGACGATGCCGCGCGAATTGTGCGCCAGGGCGTAGTTCGGATTGAGATTCAGCGCGGCGTCCGCTTCCGCCGCGGATCGGTCGAGATCCTTATTCCACAAGCAGAACACCGCGGCGACGTAATGCACGAAGGCGACCTGCGGACTCTTCCGCAAGGCCAGGTCTATATAGCGCTCGGCCTTTTCGAGCGACTGGCTCCAGTCGTCCGTCCAATGGTGTTGCCAGTTCAGATTCTGGGTCATCGCCAGGCCGGCATAGGGCTCGCCATAGCTCGCATCCTCGGCGATCGCCTTGGCGAATAGGTCGGTCGACCGCTCGAAAGCCTCGCGGTCCCTGGTCGTCCCCCACAGCGCTTCGCGCCCAAGCAGAAAAAAGTCGTGCGCCTTGCTGTTGGTCGTTTCGACTTCGCCGAGCCTCGCGGCTTCGCCCGGGCTCAGCTTGATCTTCAGGGCGTCGACGATCCGCCGGGTGACCTCGTCCTGGACGGCGAAGATGTCGCTCAGTTCGCGATCGAAGCGGTCGGCCCAGAGGTGCCCGCCGGTTTCCGCATCGATGAGCTGCGCGGTGATCCGCACTCGGGCGCCGGCGCGGCGGATGCTCCCTTCGAGCACCGAGCGGACGCCGAGTTCGCGCGCCACCACGCGGATGTCGACCGCCTTGCCCTTGTAGGCGAAGCTCGAATTGCGCGCGATCACCATCAGGCCGCCGACCTTGGAGAGGTCGGTGATGACGTCCTCGGTGATGCCGTCGGCGAAATATTCCTGCTCGGGGTCGCCGCTCATGTTCTGGAACGCCAGCACGGCGATCGAAGGCTTGTCGGGCGGCGCGAGGCGCGCCGGCGAGCTCGCCGAAGCGTCGGGCGCGGATTTCGCCGCTTTCTCGGCCAACGTCACGCGATAGGCGCGCACCGGCCGCGCGATGTTCTTGAGCTGCTTGTCGCCGAGATCGACGAATTCATGCCGCAACTTGTCGCGCACCTGCTCGTAGGCCGCGCCCGAGATGCAGACGCCGTTCGGCTCGGCGACGCCCTCCAAGCGCGCCGCGATATTGACGCCGTCGCCCATCAGATCGCCGTCGGCTTCCTCGACGACGTCGCCCAAATGAATGCCGATGCGGAATTCGATCCGGCGCTCCGGCGGCAGGCCGGCGTTGCGCTCGATCATGCCGCTCTGGGTCTCGATCGCGCAGCGGACGGCGTCGACGACGCTGCGGAACTCGACCAGCGCGCCATCGCCGGTTCGCTTGACCACGCGCCCGTTGTGCACGGCGATGATGGGGTCGATGTGATCGCTGCGCAGCGCCCGGAGCCGCGCCAGCGTGCGGTCCTCGTCCGCGGCGGCGAGCCGGCTGTATCCGACGACGTCGGCGGCTAGAATCGCCGCGATTTTCCGGGTCTCGGCCATGGCGCCCCTCGAGCGCCCTACCGAGTAACACAAACATCGGCGAGAATCGCCCCTCCTCGACGCAGGGCGCGGCCCGTCGCGGGCGGCGGGAAGACGCCCCCGAGGTCGAGGGGCTCGCCGGCGATTTTCGCGTAGGCTCACAAACGGAGAGATGGTAGGGTCGACGCCGATTTCACCCGCCCGAGCGCGCTCGCGCCGATCGGTTCGAAGGACGTCCGTCAGGAAAGCGCCGGCGATGGCCTATATCCACAGCATCCTCGAACCGGGCGAGCAGATCCGCTACCACACCACCATCAGCTGGACGGTCTACACGCCGGCGATTCTGCTGGCGATTTGCGCGGTGGCGTCGCTGCTCGCCGGCGGGAGTTACGCCGGAATGGCCAATATCGGTTGGTTCGCGGCGATCGTCTTCGCCCTCGCGGCGATCGTCGTGTTTCTTCCCGCCTGGTTTCGCCGCTTGACGACGGAAATCGCCGTCACCGATCGCCGCGTCATCCTCAAGCGCGGCCTGATACGCCGACATACCGTCGAAATGAACATGCAGAAGGTCGAAAGCGTCGACGTCGATCAGACGCTGATCGGCCGACTGTTCAACTACGGCAACGTGACGATCCGCGGCACCGGAAGCAGCTTCGAGAAACTCAACCGAATCGATTCGCCGCTGAAGCTGCGCACGACAGTGACCGCCGGGTGAGGGAGACGTCGAGCGCGTCGGCGACGTAGAAAATCATTGGCGTCCTGGAAGGGAATGGAACCTCTGACCCCCCGGTTCAGGAAACCCGGCGCGTCATCGTTCTTGTCTTGTTCCCCTGATCGGGCTGGCCTCGCGCGATGCCCGACGCGCCGATCGCCGCACGCGCGCCACCCCTGAAGACCTGGTGGACGCCTTTGCGTTCGCGGTTCACGCTTGGATGGCCGCAGCCGGAAGCATGACGCCGCCGGGATCATGGCGGGTTTGAAGTCGGATGAAGAAAGTTGCCGTCAACGCGCCGCGAAGGGCGGCAGCCGTCGCCGGTCGCAATGAAAAACGCGGTCGATGCATAAAGGAACCCTGCCGAGGCGGGGCTGTCCGTCACCCCACCAGTTTGAGTATCTCTTCTAGCGGCGCCCAAGCGGCGCAGACGGAAGTGTCGCCAGCACCGTAGTAAATCCACAGATTGCCGTCTTTTAGCACCGCAGCAGGACAGAAAGTAACCTGCGGCATTACATTTTCTGCTCGTATTTTCTTATAGAATACCTTCAGCTCCTCGTCGTTTAGCTTGCTCATAGCGGTGATGCCGCCGTCGATAACGTCAATAAGCGCATCGCCGAGTTCATACTCCTCTCGCGGCGCAAAGATAGGTTCGTCGCTGCGGTAGAGGACTTTTCGTGGGTTGCTCTCATCGAGCATTGCAAAACCAAGCTGGTAGCGAAATGCTTCGTCGATGCCGTGGTAGAGCACAAGCCACCCTTTTTCAGTGAGGATCGGCGGCGGCCCCATCTCGATGAAGGTATTGTCGAAATTGGCGGCGCCCTTGCGCGGTCGCAGCAAGGGCGCCGGCTCCACTTCGTATCTTGCGCCGTCTGACGAGCTAGCGAGCCAAATGTAAAATTCGCCAAAAAGCATAGTGTACCGCCCGTCGACCCGCCCGGGAAACAATCCTCCCGATTTTGACCAATGATAACTGCGTTTTTGCGTCGTCTGTTCCACCGGCTTGCCCTGCTCCCAGCGCACCATCCGACCGCCGCTTGTAAAGAAATCGAAATCGGGCGCCATCGGACCTTGACGCCGCCAAGGGCCATTGAGGTCTTTCGCCGTGGCGCTGTGGAGCATTACTTGCCTTCCGTCGTACGCAGCGAAGGTCATGTAGTAAGCGCCGTCGATGAGCGTGACGCGCGGGTCTTCAAGCCCCCTCGTCTCATCCTTACCCTCGCGCACCAAAACCAGCTCTTTATCCCACACGAAGCGTTCGCCATCGTCGGATACGGCGTGCGCTATGCGCGAGTGCCAATCCTTTTCCTGCTTCATCACGCGTGGAAAGAGGTGCACGTGGCCTTGGTTATCGAGAGCAGCGCCCGGATTGTAGATTTTCCACCACTCACTGTTTTGCGGCCGAAGGATGGGGTTGAGTTTTGAGCGCGTAAAAAGGTTCTTCATCCGGGTAGTGTCTCAGTTTGAATTTTGTGGCTTTTTGGGATTACGGCGACACACGCGTGTTTACTCGATATGGCGCCCCGGCGGGCGACGGAAGGGCGTTCGCTCGATCGTGGCGGGTTCGGCGCGACGCGGTGGACGACTCGCCCACGTCTCGTGGGGCGCCGAGCCTTTTTAAGCCGACGTTCCGGCGTCGAGTCCGGTCAGCAACGAGGCCCGGTCGTGGCGCGGCGGGGCGATGCAGCTTTATGGGGAAATATGCGTGCGTCACTGTAATTCGGAATTCGATGAATTCGATGGGGCGATCCCGAGCGGCTGCCCGAAGCGATCCGGCCGTCGGGAACCACCCGGCGGCCGTTTCGCACAAATGACGCTTTCGACGACGGAAAGCATGAGCCTGCGATTCTTCCTACCGCTTCGCGCAGACCACCACCACGTTGTTGGCGACCCCCGCGGTGTTCGCCCCGCCTTCGCAACTCGCTCCGGTCGTCCCGTCGAGATGCAGAGTGCTGTATCCGCCGACGCAATATGCGCCGATCATGATCTCGCCGGCGTCGCAAGCGGCATTGGCCTGATCGCTGATAATTCGCAGAGCGGAACCGGCGCCCGGCGGGCCAGCCGGCCCTGCGGGTCCAGCGGCTCCCGTGTCGCCTTTGGGCCCGACGTCGCCGACGGCCCCCGCCGGTCCCGCGTCACCCTTCGGTCCCGGCGGGCCAGCCGGCCCCGCGGGTCCAGCGGCTCCCGTGTCGCCTTTGGGTCCGGCCTCGCCCACGGCTCCCGCCGGCCCCGCGTCACCCTTCGGTCCCGGCGGTCCAGCCGGCCCCGCGGGTCCAGCGGCTCCCGGGTCGCCCTTGGGGCCCGACGACCCTTGATCGCCCTTATCTCCCTTCGAGCATCCCGCGACAGCCAATACCGCGACGATGGCGACGCAAACGATGGTTAAGCGCATTCGATTCCCTCCCGAAGTTTCTTGCACGCCAAAGCGATTGTAACCGGGCGGGGCGGCGTTCCCGGCCTGCATCCGCCGAATGACGGCGTCGCCGAGCAAGAAGATTGCCGCGTTTGAGGCGCTTTGGCAATACCGGCGGCGACAGCCGAACCGGTGGACGCGAAGCTCGCTCGAGGCGGGACAAAAAAATGGCGGTCGCCTCGTGCGGGACTCGGCGACCGCCCAGATGCGAGTGCGGTCAGGTTGGGGGGCAAAAAGACCGGCGCTCGATGAATTTGGAATGCGGCAAGCAAGGCTCGCGTGAAAGGCTCGGAATCTACTTAGATGGCGTCTCGGCGGCCGTCGCCGACGCCTGCGATCGAGGCGATGCACGCATGTTTGCTCGATACGGCGACCAGACGCGCAACGGAAGGGTGTTCACTTGATCGTTGCGGGTTGGACGCGGCGCGGCGGACGACTTGCGCGCATCTGGTGCGGCGCCGAGCCTTTTACGCCGGCGTTGCGGCGTCGGATCGGGTCAGCGACGAGGCCCGATCGAGGCGCGGCGGCGCGATGCAGCTTCATGGGGAAATATGCATGTGTTACCTTAATTCCGAGGTTCCGACACGATCCGACCCGAGTGAATCGCTTGTCGCTGTCTGGGCCCTAGGGCGGCAGCATGTTGCTGATTTCCAGGAACTCGTTGCTCAGCCTAGTGCCGACAAAGAACAGGGAACTAATGATGGAGATCGCAAGCAGCAAAGTTATCATGCCATAATCGACCAATCTAGCGCGCACGTCTGCGGGGATGAGCCTCTTGAGATACGTCATCATTGCGTGGCTCCAGCCCGAATGGCCGAGCCTCCGCGCTGCGAAGAGCGCGACGCCACTGAGGATAGCCGCAACCTATGGCGGCGCCGTTGCCAGCGCATTAACGCTATTGTGCGAAAGCCGGATAATGCGCGCATTCCCGCAGGAATGAGGCGAGACGCCGCGCGCGCAACCGAGCGGCGCAGCGCTTCATTTCGTCTGTGGCGTCGTCGCGACGCGACTTCGCCCGCAATTCGATGCGGTCGAGCTCGCGGATGAGGCTGCGCATTGGGCTCGCCATCACGTTGGCGCCGGCGGTGGCGCTTGGGCTGACGCTGCTTCCCTGTTCGCGGAAGCGATTGTCGCCGAGACCGCGCCGAGGGCGGCGAGGACCGCCGGTAAGCCCGCAAAAAGGGTCCGCCAATAACCGACGCTCTCCCGAAATGGACGCGTCGGTTTGTAGGCGATCGCGTGCTCCAATGGCGCTCGCGTTACGCAGATGCGCCGGTAGTTGCCCCGCCCTGCCCCGTGCGGACCGACCGCCGCGCGACTCGGCGGCCGTCCTGTTTGGCGCCTGCCGAGCGCTCGCCGAAGCAACTCTTTGGGACGCGAGGCCTGTTCTATTTGATAGCAAGCGTTTGATTTTGTTGGCGTCCCGGAAGGGAATCGAACCCCTGACCCCAGGTTTAGGAAACCTGTGCTCTATCCGGCTGAGCTACCGGGACCCTAAGCTTGCGCCGAGCGTTAACCCCACGCTCCGCGCGATTTCGTCGCCCCGCGCCGCATTGGTCATGACCGCGAGGGGCAAAGCCGCTAAAGACCGTTCGGTCTTCGACGGCAAAGCGCCTCTAGCATGAAAACGCATCCCGCGCATCCCGCGATTTGGCCGAGCCGGCGCGGCGCCAAAGCCGGCGCGGCGCTGGCGCTGGCGCTCGCCCTCGCGGCGCCCGCCTCGGCGGCCTGCGGGGTCGCGGCGGGGACGGTCAAGGTCGCCGAGGTCGGCGAGCGGCTGGAGATTCGCCTCGACGACGGCCGGCTCGTCCGCCTCGCCGGCCTCGACGTTCCCGACCCGCTGCGCGGCGACCCCGAGACGGCGGCCAACGCGCGGCGCTTTCTTAGCGATCGCCTCGCCGGCCGCGAGGTCGGGCTCGTCGCTTTCGCCGCGAAGCCCGATCGCTGGGGGCGGGTTGTCGCCGATCTGAGCCCTTCCGAGCCGTCCGGCGGCGCGGCGTCGGCCGCCGCGCTGCTGCTCGCGGCCGGCTTCGCGCGCGTCAGGCCGGAATTCGAGACGCGCGGCTGCGTCGGCGAACGCCTGGCCGCCGAGGCGAAAGCGCGCGCGGCGGGGCTTGGCCTGTGGGACGATCCCGACTATTCCATCCTCGAGGCGTCCGACGTCGAAGAGCTCGCTCGAAGCGACGGACGCTTCGTCCTGGTCGAAGGAATCGTGCGCAGGGTTGGCGTCGGGCGCGCGCGTCTCTATCTTGATTTCGGCGGGCGGGACGCCTTGAGCGTGGTCGTCGCGCGAAAATCGCAAACCGCCTTCGCCAACGCCGGCGTGCCGTTGAACGCGCTGGCGGGCGAAAAAATCCGGGTGCGCGGCGTGCTGGACGACCGTTTCGGCCCGATAGTGGAAATCGCCGAGCCGCTCATGATCGAGCGTCTCGGTCGAGCCGAGGCGAACAAAGGGACCAAGCCGGGCGGATGAACAGGGCTTCGCGCGAATCGAGACGTGGGCGCATCGCGTCGCGCCCGGGCGCCGGCGCGCGCGCGCTGCTGGCCGCCTCGCTGGCGCTGCTGGCGGCGGCTTGCGCCTCGATCGATCCGCCGCCGACGGCGTCGGTCGGCAGCATCGCGCCGGCCGCGGCGCCGCAGACCACCGGCGGCCCGCCGGCCGACTCCGAGCGCAAGCGCCTGTCGGAAGCCTTCGGCGGCGAATACAGCGCGCCGGCGACCGAGCGTTATTTGAACGAGGTTCTGGCGCGTCTGGCGCCGGCGAGCGAGACGCCGTCCGAGCCCTATCGGGTTACGATCCTCGATTCGCCGGTGGTGAACGCCTTCGCCCTTCCCTCGGGCGACATTTTCGTCACCCGCGGCCTGCTCGCGCTCGCCAACGACGGGTCGGAAGTCGCCGCGGTGATGGCGCACGAAATCGCCCATGTGACGGCGCGTCACGCCGCCCAGCGCGCCGAGCTCGTAAAGACCGCCGCGCTGTTCTCCCGCGTGTCGACGCAGGTTCTCGATCGCCCGCAGGAAGGCGAGGAAGTCGAGGCGCGGATGAAATTGTCGATCGCGCGTTTCTCGCGCCAGCAGGAATTCGAGGCCGACCAGATCGGCATCAAGGTCATCGCCAAGGCCGGCTACGATCCTTACGCCGCCTCGCGCTTCCTGACTTCGCTCGGGCGCTGGAGCGCGCTGCGCGCCTCGCTGATCGGGCTCGGCGACGCCGACAAGCCCGACATGCTGGCGACCCACCCTTCCACGCCGGAGCGCGTCGCGCAGGCGATCGCCGAGGCGCGTCAGGTCGGCGCGCCGGGCGTCGGGGAGACCGCGCGCGACGCCTATCTCGGCGCGATCGACGGCATCGCCTATGGCGACGACCCGGCGCAGGGGCTGGTGCGCGGCGTGCGCTTCCTTCATCCCAAGCTCGGCTTCGCCTTCGCCGCGCCGGAAGGCTTCGCGCTGGAGAACCAGACGGCGGCGCTGATCGGCGTCGGCGAAGGCGGCGCGCAGGCGCTGCGGCTCGACAGCATCGCCTTGAGCGAATCGACCTCGCTGGAGAGCGCGCTCGCCTCGGGCTGGATCGACGGGGTGAAGACCGGATCGATCGAAACGATCGCCGGCGGCGATCTTCCCATGGCGACGGCGGTGGCGCAGGGCGAGCAATGGAGCTTCCGCCTCGGCGCCGTGCGGCTCGGCGACCGCGTCTTTCGCCTGATCTTCGCCGCGCATAGTCTGACCCCGGCGGTGGACGCGCGCTTTCGCGCCGCCATCCAGTCGTTCCATCGCCTGAAGCCCGAGGAAGCGGCCGAGGCGCGCGAGCTGCGCTTGCAGATCGTCGAGGCGGGGCCGGGCGACGACGCGGAAACGCTGGCCCGGCGCATGCCGTTCGGCGACAACGCGCTCGCTCAGTTCCTGGTTCTCAACGGCTTCGAGCGCGCCGCGCCGCTGATCCAGGGCCAACGCTACAAGGTCGTCGCGCCGTGAGCGAAGCGCTCCCTGCCGTCCATCGCCGTCTCGTCGGCCGTCTCGTCGCGGCGACCCACAACCCTGGCAAGCTCGCCGAAATACGCGCGCTGCTCGCGCCCTATGGCGTCGAGGCGGTCGGCGCGGCCGATCTCGGCCTGCCCGAGCCCGAGGAAACCGGCGATAGTTTCGCCGCCAACGCCGTGCTGAAGGCGCGCGCGGGCGCGCGCGGCGCCGCGCTTCCCGCCCTGGCCGACGATTCCGGCTTGTGCGTCGCCGCGCTCGACGACGCGCCGGGCGTCCTTTCGGCGCGCTGGGCGGGCGAGCGGCGCGATTTTTCCGCCGCCATGGCGCGCGTCGAGCGCGAACTGAAGAGCCGCGGCGCGCCGGCGCCGTGGCGCGCGCATTTCGTCAGCGTCCTGGCGCTCGCCTGGCCCGACGATCGCGTCGAGATGTTCGAGGGCCGGGTCGACGGAAGGCTGGTTTTTCCGCCGCGCGGCGCGGCGGGTTTCGGCTACGATCCGATCTTCGTCCCCGACGGCCATGGCCGGAGCTTCGGCGAGATGAGCGCGCGGGAAAAGCACGGGATTCCCAGCGACGGCTCGCTGGCGCTGTCCCATCGCGCGCGGGCGTTCCAGAAACTGGCGCGCGCGTGCCTGGAATGACGCCGGACCTCGCGATTCGCCAGGCGGCGTAGAACGCGGGAACATGGCGGCGAGGCTTGCGGTCGCGACGGCGCGGGGCCAGATGAAATGGGGAGGCCGGCGCGGCGGGAGCGAGTCGGGAGGGCGGCATGGGCGACGAGTTCGAGCGACGCGAAGAAAGCTTCGAGAAGCGCTTCGCCCTGAGCGAGGAAACGCGGTTCAAGGCGCTGGCGCGACGCAACAAACTGCTCGGCCTGTGGGCGGCGCACTTGCTCGGCCACCAAGGCGACGCCGCCAAGGCCCATGCCGACGCGCTGGTCGAAGCGCAAGTCGGGCGGGGCGACGACGCGGCGCTCGCCGCCGAGCTCGGCGCGCAATTCTCGCGCGCCGGAATCGACCTTTCCCCGCATCGCATCGCCCGCAAGATCGACGAGGCGATGGCGCAGGCGCTCGACAGCATCCAGGCGGGCCGGTGACGCCAGTCGGCGTTCACGCCGGGCGCGCGAGCGGCGCGAACGCGGCGACGACCCCTTCGTAGACGCGCCGTTTGAACGGCACGACCAGGCTCGGCAACGCCTCCAGACGCTCCCATCGCCAGGCGTCGAATTCGGGCGGATGGGCGCCGCCGCCGGGGCGCTCGATGTCGATTTCGGCATCGTCGCCCTCGAAGCGCATGAGGAACCATTTCTGCGTCTGGCCGCGATAGCGGCCGCGCCAGCGGCCCCTGGCGGCGTCGGGAAGATCGTAGTGCAGCCATTGCGGCGCTTCGGCGATCAGCGACGTCGACGCGACGTTGGTCTCCTCGAAGAGTTCGCGCAGCGCCGCCTGGTAGGGCGTTTCGCCCTCGTCGACGCCGCCCTGCGGCATTTGCCATTCGTGGCCGGCGACGAGCTCGGCGTCCCGGCGCTTGTTGCGTCGGCCGATGAAGACCGCGCCGTCGCGGTTGAGGAGCGCGACGCCGGCGCTGCGGCGGTAGGGCAAATCCTCGATCACGGGCGCCTCGTCTTCCGTTGGCGTCTCAGGGGCTCGCCTGCGCGGCGGGGCCGGGCGAGCGCGACATCATCGCCGAGAGGGGCGCGAGCGCGACGCCGCGCGCCTCCAGGCCGGCGCTCCAGCGCGCGATGCGTTCGACGCTGGCGGGCCGCGCGGCGGCGACGCCGACCGCGCCGCCCTGGCTCCTGGCGAGCGCCTCCAGCCGGGCCAGCGCAGCTTCGACCGCCTCCGGCGCCGGATCGGCGTCGACGACGACGTCGGCTTTCGCCGACGGCAGATCGAGGGTCGCGGCGGTCTCGCGCGCCAAGCTGCGCGGCGAGGACCCGTCGTCGAGATAGGCGAGGCCGCGCGCGGCGATTTCGCCGAGGACCGGCGATAGGACATGCGCGTCGGCGGTGAATTTGCCGCCGAGATAATTGACGACGCCGACATAGCCGGGAAATCGCGACATCAGCCAATGCAGCGAGTCGAGATTTTCGCTTTCCGAGGCGGCGGCGATGAGCGTGTGCGGGCTCGGATCGGCCGCGGCGGCGGCGAACGGCTCCATCGGCGCCTGCAGCCAGATTTCGTGGCCGGCCTCGCGCGCCTCGGCGGCTTCGCGCTCGAGGTCGCCGCCATAGGGCGCGAAGCCGAGCGACACCGCGCCAGGCAGTCTGGCGATCGCGTTGGCGGTTCCCTCGGCGTTGATGCCGAGGCCGCCGACCATCAGGGCGAGGCGCGGCGCGCCCGGCCGCAGCCGGGCCGAGGCGGCGATCGGGCGCGCGTAGACGTCGGCGGGCCGCGCGCCGTCCGCGCCGATGCGCGGCAGCAGGCCGTAGCGCGATTTTTCGACGAGCCGCTTGTCCGGCGCGGCGCTCAGATGCACGCCGATCGCCTGCGGCACGTCGATGATCAACGCGTCGGTCGCGCCGCCGCCGCCTTTGCGCACCACCTTGACGCCGCTCGCCGCCTCGATCTGGTCGCCGGTCGCGGCGGGAGGAGGGGCGGCGGCGGCGGGCGGCGGGTTGGCGGCGGGCGGCGCCTCCTCGATGCGCGCCACCGCGAAAGGCTCGCCGCCGCCTCGATGGTCGGACCTCGCCACCGCGAAGGCGGTAAGGCCGGCGGCGACGGCGGCGAGGCCGAGGGCGAGACGTCGTCCGAAACGCCTGGCGAACGCCGCCGCGTGGGAGGGCGCGAGGGGGGTCCGCCCCAGGGGTTCGTTCACTTCGTCGCGCACGCCCGGCCCCAATCCCTCCGCTCGCCCCGGCCGAGATCGGCCGCCGAATCACGTCGTCCCGGCGCGCCATTGTCCGCTGGCGCGACCCTCGGGTCGAGCGGAATTTTCCCGCGCCTCGCGGCGCGCCCCGGCGCCCTCGCCGGCCCCGGGAAAAGCGTGCAATCGGGCGCCGGTCCGGGCTATAATGCGCGCCATCCGAATCGCCGCGGCCGGGCGCGCCCCGCGCGGCCTTCCCCAGCCGAAAAAGAAGGCGCCCAAATTGTCGGACGAACCGAAGTCGACGCTCGAAATCGACGAAGCGGCGCAGGACCAGGCCAGTAGCGACGCCTACGGCGCCGACGCGATCAAGGTGCTGCGCGGCCTCGACGCGGTGCGCAAGCGGCCGGGCATGTACATCGGCGACACCGACGACGGCTCGGGACTGCATCACATGGTCTACGAGGTCGTCGACAACGCGATCGACGAAGCGCTGGCCGGCTACGCCAAACGGGTCACGGTGACGCTGAACGCCGACGGCTCCTGCAGCGTCAGCGACGACGGGCGCGGCATTCCCACCGGCATTCACGAGGAAGAGGGCGTCTCGGCGGCCGAGGTGATCATGACCCAGCTGCACGCCGGCGGCAAATTCGACCAGAACGCCTACAAGGTGTCGGGCGGCCTGCACGGCGTCGGCGTCTCCGTGGTCAACGCCCTGTCGACCCGCCTGACGCTGCAGATCTGGCGCGACGGGCTCGAGCACGTCATGCATTTCGCCGACGGCGACGCGGTCGACAAGCTCGGCGTCGTCGGGCCGGCCCCGATCGTCGACGGCAAGCCGAAGCGCGGCACGCAGGTGACCTTCACGCCCTCGCGGCGGACCTTCACGATGGTCGAGTTCGACTACGCGACGATCGAGCATCGCTTGAGAGAACTCGCCTTTCTCAATTCGGGCGTGCGCATCGTCCTGACCGACCTGCGCGGCGCCGAGGTCAAGCGCGAGGAGCTGCATTACGAGGGCGGCCTGGAGGCCTTCGTGCGCTATCTCGATCGCGCCAAGACGCCGCTGATCGACAAGCCGATCGTCATCCACGGCGAGCGCGACCGCATCGGGGTCGAGGTCGCGCTGTGGTGGAACGACAGCTACCACGAGAACGTGCTGCCCTTCACCAACAACATCCCGCAGCGCGACGGCGGGACGCACCTGATCGGCCTGCGCAGCGCGCTGACGCGTCAGGTCACCGGCTACGCCGAGCGCTCGGGCCTGGCCAAGAAGGACAAGGTCGACCTCACCGGCGACGATTGTCGCGAGGGTCTGACCTGCGTGCTCTCGATCAAGGCGCCCGATCCGAAATTCTCCTCGCAGACCAAGGACAAGCTCGTGTCCTCGGAAGTGCGTCCGGTGGTCGAGGGCCTGGTCAACGAACTGCTCGGGCAATGGTTCGAGGAGCATCCGCAGGAAGCGCGCGTCATCGTCGGCAAGGTGGTGGAGGCCGCCCAGGCGCGCGAAGCGGCGCGCAAGGCGCGCGAACTGACGCGGCGCAAGGGCGCGCTCGACATCGCCAGCCTGCCGGGCAAGCTCGCCGATTGCCAGGAGCGCGACCCCGCCAAGTCGGAAATCTTCATCGTCGAGGGCGATTCGGCGGGCGGCACCGCCAAGCAGGGCCGCAACCGCGAATTCCAGGCCGTCTTGCCGCTACGCGGCAAGATTTTGAACGTCGAGCGCGCGCGCTTCGACAAATTGCTGGGGAGCGAGCAGATCGGCACGCTGATCACCGCGCTCGGCGCCGGCATCGGCCGCGACGACTTCAACATCGACAAGCTGCGCTACCACAAGATCATCATCATGACCGACGCCGACGTCGACGGCTCGCACATCCGGACGCTGCTGCTGACCTTCTTCTTCCGCCAGATGCGGCAAATCATCGAAGCGGGCCATCTCTATATCGCGCAGCCGCCGCTGTTCAAGGTCAAGCGCGGCCAGTCCGAGCTCTACCTGAAGGACGAGCGCGCGATGGAGGACTATCTCGTCGCCGCCGGGCTCGAAGGCGCGGCGCTGCGCCTCGGCGACGGCGAGGTGCGCGCGGGCGCCGATCTCGCCGCGCTCATCGAGGAGGCGCGCGCGATGCGCCGGCTGCTGCTGCAATTGCACTCGCGCTACCACAAGGGCGCCGTCGAGCAGGCCGCGCTCGCCGGCGCGCTCAAATCCTTGAGCGCCGCCGACGACCCCGAGGGCGCGGCGCGCGCCGCCGTCCTCGCCGAGCGCATGAACGCGATTTCCGAGGAGACCGAGCGCGGCTGGAGCGCGCGCTGCGAGGCGGGCGGCTACGTGCTGACGCGCGAACTGCGCGGCGTCAGGCAAGCCGTGACGCTCGACGCCGGCCTGCTCGCCTCGGCCGAGGCGCGCCGGCTCGACGAGCACGCCAGGCCGCTCAGCGAAGCCTTCCGCGCGCCCGCCGTGTTCCTGCGCCGCGGCGAGGAGACGCCGGTCTCCGGCCCCTCCGAGCTGTTGGAGGCGGTCAACGCGGCGGGGCGCAAGGGCGTCGCCTTCCAGCGCTACAAGGGCCTCGGCGAAATGAACAAGGACCAGCTCTGGGAGACGACGCTCGACCGCGAGGCGCGCTCGCTGCTGCAGGTGAAGATCCGCGAGGTCGACGAGGCCGACGACATATTCGTCAAGCTGATGGGCGACATCGTCGAACCGCGCCGCGAGTTCATCCAGGACAACGCGCTGAACGTGGCGAATTTGGACGTGTGAGGGCGTTTATCG
>Ga0181526_10003012_pt1 | contig 14069 bp, 12 predicted proteins | sample PEATcosm2014_Bin_35_FD_119750 | JGI IMG/M metagenome (GOLD analysis project Ga0181526, IMG submission 119750) | Peatland microbial communities from MTU Mesocosm Facility, Houghton, MI, USA - PEATcosm2014_Bin06_30_metaG | ecosystem: Environmental > Terrestrial > Soil > Wetlands > Peat | place...
AGGGGAGCAAAGAAAATAGAGTCTTGCCCCACGACGACTGCGGTTTGCTCCCAGTCCAAACGGATTGTGCCGGTGCGTAAGCGAACCACGCCAAACGCCACACCATTAGGCACGTTCGGAAAACCACCTGCAAAATCGAATTTTACGTTTGCGCTGGTGCGCGCTCCAGCGATGTCTGGCCCGAACGCTTCAATTCCGATTTGCGATTGCCGGAGTGATCCTGAGAAAGCTCCGGATGTTCCAGGCGTCTCCGGTGGCATCGCCATTTGCGGGAAATCCAGGTTGTCAACCGAGCCGCGCGTTATGTCTGTGTTGAGCAGTACGATTCCGGAGAGGCGCACGCGGTATTTCGACCCGCTCTCGACTTTAGTTTGGCTCTGCTCGGTGATTTTGTCGTTCATCACGCCTTGGTCGTCTTCTAGCTTGGAAACTCGTTGTTCGAGGGACGTGCCCTGTGTTTGCATCCCTTGCGACGGCGTTGCGGCTGCAGACGGTGAGGACGGATGCGATGGAAGCGTACCAGATGTCATGGGTTCGACACTCGCAGTCGAGACTAACTGTGCTTTTGTCCGATCCAACTCGGCGCGAAGTTGTTCTGCTTCGAGCAAGGCTTGTTGCTGGGCCGTGCGCAATTCACTCACTTGAGAATTCAGTGTTTGCACCTGGGACTGAAGTTGGCTGACCGACGCCGCCAGCGACCTGAGATCTGGAGACAACTCGGTGGAGCCAAGATTGTTCACACTTTGGCTTCTTGCCAGGAAGGGCGAGAGGAGCAGCACACTCGCAGCCATGAGCGAGTTGCAATAAAGTAGAGTGCGCCGTTTGATCTGCATCGTGGACCTCCTTGGCAATTCGAGTGGAGCTTTGGTACTCGAGCACAGCAATTGGGAAATATAGCCTCTGATTTGTTGGGTAAACAAGCAAACGTAACGCAAACGGACGCGCTCACCACCTATCTGCCATCGCGGAATTCTGAAAATCGCTGCAAGGCTGACCTCGAATCACGGCGGCTTCGCCAATTCCCGGGATAAGAAAAATTCCACGAGGGTTCGCCAGACTCGCGGACGCGCACCGGACGGAATTTCTCTATGTTGGTGGTAAACATCGCTACAATATCTCGCTGTGTCTGGTATTCGGCCAGCATTTTATTTTTTGTGGCGATTTCCGTCTGCGAAGGATTCAAGGAGATTTCACCCTCCTGGGTGTTCCGAAACTTCTGAAAAACGTCTTGCCCAGCCTCGTCTTTCCAATAGAGCGGAAATTCAAAGTGCTTCAATGAAAGTGTATCTGCAGCGTGTTTCGCCAGAAGGTAGCAGGCATCGTGATCGATGTGTCCACCTTCATAGGCATGGGAAACAATCGCATCGGGTAAGAACATCCTGGCGATGCTCACCAATGATTCAGCTGCCTCTTGCAAATGCGCGAAGAGCTGACGGTCGGGAAAGTAGGTTCCGCTTCGTGTATTCAGCCGTCGAAATGAGCAATTCCGCGCCAGACGCAAAGCACGGCTCGCCTCATTGAAGCGCTCTGCGGAATAGTTTTTGAGGCTTCCGAATCTGCGCTCTATGCCATAGCCTGCCGGAGCACCATCCACGGCAAACACAACCAAGGCAGAGGGCAGGCGCTGCAGAAGGACTCCACACCCGATGGTTTCATCATCCGGATGAGCAACGAAAACGAGCAGGCGCTTTGCATCTTCAACGAGCATGCCCCACCTTCTCCGGCCCCATACATTCCTTTCTATTGCGCCGATGTATGTCGCCAGCGATTTCCGATTTTCGGACAGCCTCGGCGATATCCAAGTCTTCCGCATGAAACGCGGCCACGTCGCAAAATCCGCCTATCTTTGCAAAGTATTGATGTATATCTTCGAGAATGGTCCATTGCCCGGATTCAACGCTAAGCAGATATCTTCCCGTATTTTCATAAATCATCACGGTCGAATATCCAACCTCGAAAAGTCGCATGAATACAGGAAATGGGTCATATCCAGCGGCTGCGCAGAGTGGGGGATGGTACTCAAAAAAGAGGATAGGTTTGTTGCGCACGAGGAACTGGGATTCGCAACAGATGATTTTGCAATCGAAGCCTTCTGCGTCGAGTTTCAAGAACTTTGTGCGATCGAAGCGGGGATGCCGGGAGACGGCGTCTGTCAAGGTGCGCAAGATCATCCGAGTGGGTCCAGTCCCTAATTCAATTCGAGCTGTGCCTCGTTCGAGATGCACCGCACTGGCTTGATCGCCATCAGCACCGAGAAAGGCGTGCTCCAGTTCAATGTCGACCAGATCCCGGGTATTTGCTTCGAGGAGCCGGAAAAAACGATGTTCGCCTTCAACACAGAGAATGGGCACGTGGGTGTGCGCACGATTTATCGCTACGGAGTCACCTACGTTAGCGCCCACATCGATCATCGTTAGCTTAGGGTATTTCCCATGAGCAATCTCGACTATCGTCCCCAAGTTCAGGGCGTATTGAGGCAAGTTCCTCTGGTAAAAAGGCCATTCGTGCGATAGAGGTAGGATCAGCATGAGTTTCTCCAGACGAAAGCGAACCAAGGGGTCGGAGAAGCACAATCGAAGTTGGCGCATTGCTGACAACGAGCGAAACCACCCGCGGCTCAGTATTCGCTTCTTAGGCGCGGCAACGAAAAGGTCAAGTAGCCATTGATCCCATTTTCCGTTTCGCAAAGTTTTCTTTTCAAGCATCTGGTGGCCCGCAAGTCCTGGCTTCTGATTTCGAATCTCCCGTTCGAGCAAAACGCAGACGGCTTTCCCTCAACCTCCTAAATAAGCCGACTGGAAGAAAACTCAGTCCATATTTGATCCATGCACGCCAATGGATCGGCCAGCGTCGCAGGGCTTCGGTCAATTTTGTTCGTGATTCATAGGGCAGGCCGGTGGCCAGCAGATGGGAGCCACAAACGTAATAACGCTCCGCAATTGCTCTTTGCAAGGCGCGAGCTTCGCCCGGAGAGAGTCCGTTGCAGGACGATTTCACGTTTTCCAGAGCGGCTATGCCATTTTCCAAATAAATTTCTGGCCGAGTGCTCAGTGACAAGCCTTCTGGCCGAGTATCTCTGACGGCGAGCACTTCCGGAACCACGGCAATCTCCCAGCGGGCCGCAATGCGCAGCCACAAATCGAAATCTTCACTGACTACCAGTGATTCATGGAACAGGCCCACTTCTTCCAGGCACTGACGGCGCACGACTACGGTTGGAGTAAAAACAAAGCATTCGCGCGTCAGCCGAGCAAAGAGTTTTCCAGTACGAGGCGGTTTGGTATTTCCAAAGTATGTGCCTGCCAAGGTTCCATCTTTTATCGTGGCGCAATCCGAACAAACGAGGCCTACGCTCGGGTTCTGTTCCAATACAGCAATTTGCCGTTCCAGCTTCTTGGGCAGCCAGTAATCGTCCGCGTCGAGAAAAGCGATGTAAGGGCATCTGGACATGCAGATGCCGAGGTTGCGTGCAGCCGCTTGGCCTGCGTGCTCCTGCCGGAAATAAAGAGCGTAGCCCAAATAGTGCTTCAGAATATTGGGGGTTTCGTCCGTCGAGCCATCGTCAACAACGCAGATATGGAGATTGGGGTGCGTCTGCGCCAGAACACTCTCCAGCGCTCTGGCAAGGTAGTTCGCCGCGTTATAGCAGGGGAGGACCACGGCTACTTCGCAAGGTTGATTGGAAGCTGTCAACGAGGAATGCAAATTGATCGCGCCCGAACCTGCCCGTGCCTACATTTGTGTCCCATGGACTACAAGGTGGGAATAATAGAGCGCGCTCGGGAAATCTTGTCATCGCAAGGTAACGGCGATGTCAATTCTTGCACTGGCGCAGGAGGCACAGCAGGAAGCCTAATCATTTAACTTCCAGAATTAATGACCTTGATTTGACGTTCTCGTGACACATCCAATTTGCCGGCTGATTACTCTTTTCTTCGTGAAGCACGGGAGCCACATTGTATGAAAAGAAGCTGGTACCTGCATTTTTGGGCGGGCCTACTACTCGTCGTATTAGGAGCAGGTCAGTCCAAAGGACAGGATCTTGTGCCGGTGATTACGGGGTCGGCAGGTTTTATATATTCAAAAGATGCCGGCCAGACGGCATTGCAGCCCATCATCAATCCCATATTGCTGTTTCCCCTCGGATCCAAATTCCTTGTGGAAGCAGACGCCTTTTTGCAGGGGTACGTGGCGCGTTCGAGTCCTGGCGGCTCTTACGAGTGGCAATCGTTCAACTCCATCGAATATCTGCAACTCGATTACGTCGTGAACTCACACATCACCATCGTGGCGGGGCGTTTTTTGACGCCCTTCAATATTTACAACGAGCGTCTCGGCCCCATCTGGATTCACAATTTCCAGGATGATCCGATCATCTATCCCATCGGAACGCGCACAACAGGTTCGAGCGATGGAGGAATGGTGCGCGGCGTGGCAGTTTCCCGTCCTGATTGGCTGCTGAACTACACCGCTTTCTTTTCTGCACTCAGTAACTCCAGCCACTTTGGGGCGGGCCGGGCATTCGGGGCCCGCGTGGGAGTTTTTCTGCCCAAGGCCAATTTAGAAATTGGCACTTCCTACCAACGGTTCCTTCAGGATCAGCACACGAATTCCTATGGCGCCTATCTTGCCTGGAAGCCCGTAACTCTTGTCGACGTCAAAGGGGAATATGCGCATTCCCCGCAGGGCCAGGGTTATTGGATCGAGGGCGCATACCGTTTCAGCGAATTGGCACCGTTGGGACGCATCCTTAAGAATATTCAGCCGGTGATCCGTGGCCAGCAGTTTTTCCGATTGGCGCCTGGAGTGAACGACGAATTGCCGCAAGCGGATACCCAGCGAGTGGATTTCGGGCTCAATTACTATTTCCCGCATGAAATTCGTTTGAACGGAAGCTACGCGCGGCAGTTCAGCAGCACCGGCAATTCCAACAACTGGACGCTCGATCTCACATACCGTTTTCTATTTCCCATGCCGTTCTGGCCCAAAGGTGGACAGTGAAACTTTCAAGTTCCAGATTCGTTCTGCTAGCTCTGCTCTTGCTATCGTCGTTTTTCACGCTGAAAAGCAACGCGCGGCCGCAGCAAGGGAATGTAGTTCCGCGAAACGCCGTGCCCAAAGCAGACGAAGCCAAGGAAGGCGAAGAGCGCTTTCAGACAAACTGCGGACGGTGTCATCACCCTCCAGAGGATTTGTCTCCTCGCGAAGCGCGCGTTGTGGTTCGTCAAATGAGGGTTCGAGCCATGTTGAGTGCCGAAGACGAACGTCTCATCCTGAAGTTCCTGGCGCCCTGAGGCTTGTAAACGTAAGAAGCTGGGATCCCAAAAAATCTGCTTCCGTGGTGATGGAGCTCACCGGCGGTGAACCAGCCTCACTTCTTGTTTTTGGCGATCTTGACAGGCGCCTTCCGTATGTTACCATGGTACATAGTTACCTTGGTTGTCAGGAGGCTTTATGATCGAAGTCGAACGGGTACAAACCGGTGTGCGGATGGAGAAGGGGTTGCTGAAGGTATTGAAGGCTTTTGCCGAATTGAAAGACATCACATTGGGCGACCTGCTGGAAGGGATCGTGCTACATGCGTTCGAGGGCAAGGCTCCGTTCGGCAAGGAGTCACTGGCGCAGGTCGGAGAATTGAAGAAGATTTATGGAATGACGCTGCGCGCGGCGGATAGCCACAAGCTGAGGGAGAAGGCATCGTGAAAGGCGCGTGGTTGTTTGTGCTGGGGGCCGTCTGCGGAGTCGTAGCGATGGCGATACCAAGAACTTTCTCGCATCTGCACGCTGCGCTGCTCGGAACTCATGGTGGCATGGCTTCGCCTGGTGCGGAGCGAGTGCACACGGAAGAGCAATTTGCATTCACAGCGCGGGCACCCATGGCGGAAGTGACACCCATGTTTGGCGCGGACAAGGAACGCGTATGGTTTCCAGGATGGAATCCGCAGTTTATCCATCCGCTCCCGGCGGCGGATGAGCAGGGTATGGTATTTACAGTAGCCCACGACCATTTGAACTCTGTATGGGTGAACACGGAATTTGATCAGAAGAATGGCCGGATTCAGTATGCATATGTGATTCCGGATGCGCAGGTCACCGTGATTACACTGCAGTTGACGCCACACGGGAACCAGACGCTAGTTGAGGTGCAGTACGACCGCACGGCGCTGAGCGTGGAAGCCGATGCCCATGTGCGGCACTTGGCCGCAGGGGATCGGGACGAGGGCCCAAACTGGGAAAGGCTAGTCAATGGGTACCTGAAGAGAGTCAGTACTAGGTAGGGGAGTAGGGAGCCGGCAGTCAATAGCAGACAGCGGAATATGATTTGCAATGATGAGTAAGGAGACGGGGCTGGCTAAAAGGCTCGCCCCTCTTTAATTTTGGGCGTGTCGGCGGATGCCAAGGGAGGGGAGATTAGGATAAGGTGGTGGGAGCAAGTAACTACTTGGGTGAGAGTCTATGGCGAAACTGACATTTTTGGGTGCGGCGGGCTGTGTCACGGGTTCGAAATACCTGGTGCAGACGGCGGGGAAAAAGTTGTTAGTCGATTGCGGGTTGTTTCAGGGGACGGAGGATCTCAAGGACCGGAACTGGAAGCCGCTGCCTGTAGACCCAAAAACGATTGATTACCTGGTGCTGACTCACGCGCACCTGGACCACAGCGGCTGGCTACCGGTGCTTGTGCGGAATGGGTACAGAAATACGATATTTGCAAATCCGGCAACGATCGATCTGACCGGGCTACTGCTGAAAGACTCCGGGCACCTACAGGAAGAAGAAACCGAAGACGCGCAGAAGCACAAGTGGAGCAAGCACCCGCAACCGCAGGCGCTTTATACCTCCGAGGACATCGACCCGGTCCTGCGACTGCTGAAGCCGATGACACGCAGCGGCGGATTCGATATTTCGCCGGAATTTCATGTGGAATCGTATGACGCAGGGCACATCCTGGGCTCATCGAGTTTGGAATTGACAATTACGGAAAATGGAAGGAAGAGCGTAGTGGTGTTTTCGGGCGATGTGGGAAGGTACGGCCAGCCGATACTGAACGATCCAAGGACGCCGAGCACAAAACAGATCGACCTGGTGTTGTGCGAATCGACGTATGGCGATCGGGAGCATGAAGCGGGCGATCCGCTGCAAGTACTGGGGGATGTAGTAAACCGAGTGGTAAAGCGCGGCGGATCGATCGTGATTCCGGCGTTTGCAATCGGGTGTACGCAGACGTTTATGTACTACCTGAAGCAATTGGAGAACCTGCAGCGCGTTCCCAAAGTGCCCGTATATGTGGACAGTCCCATGGCGCTGAGCGCGACGGATCTTTACTTGAAATATAAGGAGGATCACGACTCCCAGTTTGCGCGGGACGAGCAAAATGGCGGAGACCCTCTGAGCGTGCACGAATTCCATTTGGCGCGAAGCGTGGAAGATTCGAAACAGATCAATAACGTGAAGACACCCTGCATTATTATCTCCGCAAGCGGGATGGTGACCGGCGGACGCGTGCTGCACCACCTGGCGAACCGGTTGGGAGATGCCAGGAATTGCGTGATCTTGGGCGGATTCCAGGCCGAGGGAACACGGGGTCGAGCGCTGCAAGAGGGAGCAAAAACCCTGAATTTGTTTGGGAAACCCGTGGCGGTGCTGGCGGAAATCGTGGAGATGGGACAGTTTTCGGCGCATGGGGGCCGGAGTGAGTTGCTGCGATGGCTGACGGGATTGCAGGTGCCACCGAAGCAGGTGTATCTGACGCACGGAGAACCAGCGGCAGCACAATCACTGCAGCAAGCGATCGTGCAGAACTTCAAATGGAAGGCGGCGGTGGCGCGCTATTTAGACACTGTGGAGATATAAAAAATGGGATACAAAAAATGGGATTAGAGGGCGGCAGTTCCAAGGTAAAATTGGCCTAGTAAACGGATTTAATTGAAAAAATCTTAAGGGATCGAAGAAACATTTCGGAAGGAACTATCGTCTATAGATGCAAGACCACTCGCGGGGTAGGAAACTGACCACCACAGGGCAACCGACCAACAGTTTCCTACCCCTTTCTCCTAAGAGAAACCGACTTCACTGCAACCCCAAAACCCCGAATCAGGACTGAGCAACGGTTATTTTGTGTCCCACCCCCATGGGGGCTACCTCAACCAGGTCCAGTGTTGCAACAAACATGGGTGTTGGCGCAACGCGTCCCCAGCGATTGAGTTCCCATTTCGCGCGCAGGAACTTTACTTCCGTGCGTGAAGATATGTCCAGTACCATTTTCGTGGTGCCGCGATAAAACTGCTGTGGGATTTTCAGGATTGGCCTTTTCCCGAACTCCTGGCCGTCAGGGGAGCCCCAGATCGAGACGTCAAGGGATTCTTGTTCGAGTTGATCGGTGATGGTGAGATGGCAGAGGAAGGTGCGAGTCTCACTGGCAGAGATGTCGAACGACTCGCCGTCGGCGTTCGATTCGAGTCTGGTGTTAGTGGGGACTAAAGAAAGATGAAGAGCCACGGTTCCGTTCCCTTCCCTATTCAGCTGCAGTGTAACACATGGCGAAAAATGGGCGTGTGATGAATGCCACAGCCCAGGCCGCGTCTGACTGCTGCAAACCGTGCGCGGCGCGGGATCAAGCATGGAGGTTGGCGAAGCGGGCTTCGGCGGCAGCCAGGGTTTCCTCTTTCTTGCAGAAGGTGAAGCGAACCTGGGAGGCGCCGTCCTCGGCGTCGTTGTAGAAGCTGGAGCCGGGGACGCACGCCACACCGATATGCTCGACGAGGTATTTGGCGAAGGAAACGTCGCGAGAATCGGCGGGATATTTGGCTTCGTCAAAATGGAAGCGGGAGATGTCGGTCATGATGTAGTAGGCGCCGCGCGGCTTGTATACCGTGAAGCCAGACTTCTCGAGAATGCTGAGGAGACGCGCCCGCTTCTTGGCATAGGTGGCGGCGAGAGTGTCGTAATAGGTTTGCGGGAGTTTCAGCGCGAGGGCGCCGGCTTGCTGGAGGGGAGCGGCGGCCCCGACGGTGAGGAAGTCGTGGACCTTGCGGATCGCTTGGGTGGCATCGGGGGGAGCGATGGCCCAGCCGACGCGCCAACCGGTGACGCTGTACGTTTTGGACATGCCGTTGATAACGATGGTGCGGTCGCGCATGCCGTCGATCGCGGCCATGGTGATGTGTTCGGTGCCATCGTAGAGGATGTGCTCGTAAATTTCGTCGGTGATGCAGTAGCAGTTCCAGCGAACGCAGAGATCGCGGATGAATTCGAATTCGGCGCGAGTGAAAACCTTGCCGGTAGGATTGTTGGGCGTGTTCAGGATTATGGCTTTAGTGTGCGGTCCGAACGCGGCGGCCAGTTCCCTTTCGTCGAAGGACCATACGTCGTTCTCATTTCGCGGCGGACGCATTTTCACGAAACGCGGAGTGGCGCCGGAGAGAATAGCGTCTGGGCCGTAATTTTCGTAGAAGGGTTCGAAGACCACGATTTCATCGCCAGGATTGATGATGGCCATCATGGAGGACATCATGGCCTCTGTAGAACCGCAGCAGATGGTGAGTTCGCGTTCTGGATCGACGGTGACGCCCTGGGTGGCGGCGAATTTTTCAACGATGGCATCGCGCAACGGCTTGGCACCCCAGGTGATGGCGTACTGATTGATGTCGTCGGAGATGGCCTGGCGCGCGGCTTCCTTCACTTCATTGGGCGCGGCGAAATCGGGAAAGCCCTGAGAGAGATTGACGGCGTCATGCTTGAGGGCAAGGCGGGTCATTTCGCGGATGACGGATTCGGTGAACTGTTCGGCCTTAGCGGACAGCATGCGTCGTGCGATTTGCGTCATGTTGGTTTCCGGTGCGGACATGGGGAAATATTGTAGCGCACGTGGGGGAATCGCGAGAACCGGAGGGGTCTCCCGAAAGTCGTGGAAGTTTAGCCCATTGCAGTCTACAGCCTCAACCAGTAGGTGTCACCCGATAGACGTATCATCGGAGCCATCGCGTGACTCTGGTCACAGATTGTTCCGGCGTTTTTCATAACTCTTAAGGCCGAGTACGAAGTAGCCTCCCCCCTTTGGGCTTAAGGAGTGATTACAATTCCCCACCAAACTTTTGCTACTGGCGAGAACTCAGAGAAAGAACGCTCGCCCTCCGTCAAACGAGTCCTCTCAGTCGATATCTTTCGCGGTTTGAATATCCTGCTGATGATTTTTGTGAACAATCTCGCCGAAGTGAGAGGACTGCCATGGTGGACGTACCACCGGGGCGACGTCAACGGAATGACGTACGTAGACATGGTGTTTCCCGGCTTCCTGTTTTTGATGGGAATTTCCATTCCGCTCGCGATGGATGCCCGCGTGGCGCGCGGGCAAGGCAAAGCGGAGATCTGGGCACATGTAGCCACGAGGTCGCTGAGCCTGCTGGTGCTCGGGCTATTTATCGCGAATGCGTCACATGTGGATGCGAGCTATACGCACATGAGTGCAGGGTGGTGGACGGTCTTAGGATTCGTGGGGATTATGTTGGGCTGGATGCGTTACCCCGGAGAAGAGAAGAGAAAAACGCTGTATCGGGCCATTCGTTACTCGGGCTTTGTAATGATGGCGGTTCTCTTTATCCTGTTTCGCAAGGCTACTCCGGAAGGCCAGCCCGGCCGGTTGGATTTTTCCTATTGGGAAATATTGGGATTCTTGGGATGGGCATACCTTTTAGTCAGCACCTTATACCTGTTGATTGGGAAGCGATTCAAGATCCTGGTTGCAATGTTTGCAGGGCTAGTAACCATCAATGCGCTGTCAACGCTGGGTTGGTTGAATTGGATGGATACCGGGCCGCTCCGCTGGAATCCATTTGAAGCGGGCTTATCGTCGCTGACAATGGCCGGCGTCCTCGCTGCGTTCATAATTGCCGGGAACACGATTGCGAGGAGCTTCCGGGAAAAAGCGCAGTGGCTGCTGGGTGCCGCCGCAATGTTGTTCGTAGCGGGTTTTGTACTGCAGCCGCTAGGGATTTCGAAGAACCGAGACACGCCGACGTGGTGCTTGTACTGCACCTCCGCCAATCTGTTGATTGCCCTCTTGCTGTACTGGCTTGCGGACGTGAAGGGCTGGACTACCTGGGCAAACCTTGCCAAGCCAGCCGGCGAAAACCCATTGCTCCCCTATATTTTGGCCTACATTCCGTTCCTGGTCCCGCATCTGCTCTGGCTCAGCGCCAGTGGTACATGGAGATCGTGGGGAGTGCTCAAGTCGGCGCTGCTCACGGCGCTTGCGCTGGTAATCACGAGGTTGCTGTTGCGCCGTGGAGTAACGTTGCGGGTGTAACGGATAACGTCTGGCAAGTGCCAGCGTCCGCGAGACAGTGAAACCCGATAACGCCACACGGACGTGAAACTGGAATCGAGGTTCCTAGACTAGCCCGTTTTCCGGACAAAGCAGGGATTTGCATAAGGGCGTCATCCTTTGAACCGCCCCTGTGGTACGTTCGCAAGAACCAGCGCTATATGAGGAGAACGGCGAGAAGATTAGCGGCTGGGGTGAGTGCCGGTGTGGATGGAGGCAGAGACAGTGTTCTTGGTGGTCTCGCCGTAGAGTTTGCGGTACATGTCGGCGTTGCGGATGACGATCTGGACGTACTCGCGGGTTTCGGTGAAAGGGATGGATTCGACGAATTCGGGAATTTCGTCGTAGGTGCGTTCGTTCTTCCACAAAGCGAGGCGATCTTCGCCGGCATTATAGGCGGCGGCCGCGTATTCCGGCGCGCCGGTGCTGCGGGTTAACTCGGCAATGTACAGCATGCCGAGCTCAATATTGATGCTCGGATCGAAGAGAGAAGCTTTGGTGTAGCGAACTTTGCGCTGCTTGGCGAGTCGGCGCGCTTCCTTGGGCAGAATCTGCATCAAGCCGATGGCATTGGCATGGGAAACCACGTCCGCCTGGAAGGTCGATTCCTGGCGGATCAGGCCGGCAGCAAACATGGGATCGAAATCGTTGCGCTCGCCTTCACGGCGGAGCTGGGCCTCATAAGGAAGCGGGAACAGCACTTTCCAGACGTTGGCGGGGACATCGTTGAACTTGCGCGAATCAAAACTGGAAATCGCCTGGCGCCCATAGTTCATGCCAGCGGCAAAGTGGCCCTGATCGAAGGCCGCTTGCGCGGCTTCGACGAGGAAGCGTGGCGAAGCGGTGGCGGCGTAGGTAGCCTTGAGTTCGAGTTCGGCGGAAGCATCAAAAGCGATGGTGCGAAGAGCCTGAGCACGATTCCAGCGGTCGAGAACATTGGGAGCGATCGGTTCGTCGAATGGACGCAGCGGTGGAGCAGGAGGAATCTGCGCGAGGAAATCCGGAGCTTCTTCGTCGCCGGGCCCGAGTTTGTCCAGACGAGTTTGCGCCGCGTCGGCGAAATAACTGGTGGGAAAACGGTCGATGGTTTTCTTGAAATAGGCGCGGGCGTGAGCAGGGTTGCCGCTACGTTCGGCATTGCGGCCAAGCCAATAGAGCGCGTTCACAGCCCCGCCGGAAACAGGATATTTGCGAAGGAAGACGGAGATCTTGTCGTCGGCGTAAGGCTGGCGATCGAGGTAAGCCACCCAGGCGATACGCCATTCCGCGTTGTACGCGTTCTTGTCACCGGGAAAATTCTCGAGAACGCGCTCGTAATAATGAGAGGCCTTGGTGCGATCGAGAAGAACCCAATAATAATTGCCAGCGGCCATCAGCGATTCTTCCGTCCAGTGGCTCTTGGGATATTTCTCGGCGACCTTTTCGATGTTGGTGAGCATCTCGCTCTCGCTTTTTTCGGAACGATAAGCCTGCGACAGAAGATAGAGGCGCTCGGCATCGGCTTCCGGATCGCTCAGGTCCAAATGGGCAAGAAGAGAGGGCGCAGCCTTGGGATGCTGGCGAGATTCGGCAGACAGCACAAGAGCGTGTTGGCGCATGGGATTGGCCGGATCCTTGAGCATGGAAACGAGTTTTTCGTATTCGGTTCGTGCTTCTTTCCATTTGTGAAGATCGTAGAAAACCTCCGCGCGCTGATTTTGCAGTTCGGCGGTGGCGTACGGGAATTCGCTGTGGAGTTGTTTATTGAGTTTTGGGAGCGCGAGCGCAGCGTCCTTCGATTCATCCGATAAGGGGAATCGATAATAGAGGACCTGGTAGTCCTTGACGGCATCGACGAACTTGTGATCAGACTCGTAGGCGCGCGCACGAACGAGAAGAAGAGCCGGCTTGGAAGAGGTCGCAGGGTAAGTAGCGAGCGCCTCGAGGGCATCCTGAGGGCGGCCGATCTCAACGGCAGTGGGCACGTAGGCTTCGAGGACCTGCTCTTTAATGACAGTGCTTGGATAGTCCTTCAGGAGAGCGGCAAATCCCTGAGCGGCCTCACCGTTTTTGCGCAGCGCGCGTTCGGTTTGGGCAGTCCAGAACAGCGCGTATTCGCGGAGGAGTGGATCGGATTTAGCTTTCTCGAGCCAGTTGAGCGCTTGTGGGAACCGCGCTTTGGAGTAATCGTCGTAGCCGAGAGCGAGGGCGGCGCGCTGTCCCCAGACGCTGGAAACATTTTTATTGGCGAAGGCAACAAGCTTGTCGTAGGAGCCGGGAGTGCCGTGATGGAGATCGCGGGCGAGGGGCGCCACTTGCTTTTGCGCTGCTGCGTCTTCCGGGGTGGCGGCGTCGAGAGCGGGCACGGTTGTATCCGGCTTGCACCCGGTTTGGCAGGCAGGTGATTTCGGGTGAGTGGATTTTTTCTTTTTGCGGAGAGTGGTCTGAGCGAGCGCGCCGGAGACAAAGAGGAGAGACGCGCAAAAGAGCAAGGCCAAGGGGCGCGAAGCGAGGGAGGAAAGAGTGCGTGTGTTAGCGCGCCTTGCCGGCCGTGGCGTAGGGATATTCGCCGAGGGAAGAAGCATCTCCATCAGCGAGGATTTCCACCAGCCAGCGGTAAAAGTAGTCCACCGGGTGGTCCATGATGGGTCTGAATCTACGATCGTATTCTCGATGAGCTTTCTCAATGTCGTCTTTCAATCGAATGCAAATATCTTTGTGTTCGCGGCCCAGTCTAACCTGTTCCGGACGTAACATTTTAATATCTTGC
>Ga0181526_10003014_pt1 | contig 14066 bp, 10 predicted proteins | sample PEATcosm2014_Bin_35_FD_119750 | JGI IMG/M metagenome (GOLD analysis project Ga0181526, IMG submission 119750) | Peatland microbial communities from MTU Mesocosm Facility, Houghton, MI, USA - PEATcosm2014_Bin06_30_metaG | ecosystem: Environmental > Terrestrial > Soil > Wetlands > Peat | place...
ATCTTGCCGGCCTCCTTGGCGCCGTGCTCGCCCTTGTAGCGGACAAAGTCCTCGTAAGCGATGGTCTCGGCGCGAATGAAGCCTTTTTCGAAGTCGGTGTGGATCACGGCGGCCGCCTGGGGCGCGGTGGCACCGGTGGCCACCGTCCAGGCGCGCACTTCCTTGACGCCGGCGGTGAAATAAGTCTGCAGACCCAGCAGCGCATAGGCGGCCCGAATGACGCGGTCCAGCCCAGGCTCCGTCATGCCCATGTCCTGAAGAAACACCTGCTTGTCCTCGTCGGACAGTTCGGCGATTTCGGATTCCGTACGCGCGCACACGGCGACCACCGGCGTGCCGTCGCGTGTCGCGCGGCGCCGCACGGCCTCGAGCAGCGGATTGTCGACAAATCCGTGGTCCTCGACGTTGGCCACGTACATGGCCGGCTTCATCGTGAGCAGGAACAACGGACGCAGGACGGCGCGCTCCTCCGGGTATAGATCGACGGTGCGCGCCGGCTGCGCGCGGTCCAGTGCCGGAGCGATCTTCTCGAGCGCCGCGACCAGTCGCTGCGCCTCCTTCTTCTCTTCGCCCGCCGCGCCGGTCTTGGCGACCTTCGCATAGCGATGCAGCTGCTTGTCCACGGTCTGCAGGTCGGCCAGAGCCAGCTCGGTATCAATCACGTCGATGTCGCTCACCGGATCGACGCGCCCGGCCACGTGGATGATGTTCGGGTCATCGAAGCAGCGCACGATGTGGGCGATGGCGTCGCATTCGCGGATATTCGCCAGGAACTGGTTGCCCAGACCCTCGCCTTTGCTGGCGCCCGCCACCAAGCCGGCGATGTCGACGAATTCCACGGTCGCCGGCACCACCCGTTGCGGCTGCACGATCGCCGACAGTGCACGCAGCCGCGGATCAGGCACCTCGACGATGCCGACGTTGGGTTCGATGGTGCAAAACGGATAGTTTTCGGCGGCAATGCCCGCCTTGGTCAGGGCGTTGAACAGGGTCGACTTGCCGACGTTCGGCAATCCGACGATCCCACACTTGACAGCCATGGTCTTGCCCCACTTTCTACGGAATTTTGCCGGACCTCGATTGCAGCGCAAACAGGACTCTTCCGCCGCGGCGCGTCTCCAGGCGCTGAAGTTGATCGCGTATGCCCGGACCGACCGAAATCTGCGGTTGCGAAGGCGTCAGCCCCTCCTTGGCCTCACGCGCACCGATGCGCTGGCTGGCCAGACGGAAAGCGCCCTCGAACGATGCGGTCTGGGTCAGGGCTTCGGAAAAAAAAGCCCGCCCGAAGTCGGTCCACTGCGCGCCGTCGCGGCAGCCGAAGGAAGTCCGGTCCGCCTGGGAAGCGGCGATGACCATCGTGTCGTCGCCGGCCAGGGCCTCGATGAAGCCGCCGGCGTAGCACGCCGAAATGATGATCACGCGGAACCGGATGCCCGCGTCGTCGAGCAGCGCGCGCAAGCGCTCCGGCGTTAGGTCGTCGAAGTCGTACGGCGGCATCGACACCACCAGGTGATGGTCGGGCGTGCCGTGCGACGTGAGCAACAGGGCCAGCACGTCCTCGTCCGGATTCATGCGTTCGGCCATGGTCGCCAGCGCGCGCTGCAGCGAACTAACGCTGGCGTAGGGTCGCTCCTGGGGATGGGCCCGGCTGTTGGCCAGCACCAGTCCATGGTCCGCGCTGCCGAAGGCGTCGGCCATGACCGCGTCCGCACCGTTGGCCTCGTTCAGAAACACCTCCTGCGAGCCGTCGCCGGCAAAGCTGATGGTGAACAGCTCCGTGACGCCGGACTGCCCCGGTTCGATCGCGTCCAAAGCATCGTCGAGCAAGTCGAGCTGGCCGTACAAGGTCTGCTCGGACCGCGGCGCGGCCGGGCCGGTCGCTTCGCGATCCTCAGTCGAAGCCGCGCTCCAGAGTCGCGAGGCCGGGTTGACGGTCCACTGCGGCAGTACCAGCAGCGCCAGCGCGACCAGCCATATCAGTGCGCGCCGGGCCGGCGCGCCGCGCGCGCTCACGCGCACCGCGAAGACGGCAAATGCCAGGGCGATCCAGACCAGGGGCACCCAGGAGAGCGCTGCGTAGAAGCGGTCAAACAGCGCAAATCGGTCAGCCGCCAACGCCAAAGCGTAGCCAGCGAAGGATTCCCAGCAGAGCAACGCAAAGCCGACCGTCGCCAGCGGCAGCATCCGGTCGGGACGCGCATCGATTGCCGCAATCCACCAAGCCGCGAATAGCGTGGTGAGCGCCCAGAAACTGACGGCCGGCAGGGAAAAAAGATCCAGCTGGCCGCCCTGCCAGCCGACCGCGTAGAGGTCGTAGGCCAGGCCCAGCAGCAAGACCAGCAGGTAGAGCACAAGCAGCTGGCCGCCGGAGGCGCGCAGCCCTTGCGGCAGCTCGGGTTGCGGTCCGGGGCGAAGCAGCAGCGTCAAGGCAATACGCAGGTTGCCGATCGCCTCGCGCAACAGTGTCCACGCGTTGCCCGCGTACGCCCGGAAAGCGCGTGGCGTGCCGGCCGACGCAACGGTCGCCGCAGCCGGTGCCTCGGCGCCGGCGGCGGGCCCATGGCCGGCCGCCGGTACGCCGGGCTCGTCCTGGGCGCTCATGACGCTCTCATTGCTTGGATGTCCCGGCCTCGGCGGCCGGAGTCTTGCCGGTCGTATGCAAGCGCGTCATCGCCTGGGCAAACTGGCCGGCGGCAACAAGTTCGACGATCCCTTCGGCGCGCTCGATCGCCGCAGCGATCGCCTGTTCCTCGCCGCGCCGCGGCGGATGCAGCACGAAGTCGGCGACGTCCTGGCGCAATTCCAAGGAGCGCGGGTGACCGATGCCAATGCGCAAGCGCCAAAAATCGGCATTCGACAGGCGCGCCCGGATGTCCTTGAGGCCGTTGTGACCGGCGACACCGCCCCCTTGCTTGAGGCGCACGTCACCGGGCGCCAAATCGAGCTCGTCGTGCGCCACCAGGATCTGGTCGGGCAGCAGCCGGTAAAAGAGCGCGGCGGCAACGACGGCCTGCCCGGAAAGATTCATAAAGGTGCCCGGCTTCAGCAGCCAGACCTCGCGGCCACCGATCGAGGCGCGCGCCAGCTGGCCGAAGAACTTCTTCTCGGTGCGAAAGTGCGCACCGTACCGGGAGGCAAGACGATCGACCAGCCAAAACCCGGCATTGTGGCGCGTGCGCTCGAACTCGGCGCCCATATTGCCGAGCCCGACGATCATGCGTATGCCCTGGGAGACCGGGTCGGAGGTAGCCACGAGTAGCGTTTCACGAGGGGCCGGCCGCTACGGAGGCGCGGCGCGACCACGGCCCCACCGCGATCGCGTCCGCCCGCTCGGCATTTGGCCCGCGCCGGATTACTTCTTCTTGGCTGGTGCTGCCGGGGCCTTGGCAGCGGCCGGCGTTGCTGCCGCAGCTGCCTTGCCCGCCGGAGCGGCCTTGCCGCCGGCCGCCGCCGGCGCCGCCGGTGCCGCAGCGGCTTCGGCGACCGGTGCAGCGGACTCTTCTTCTTTGCCGCTGGGCACCGTCACGGTGACGACCACCGGGTCCTCCTTGCCGCGCCGGGCCACGGATACGCCGCTGGGCAGCTTGATATCGGAGACGTGCACGGTCTGTTGCGCGGTGAGGCTGGACAGATCCACCTCGATGAATTCGGGCAAGTCACGGGGCAGGCAGGAGATCTCGACGTCCGACAACACGTGGCCGATGAGCGCGGCGGAGAGCTTGACCGCCGGCGAATTCTCCACACCGACGAAGTGCAGCGGCACGCGCATGTGCACCGGCTGGTCCTCGGCGACGCGCTGAAAGTCGACGTGCAGCACCAGCTGACGGTAGGGGTGCATCTGAAAATCGCGCAGCAAGACGCGCTCGCTGGCACCGTCCAGATCCAGGCTGAGGATCGAGGCGTGGAACTTTTCCTTGCGCAGCGCGTGGAACAGCGGGTTGTGATCGACCTCGATGTTCACCGGATCGGCCCCGGCGCCGTACAAGATGCCGGGGACCTTGCCCAGATGGCGCAGGCGGCGGCTCGCACCAGTGCCTTGCGCATTGCGTTTGTTTGCGGTGACCTTCATTGTGTACTCCGATCTTGCGTTTGCGTTGCCGCGGCATGCTTGCCACGGTTGGGTTTGCGTGAACTACTTGTTGCCTTGGCGCCGCACGGATCGCGACCAATCGCGCGCGTACGCCCGTTGCTACTGCCTGCCTTGCTGCCCTGCTGCTTGCGGAACAACTATTCGATGAACAGGGAACTCACCGAATCCCCGCGCGCGATGCGCGAAATGGTTTCCCCGAGCAGTGCGGCGCAAGACAGCTGCCGGATCTTCGAGCATGCCGCGGCCTGGGGACTCAAAGGAATGGTATCGGTCACGACGACTTCGTCGAGCACCGAGTCCATGATGCGTTCCACGGCGCGCCCCGAGAGCACCGGATGCGTGCAATAGGCGATCACGCGCAGCGCCCCCGCGGCGCGCAAAGCCGCGCCCGCCTGGCAAAGCGTGTTGGCCGTGTCGATCATGTCGTCCATGATCACGCAGGTGCGCCCGTTGACCTCGCCGATGATGTTCATCACTTCGGCCACGTTGGGCCGCGGGCGGCGCTTGTCGATGATCGCCAGGTCGGCATCCATGCGTTTGGCCAGCGCGCGCGCGCGCACCACGCCGCCGATGTCCGGAGAAACGACGACCAGGTTTCGATGGTTATGTTTCCACAAGTCGCCGAGCAGGATCGGGCTGGCGTAGATGTTGTCCACCGCGATATCGAAGAAGCCCTGGATCTGGTCGGCGTGCAGGTCCATCACCAGCAAGCGGTTCACGCCGGCGACCTGGAGCATGTTGGCCACCACCTTGGCGCTGATGGCCACCCGCGCCGAGCGCGGACGCCGATCCTGGCGCGCGTAGCCGAAGTAGGGAATGGCCGCGGTGATGCGGCCGACCGAGGCCCGTTTGAGGGCATCGACCATGATCACCAGTTCCATCAGGTTGTCGTTGGCTGGCGCGCAGGTCGACTGCAGCACGACCACATCCTTGCCGCGGACGTTCTCGTCGATCTCGGCCATGATTTCACCGTCGGAAAAACGCGAAACCGTGGCCCGCCCCAGGGGAATGCTCAAATGTTGGACGACCGCCTGCGCCAGCCGGAGATTGGCATTGCCCGAGAACACCATCAGGTTGTCTGGCACTAGCACCGACATCTGCGAACCTCAGATAGCGAACCGTCTAACCCGCCGGGCAACGATCGGGCGCCGCGTGCGCCGGGTCTGCCGCTACGTATCTGCCGGCTCATCGTCGGAGCACCGGCTGTGCGCACCGCTGCATGTAATTGGCTGGGGAGGAAGGATTCGAACCCTCGAATGGCGGAATCAAAATCCGCTGCCTTAACCAGCTTGGCGACTCCCCAGCACGAGACCTGAAACAACGTGAAAAACCGACCTTACCAATCGGCCAGCGGCAACTCCTCGAGCGTCGGCACCGCCCAGACGGACCACCCGGGCGGAACCTGCGCCCGCAGCTGCACCAGCCGGCGCTGCGCCTCCGCTTCCTGCGCGCAAACGCAAAACACCGCGGAACCGGAGCCGCTCATGCGCGCCGGGCCAAAACGCTCAACCAGGCGCAAGGCTTCGTCCACCGGTCCTATCTTGCCGCGCACCACCGGCTCCAGATCGTTGCGGCCAAATCGCTCCGCAATCCACGCCGGTTCCAGCCCGCGATCCGAGGCAGTAAGCGTCGCAGAAAAGCCTGCGATTGTCGTTCGTTTGGTGTCCCGTGTCAATTTCGGGTCGGAGAAGATTTCTGCCGTCGAAACAGGGACTTGAGGGTAGACCAGGATAACCCAGGCGCAGCCCAGCGCGAGCGGACTGCAGCGCTCCCCGATCCCTTCGACGAAGGCCGCGCCCGGCCCCAGGAAAAATGGCACGTCGGCCCCCAGGCCCAGGCCCAGTTGCGCCAGCTCGGGGCGCGGCAGATCCAGCCCCCAGAGCCGATTCAGGGCGACCAGGGTCGTGGCCGCGTCCGAGGAACCGCCCCCCAGGCCGGCCCCAACGGGAATGCGCTTCTCCACGCAGATGGTCGCGCCCAGGTTGCGCGACGCGAACCGACGGCCCGCGGCGGCCTGTGCCTGCAGCAGGTGTGCCGCGCGTACCGCCAGGTCGTTCTCCGCGGCACCGGTGAGATCCCCAAGGCGCTCGATGGCGCCGTCGGTGCGCAAAGAAAAATCCAGCGTGTCGCACAAGTCGACGGGCACAAACACCGACTCGATCTCGTGGTAGCCATCGCTGCGGCGCCCGACGACGTGCAGAAATAGGTTGATCTTCGCCGGGGCCGGCAGGCCCAGGAAAGTGCGCGGCGCCGGGATGCCGGTCATCGTGATCCCGGACGCGATCCGGGCACGCCGGTGGCCGGCGCGGGCGCTCCCGGCACCGGTGCGGGGGCGTCGAGCACGACTCGCAGGGCAACCGCCGGAGAATGATCCCGCGCCGCCCGGTCCATCTGCAGGCGCAGCCCGGTGCGCTCGCCGACCGGGCGTTCCACGGTAACCGCCCAGCCGTCCTGCTCGAAGCGGTCCGGCGTTGCGCCGGGGCGCACATCGGCGGCCGATGGCACGGCCTCCGCGCCGGGATCGGCGTCGGCGCTGGCAGCGGCGGGCAGCGCCCGAAACGGGCGGCCGCTTGCCGGGTGGCCGGCGATCCAGTCGGGCATGCCCGCGATCGGCAGGGACCAGCCAAGCACGCGTTCGGACAGCGACTGCGCATCGGTGCCGTGCTCGACGCGCACCCCACCATTGGCCGGCACCAGCAAACGCGCCTCCTCGGGGTCGGTTTCGAAGCGTGCAATCGTGGCGCCCAGCGGCGACACTAGGTCCAGCGACAGGGTCTGCGCGCGCACCGCCAGCCAAAAGCGTCCGCTCCAGGCTTCGCGCCGCTCTTCGACACCGGGCTCGGAACTGGTGACGGCAAGGGAGAAGCGGCCGGCGTAGTTGCTGGTCGCGCCGTCGGCTTGCATCGGCGCCGGGGGCAGGCTGGAACAGGCCGACAACAGCAGCGCCACGCAGCTCAGCCGGGCGTGCCAGCCGGTGCTCCAGTCGGTGCCCCATAACGCGCTGCACTGCCGCAAGCGCACGCCAAGGCGTATCGCGTTCAAGGCTGGATGTTCAGGCGCTGCAGGGTCTCGCGCAGGGTGTCACTGTCGCCATCGCGCCGTTGCGCGTCCAGCAGGAGCGTGCGCGCGCCCGAGTGGTCGCCCATCGCCCAGAGCACCTCTCCGAGGTGCGCTGCCACGTCCGGGTCCGCCTTGAGTCGAAAGGCGCGAGTCAGGGCCGCACGCGCGGCCGTCAGATTGCCGAGGCGGTACTGCACCCAACCCATGGAATCGACGATGAAGCCATCGTCGGGCGAAAGCGTCAGGGCATGGTCGATGAGCTGGTACGCCTCCTGCAGCCGGATGTTCCGGTCGGCCAGCGAATACCCCAAGGCGTTGTAGGCATGCGCGTAGTCCGGATGCAACGCAAGCAAGCGGCGCAAGCGTGACTCCATCACGTCGATGCGGTCCAGCCGCTCGGCGCTCATCGCCGTCTCATACAGCAACCCGCTGTCATCCGGACTGGACCGCAGCGCCTGGTCGAGCAGATCGTAGGATTCCTGGTAGCGATGTGCGTCGCGCAACAGTTGTCCCTGCAGCAAAAGGCGTTGCGTGCGTTCCTCGAGGGTATCGCCTGGCAACTGCTGCAGCAGCTTCATGCCCTCGTCGGCCCGGTTCAAGTGCCCGAGGATGAAGGCCTCGCGCTGGCGCGCCGCGGCGGCCTGATCCGGACCGCGCACCTTGCGCAGCCATTCGAGCGCCTCGTCGAATCGACGCTCGCCCTCGGCCACGCGCGACATGTTCATGTAAACCAGGTCCATATCGTGCCCCGAGGAGGCTCCCAGGGCATCGATGTAACGCTCGAGGTACTTGCGCGCGTCGGCAAAGCGCTCGGCTTCCAAAGCCAGGACGCCCAGGGCGAACAGCGAATCCGGATTCTGCGGCGCGCGGCGCAACAGGTCCTCGAATTGCTGCTGCGCCTCTTCCAGCCGGTCGGCCCCGACCAGGACCCGCGCATAGACGAGGCGCGCATCGATGGCCTCCGGATGGGCCTGAAGAAATTGCGCGAGGATGGCGGCCGCCTCGGCGTGCGCGCCGACCGAGCCGGCGGCCTTGGTCTCCGGCTCCGCGGGCGCCCCGGCGGCCGGCGCCGCGGCCTTGCCACCCTCGACGAGCAACTGCGCAACCGCAATGACGCCGGACTCCGAGTCGGGTCGCAGGGCCATCGCCGCGCGCGCGTGCGCCACGGCGTCGGCGTTGTTGCCCGCGGCGCGCGCGCCACGGGCAACAATCAGCTGGGCATCAAATGCCGTGGCCGGATCATTAAGATAGCGCTGCGCAATCCGGTTCAGCACCACATAGCCCTGGGCCGGCTCGGGCGAATGCGCCAAAACCCGCTGCAAACGGTCGAGGGTCTCGATCGGGTTGGCCGACTGCGCGATTTGCCGCTCGAGCAAGGGCCGAGCCTGTTCGTGATGGCCGTTGGCAACCAGCAGCGAGGAATACGACTGCTCGGCCTCCAGGTCGGACGGCGCCAGCTTGTGCCAAAGCTCGGCGGCCTCCAGCGCCTGGGGCAAGGCGCGCGACGCCATGGCCACTTCGGTGGCGCGGCGTGCGACGCGCGGATCGCGCGTCTGCGAGGCAACCCGCATCAGCTCACCATAGGCTGGACCGGGCTCGCCGCGTTGCAGGGCAATCTCGGCGAAAACCAAGCGATACAGCAGCTCCGAGGTCAGATCGACGTCGGGCAGCGCTTCGGCGGCCGCCGAGTCGGGCAGGTTCGCCACGGAACCGGCGGCGTCCGGACCCACGGCAGCGGCGGGAGCCGATGCGCCAGTCGCCGGCGGACGGGCGAGGCTGGCGCAGCCGGGCAAAGCGCCGCAAAAAACCAGCGCGAGTGCCGCGGCCAGGGGCCCGCGGGGAAGACGACAAACGCCGAAAATGGATGCCATGGGAGCGGTGCGCCGCAAAACGACGTCGGGACGGAAAGGTGCATCATATTATCCTGCGATAGGCCCTCCCCGGGCGGCCGGCGGCCGCGGCCCAAGAAGGGTTTCCCGAGGGACTCCATGCCCGAGCTGCCCGAAGTCGAAGTCACTGCCCGCGCGCTGGCGCACCGATTCGACGGCCGCCGGGTGGAGGCCGTGCGCATCCACAATTTCAATCTGCGCTGGCGCGTGTCCCGAACCTTGGCGGCCACGGTTGCCGGCCAGCGCATCGAGCACATCGGCCGGCGCGGCAAGTACCTGCTGTGGCATCTGCCCTCGGGCGTGCTGATCTCCCACCTGGGCATGTCCGGGTCCTGGCGCATCCACGAGGCCGGACGCGTTCCGCCGCGCGCACGCCACGACCATGTCGAACTGCAATGCGATGGGGCGGTGGCGCGCCTGAACGACCCGCGCCGCTTCGGTGCCTTGCTGTGGCACGCGCGCTCCCAGGGCGACGTGCTCGGGCACCCCCTGCTCGCCACGCTCGGCATCGAGCCCTTTGACCCGCGCTTTGGTGGCGGGTTCTTGTTTCAGGCCACGCGTGGCCGGCGCATGCCGATCAAACAAATCCTGCTCGCCGGCCGGCTGGTCGTGGGCGTTGGCAACATTTACGCCACCGAAAGCCTGTTCGCCGCCCGCATTCATCCGCAGACCGAAGCCGGCCGAATCGGGCGCTTGCGCTACGAACGCTTGGCGCAGGCGATTCGCGAGGTCCTGGAGCGCGCCATCGAGGTCGGCGGCTCGACCCTGCGCGATTTCAGCAGCGCCGAAGGCGTGGAGGGGCGATATACCGAATTCGCCCAGGCCTACGGGCGGGCCGGCCAGCCCTGTGCGCGCTGCGCGACACCCATCCGGCGCATGGTGCAGGGTCAGCGCGCAACCTACTTCTGCCCCCGCTGTCAACGCCTTTGACGGCTCGAAGACCCGCCGCAATTCCGGAATTCACCCTCATTCCCGCGAGAACGGCTCTCAAAGGGCTGTGCTAGTGTGGCAAACACCATCCGCATTGGCGCGGTTTTGCACGATTTCCGGTCGACTCCTTGCCCATGTCCGAACTTGTTAACAGTTTTCAGCAGTTGGGCGCCTGGCGCGATTCCCTGGCCACGTCCATCGACCGGCTGCGCCGTTGGCTCAACGCCGGGCAGCTGCTGGACGCGGACGCGGGCCGCCGCCTGGACCTGGCCCAGGACCGCCTGAGCGGCGACAAGCTGGTCATCGCGTTCGTGGCCGAATTTTCGCGCGGCAAATCGGAGCTGATCAACGCGATCTTTTTTGCCGACTATGGTCGCCGCATTCTGCCCTCCGCGGCCGGACGCACGACGATGTGTCCAACCGAATTGATGTACGACGAAACCCTGCCGCCGTGCATCCGCGCCTTGCCGATCGAGACCCGGGCACGCCTGGGCAATACCAGCGACTTCAAGCGCTCGGCCGTCGAATGGCGGGTGTTCCCGCTGAACCCCGACTCGCCCGAGGGCATGCTCGAGGCGTTCAAGCTGGTCGCCGAGACGGTGCGTGTTTCGGCCGAGGAGGCGCGCATCTACGGGCTGTACGACCCCGCCGATGCCGAACAGGTCCTCGCGGTCGACCGCCACGGGATGCTGGAGATCTCGCGCTGGCGCCACGCGATCATCAATTTTCCGCATCCGCTGCTGCGCGACGGCCTGGTCATTCTGGACACACCCGGGCTCAACGCCATTGGGACCGAACCGGAATTGACCCTGTCGCTGGTTCCCAGCGCCCACGCGGTGCTGTTCGTGCTCGCCGCCGACACGGGCGTGACGCGCAGCGACCTAGGGGTCTGGCGGCATATCGTCGGCAACGATGCGCGCGATGCCAACCACATCGCCATCCTCAACAAGATCGACGGCCTGTGGGACGAGCTCAAGTCAACCGCGGAGATCGATGCCGAAGTGGAGCGCCAGGTCCAGCATGTCGCCGCAACGCTGCACCTGGACCCGTCACGGATCTTCCCGGTTTCGGCGCAAAAGGGCCTGGTTGCCAAGGTCACCCATGACCAAGCGCTGCTGCGGCAAAGCCGGCTGCCCGCCCTGGAGGCGGCCCTGGTTGACCTGCTCGTACCGAGCAAGCGCGACCTGGTGCGCCAGCAGACCGTCGCCGTGGTTGATCGCGTCGTGGTCGAAGTGCGCCAGACCCTGAGCGCGCGCGAGCGCAATCTGGTCGAGCAGCTCTACGAGCTGCGCTCGCTGCAGGGCAAGAACCAGAGCTCGGTCGAGCGCATGCTGCTCCGGGCCCAGGCCGAGCAGCACGAATTCGACGAGAACGTGCGCAAGATTCTTGCCACGCGCACCGTCCTGACGCGGCTGGCCGAAGAGGCGTACACGAACGTGCGCCTGGACGCGCTGCGCGCTTGCGTGCTGGACACGCGCGAGCGCATGCGCAAGGCGCGCCTCACCCCGCAGTTCATCAGCGTGACGCGCGACTATTTTGCACAACTGCGCGAGCTGTTGCGCAAGTCCAGCGCGGGCCTGGCCGAGATCGAACGGATGATGATCGGCGTGCAGCGCAGCTTCGCCGAGCAGGTCGGCTGGAGCCTGCCGCCGCCGATGAGCTTCTCGCTCGATACGTACGTGGCCGAAATCGACCGGCTCGAGGGCGCCTACCGCAATCATTTCGGCGCCATCGCCATGCTCACGCGCGACAAGTGGTCGCTCATCGAGCGCTTCTTCGACACGGTGGTCGTCAAATCGCGCACGATCTTCGCCGCCGCCGAGCGCGATGCCGAGGCCTGGGTACGCTCGCTGCTGCCGCCCATCGAGATGCAGGTGCGCGAGCAGCGCCAGCAATTGAAAAAGCGCACCGATGCGGTCACGCGCATCCGCGACGCGCAAGGCTCGCTGGAGGAACGCATCGGCCAGCTTGAGGACGCGCTGCAGGACGTCCAGGGGCAGCTTGCCGAGCTCAAGCGCCATGCCGATCGCATTCGCCTGCCACGCGAGGAGCTTGCCGGACGGATCACCCGCCCCGACCCGATCCCACCGTCGGCGCTGCCCGCGCCGGCCGGGCACCTGGGCCGGCACCTGGGGATCGAGAGCTGATCGGGCGCAAGGCCGCTTCGGCGGCCTGCGGCCCGGCCGCGGCCGGCAACGGCGAGGCCGAGCGCGCCGATGCGCAAGACTTTGCACGCGCCCTCATCGGCTGGCACCGCGTCCACGGCCGGCACGACCTGCCCTGGCAGGCAACGCGCGATCCATACCGCGTCTGGCTGAGCGAAATCATGCTGCAGCAGACCCGCGTCGGCACGGTGCTCGGCTACTACGAGCGCTTTGTTCGGCGCTTCCCGGATCTGCCGGCGCTCGCCGCCGCGCCGATCGAGGCGGTGCTGCAACTCTGGGCCGGGCTGGGCTACTACTCGCGCGCCCGTTTGGCCCACCAGTGCGCGCAGACCCTGGTTGGACAGCACGGCGCACAATTTCCGCGGACCGCCCAGGATCTTGCGCGCTTGCCCGGCATCGGCCCCTCGACGGCCGCCGCCATTGCCGCATTTTGCTTCGGCGAGCGTGCGGCGATCCTCGACGGCAACGTCAAGCGGGTGCTCGCGCGCCGCTACGCCATCGACGGCGACCCCAAACAGCGTGCGACCGGCGCGCTCCTGTGGACCACCGCGCGCGCGCTGCTGCCGGAGTCGCAACAGATGGCCACCTACACCCAGGCCATCATGGACCTGGGCGCCTCGGTCTGCACGCGCTCGCAACCGCAGTGCGATCGCTGTCCGGTCAGCGCCGATTGCCGCGCGCGCGCGCAGGGTCGGACCACCGAACTGCCGGCACGCACGCCGCCGCGCGCGCGGCCGGTGCGCACGACGCGGATGCTCGTGGTACTGCACCGGCGCGCCGTGCTACTCGAGCAACGGGCGCCGACGGGGATCTGGGGCGGAATGCTCGGTTTGCCGCAGTTTGCCCGCCGCCAGGAGCTCAACCAATGTGCGCGGCGATTCAGTGCGCAGGCGCCCGCTGCGCTCGGCGAGCGCCGCCACGGATTCACGCACTTCATCCTGGCCTTTACTCCGCATCTGATCGAGGCTGCCGGTGCGCGCCGGCCAGCGCCGGCCCAAGGGCAGCGATGGCTGGCGCTGTCGGACATCGAGGCGGCCGCCTTGCCCGCACCGATTCTTGCGCTGTTGCGCGAACTGCGCGACGGCGCGGCCGGCAAGCAAAGCCATGCCACGCGCGCAGGCAGCCGGGGCCGGCCCAAGGCCTGATACCGGCGGCGCGCCCGAAGAATGCGACCGCGCCCCCGTCGATGGCAAAGCGCCGCCGGGCTCGACGCGTTGACATACAATCCTCGCCCAACGCGATCGATCCCAAGGGAGCGAAATGCCCAGGAAGCCGCTTTGCAAGGCGCTCGTGCTGTCCGCCGTCGCCGTTTGCGGCTGGGCAAGTGCGCGCGCGGAGACACCCGTAGCCAACCGCGCTGATCCCGGCTCGCTGATCCTCGCGGTCGATTTGCGCGACACCGCGCACCGGATCTTCCGCGTACAAGAACGCATCCCGGCAAAGCCCGGCCCGATGGTGCTGCTATACCCCAAGTGGATCCCCGGCGAGCATGCCCCGAGCGGCACGCTCGAGGGCGTGACCGGCTTGTCGATCACGGCCGACGGCAAGGAATTGCTCTGGCGCCGCGACCTGGAGAACATGTTCGCGCTGCACGTGGAGGTTCCGGCCGGAGCCAACGCCGTCGAGCTGTCGTTTCAGTTTCTTTCCCCCGGACCCGGGCACAATTTCGGCGCCGGGGTTTCGACGACGCCGATGATGACGGTACTGGAGTGGAACCAAGTCGTGTTTTACCCGGCGGGAACGGCCGCCGGCAAGCTGACGGTGCAGCCGCGCGTGAACCTGCCGGCGGACTGGGGCTGGGCGACGGCCCTCGAACCTGCGCACAGCGGACCCGGCGAAGTGAGCTTCGAGGCAGGCACGCTGGAAAAGCTCGTCGATTCCCCGCTGGCCACGGGCCGCCATTACCGGCAGGTCGAACTCTCGCGCAGCCCG
>Ga0181526_10003015_pt1 | contig 14065 bp, 11 predicted proteins | sample PEATcosm2014_Bin_35_FD_119750 | JGI IMG/M metagenome (GOLD analysis project Ga0181526, IMG submission 119750) | Peatland microbial communities from MTU Mesocosm Facility, Houghton, MI, USA - PEATcosm2014_Bin06_30_metaG | ecosystem: Environmental > Terrestrial > Soil > Wetlands > Peat | place...
GATCTCCGCACGCTTCAGGTCCTGCTCGGTCATGAACACCTGAAAGACACCTTGCTTTACGTGCACCTCGCGATAAAACGGCTCAACGCCACCGCGAGTCCCTTGGATTCGCTACCACTGAACCAACCAGCCAACAGACGAGAAGTAGATGAGCCGGCCGCCTCTGGAGGTGGCCGACATCGTCCGCGCTGCAGGAGAAACGTTCTGTTGTAGGGCTTAGTAAGTCGGATCGTTGTTGGATAATGTTGAGAGAGCCTAACTCAGTCGCGCCCAGGCTTGATACTTTGTCGTTCTTTGTCATGGTTTTCCGAATGGGGCTCAGGGGGAACGAGGGAACTAGAAGAATGGCTGAATCTACAGTTGCTGAGGGGAACCCAGAAAACATTCTCTAATACATACCTTTCTCTTGCCTGTGGAGCAGAGATTTCTTCTGTGGACCGAGGATCATCTATTTTTTCATTCATGTTCATGTCCTCCCTGTTCCCAACGCCCAGCATTCTTTCCGGATATGAGATAGGGTGCAGTTGGGAGCACTGCACCCTTGCCTGTCAAAAAGCAATACAAACGTGGAATTAGGTTGGTTAGAAGCGGAACTGAACGCCGGCTTGGAACCGGAAGTTGCTTTGGTTATTGTTGCCTGCCGTAAAGTCATTGCCAAATCGAGTCAGTAAATAGTCAAACTGGGCAGGCCTAATGGTGAAGTGTTCGCCCAGAGGAATGTCGATGCCGCCGCCGATGAGGAAATCAAAGGCGTTGTTGCTGGGAGACTTGCTGATGACGGTGCAGCCAGGGCAATTGCTGTAAATATTTCCGTACAGGTTCGTGTGTGCCCCGCCGAACAACGCCTCCACAAAAGGCTCGAAATGAGAAGTGCGGAATTTTACGATCGGACCAACGTTATAGGTGAAGAGGTTTCCTGAAGCGGTAACGGCGCCGCCCGGAGTGACAAGGCTGTGCGTAAAACTTCCGTAACCTTCAAATTCTCCTTCGATTCCGATGTACTTGCTGAAGTAAAAAGCGGCTGAACCACCTCCGCCATTTAGAGAGAAGGTGGGAATAATGTTGTTATTTTGCGGATTTGCGTGAATGTAGGAATAATCGCCGGTAATCTCAATCTTGTGATCATCTTGCGCAAACGCCGCTGTTCCAAAGACCAAAACAAAGCACAATAATAGTGCACTTCTGATTTTCATCAAATCTCCTAATTAATTTAATATTGGGCTAAGTAATTCACTACTACAGAGTGGAAAAGACTGCGGAGAGGTAGAGGCGCTGGGAGCCAATCTCCGGATCATCCCTCATCAGTTGTTCTACTTAATACTGCCTTTTCCTTTCCCCGCTGGATGTGATTTAGCGCACACTTGGCCTTGAGGTTGGTGGGTCTAAGGCCAAACAAGGTTTTCTGTAAGGTGAACAGCTTGCCATATAAAATATATTAACACTAGAGTTATCTAGCCCCTTCCGAGGAAGGATGGTGTTGCATCGACCGTTTGAGCTGGCACGTTTAATCAGGTACTGTCAACTGTCGTTGACCCTTGCCGATATTCGGGAGTAAATTCCTCGCGGAGTGCACTTGCTCAACGCTCCCAGCAAATAGATCCATCCCGCATTTTGGACAGAGGAGGGAAAAATGAACATTTCAAGCTGGATTCGACCCAGTTTAGTGGCGGTACTGGCAGCCGCCATCATGCTGCTAGGCTTATTCGCCTACGCTGCCGAAACAAATAAAGCGAAGGACCAGAAGGAAATCCGGAACATGGCACAAGACACCCTTCAGCGCCTTTACAAGGCCGAGCCAAAGACCAAAGCTGCAATAAACCACGCGGCCGGCTATGCAGTGTTCGGCAACATGGGAGTCAAGATTCTTCTCGCCGGGGGTGGCCATGGAAAAGGCATTGCTGTGAACAACAAAACGAAGCATGAGACCTTCATGAAGATGATTGAGGCTCAAGCCGGTTTCGGAATGGGTGTGGAAAAGTTTAATGTTGTTTTCGTTTTTGACAACGAAAAGGCCCTCGACACCTTCATCAATTCCGGTTGGGAATTTGGCGGACAATCTACAGCCGCGGCGACAACTGGCACCCAGGGTGGCGCGATGAGCGGAGCCGTAGCCGTCTCTGACGGGGTTTGGATGTATCAACTGACGGACAAGGGTCTGGCCCTCGACATTAGTGCCACGGGCACCAAATACTACAAAGATGATGATCTGAATTAAAACGGGCCGTTGTGGCGGCCCTCGAAGACTTTACAGGGAAAGGATGACGAGAACATGGGTGGGCGGTCTCCAGGTGTTTCTCGGCGTGAGTTCTTTAGGTATCCGCTAGCAGCATCGGCAATAGCGCTACTCGAACGAGCGGGTTTCGGGCGGACTCCGTCGGTGAATCAGACACTTCCGGTACAGGAACAGTCGGATCTGTTGATCCGCAATGCTCGTGTCTACACCGTAGAAAAGGATCGCCCGTGGGCCCAAGCCGTCGCAATCAAGGGCGACCGAATCGCATGGGTAGGAGATGATAGCGATGCAATCGGTCGTGTCTCCGCAAAGGCGAAGGTAATCGATGCCAGGGGCAGGCTCGTATTACCGGGTTTCATCGATAGCCATAACCACATAGATTCGGGTTCCGATCCGGACATTCTCTCACTGTTCGGTGCACAGTCTCTCAGCGAGATACAGGAAAAGGTCAGGAAATTCTCCGGCGAACGGCCGGATCTGAAGTGGATACAAGCGGAAGGATGGAATTACTCGATCTTTGGCGACGGTGGCTTACCAAGAAGCAGCGATCTCGAAGGGTTGACTGGGGGGCGTCCCGCGTTCTTGGTTGCTTACGACGGACACACGATTTGGGTCAATAAGGCCGCGCTTCACGAGTTTGGGATTACCAAGAGCAACCACTCGCCTGACGTACAAACGGATCGACACACAGGAGAGCCCACAGGAATTCTGATTGGTCTTTCAAGTGGCGTCTCCGAGGGATATCTAGAACACCTGCCTTCCCGCACTGATGCGCAGGAATATCAGAGCCTGCAAACAAACTTTGCCATGGCCTTGGGATTTGGCATCACCACGGTCATAGAGCCCCAGTGCACGTTGCAGCATTTGAAAATGTACGACCGTGCGCGCCAACGAGGCGAACTACCCGTCCGCTTACAAGTTGCGCTCTATCATCGACAGCACACGCCCGCGAGCCAGATCGATCACTTCAGCCAAGTAAGACACGCTTTCAAGAACGACGACAAGCTACGTATTTCCGCTGTAAAGCTGTACAGCGATGACGTAATTGAACCCCACACTGCGGCCATGCTGGCCCCTTATACGGATCGCCCTGGCGCTACGGGCGAACTGCTCTGGGCTCCGAGCGAGTTCAACGATGTGGCGGCAAGGATTGACCGGTTAGGATTCCAGATTTTTATCCATGCGACTGGCGACCGCGGAATACGAACGGCGTTGGATGCGATTGAGCATGCTCAGCGAATGAACGGTCGCCGGGACAGCCGCCATCAAGTCATACATGACGAGTGCCTGTCGCCTCAGGACATACCGCGCTACCACGGTTCAGGGATCGTTGCCTGCATGCAGCCCCGTCACTGTGCGCCGGATATTACCGGTCAGTGGGCGGCGGCCGTCGGGCCTGAACGTTCCAAGTATGCTTGGCCATTTAGGAGTCTCCGGGATTCCGGCGCGGTCTTGGCCTTTGGTAGCGACTGGAACGTGGCAGAAATGGACCCGCTCATTGGCATCTATACAGCACTTACCCGAAAAGGGCTGGACGGTAAGCCAGAAGGTGGCTGGATTCCAGATCAGACGATCGACCTGGAGACTGCGATTCGCGGCTACACGATCAATGGTGCTTACGCGAACTTTGTTGAGGTAAACCGTGGTTCGATTGTTCCCGGAAAGTACGCCGACTTAATTATGTTGTCCGACAATCTATTCTCGATATCACCCGATAAAATTAAGGATGCACGCGTGCTTTTGACTTTGGTTGGTGGACGGGAGATATATCGCTCGCCGGAAGGCCAATTCCATTCTTCAAAGAATGAGACTTTGCAACATGCCGATTTGAAGGCCAGGCCGCCGCAGTGAAACTGACGGATACTCCACTTGGCGTTGAGAACTTTCTGCTCCTTGCTGCTTTCGCATTTCGGTCGAGCCAAGTTTATACATCCGCGCATAAACTGTTATCGCTCTGATTTAATCGACACAAACCAGCCTCTACCGCTGCCCACGGCGAGGCGAAGACGAGCGGCTCCCAAGGATCGGGACGGGATTTTCTTAACAAATTTGAGAACTGTTTGAGGTCTGGAAGCAACCGTCGAATATGTAACGCTTGCCCCTCCGATGCAAAGCTGAGTCCAGCGCACACTCTGCAGAGCCATCCAGCCGGACGCACATTGCGCGCCACTTCACTGATCTCCCATCCGTAAAGAGCGCACCGAGGTTTCTGACAGTAGTAGCAGATGAGCATCGGTTTGTAGGCTATCTGACTTAGGCGAATGCTCACTTTGCTTCCATCCGCGCGCTTCAGTTCTGCCCAGCCAGAACTGAGCCAATCGGAGGAGGTGGGATTGGGCGACGCGAGCCTTACGACCTCCTTTAGCTCTCCCGATCGACGGTGTTTCCAGAGCAATAAGTGAGGTACTCGGCGGGGATCAGAGAGGCATTTGCTGACAATACGCGCAGGGAGACAAGGGATCATCTCGCAGTTCACCCTGTACCCGTCGAACCTGCCATCACGACGTCTTTTGTCGTGTTCTGGGGTGGTCACCATCTAATGTCTATGGCCTCACTTTCCCTTAAAATCCCAGTAGCGGGATGCACTTTCAAAGAAAGCGTCAAGATCCGCACGTCTGAATCTCCACCTTCCGCCAATGATTCGCGCTTCGATCTCGCCGCGTTGAACGTACGCACGCACCGTCCGTGGATTTAGCCGCAACACATCTGCAGCCTCTGGAAGAGTCAGCAAGCGCTCTCCGATTGGCTTAGCAGGTTTTTTCCTAGCAGGCATGAATCTCTCCTTTCCCGGCTGCGTTTTGATGTACGCCACTACTTCCCCTCATGGGCCAAGCATGCAGAAACTCCGGGAATCGTGCCGCTCTCTTCTTGGACAGTTCTACCCGGCATTCTCGTTTGACCTGCCAACCAATTCAAATGCCAATCGGTAGGCCAAGTAGGCCAGCCAAATGCTCCGTTGCGAAACCTAAGTGATGGCAATGCCACGTCTTAGGTTATAATGTGCTTCGTTCACAACGACGAGGTCGCAGGTTCGAACCCTGTCACGTCCACCAAACCAAATCCATAGAACCTGAACCCATTTGCCACCTATCATCAGCGCGCAGGGACTCGCCAAACGATTCGGCGTTTCTCCCCTCTTCCATAACCTATCCTTCCTGGTTGCCGAAGACGCGCGTGTCGGCGTCATTGGTCCAAACGGATCGGGCAAGTCGACTCTCTTGGAAATTCTCAGCGGCCGGCTCCCGCCCGACAGCGGCGATCTGGCCACACGGAAAGGCACTCGACTCAGCCTTGTCCGGCAAGTATCCGATTACGCCCCTGGGGAAACCATTCGCTCTGTTCTTGGCAGGGCCCTGGACGAAGCCAGTGTCCCCGAGGAGGATCGCATCGCGCGGATGGCAGCGATCCTCGGCCGCGCTGGCTTCACCGACCTCGACGTGCCCGCGGCCACGCTCTCCGGTGGTTGGCGAAAGCGCCTGGCCATTGTTGACGCTCTCGTCCGCAAGCCGGACGTGTTGCTGCTCGATGAGCCGACGAACCACCTGGATCTCGCTGGAATCGATTGGCTTGAGGGAGTTCTGCAGGGGGCGGCGTTCGCTTGCGTCGTCGTCAGCCACGACCGCTATTTCCTCGAAAATGTGGCCAACGAAATTGTCGAAATTAATCCGGCTTACGAAAATGGTTCCCTGCGCGTTTCCGGAAACTACAGCGCTTTCCTCGAAACTAAGGAAGAATATCTTCACGCGCAACGCAATCGCCAGTCCGCCCTCGAGAACCGCGTGCATACGGAAATTGAATGGCTGCGCCGCGGCCCCAAAGCGCGCACTACAAAGTCCAAGGCGCGCATCGACAAGGCGCATCAACTGATTGGCGAGTTGGCGGAAATGAACGCCCGCACGCGCACCAGCAGTGCGCAAATCGATTTTTCCTCTTCCGATCGCAAAACAAAGCAACTGATCACCCTCGATGATGTCAGCTATTCCTTTGGTGACCGCACTCTTTTCGACCACATCCACTTCATTGTTACTTCGGGAATGCGTGTTGGACTTGTCGGACCCAACGGAAGTGGCAAAACAACGCTGCTTCGGTTGCTGAAAGGCGACCTGAAACCCACCCGCGGAAAGCTCCGGCAAGCTGAGTCCCTGCGCATCGTGTATTTCGACCAAAATCGAGTGCTTGAACCTGACATAACATTACGGCGCGCCCTCGCCCCGGATTCCGATTCCGTCATTTACCAGGACCGCATTACCCATGTGGCTTCCTGGGCGGCGCGTTTCCTGTTCACCGGAGAGCAACTCAACCAGCCCGTCGGCCGGCTTTCGGGCGGAGAGCGAGCGCGCGTCTTGATTGCTCAACTAATGCTTCAGCCTGCAGATGTTCTGCTTCTCGACGAGCCTACCAACGATCTTGACATCCCCACATTGGAGATCCTCGAAGAGAGCTTGCTTGAATATCGCGGCGCCCTTCTACTGGTCACCCACGATCGCTACATGCTCGATCGCGTTTCCACCGTTGTCCTGGGCCTGGATGGACTAGGTCATGCGGAACGCTTCGCCGATTACCCGCAATGGGAATCATGGCAGCACGCGCAATTGGCGGCCGGGAAGAGCAAGCCGGCCACTGCATCGCGACTCCTTGCTACCGGCGCTCAAGTCTCATTTGCTCCGCCGGCAAGAAAGAAGCTTTCTTATAAGGAATCCCGCGAACTCGAGACCATTGAGCAGCGCATCGCCGACGTGGAAAAAGAGCTGCAGGCGCGACACGATTCCCTGCTCGATCCAGCAGTCATGAGCGATCCTGTTCGGCTCCGCACCATTTCGACGGAGATGGAAGCGGCCCAGAAAGCGATCGATGCTCTATACTCGCGTTGGGCCGAACTCGAAGCTAAAGTGTAAGGTCTGTCCTTTGAAATGCTTCACTTCACGGCATTTCCCGGGCCACCGACCGGGTGCAATCGAGGCAATCGCTCCCCCACCGGTGGCAAAGCCGGAAAAGGGGCGTGCGGCTCTGTCTGATACCAATACGCCACGGAGAAAAAATTGTCAGACCTGCCGTTGGCGTGCCCGTGTTCAATCGTGGCTTTCAGCGACTTTGTGAACGGAATTGGCGAATCCAGATGAAAGCGGTATACGCTGCTACGGCTCCCAGCCTTCTCTTCCCCCACAACCGGAGCGCCATACAACGCGTAGGAAAATGCTCTGCCGCCAAAGTCGTATGCGCCCAGGAAATAGTCCTCGGATCCCGTTCCATTGATCGAAGGCTGCCTGGCGCCATCGACAAAGAACATATCGTCGCCCTCACCCCACCAATAATCTTGATTTTGCAACACCGACATGGTCACCCCAACGAACTGTCCCCGCCCCGAGGCTTCCATCCAGACGTAGTTTTCCTCTCCGGTCTGGTTTTTCTTGTCGTTCTGCAGCGGATCGTTGTTGTCCTTCCACTCTCCGGCCAGGCCCTTGTTCGGTGATGCCTGCCGGTACTGCGCGTGAAAATATAATGTGTCCGCGGGAAGCGGCTTGGCATACGCCTGGTAATCAATGTTGTAGTACAGCGCGTCCAGTTTCATCTTCCCTTCGTTCTCCACTGTGACGCGCGCGTGCTTCTGAAAAGGCATTGGAAAGAACGAGTTCACCGCGTGGTTCGGCGCAGCGGAGAGCGGCAGAGCCTCAAACGTGAAATATTCGCCTAGTCCCAATCCAAAAAAATCTCCAATCGGTGCTTCCACGCTCGGCGTAGCTTCTCCGTCCCAATAGATCCGCAGCACCAATTTTTTAAGGTGGTACATCTCGTCAGAAGAAAACGTGAACCACATATGGGTGATAATGCCCGGCCCCGCCTCGTCCAGAATGGTCAGCGTCTCTCCCGGTGCGACGGTCCGAAAATCGTCATTCCCTCCGGAACGGTCGTAACTGGACGCGCGTTTCTGCACGTAGTCGTGTGGTTCCGTCAAAGCGCTGAGCCACTCCCTGCTCTGACCAAAGACTGCGCCACAACTCAACAGCAACGTAAGCATCGCCAGGCCACTTCTTTCGATTATTCGCATCATCTCTCCCGTCAGCGTCCAGGCAAGCAGACCAGCGATTCAGGCCTCTCGCACGGAATCGCTAGTCCATTCTCGTTACTCAGTACACTACTTCGCCTGCTCCTCAATCGTCAAAATACGATCGGCGGCTACATCGTTCAAAATCTGCTTTATACCGCTCGGCCAACGAATTTCGATCTCTTTGATTTTGTCGTTTTTTCCCAAGCCAAAGTGCACCCGGGGGTCGCTCGACGAAGCATACCCCACAGCTGTTGTCACTTCGTTCCATTGCTTCTTCCCATCCCCTGTGGTGATTTTGATCTGAGCACCAATCGCCATGCGATTGCTTTTCGTTCCCACAAGCCTCAGCAGGATCCAATGATTATTGTTGTCTGTGATGTTATGGAACAGTTCGGCCGGTCCATTCAGCACGGACACTACCATATCCACGCGTCCGTCGTTGTCCAGGTCACCAAATGCGACACCACGGTGCGCCGCCTCTACTTGAAAATCCGGCCCCGCTCCCGCGCTGACGTCTTCGAACTTTCCGTCGCCCAAATTCCGGAAAATCGTATTCGGCTCCGGATACCGCCGCGCCGGGTTTTGTGTGCTGATATTATCCATGACGTTGGAACGGGCCACGAACAAGTCCTTCCAGCCATCATTGTCAAAATCGGCCATGCCGGCGCCCCAACCTGACATGTCATTCGTGGAGCGCAGACCGCTCGCCACCGTCACATCCTCAAATTCGCCTTTGCCGGTGTTGATCCACAGCGGGAATTCTTCGTTCTCCACGGCGGTATGCCAGATATCGGGTAAGCCATCATTATTCACGTCGCGAAAGTCGGCTCCCATGCCAGACCGTGCGACTCCATCCGGTGCGTAACCCACACCTGCAGGTAGAGCCACTTCTTCAAACTTTTTCCCCTTTAGGTTATGGAACAAAAAGTTCTGCGTGGTATCGTTGGCCACAAAGGCGTCGAGGTAGCCGTCACCATCGTAATCCGCAAAGGTTACACTCATGCCTTTGCCGAACTGCTGCGAAATCCCCAGCTCATCGGACACATCGGTGAACGTTCCATCGCCATTGTTGCGATAAATCGTGTTGTGCAGAGACGCATAGTTCTTTGGATGGCAGAAAGCCCGCACGCCTTCTTTTGCCCTGCAATACGGGTCCTTGTTCACCTCCCATACGCAATAGTTCACGACGAACAAGTCCAGCAAGCCGTCGTTGTTATAGTCAAACCAGCCCGCGCCTACCGACCACATTTTCTTTCCGTTGAATTTTGCGCCGCTCAATCCCGCCTTCCCGGTCACATCCGTGAACGTTCCGTCCCCATTGTTATGAAACAACTGATTTCCTGTTACGTTGGCAAGGAACACGTCCGGCCAACCATCGTTGTCATAATCCCCTATCGCCACACCGCTACCGTAACCCGCCCCCGCAAGTCCCGCTTTCTCGGTTACGTCGGTGAACGTGCCATCATGATTGTTGTGAAACAACCGGTTCCAATAGGCCGGTGTCTCCTTCTGGAGCGAAGGAATCGCCGCTCCTCCAATGAAATACACATCAAGGTAGCCGTCACCGTCGTAGTCAAACAACGCTACGCCCGCTACCATCGTTTGCGGCTGATTTTTATTTTCGTTATTTCCAGTTGCGGTGATGTAGTGCAGCCCGGCCTTCTGAGCAATTTCTTCAAACCGGATCGGGCCTTCGGCCTTTGCCTTGTGAGGATCAGGCGCTGGCTTGTCCTGCCCCATGGCAGGTAGCAAGACCATGCCCAATAGAATTAAGAGGCGCCGCATTTCTTCATGCCCGGTCGAAACCAACCTTGGTCATCGCGGCCTGCGCTTCCCTTCTTCCCAAATGTGTTCCACACCAGGCCACAAAGATAATTTTTCCCCATCACCCTGGGAACACTCAAATCCATTCTCCGCTATATCGCACCGACCCGAGAGCAGACCAAAAGCAACCAGATAACTATACAGCCTCCGGTTCCTCGCCGCGAATGGATCGCCGGTGGTTGTTCATTCGTAGCCTTCACCAGGGCCTTTGCCTTTCCTTTCTTCTTTGTTCCCAGTAAAATTAAAGAGGAGGTTAGGTCAGTGTTCCTAATCAGTAACGACGAACGCCTGAAAATGACCTAGATGAAACATTCTCGTAACCTAGTCTAAGCGAAACTTCATTTCGCCAGAGGTCAACTGTGAGAACGGTAACCGCCGACCCGCTCTTAACCGAAACTTCGCTCTTCCGTATCTCCCTTGCGCAATCCCCCGAGGAATTGGTCGAATGCCAGCGCCTTCGTTACGACGTTTTTAACCTGGAACTCGGTGAAGGCCTCCCCACTTCCGACCGTTGCGGCCTCGATATCGATCCCTTCGACTCCTTCTGCGACCATCTTATGGTCCGCGACCTGGAAGCCGGCAGACTTGTCGGTACCTATCGGCTGCAAACTGGTGACGTAGCCCGGCAAAATCTCGGCTACTACGGCGACCAGCTCTTTGATTTTTCCGTTTATGACTCGATCCGCAGCGAAGTGCTTGAGCTTGGGCGCGCGTGCGTTCATATCGACTATCGAAACATCATGGTCCTGCACGCGCTTTGGAAAGGCATCGCCGTCTACGCCACTCGCAACGATTCTCGCTATCTCATCGGTTGCAGTTCCATTTCTTCGCAGGACGAGAACTTCGGAGCTGCCATGTACCACTCCCTCAAAGAAACGTACCTCGTCGAGCCGTCCCTGCGAACCACCCCCCAGCCCGGTCATGACTGCCGTTCGACCGGCGCTGCGGTTGAGGTTTCTCGTCCTCCGCGCCTGTTCCGTGCTTATCTCGAAATATCGGGCCGAATTTGTGGGCCGCCGGCAATCGATTGCGAATTTAAAACTATCGACTTCCTCACCCTGGTGGACTTGGCCAAGCTGCCAGATCGCGTGCGCACCCGCTTCTTCTAAATGAATTGCCGCGCGCTGCTACCCTTTCTATTCGCTTGTGCATCCAACTCCACAGTGTGAATTTCTCCGAGAGGCGAACTTATGATTTCCATCGATGCCGAACACGCCAGCTTTCTCCTTCAGTACACGCTGCCGACCGTCAGGAACGAGCACCGCGCCACTCGCTCCGTCATTGAAGCCATTCCCCAATCGAACGCCGATTATCGCCCCGACCCCAATTCCAAAACCGCGATGGAACTCGCCTGGCACATCACCGCCGCCGAACACCGCTTTTACGGCGGCATTATCACGGGAGCGTTTGATTTCTCTCCCATTCATCGTCCAGACAACGTCCATACGCCGGCTGACATCGGCCAATGGTACGGCGAATCGTTCGCCAAGAATTTCGAGCAATTTTCCAGACTCTCCAGCGAGCAGTTAGCCAAAATTGTAGATTTTCGCGGACTTTTTCAATTACCGGCGGTCGCCTTCTTCAATTTTTCGCTGCATCACACCATCCACCATCGTGGCCAGTTGTCCACCTACCTGCGCGCGATGGGCGGCAAAGTCCCCGCCATTTATGGGGAAAGCTACGATTCCGCGACAGCGAAATCGGCGGCTCAGACCTGATCGCGGTCATCACAAATAGCAGGGGAATTGAACAAAGTTCAGGAATGCCCGGGCGACTTCTTGATTCGGTAGAGCGTCTCGCCGGCACGCGGAATCACTTTGATGCCATCACATTCGCGTCCTAACCACTCCTGCAAATTCACGGCCCGTGGGTCCAGATAGCCGAGATTTACTTGGTGGCAGCGCTCTTCGGAAATGCCGGTTGCCAGCGTTACGCGGATGCGATCTCGTTCGAATCCTGTGCCAACGTCAAAAGCGCCTTGACCGCGCAAGTGAGTTGAATGGGCAAGCACGCCCCGGGGCACATCCGCGAAAAGCTCCCACTGTTTCACAAAGTAATCGCGGCAGTGATAGCCGATTCTCTCGATGTGCGGCCCGTGCGTGTAGCTAAACTCAGTGATGTGCGGGGCGTAGATCACCACTTCGCCATCATCCATCATCGCCGGCTCCGCTTTGTACATGCCTTTCGCTGCGGTCCAAATGTCGCTATACATCTCCGGCATCACCGCCAGCAGGCGGCGAAACGGGCGTTCCACCCACTCGATGTGCTTCTGCGCGGAAAGTGCAGCAGCGGACTTCCAGGCTTCGCGTGCGCTGCCAAAATAAAATCCCGAAATCCCCTCCTTGGTCACCACAAGGGCCATGCAGGCAACCGGAATCTTGATCTTTCGTGCCGCCCGATCGATCAATTCCCGCACCGGCGTCGACTCCGTTCCGATCACGTGATAACTGCCCAACAACGCCCCCAACCAGTGCGTCTGGTCGATCATTTCTTTGCCGCTGATGCCGGGGAACAGATACTTGTTACCCCCGGAGAAACCGACGACCTCATGCGGGAATACCGGCCCGCAAATCAATATTTGATCGTATTCAAAAATGAGCCGGTTAATTTTGACGGAGATGGCTTCCGACAGCAGCCCACCGGAAACCTCTTCTCCCTCGCTCGCCGGAATTGTTCCAATTTCCACAAACGTATCAGGGGTTTCCCAACGATGGTTGAACACCAGCGCGCCGTCACATACTCCGTTCTTCACTGGGCTTCCCAGCAGCCTCGTCAATTGTTCCTCGCTCATCGGCGGATGGGTGCCCAAGGCCACCAGGTAATCGCACGCCGTAGCCCGCTGGCCAATCTGCTCCTGCAGTAATTGGAACATTTGTGCCATCGGCATTGTTCGCGTTCCGTCAGGGATGATCGTCAGAACGCGCTTGCCTTCAATTCCCAGTTCCCGAGCGGATGCCTCAACCAATCCTCGAACTTCGTCCTCGGAAAGTGCCCGCTCCGGCAATCCTTTTCCAATCGTCATTCTCGTTCACCCGCCGCATTCTCGATCCGCTCGCATTGCTCCTTGCCTCAAGACCGTGCGAAACTAGCCTCCATTATGCGCACTTCCTTCCCCCTCCGCGCAATCCCTCCCTTATGGCGGGCGCTTGCCCCAAACCGATCCTAGTCCCTCGCACCCGCCTCGCCGCCGTTGGCTCATGGCTTTTTTACTGGCTTTCGGCGTTATCATCGCTTTCTTTGACCGCATCAACCTCGCCATTTCGCAGGATGCTCTCCATGTTTCCTTCGGCCTTTCCCTGATCTCTTTCGGCTATCTTTCCAGCGCTTTCAGTTGGACTTATGCGTTGATGCAGATGCCTGCGGGAATTCTCCTGGACCGTTTCGGCGTTCGTCCCGTCGGTCGCCTAAGCTCATTTCTCTGGAGTCTCGCCACGTTCGCTACCTCGCTCTCTCCTGGCCTGGCGGTGTTCTTTGGTGCGCGGCTGCTTCTCGGCGTGGCCGAAGCCCCCATCTTTCCCGCCAACGCAAAAGCCGTTGGCTACTGGTTTCCCCAGCAAGAACGGAGCCTGGCCATTTCTATTACCGATGCGGCCGCGAAGCTTTCCTCAGCTATCGGAATTCCCTTCCTGAGCCTGTTGCTCCTGCATTTTGGCTGGCGCTTCACCTTTGCCGCTACCGGCATTTTCAGCCTGCTCTATTTCATTCTGTTTTGTCTGTTTTATCGCAATCCTCGCGAGGACAGCCAACTCTCTCCGGAGGAGCTTCATTACATCACTGCAGGAGGTGGGCAGGAGGAAAATCAAGGGCAAGCAGGACGCACGCCAGTGTCAAGCAACGTCTTGCGGCTTGTCTATTTGTTGGGTCAGCCCAAGGTGTATGGCTTAGCGCTTGGCTGGGGCGCGTACAACTACAGCTTCTACCTGCTACTCACCTGGCTCCCCACTTATCTTTCCATTGCCCAC
>Ga0181526_10003018_pt1 | contig 14055 bp, 14 predicted proteins | sample PEATcosm2014_Bin_35_FD_119750 | JGI IMG/M metagenome (GOLD analysis project Ga0181526, IMG submission 119750) | Peatland microbial communities from MTU Mesocosm Facility, Houghton, MI, USA - PEATcosm2014_Bin06_30_metaG | ecosystem: Environmental > Terrestrial > Soil > Wetlands > Peat | place...
ATGGGGCAATCGGCCAGAAGACGCCGATTACGTTGCTCAATCACGTTGGCGCAGCCAGCCCGCCATCGTGAGGAAGCCGGAAAAATCTACCCTCCGGCGATCCAAAGTTCGGCCTCAGAGCACGCGATCCCGGAGCTTTAAGCCTCAGTGAGGGGCATTTAGGTCTCAGCAGACCTCATCAACCTGCTCCACGCGCGAACTCCCAGCCCTTGGCGGCGAGCGGGCGCACCAGTTCGGCTTTGGCGGCCGCATAGGCGCTGGTCGCGGTGCCATCGCGAACGCGGCCGGTAATGCCTTGCATGATCGCGGCCAGGCGGAAGAAGTTGTAGGCGAAATAGACCGGCAGATGCGGCCGCGGATCGAGCCCGGTGCGCGCCACGTAAGCCTCCACATAGGCATCAAGCGAGGGAATGCCGAGCGTTTTTAGATCGAAGCCGACCAGCGAGCCGGTGCCGGCGTCCGAATGCGGCATGTGCCATTGCATCAGGTGATAGGAAAAATCCGCCAACGGATCGCCCACCGTCGACAATTCCCAATCCAGCACCGCGGCGATGCGCGGCGCGTCGGGCTCGACGATCATGTTGTCGAGCCGGTAATCGCCGTGCACCAGGCGCGGCGCTTGTGCGGGCGGCAAATGCTCCGGCAGCCAGGCGATCAGGCGTTCCATCTCGTCGACCGTTTCGGTTTCCGAAGCGCGGTACTGCTTCGACCAGCGCTCGATGTGCCGCGCCACATAATTTTCACCGCGGCCGTAATCACCGAGTCCGATTTCTGTCGGGTCGAACATATGTAGTCGCGCCAGCGCCGCATTCATGGCATCGTAGACGCAGGCTCGCTCGGCCGGATCGGAGGCCGGCATATGCGGCTCCCAGAAGACCCGGCCCTCCACATAGGCCATCAGGAAGAAAGCGGTGCCGGCGACCCCTTCGTCAGCGCAATAGGTAAGCGGCTCGGCCACCGGAAAGCTCTGCCGGTAGAGCGCGCTGATAACCCGAAATTCGCGGTCGACCGCATGCGCCGAGGGCAAGAGATTTCCGGGCGGCTTGCGCCGCAGCACGTAGCGCCGCAGCGGCGTGTCGACGAGATAAGTGGGGTTCGATTGCCCGCCCTTGAACTGGCTGAGCATGATGGGACCGGCAAAGCCCGGCACCGTGTCGCGCAAATAGGTTTCCAGCCGCGCGGCATCGAACCGAAGCCGCTCGGGCACTTCCTTGGTCCCGGAAAATGCGCTTTGGCGATTGGGGTTGGTCATAGCGGAGGAGATAGCTTCGTCCCGGGGCATGTCATCCCACTACGACTGCGGGTGCTGCTTTTCCCGCTCGACGGCGCGCCAGCCGATGTCATGGCGGCAGAAACCTTGCGGCCAACGGACGCGGGACACTGCCTCATAGGCGCGTTTCTGCGCTTCGCCGACGGTCTTGCCGATCGCCGAGACGTTAAGCACGCGACCGCCATTGGCGAGAATTTGGCCATTCTCGGCCTTTGTGCCGGCATGGAAAATTTCCACACCTTCGACGGCGCCGGCGTCATCGAGACCCTCAATGACCGTGCCGCGCGCATAGGTGCCGGGATAGCCCTTGGCGGCCATCACCACTGTCAGCGCGGGCTCGACATACCAGCGCAGATCGAAATTCTTCAGCATGCCGTCGCGGCTCGCGAGCAGCGCCGGCACCAGATCCGACATCAGCCGCAGCATCAGCACCTGCGTTTCCGGGTCGCCGAAGCGGGCATTGTATTCGATGAGTTTCGGGCCTTCGCGCGTGATCATCAGTCCGGCGTAAAGCACGCCCTTATAGGGCGCGCCCATGGCCTTCATGGCGCGCATGGTCGGAGCGATGATTTCCGTCATCACGCGGGCGCTCATCGCAGTGTCGATATTCGGCGCCGGCGAATAGGCGCCCATGCCGCCGGTATTCGGCCCATGGTCGCCGTCGTAAGCGCGCTTGTGGTCTTGCGCCGTGGTGAGCGGGATCGCGGTCTCGCCGTCGCACAGCGCGAAGAAAGACGCTTCCTCGCCGTCGAGGAATTCCTCGACCACGGTTTCGACGCCGGCGTCGCCCAAGCCGCCGCCGAACATCATGTCGATGGCCGCTTCCGCTTCGGCCACCGTCTGCGCCACCACGACGCCTTTGCCGGCGGCGAGGCCGTCGGCTTTGACGACAATCGGCGCACCGCGGCTACGCACATAGGTCTTAGCCGGATCGGCCGAGCTGAAGCGCTCATAGGCTGCGGTCGGGATGCCGTTCGACCGGCAAAGATCCTTGGTGAAGCCCTTCGAGCCTTCGAGCCGCGCCGCGGCGCGGCTCGGGCCGAAGACCTTGATACCTGCTCCTTCGAGATCGTCGACGATGCCGGCGCAAAGCGGCGCCTCCGGCCCGACCACAACGAAGTCGATGGCGTTGGCCCGGCAGAAGGCGATCACCGCGGCGTGATCGGCGACATCGAGCGCGACACATTCGGCTTCGCGGGCAATACCGGCATTGCCTGGGGCGCAGTAAAGCCTGTCGGTCAGCGGGCTTGCCGCCATCTTCCAGGCCAGCGCATGCTCGCGGCCGCCGGAGCCCAACAGCAGAATGTTCATATCCGGCAGCCCTTTCGCGGACTTGACCCGCAGGCGCGAAGCGCAGCACTAATCGCCACGGCCGGCAGCTTCCCGTCAACCTCGCTCGCGGCCCTGTGCAGAACCGGATGAACGAACCGCGCCCCAATCTGCCGGAACTGACCGTCTCCGAACTCTCGGCGTCGCTCAAGCGCACGGTCGAGGACACCTATGGCTATGTGCGCGTGCGCGGCGAAGTCTCGGGCTACAGGGGGCCGCACTCCTCCGGTCACGTCTATCTGGCGCTGAAGGACGAAAGCGCCAGGATCGACGCCGTGATCTGGAAGGGCGTGTTCGGTCGGATGCGAATCAAGCCCGAAGAGGGGCTCGAGGTCATCGTTACCGGCAAGCTCACGACTTATCCGAGCCGCTCGAGCTATCAGATCATCGTCGAGACGCTGGAGCCGGCCGGCATCGGCGCGCTGATGGCGCTTCTTGAAGAGCGCAGGCAGAAACTCGCCGCCGAGGGCCTGTTCGATGAAGCCCGCAAGCAGCTCTTGCCGTATCTGCCGACGGTCATCGGCGTCATCACCTCGCCGACCGGCGCCGTCATTCGCGATATTCTGCATCGGCTTGCCGACCGCTTCCCGCGCCACGTTTTAGTCTGGCCGGTGAAAGTGCAGGGCGAGAGTTCGGCCGCCGAAGTGGCGGCCGCGATCGACGGCTTCAACGTACTGCCAGCGCAGGGGCCTCTGCCGCGGCCGGATCTGATTATCGTCGCGCGTGGCGGCGGCTCGCTCGAGGATTTGTGGTCGTTCAACGAAGAGATCGTGGTGCGGGCGGCGGCGGCTAGCCTCATCCCGCTGATTTCGGCGGTCGGTCACGAGACCGACGTGACGCTGATCGACTATGCCGCCGACAAGCGGGCGCCGACGCCGACGGCCGCCGCCGAGATGGCCGTACCGGTGCGCAGCGAGCTTCTGGTCGATGTCGATTCGCTGGCGCGCCGGGCGTTTGCTTCGTGGCGACGCAACCAGGATACACGGCGGAACGAATTACGCTCCGTGACCCGTGCGCTGCCGGATGCCGACGAGGTTTTAGCGCTGCCGCGGCAGCGGCTCGATCATGCGGCCGCAGGCCTCGTGCGCGCGTTGCGCGCCAATGCGCACATCCATCATGTGAGCTTTTCACGGATCGGCGCGCGCTTGAACGCGCATCTGTTGCGCAGCAATGTCGAGCGCCGCCGCGAGCGTTATCGCGGCTTGGCGCTGCGGCTGCGCGCCGGTGTCGCGGCGAATATCGAGGTCCATCGCACCAGGCTCTCGCGCGATCGCGATCGGGTGACGGTGCTTGCTGAGCGGGCGAGGCGGGCGGTTCGCAATCTCGTTGCGGTACGCCAGGCCCGCGCCGAGCGCGGTGCCCAATTGCTCGCGGCATTTTCCTATCGCGGCGTTCTGGCGCGCGGCTTCGCGCTGGTACGCGATGCGGCGGGTCAGCCGCTGCGCAGCGCCGCGGCGGTCGGCGCCGGCATGGCGATCGAGATCGAGTTCTCCGACGGCCGTATCGGCGCCCGCGCCCAAGCTTCGTCAGATTCGGGTGCGACGCCTCCGGACAAGCCCGGCGGCGAACCGGCACGGCCGCGGCCACGTCGCGGCACCGGTCCCGGCCAGGGCAATCTGTTTTAGCGGGAGGCAAGCGCGATGAAGGGCAAGATCGCTGTCGAAGAGCATTTCGCGCTTCCCGAGACCACAGCCATTTCAGCGCGGTGGCCGACCAGCTATTGGTCAGGGCTGAACGACAGGCTGCTCGATATTTTCGACCGGCGACTTGCCGAAATGGATACTGCGGGGATCGAGCTTGCGGTGCTGTCGCTGAATGCCGACGCCGTCCAGGCCATGCCCGATACGGCCGCGGCAATCGCGACGGCGCGGCGGGCCAATGACGTTTTAGCGGATGCGGTCGGCAAGCGGCCGGACCGCTTCGCGGCGCTCGCCGCCTTGCCGATGCAGGATCCGCAGGCTGCCACGGCTGAGCTGCAACGCTGCATAGGCGATCTCAAATTCAAGGGCGTACTGGTCAACGGATTTTCCCAGGTCGGCGAAATCGAGAGCGCGGTCTATTACGATCTGCCGCGATACCGACCGTTCTGGGCGGAGCTCGAACGGCTCGGCGTGCCGTTCTATTTGCATCCGCGCTATCCGCTGCCGGGTGGCCACCGCAGCTACGAAGGTCACCCTTGGCTCGCCGCCTCGGCCTGGGGTTTCGCCGAAGAGGCTGCGATCCACGCCTTACGCCTGATGTGTTGCGGGTTGTTCGACGACCATCCCAAATTACAGATTGTTCTCGGTCATCTCGGCGAACGCATTCCCTACGATGTGTGGCGGCTCGACCACCGGCTTGCCAAGGTGCCAAACCGGCCGGCGAAGCGGACGATACGTGACTATCTGCGCAATAATTTTCACGTCACGACGAGCGGCAATTTCTGCACGCCCTCGCTCCTCCACGCGATCGGCACGCTCGGGGCCGACCGGGTGATGTTTGCGGTGGATTATCCGTTCGAAGATCATGCCGAGGCGAGTGCGTGGTTCGATGCCGCCGAAATCGCCGAGCCGGACCGAGTCAAGATCGGACGCGACAATGCCAGGGCGCTGTTCGCTCTGACGTGACGCGGATTTTCCTGACTAATTGTTCATTTCGCTTAACGCTCGACGCCGTGGAACTGCCATCATGTTGGCGTGTTATGTGCTGGCATTGGTTCGCGCCTAAGGAGAACGAAGATGTTGAGGACTGCTTTTGCGATGGTGGCTGCTACGCTGATCTTTACGGCCGTTTCCGGGACGTCGCAAGCCGCGCCGATCGCGCCGCTTTCGGGTGTCACGACCGACTCCGGTCAGCTGACGAAAGTGTACTGGCACCACCACCGGCACTGCTGGCGTGGCCCCTACGGCCATCTGCATTGCGGCTGGTAATCTACTGATTCCGCGTTATGCGCGCGCCGCGCCGATTGACTTCGGCGCGGCTTTTTTGTTCGGCGAAATTCCTCAAAAATCAAAAGCAGTTCAGCGTGCCAGCCATTGCGGTACGCGTTTGAGCGCATCGTTGCGCGCCGCAGGGTTGGTGCCGCCGTGAGCTTTGCCGGAGGGATCCGCGGTGTTGACCAGACCGGTGCGGAGCCTGATCGGCGCATTGGCCCAATCGAATTCGTGGTGGGCGCCCGGATAGACGACGATCTGCACTCGCGCGCTGCGGCCTTGCGCGCCGGCGACCATCTGCTGACAAGTGCCGGCCGGCGTCCAATCGTCGGCGCCGCCGATGAGAATGAGCGTCGGCACCCGTGCGCTCCAGGCGGTCTCGCGCAAGCGCAGGCAGCCCGGATAGAGCGCGACGGCCGAGCGGAAATCGGAGCTCTTGTCGCGGGGCGCGGCAGTCGGCCGGACTGTCCATAACGCGGCGACGCCCCCGTTCGACCAGCCCAATAGCGAGATGTGCTCGCCCCGTACATAGCTCTGCCCTTGCAGCCAAAGGCGTGCCGCATTGGCGTCATCCACCCGCTCTCGTGACGCCCGCACCTTGCGGTTATGCTCGCGGCATTGCGAGCCGATACCGCGCGAGCCGAACGAATCCGGAAACAAGACGACAAAGCCATCGGCGACCAGGCGGCGGGCCCATTCGGAGTAAAGCTGTGCTTCGGTCAAAGGACGCTGGGTCAGTCCGCCACAGTCGTGGAGCGCCACCACGGCCGGAAACGGGCCGTTCCCGTCCGGACGGTAGAGCGTTGCGTGCAGCGTTACGTCGCCGTCCGGAATATCGACATGGTCCGGGGCTGCAGCGGCGGCGCGAGCCCACAACAGCGTTACGGCGAGAACGAAGAAGAGGGTGCGGGAAACCATGCTGGCCGGTTGACTGCCGATTGAATTACGCCCCCCGACGCCACTCTATCATAGCGCAAAACACGGCCGTAGCGCTGGGCGTGATCGTAACGGTGTAGGAAACTTCGGCCCAGGATCCGGCTTTCGCCGAGGTAGCGGAATGATTATGTTCGCGCTCAAAGTGCGGGGCCCGGGGTGGCCGCCGCGGTTCGGGCCGGCTAGTGGATTAGCACGCGGCCGCACAGCCTTAGGCGGAGACCAATTTGCTTAATCGTACTGATCGACCCAGCCCGATGCCCGGCGAAGCCGACGTCAAATATCTCGACGGCGATTTCCGCGTCATGCGGCCGGGATCCTTCGTGCGTTGCGCCGCCACCGGCGTGCCGATCCCGCTTGAGGAGTTGCGCTACTGGAGCGTCGATCTGCAGGAGGCCTATGCGACGCCGGAGGCCGTATTGCAGCGCCAAGGAACCGAATACGCGCGGAAGAAATAGCGCGCCTAGCCACGCTTGAGAACTTTCCGTAAAAGTTCGCCGAACTGATCGGCCTCCTCGATCTTGAGACGCACCGGTAACGCACTCGACCGGGCGGCAAGCTCGGTTACCTGTGCATCGCCGGAAAGCCTGGCCAAATCCTTTTCCGTGGTCACAAGCATGAAATTTCCCGCCTGCGCCCGCGTCATCAAGTCTCGCGCTTCGGCGGCGGTATAGCGGTGATGATCCGGATAGGCTGCGCGTTGCGCGACGTCGACACCCGCCGCGGTCAGCGTCGCAAATAGCCGCTCCGGATCGCCGATACCGGCGAAAGCCAGCACTCTGCGCCGGCCAATCGCCGCGAGCACCTGGGGATCGGGCTCGAGGCGGGCATGGAAGATGGCGAGCCCGCGACGGCCGGCATCTTCGATGACGGCCGCGGCGCCATCCGGCGGTCCCACCACCATCAGCGCCTGGGCGCGATCGAGCTGAATGTCGAGCGGCGCGCGCAACGGTCCGGCCGGAATGATCCGGCCATTGCCGATGCCGCGGCGGCCATCGACGACCAGAATTGCGAGGTTTTTGGTAAGCGACGGATTTTGGAAGCCGTCGTCCATCACGATGACGCTGGCGCCGGCAGATTGCGCGAATTTGGCGCCGGCCGGCCGGTCGCGCGCGACGACGGTCGGCGCGAGCCGGGCGAGCAAGAGCGGCTCGTCGCCCACGTCGGCGGCATGATGGAGCGCCGGATTGACGCGAACCGGCCCGGCAAGTTTTCCGCCGTAGCCGCGGCTGAGAAAGAATGGCCGCTCATGCGCGGCATGCAGCAGATGCGCAACGGCGAGCGCCGCCGGCGTTTTGCCGCTGCCGCCGACCGTGAGATTGCCGAGGCAAATCACCGGCAGCGTTGCGCGCTTGCCCTGCATCCGCATCCGCAGCCCCGCCACGACGCCGTAGAGCGCGGATAAGGGAGTTAGCAGGCCTCCAGTGCCGGGTCGCCACCAGAAGGCCGGTGCGCGCATCAGGGCATGATCCCGAAAAGCTTGCTCTCGGATCTTCGATCCGAGGGTGGATGCCGGTTTTCGGATAAGATCATGCGCATCTAAGACTCCCGATATTCGAGTCGAAGCTGCATCAGGTAGGGATCGAGCGCCGCGAGCGTGCGCTTGAGCGCACCGCCGAGCCCTTCGACCGTTTTGACGCCGGCATCGGCGATGCTTTGGCGCGCCACCGCACTCGCGAGCCACTCGCCGAGCCGGACCGTCAGCGCCTCCTCATCGGCCACGCATTCGGCGCCGCGCGCCGCGTCGAGCGCGGCATAGAGCTCGGCAAAATTCCACACATGCGGGCCGTGCAAGACGGCGGCGCCGAGCCTGATCGGCTCGATCGGATTTTGTCCGCCATGAGTGACAAGCGATCCGCCCATGAACACGATCGATGCCAGCCGGTAGATCAAGCCAAGTTCGCCGAGCGTGTCGGCGATATAAACGCCGATATCCGGCATCGGCTGGGCGCGGCGCGAGCGCAACGCGGTGGCGAGGCCGGCGGTCTTGGCGATCTCGGCGATGCTTTCGCCGCGGCTGGGATGGCGGGGGACAATCACCGTCAACAAATTGGGAAATTTGGCGCGCAGACGCCGATGCGCGGCGATGATGGCTGTTTCTTCTCCGGCATGCGTCGAAGCCGCGGCGATGACGGGTCGATCGCCGATGATCTCTTTCAATCGCCGCAGCGTCGCGTCATCGACCGGCGGCGCCGGGACGTCGAGCTTCAAATTGCCGGTCGAGCTCACGCTTGGCGCGCCGAGCTGCGCGTAACGTTCCGCGTCGCCGGCCGATTGCGTCAGGCAGAGATCGAAGCGCGACAGCAAAGCGCCGATGACGCCCGGCACGCGCCGCCAGCGCGTGAACGAGCGCTCCGAGAGCCGGCCATTGATCACGATCATCGGAATTTTTCGCTCGGCGGATGCCAGAATGAGATTGGGCCACAGATCGGATTCGACGAAGAGCGCGAGGTCGGGCTGCCAATGGTCGAGGAAACGCTGCACAAAACGCGGCGCATCGAGCGGGATGAATTGATGGATGGCGCCCTCGGGCAGACGCTGTTCGGCCAGCGCCGCCGAGGTGACGGTACCCGAGGTGACGAGCACGGCGAAGTCCTGCGCGCGCAGCCGCTCGATAAGCGGCACCGCGGCGAGCATTTCGCCGACGCTCGCGCCGTGGACCCAGACTACCGGGCCGGACGGGCGTTGCAGGCTTGCTTCGCCACGACGCTCGCCGAGCCGTTCGGGATGTTCCTTGCCGCGTTGCAGACGCCGCGCCAGCACCCGTGGCGCCGCCGGCGATCCGGCTGCGGACGCCAATTGATAAAGGCGCAGCGCCAGCGGCAAACGCCTTGACGGCAGCCCGCTCGGCACGCTCAAGCTCCGCGGCGCGGCTGGTCGACGAGCTCATAGGCCCGCCGCGTCGCCGCATTGAGCCGCTCTTCGAGCAATTTCCGGGCGGCCTCCAATGCCGCGTCGTCGGCGTCCTTGGGCACGCTCAACGGCTCGGCGGCGACGCCGGCGCCGCGGCCGAACGGCAGATTGAGCGTGCTGCGATCCCAATTGTTGAATACGTAGCGGCGGCTGGTGGCGATGGCGCTCGGATAAATCGGCCGCCCGGAGGCCTGCGCGAGCTTGATGATGCCGAGGCCGGCAACGCGCGCGACCTTGGGCACATCCGCCGACAGCGCGACCGACGATCCCGCCGCGAGCGAGTCGAGCATCAATTGGAAGGCGGCGACGCCGGCCTTGTGCACGAAACCTCCGCCGTGATTGCCCGAGCCTCGAATGGTGCCGACCCCGAGCCGCGCCGCGGCGATGGCGTTGATCTCGCCGTCGCGGTGCCGCGACACCAGCATATTGACGCGATGTTCGATCTTACGCGCGACCGGCGCAAGCAAATGTTGCCCGTGCCAGAACGCCAGGATGATCGGCATATCGGCTTCGCCGCGCGCATAAATGTCGGCCGGTTCCAGTTGGAAACGGGTCGTCATTCCGACAAAACGCAGATATTCGGCGGCGATCACGCCGATCGTCACCTTGGCCCATTGTTGTTGTCCGATCTTCCGCCATAGCTGCATGCGTGTCTCAGCTTGGCGGTGCGCTTTCGGGATCGAGCAGACGATGCAAATGAACGATGAAATAGCGCATATGTGCGTTGTCGACCGAGCCTTGAGCCTTTGACTTCCACGCCGCATAGGCGGTGGCGTAGTTCGGATAGACGCCGACGAGGTCGACTTTATCGATGTCCTTGAACTCGGTCTTCGCGACGCTGTCGAGCTCGCCGCCGAGTACGAGATGGAGGAGTTGTTTGGGTTTTGGGATGTCCGACATGATGTTTGATCCGCGCGCTTGATCAGCGAGTTTAAGAAAACGCGAGGCGTCCGTCCCCAAGAAGCTCAAGCAGCGCCGCGTGCCGCTCTCGGCCGGCCGCGACGAGCGTCCCGTGCCGCGGCACGGGACAATTATAGGTCACAGCGCCGCCCCCCAGCGGCGTCAATGCGCCGCCCGCTTCGTGCACCAAAAGATCAGCCGCCGCAAGGTCCCAGTCGTGGCTGTTACCGCCGGCGATTGCGGCGTCGAAGGCGCCTTGTGCGACCCGGGCGAATCGCAGCGCCAGCGACCTCACGCGCGGTGCGGCGGAAAACGGCGGCGCCACGGCGGCAAAGCGGTCCATGAGTTTTCGTGGCCCGGCGATGCGCGAATTTTCGAGTCCCGTGCCGGCGCTGACGGCGATGGCGGCGCCGTTGAGCGTTGCCCCGGAACCCGCGCGCGCGGCGAAGAATTCCTCGGTGACCGGTGCGTAGAGGCAGGCGGCGATCGGCCGGCCCCGGTCGACCAGCGCCACCGACACCGTCCAGTCCGGCAGGCCCGCGATATAGGCCCGGGTGCCGTCGATCGGATCGACGACCCAGACATAGCGGGCGGCAAGCCGCACCGAATCGTCGGCGCTTTCTTCCGACAGCCAAGCGACGCTTCGGTCAAGGGCGGTAAGCCGTTCATGCAACAGATCGTTGGCGGCGATATCGGCTTCACTGACAGGCGAATCCGCCGGGCCTTTGGTCCAATTCTTGATCGGTTTCTGGAACATCGACAGCGCCAGCAGGCCGGCTTCGCGGACGCTTGCCGCAAGCTCGGCGGCGAAGCCCGTGTCGACGTCAATGCCCGGCAACCGTCAGCCCCTCGACGCGGAGCGTCGGCGCATTGGTGCCGAAGCGGAAGGTCAGATCGTCGGCCGGGGTCAGGCTGGCGAAGATTTCGCTCAAGTGTCCGGCGATGGTGACTTCGCTCACCGGAAATGTGCGCACGCCGTTCTCGATCCAGAAGCCCGATGCGCCGCGGCTGTAATCGCCCGTCACCATATTGACGCCCATGCCGATCAGATCGGTGATGTAGAAGCCGTCTTCGATCTCGCCGATCAGTTCGTCCGGCGTTTTGCTGCCGGGCGCGAGATAAAGATTGCTCGGACCGGGGGAGGGCACCGAGGAGACGCCGCGATTGGCGTGGCCGGTGGTTTTCAGATCGAGCTCGCGGGCGGTGGCGCAATCGAGCAGCCAGGTCTTCAACACGCCGTCGTCGACGAGCTTGAGGCTTCGCGTCGTGACGCCTTCGGCGTCGAACGGCCGCGACCTCTGCCCGCGCCGGCGCAGCGGATCGTCGACGATGTCGATACCTTCGGCGAAAATCCGCTGGCCGAGCTTGTCGCGCAGGAAGCTCGTCTTGCGCGCGATGGAACTGCCATTGGCGGCGCTGGCGAGATGGCCGACCAGCGAACCCGAGATCCGCGGATCGAACACCACCGGCACGCGCCGGGTCGCGACCTTGCGCGGATTGAGCCGCGCCACCGCGCGTTCGCCGGCGGTGCGGCCGACCGCCTCGGCGGCCTCGAGGTCGGCGGCGTGCAGCGTCGAGGAGTAATCGTAATCCTGCTCCATGCCGGTGCCGCTGCCGGCGATCGCGGCCATGGAAATGGAATGCCGCGAACCGATAGTGGCGCCGTGAAAGCCATGGCTGGTCACGAGCACCATGCCGCCGATGCCGGCCGAGGCCGAGGCGCCGCCCGATTTGGTAATGCCTGAGACGCCGAGCCCGGCCGCTTCGGCCTGCCGCGCGCGCTGTTCCAGCACGTCGACCGTGGGCATGTCGGGATCGAGCAGATCGAGATCGGGAAAGGATTGCGCCAACAGCGCCGGATCGGCGAGGCCCGCGAACTTGTCCTCGGGCGCCGCGCGCGCCATGGCGACGGCGCGCTCGGCCAAGGCATCGACGCCGTCGCCGCGGATATCGTTGGTCGAGATCGACGCCTGTTTATGGCCGACGATGACGCGCAATCCGACATCGTCGCCTTCGGACCGCTGCGATTCCTCGACCGCGCCATCGCGCACGTCGACCGACAGCGAGACCGAACGCACCGCGACGGCATCGGCCTGATCGGCGCCGGCGCGGCGCGCGGCCGCGACCAGGCGGCTGGCGAGATCGGAGAGGGCGGATTGATCGAGGAGCGAGGACATTTCGGTTTGCAATTGGTTTATGGGGCGAAAGCCGCCGACACAAGGGGAGGCTCAAGACGAAAACGAGACGCCGAAGATGTGGCTGCGGTGCGCGGGTTTCAACCCATTGTGATCGGATCCCGGGCGCGGTGCGGCACGTAGCGACAGCGAAGTGGTGCACGGCAGAACCGGGATCGTTACCTGCTCCGAGCGTGGGACGATCCCGGATCAGCGGTGCACCGCTGCGCGCTGCACCGCGTCCGGGAAACGAGGAATACCGGGCAATTCGCCCGCGGCCAGCAACGACTCGTCAATCATGCAATATGGAAACACCCCTACTACGAGGCCTTAACCAGTCTCCTTAAGCTCATTGCGACGGCGCTTCGGCATAGTCATGGCAACAACCGGGCGGCAACAGCCCGGCGGGAGCGGGGCACGATCCGAAGGATCGTGTCCCACCAAAATCTTAGAGCGGCAATCGGTTCGCGTTGAAGCGATTGCCGGTCTGAATTTCGGGGCGTCAAATGGAAGCCGGCAGGTTCGCTGCCGGGTCGGGCCGCAATTCTTGGCCCCATCGCATAACAGCGATGGGAGAACCTTTGCGGCTCGACCCATTCTCTCTGCCCGTGCGTTTCGAAGCCGCCGATGAAGCGGCCGACGGACGCCGCTGCGTCGTCGATCTGCATCGCGAGCGCGTGGTGCTGCGGCGTTCGGTGCGCGGCATGCGCATGGCGTTGAACATGCCGGTCACTGCGTTCCGCGGCGTCGCCATCCGGCTCCTTGGCAAATCCGATCACAGCAAAGCCGATCCAAGCAACGCCGAACTTCTGCCGGCGGGCATCGCGGTCGTGCTCGAACACGCCGACCCGGCGTTGTCGGTGCCGCTGTTTTCTTCTCCGGAAGCCGACGACATCGTCGCCGAATGGCAGAGCTGGGGCCGCGTGCTCGGCCTGCCGCTGTTGGTCGCCGAGGGCGACGGCAGTTTACGCGAGCCGTTCGCGCGGCTCGGCGCGCTCCGCGTCGAAGCGCCGACCTGGCGCCGCCGCAGGCGCAGCGCCATCGCCAAGCGCCGCCCGTCGCGGCTGTTGCGCCGCCAGCCGGGCAAACTTCCCGCAGCGCCGGTCGTGCACCGCGAGCGCGAGATCGTCGCAAGGAATTGATTCTCTCCCGCTCCGCGGAATTGGAGAACCGATCGGCAGTCCCCAACCGCGGCCCAACTTCGTCATTCCGGGGCGCACGAAGTGCGAGCCCGGAATCCATAGCCACGGAACGGGCAGGACGGTCTCAGCAGTGATCCTTCTGCACCAACCGTGATTATGGATTCCGGGCTCCTCGCTGCGCTCGGCCCCGGAATGACGAGTATGCGATCCCGTTCTCGTAGCGCGTCCGCGCCCGAGTTATGCAGTTTCCAGCCACGTGAAGCGCGAAGCCTGGGCTTACGAACCAAAACAGAGCGGTGGGTCTCTGCTTTTCGGTTCGCCTCACCCCATTCGCCAAATAAATCAAGGAAGCGGAACGCCGACAGACGCGGGTACGGTTGCCGCATCCTTCGATGCGGCTCCCCCCTCCGAACGTCCCTCACATTTTTCGAGGGAAGCACGGAGGGGGGCTCGCCTGTCGGCGTCCCACCACGGCTCTTGCC
>Ga0181526_10003020_pt1 | contig 14052 bp, 12 predicted proteins | sample PEATcosm2014_Bin_35_FD_119750 | JGI IMG/M metagenome (GOLD analysis project Ga0181526, IMG submission 119750) | Peatland microbial communities from MTU Mesocosm Facility, Houghton, MI, USA - PEATcosm2014_Bin06_30_metaG | ecosystem: Environmental > Terrestrial > Soil > Wetlands > Peat | place...
CCAGACATACTCCCAATACTTCGGAATCCACAGGCAAGATCGGCCAGGAGCTTCCATCGAATCAGCCGGCTCCGCTGATGCCTTTCTATCCGGACGATGTTCCGGCCGCGGCGCGGCAGCCCCGCGAACCGCGTGCTCCACAGCAGCCCGCGGCGCAACCTCCGGCCGCTGCGTCCTCCCGGCCCGCGGCCCCGGCGCGGCCCCCAAAGCAGGCGCGGCCTGCCAGGCAGGAGTGGAGCGAACCGGCGGACTCAGGCCGCTTTGAGCTGGAGACGCAGCCGGAGATCCCCACCGCGCCACCCGCCGAGGCCGCCGAACCCTCGCCTCAGGCTCCCAAAGGGTACGTCGTGCTGGCCATCGGGCTGCCCGGCTCGGGCAAGACCACCTGGTTCCGGCGTCGCGGCGTTACGCCGCTTTCGAGCGACCTGCTGCGCAACATCCTCTTCGACGATGTGGAGGAGCAGCGCTACCAGGGGCTGGTCTTTTCCACCCTGCGCTCCCTCCTGCGCGCCCGGCTCATCGCGCGCATGCCCTGGAACTACGTGGACGCCACCAATCTCTCCATTCACGAGCGCCACCAATGGATCAAGATGGCCAAGAGCTTCGGCTACGAGGTGCAGGCGGTCTTCTTCGACGTGCCGCTCGAGGTCTGCCTGGAGCGCAACAGCAAGCGCGACCGCGCGGTCAGCGAGGACGTGATGCGCAAGATGGCCGAGAAGCTCAAGCCGCCGGTCTTCGAGGAGGGCTTCGAGAAGATCACCGTGGTGCGGGTCAAGAGCGCGGGGTGAGCGCCAAAGAGCGAGGTGCGTTTTGTGTCAGGGAACGCATTCAGCCGTGCCTGCGAATAGGCCTGAGTTGCGCAAAGGGAACGCAGGGAATGCTCCAGGAGGATAGAGTGCTCTGGACGCAATCGGCCAAGGGTGTTGCGATGATTTTGGGCGCGGTGTTCCTTGTCGTTGCATGTAATTTGTCCGCTTATTTGACCCAGAAGTTATGTTGGATTCCGAAGACGCGGAGGGGTCAGATGCTTTCGCTATTAGTGCTCTTGGGAGCTATTATCGTTTACATTATGCTCGGTGGGTAGTAAGACTTTTGCTCCCGCGCCCCATCCTTTCGTCCGCCGCGGCGGATTCCCGGCGAAAGGGTGGGAAACCTCCTCACTCAATCCACCACGTTCATCAGCAGCGTGTCTCAATAGGCCCGCCGTGCGCCCCGGCGCGGCTTCACGGCCGGCGAAGGCTGGCCTGTAGCCAATCGAGGTAGGGCTGGCTGGCGGCTTCCACACCCAGAACCAGGAACTCCGGCGTCTCATAGCTGTGCAACTCGTGCAGCCGGGCTTCGAGCGCGTCCAGTTGATCGGGGCCGGTCTTGAGCAGCAGCAGGGTCTCCGTTGCGGACTCGACCTGGCCCTGCCAGCGGTAAATTGACTGAACGCCGGGGATGAGCGTGGCGCAGGCGGCCAGCCGCTCCTCGACCAGAGTGCGGCCCAGGCGGCCGGCTTCCTCGGGGCTGGCCGCGGTGGTCAGAACGATGCGGGCTGGCGGGACGGACATGGTTGGCCACGAGTCAGTAAGACGACAGCGGTTTGTCGAATTGGACAGATGCTATTCCGGATTGCCGGCCTGAGTTTCCGTGTGCTGGGGATTGCGCTTCCGTGACCTTTTCGGGAGCGCCTGCTTGCTTTGAGTCTTGCTCATTTGTGCGGCGGCGTCCACAAGAAAACGGACTGCCCGCTCGATACGTGCCCAATCTTCTTCGGAATTCAGATGCAGTCCGTTGTAAGTGTCCACAGTCTTCGAGCGCAGGATGAGATATGTTTGCCCTGCCGCCAGCAATGCGCCGATTGCTTGCGGATCAATACCAGAAAGTGCGCCGAGGGATTGGAAGAGTTGATCCGCTTGTTCTTCGCGACGCCGGGCCAGGGCATCCGTGATTTCATTCCGTTCCAGCAATTCCCAGCGCATGATCTCCTGGGTAAGGGGACGCTTGCGCAGGGCTCGGCCAAAGGCGACGAGGATCTGCTTAGCCCATTCCGGCTCGGTTCCCGCGAGAGGATGTTCGCCCGCTTCATGCGCAAGTTGTGTAAGTTCCGAGAAATTCGGCCAATACTCGCTGTTTTCCGCAAATGTCTTAAGCAACGCGGGGAGACCGCCAAAATACCTATAGATAAGCACTTTATCTACGCCCGCTTCGCGGGCAATGACATTAATGCCGATCTTGCGGAAGCCGGAACGGGCAAACAGTTGCCCCACCGCTTGCAGAATTTTGGCTTTGGTTCGCTCTAGGTCTCTTGCCATTTTTTTGACAATTCCTTCTTCCCGCAGATTCGCCGCCCCAAATCTAGCTTGCCACACCAGGCCGGATCAAGGACCGAACATCCCGCCGGGGGGTATGCGGAGTTGGTTTGGCGTAGCCAAGGCGGAAGAGCATCTGCACGGTCTGTTCGGCGGAAATGTTCAACATCTGTTTCAACCGCCTCTGGAGCGGGTCCATCTCCGGATATTCCTCCAGCAACTGCGAGAGCGGCTGCATGGCAAGGCCCAGCCTGGCGGCTGCCAAATGGACACGGCAATATGCGCGGCCAATAAGAACCTGTTCCAGCCGGGTGTTGGCCGTGCCGATAAGCGCGGCAAAGGCCGAGGCCGTAGAGGCTTGTGCTCCAGCAAGATTGACGGCGCCTCGCGCAAACGACCCATTGGGGTCAGCGGCTCGCTGACGGTTCAACAGAAAGGTCTCTGCGATCCATTCTCGAACACCAGTCACGCCGCTCTGCTCGATTCCGAATCCATCGCGCTTTTCCGCGAGTTCACCGGCGCTGAATCGGAACCATTCTGCCGTCTCGCGGTTGCGCTCGGGACTCGAAGCCTCAACGGCCATCGCCCCCTTACACATTGCAGCAAGAGCGTGAAGTTCCGATTCACGTTGCGTCATCCACCAGCCGATGGTTTGCGAACTGTCGTTCTCCGCCCTGGATCCTGTGCCTGGCGCGGAACAAAGGGCTTCTGCGTCGGCTTGAGAAATCACGCGGTTGCGCTCAAAACGCGCCTTGTTTGAGACTCGCCGGGAAATCTGAGCAAAGAGAGGGTCCGGCTCGGCCCGTGAGTCCGGATAGAGGGAAATGGAGGCCACCGGACGGTTCTCAAGTACGCTGTTTGAGTATTCCCTATCAGGGAAGTAAACCACCGTCGCGCGGTAGCCGAACTGGCGCGCCGCCATCTCCAGCAATTCCAGAAACGCTCCCTGGCCAATGTGGACTTGGCGCGCGGCTGGGTCGATGAGGGGCAGCAGGCGGCTTTGGTCGACGAAGAGACTCATACCGCTATCCCCGGTAAACACAACCGACCAGGGTTGCGCGTTGTGCGGATTTGGCGCCAGAATGGCGATTCGAAGCACACGCATGCGAATGTCTTCAGGCGCCACAGTGGACTCCGTCCACCCCGCCGGTTCAGACAGTCCAGGACGGCACCCAGCAGCTAGCAAGGCTGCACCTGTGCATGCCGCCTTCAGAAAGTCGCGGCGATGGATGATCGATGTGGTCATACATCTTCCTCCCAAACTGCTCCTGAAGTTAAAAATAGAAGCCGAACTTGATGGATGCCTCTGGCGTGAAGACTGACTGCTTGTAGATTTGGCTGGAGATCTGAATGTTGCGTTGGCCTCCTGCGACGAATTGACCCGCCACCCAAGGATCGAGGTAGATGTGGCGCGAAAGCATCCACATATAGCCTCCGCTTGCCGAAAGCGTGAAGTCGTGAAACTTGACATCGGTCGATGAGTCCTGAGCCCGGATGCGATTGCGCCAATATTCGCCGCCGGCCCCAGCCCAAAAGCCTTCGATACTCCTGCGCCTGACGCCGATGAAACGATCCAGCGACAATGCATAGGAGTCGGTCCGCTTGTCAGCGAAACCGCTCGTCACCATGAACGATGGCGCTGTTCTGCTCGTCATCAAGCTGCACGCTCTCCAGCCGTTGTGGGCAATGAATCCTCCACTTGAATAGCCATGCAAGGCAAACGGCAGCAAATCGAAGTCGTTTCCTAATTTCCATTTGTGCGAAGGAGGCCGGGTGGGCTCAGTTGGTCCTGGACCGGTAGACTTTGGAGCATCGTCTGCGCGAGCGACGGACGAGCCCAGCGCGATAGTCAAAACAATACCTGCCACGAGCGGCACATCTAACCTTTTCCTTCTCGCTCTGTTCATAACCCCGACCTGCCAATCATATGTCACCAGTAAGTGACATTGTTTGTCACCGACAGGTGACTTGTCAAGAGGCGCTTCATCTTTTGATCTCTTGTTCACACTTGAGGCGGGTCTGTTCCACGGAGAGTTTGCTTTGATCAGAGAAGCGGATCTGTGAAATGAGCAGGAGCAACGCGTCGCTTCCATTCTCCTGCGGCAGTCTTGACGCCCGCACTGCCCCTCTGCTCTACTCGAATCAACGTCATGCGCCCACGCGGAGCCAACGCGACTCTTTTCCCGGCCCTGCCTTTCGTTGCGTCCATCCCCGCCATGCGAATTACCAGCCCCAATGCGCGCGCGGGAAGCGGAGCCTGACCAACCGGATCTTCGAGTTTTGCACCATCCAGGCCACCACCCGCAAGCGCGGCTGGTGGTTTTTTCATCTTCCCCGCGTTCTTGCCGTCACCCCTCGTTCTTCACGCAAAGGAGAGACTTTCTTGGAATCCGTCACCCTCAGCAGCATCCAGGCCGCCCGCGGCCGCATCGGCGAATCGATCTACGTCTCGCCTTGCCAGCTCTCCCACGACCTCTCCGAGCTGACCGGCCTGCCACTTCACCTGAAGCTTGAGAACCTGCAGCGCACGGGCTCTTTCAAAGAGCGCGGCGCGCTCAACAAACTGCTCACGCTCAGCGAGGCGGAGCGCAAGCGCGGCGTGATCGCGGCCAGCGCCGGCAACCACGCGCAAGGGGTTGCGTTCCATGCCGCGGCTCTCGGAATTCGCGCTCAGATCGTTATGCCGTTGGCCACGCCGCAGATCAAGGTCGCCGCCACGCGCGGCTTCGGGGCTGAGGTTATCCTCCACGGCGCCAGCTACGACGAAGCCTGCGGCGAGGCGCTGCGACGGCACGCCGAAGAGGGCCGTACTTTCATCCACGCCTTCGACGACGCTGCCATCGTCGCCGGTCAGGGAACCGTTGGCCTGGAACTCCTCGAGCAGGTTCCGGAGATGGAGGCCGTGGTCGTCCCCATCGGCGGCGGCGGCCTCATCGCCGGCATGGCTTGCGCTCTAAAGGAAACCAATCCCAAAATCCGCGTTGTCGGCGTCGAGCCGGAAAAGCTGCCCTCCATGCTGCGCGCCCGCGAGGCCGGTGCGCCGGTTACCATCGCCGCCGAGGCCACCATCGCCGACGGCATCGCCGTCCGCCGCGCCGGCGACCTGACTCTGCCGCTGATCAACCGCTACGTTGACGAGATCGTCACCGTCGACGACGAGGAGGTGGCCAGCGCCATCCTTCAACTGCTGGAGCATGAAAAGACCCTCGCCGAGGGCGCCGGCGCCGCTGCCCTGGCCGCGGTGGTCCAGTCCAAGACCAACCTCCGCCATCGGCGCACCGTGGTCCTGGTCAGCGGCGGCAACATCGACGTCAGCCTGCTGGCCAAGATTATCGAGCGCGGCCTGGTCAAGGACGGCCGCCTGCTGCGCATTCGCGTCTACCTTCAGGATCGCCCCGGCGCTCTGCACGCCCTGACCCAAATACTGGCCAGCCAGCGCGCCAATATCGTCGAAACCCTCCACAATCGCGCCTACTACGGCGTCAGCCTGAGCGAAACCGCCATCGATGTAACCCTGGAAACGCGCGGCGCGTCGCACATCGCCGCCATCAGCCACACCCTGCGCGAGGCCGGCTTCCGCTTCGAGCGAATTCAATAGGAGCAGCTGACTCGCCGCGGCGCGTTACGTCTAAAGATGAACTGGCCCGTAGCCTCACAAATGCGCCGTGCCCCATCCATTTCGCGCTTTTTGCGAAATGGGTGGGAAACCACAAAACTTTGGGGTTCGTGCTTTCCCACCCATGCGACAGAAAAGAGTCGCATGGATGGGGCACGGAAGTGGTTTGCGACGCTAAAATCGCTTGTTTATAGGGAGCACCATGTACACGCCCAGGTTCAACCAGATCGCTGACCGCGCCGTTCTCATCGAGGCCATGCAGGCTTACTCCTTCGCCATTCTCTTCGGCCCGCAATCGGACCCGCAATCTCCAGCGCCGCTCGCCGCCACTCACCTGCCGTTGGTGGTCAAGGACGAGGGTCCGCACGGCCTGCTCGAAGGCCACTTTGCCCGCGCCAATCGCCACTGGGAATCCCTCGCCGGGCGCGAGACCCTCGCCGTCTTCAGCGGTCCGCACAGTTACGTCTCGCCCACGCTCTACGCCGATCCACTCTCGGTTCCCACCTGGAACTACATTGCCATTCACGCCTATGGAACCCTGGAGCCGATCGAAGACGAAGCCGGAAAGGAGGCCGTGCTCGCCGGCCTCATCGACGCTCACGAACCGGCCTATGCCGCCAGGTGGGGCGAGATGCCCGTGAGCTTCCGCCGCTCCATGCTGGCCGGGATCGCCGCCTTCCGCATCCCCATCCAGCGCATCGAAGGCAAGTTCAAGATCAGCCAGAACCGAAACCCGGCAGAGCGCGACAACGTTCGCACGGCCCACGCCGCCGGCACGCCCGATCAGCAAGCCCTGGCCGCCTGGATGGAGCGGTTCAGAGTGTAGCAGCCTCAACCTGCTCGCTCCCAGGTGATTGCCCGGTCCCCGAGCGGTAGGAAACCAGGCGTCGCTTAAAAGGAAATCGCCCGTGAGCTTCCGCTTTCCCGCCCTTTCTGAAACCATCGGGGAATCCGCTGCATCTACGCCGCCATCGCTTCCCGCGAAAGAATCCGCGCCTTTCGTCGTTCTCTTGCGGTAAACTTCTTGCGACCAATCCATAAGGGAAAGAACTCATGCATAGCTGTATCCGCCTGATCCATGCGCTTATGCTTGCCGCGGCCCTTCCAGCTCCTCTCTGCGCGCAGTTTCAGGAACCCACCTCGGAAGAGCTGAAGATGACCGTCGACCCAAAGGCGCCTGGAGCGCCTGCCGTCTATCTCTACCGCGAAGAGAAGACCGACGACCTGCTCCATTTTCACTCCTTGTATGCACGCATCAAAGTGCTCACGGAGAAGGGCAAGGATTTGGCTACCGTGCAGATTCCCTATGAGCGCGGCAAGTACCAGGTAGCCGCCATCGAGGGGCGCACCATTCAACCTGACGGAACCGTGATTCCCTTGACCGCCAAGCCCTCCGATCTGATGGATTTCAAGAGCGGCGGCCAGCAGTTCAAGCGAAAGGTCTTCACCCTGCCCGGCGTCGAAGTCGGCAGCATTCTGGAGTATCGCCTCCAGATCCGTTATAGCGACGACTCCGTCTCCTCACCGGAATGGATCATCCAGCAGCCCTATTTCGTCCACAAGGCCCATTACTTCTTCAACCCGGACTTCGGCGGCGCGAGCCTGGTGACCAACAGCCGCGGGGAGGTCCAGGACGGCCTGATGTATACCGCGCGCCTCGGCCCCGAAGGGCAGTTGATCCGCGACACCATGCATCGCTATACGCTCGATCTGACAGACATCCCGGCCTTGCCCGACGAAGAATGGATGCCACCCCTCAACACGATTCGATGGAGAGTCGTCTTCTACTACACAAACGCCAATAACCAGGCCGAATTCTGGGCCAATGAGGGCAAGCACTGGGCCAAGGAGGCCGAGCGTTTCGCTGCTCCTTCCGGGGCGCTGAAGAAGGCGGCCGCTGAGCTCATCTCAGCCGGGGACTCAGAGGATGCGAAGGCGCGCAAGCTCTACGCGGCGGTCATGAAGATCGACAACCGGGACTTCATCGGAGATTCCTCCCCAAATGGCAGCGGTCGCAGAGAATCCAAAGGCAACAAAGACGCGGCTGGCGTATGGAAGCAGCAAAGCGGTTCGGGCGATGAAATCGTCATGCTATACGTTGCCCTGGCGCGCGCCGCGGGTCTGAGAGCCTGGCCCATGCAGGTGGTTGATCGGGACCGAGCCATCTTCGAGCCCACTTACCTCGATACCAGTCAGCTCGACGACTACATTGCGATTGTTCAGATCGATGGCAAGGATGTTTATCTCGATCCTGGTCAGAAGTTCTGTTCCTTCGGTAACCTGCACTGGAAACACGAGCTTGCCTCCGGATTCCGCCTGACCAACAAGGGCGTTGTCATTGAGGAAACCCCAGCTGGCCCAGCCAAATCCTCGGATATCCGTCGCGCGGCCGACCTGGCGATTGACGAAGACGGCAAGGTTGAGGGAACCGCCCGGCTGGCAATCTCAGGCCAGGAGGCTCTCTATTGGCGTCAGCTTGCATTGGAAAAAGACCGCAACGAAGTTGCGAAGGAGTTCACCGAATGGATACAGGCAAGCCTGCCCGAGGGGGTGACTGCCGACTTCGATCGCTTTGATGCTCTCGACAGATGTGACACGGATCTCATCGCCACCGCTAAGCTCGCAGGCACCCTCGGCTCCGCCACCGGCAAGCGTCTGATTCTCCCCGGACTTCTCTTCGCGTCTCGCGGCGCGCGGCAGTTCGTGGCCCAGGAGACTCGCACCGCACCCATCGATCTCCAATACGCCGCGATGGAGGAGGACGAGGTTACTTACCGCCTCCCTGCTGGCGTTGTTATCGATAGCGCCCCGCATCCCGCCGACATCTCCTGGGGCGATCACGGGTCCATGTCGATAGGATCCTCAGTCAATGAACGTTCGGTCAGGGTGACGCGCACCTTTATTTGCAACTCAATCGTCCTCACCGCAGGCTATTATTTCCTTCTGCGCGACTTCTACCTCAGGATGAGCGCAGCCGGCCAGCGGCAAATCGTGCTCACTCGCGCCCAAAAAGCCAGCGGGAGCTGACCGCGCGGGCCGCCGTCAGCCGCTGGCTCCTCGGCCGCTGCCTTCCTCAACCCGCTCATCCTTTGGTATACTCATAGAGTTCACCACAGTGCGGAGGTGGCGAAATTGGCAGACGCACCAGCTTGAGGTGCTGGCGCCCAAAAGGCATAGGGGTTCAAGTCCCCTCTTCCGCACCAAGAATTCTTTTGTCCGCAACTATCGGACAGACTCGGAAAGCAGCTTAGAAAATGCAGATCGCCCTTTACTTCGTCATCGTGCTGCACGTAATTGTTTGCCTCTTCCTGATCGGCGTCGTCCTCCTGCAGCAGGGCCGCTCCGCCGACCTTGCGGGCGCATTCGGCGGACAGGGATCGCAGACCGCCTTTGGACCTCGCGCCGCGGCCAACGTCCTCACCCGGCTCACCACCTGGTCGGCCATCATCTTCATGCTCACTTCACTCAGCCTGACCGTCCTCTACCAGCGCACCGCCTACGGCTCGCACTCGGTGCTCGAAGGCACCAAGCCCGCCCCGGCATCAGCGCCCGCCAAGTCAGGCAAATAGGCCGCAAAGTTCCCTCCACCCAGATCTGCAAGAAACGGCAGGCCTCACGGCCTGCCGTTTTTTGCTGGCCGCAACGATTCGCGAATCTCCTCAGATTTCTCTAAAAAGTTGTTGACAAAAATATCTGTCAGATATATCTTGCAGCTATATGACCCGTAATCGAACCGCCTACGTCCTCCTCGGTCTGCTCTCCATTGAGCCCAACCAGTCCGGCTACGACCTGCGCAAGGCCATCGAATCCAGCGTCGGCTACTTCTGGAGCGAGAGCTATGGGCAGATTTATCCCGCACTGAAGCAGTTGGCGGCCACAGGCCTGATCGCTGCCAGCAGCCCTGCCTCCGGAGCCAGGCAGCGGCGCAAGGAGTATTCGCTCACCGACGCCGGCCGAGCCTGCCTCCGCGAATGGCTTGCGCTGCCCTTCCAGAACGATCCTCCCCGCAACGAATTCCTGCTCAAGCTCTTCTTTGGCCGTGAAGCGCCTCCCGGCGTTTCCATCGGTCACATTCGTGAGTTGCAGGAGAGAAACCGGCGCACTCTCGCCACCATGCTGGAACTGGAAGCCTTTGCCGGCGCTCAAGGCTCGCAAAACCCTCATTTCCCCTTCTGGATGGTCACGCTCCGGCTGGGAATCGCCATGACCCGCGCCGCTCTCGACTGGGGCGAAGCGGCGCTGGCCCAGCTGGCTTCGATGGAAACAGCCGCAACTGCCGACCCGCAGCCATCAACTGTGAATAGGCCGTCATCAACCGCCAATACGTTGTCATCCTGAGCGACCGGAGTGCAACGAAAGGAGTCGAAGGACCTGCGTTCGTTCTTGCTCTTGTTTTTGCTCTTATTTTTGCCGCAATAACCTAGTCTGCCAGATCGACAGTAAGAAAAGGGGAACCGCAAATGCCCACGAACGTTCGTTCCAGCCGCTGGTCGCAGATCGTGGCCTGGATTGTCGCCAGCCTGTTTGTTCTCGGCTTTTTCTATTCTCCTGTAGGGGAGTGGACCGGCCCCATCCTGGGCGTCTGGTTCGCGGGGACGCAAAAGCCCCGCCGCGGGTTCCTGTGGATGATGGCTTTCAGCTTCATCCCCCACCTGGTTGGCGACTGGCGCCTCTTCATGCACGCCGGTCCTGAGCGGGCGCTCGAATATGTTGCCTGGATTCTCCTGGCCACGCTGCTCGCCGTGATGCCCTTCACCTTCCATCGGCTTGTGAGTCCGCGCCTGCCGGGACTCATCTCGACGCTTCCGTTTCCCATGGCATCAGCGGCAATTCAACTCTGGTCTTTACCGTTTCTACCATCGAAGGCCTCCTCATTCCTTGCCAATGACGGGGCAGCTAACCTACCAATTCTCCGCGCAGTGAGGGCTGTGATTGAGGGCCCGATTATACCGTACCTGGATGCGAGAATCTTCATCTGCTGCTGGTTTGCATCTATGGTCGTTTGGATGTGGAACCATGAGTTTCGCGCAGCAAGAATTGGCAAGGGAGCGGCTTTTTTCGGAGTCCTCTTTGGACTCTCGATCGGGTTTGAAATCTATGGCCGAATCAGAGCTATTAATCTGCTTGATATCGCGCCTTTCGAAGTATTCTCTGCCTGGGAACTCATACCCCCTGCCGGGGTCATCGTTCTTGCTATCTGGGCGCTTGCAAACCGCGGCAAGCGCAAGCTCTGGGCCAGCCGGCCCGAGGCCGTTGCCCGGTTGCAAAGCCCCTTCACCGGCAACCCGTTGCATGTGGTCACCGAACAGGGCCGCGAAGCCCTGGCCGGCAGTTCCGGCGAGCGGTTCCCGATTCGCGATGGAATTCCGGCCTTCCTCATGCCCGAAGACCTCACCGGCGACAACGGCAAATACAACCATCTCTATCAGGTGATTGGCGGCTTCTACGACGACATTCAGCGCGTCTTCATTGCTCTCAAAGGCTTCAACCGGAACGCCTACTTCCAGAGCTACATGAGCCTGCTCGAAGTCAAAACCGGCGATTCGGTGCTGGAGACCTCTGTCGGCACCGGGCTCAACTACAAGTACCTTCCTCGCGGCGTTCAACTCTCCGGCCTCGATCTCTCGCCTGAGATGCTGGCCAACTGCCAGGCCAACCTGCGCCGCTGGCAAATGGATGCCGATCTCTATCTCGGCAATGCCGAGAGCCTGCCCTTCACCGATGAAAGCTTCGATGTCGTCTTTCACGTCGGCGGAATCAACTTCTTCAACGACCGCGCCAAGGCCATCCGGGAGATGATTCGCGTCGCCAAGCCGGGCAGCCTGCTGCTCATCGCCGATGAAACCGAGAAGCACGTGAAGGGTGTGTATGAAAAGGGGCCCGGCGGTCACCTCTACAAGAATCGCAAGGAGCCGGTCAGCGCGCCCGTCGACCTGATACCGCCCGAGATGCAGGAGATCCATCTCGAAATTGGGAGAACCGGCGAATGGTACATGCTCACCTTCCGCAAACCCGCCGGTGGAAAGTAAAATCGGGAGTATCCGAAGCCAACGAGCCTCTTGCAAGGTTATCTTTCGGCTATGGATTGTGTCAGGGCATGACTTCAGTCGTGCCGCAAATGGCCAATTCAGATTGCGGCTTTAGCCGCTGCGGATTTGCAAATAACTGAAAGCAACAACCGCAGGGGCTAAGGCCCAACTTGATCTTGCAGCTCTTCCGGCACGACTGAAGTCGTGCCCTGACACATCTTGCATTCTCCATGGAATGATGCAAGTGGCTCCAATGAAAGGATTCCCGCAAGACATGAACAAGCTCGATGAGATTACCGCCCGGCGCAAGCGCGCCCATGCTCAGTTGCTCGCGGCCAGGTCGAAGGTATACGACGGTTTTTTGGCCATGGAAAGGGCGGCCTATTGCGACGGCGCTCTGCCCAAGAAGCAAAAGGAGTTGATTGCCGTGGGAATCTCCGTGGTGAAAGACTGCGAATCCTGCATGCAGTGGCACATTGAACAGGCGGCAGCGGATGGCGCAACCTACGAGGAGTTGCTGGAGGCTGTCGAGGTCGGCATCGAGATGGGCGGCGGCCCGGCCACGGTCTCGGCGCGCTTTGCGCTGCAAGTGATGGAGAGCCTGGGGCTGAAGCCACGCCAGCCTTGACGGCAACCGCAGCTTCCCAACTGGAAACTCGGCCCGTCAGCGCGCCTATAGAATAGAAGCATGATTCTGGAGACCTTCCCCGTCGGCCCGCTGGAATGCAACTGCACCATCCTTGGCGACGAGGAGGCGGGCGAGGCCATCGTTATCGATCCCGGCGACGAAGTAGGCCGCATTCATCGCCGCCTCACCGCGCTCGGCCTCAAGCTCAAGCAGATCCTCGTCACCCACGCCCACATCGACCACGTGGGCGGCGCTCTGAAGCTGAAGCGGCTCACCGGCGCGCCCATCCTGCTGAACGAGAACGACCTGCCGCTGCTCAAGATGATGGCCATGCAAGCCGGCTGGCTGGGCGTTGCTACGCCCGAGACGGCCCCGCCCGATGCCTCGCTGGACGACGGGCAGCGCGTGGGCCTGGATCGCTACCCCGCCCAGGTGCTGCACACGCCCGGCCACACCCAGGGCTCGGTCTGCCTGCACTTTGCCCCGCTCAAGATGGTCATCGCCGGCGATACGCTCTTTGCCGGGAGCATAGGCCGCACCGACCTGCCCGGCGGCAACTCCCGGCAGATCATCGACTCCATTGAGACCCGCCTGCTGGCCCTGCCCGATGAAACCAGAGTTCTGCCCGGCCACGGCCCCGCAACCACCATCGGCCAGGAGCGCAAGAGCAATCCCTTCCTGCGCGCGCGGTGACCTGAAAGTTCCAATCGGTCAACCTGTTTGTTCTCAATCGAGCGAAAACCACGCTTCAAGCAACGCTTACGCTCGAAGCCCGGAAATGTTACTACCTTGATGCTTTTCCAAGTAGTTAACCAGCCCGGTTACCCCGGTACTGAATTCCCCCTCCGGCCCCAGTAGGCTCACCACCAGCCAGCCGGACTCCGCCATCCCGAAAAAGTACCCCGGATGGACCCAGACGCCGCGCTCCAGCAGCGCCAGCGCGGTCTGTTCGTCGGGCACAAGCGCCGGAATCCGCAGCACCGCATACCAGCCGCCCTCAACCTCCAGCCTGCAAACCACAGGCAGCCTGCTCAACTGCCGGTCGAGTTCGGCCAGGTTGGCGGCCACGCGCTCCTTGATCTGCTTCTGGATCGCCACCCGGCCGTCGAGCCAAGCCGGCAGCGCGCACTGCACCGGCGCATTCATGGAGAGAAACGTATCGGCAATCACTTCCAGGCGATCCAGCGCCTGGTCCGCTTCGGGCCCAGTAGCCACAATCCACGCCGCCTTCATCTGCGGCAGGCCGGCAATCTTGCTCAGCCCGCTCACCACAAAAACCGCAACCCCATCCAGCCCAGCGGCAAAGCTCCTGGCGCCTGCGGCGAAACTGTAGTCCAGAAAGACCTCGTCGACGATCAGCGACAAGTCAAACTCCCGGCACAGCCGCGCCAACTCCGTAACCTCCCACGGCTTGGTAAAGTGACCCGTGGGATTGTTGGGGTGAACCAGCACCATCGCCCGCGTCTGGGGTCCGATCACCCTGCG
>Ga0181526_10003021_pt1 | contig 14046 bp, 9 predicted proteins | sample PEATcosm2014_Bin_35_FD_119750 | JGI IMG/M metagenome (GOLD analysis project Ga0181526, IMG submission 119750) | Peatland microbial communities from MTU Mesocosm Facility, Houghton, MI, USA - PEATcosm2014_Bin06_30_metaG | ecosystem: Environmental > Terrestrial > Soil > Wetlands > Peat | place...
CCGTTGCCGTCGCTGTGTCCGCCCCCAGCGGCGCCAGCCTCGTTGGCACCTCGTGTAACTCGACGACCGCCCCGACGAGCTGCCTCGTCAACTACGGCGACACCGTCACGCTCACCGAAACCCCCGCCGTCGGCCACAACTTCACGGGCTGGACCACGGGCCAGTGCGAGAACGCGATCAACGTGAGCTCCAACGGCACCTGCTCGTTCATCGCCACCCCGCCCGACGCCACGGATGAGGAGACGGACACCGCGAAGTTCGCCCCGAACCAGGTTCCGATCACCGCCATGACCGACGGCAACGGCGTGGTGGTGCTCAACGACCTCGAGGCCCCCTCAACCTGCGACAACCTGGAGAGCCAGGACCAGCCCGGCAACTCCGTGATGTGCACCGTCAGCTACGGCGACCCGATCCAGATCACCGCCCTGGGCGACACCCCCACCGGCAGCAACCTCGGCTTCCACTTCATGAACTGGACCAGCGGGTCGTGCGATGGCACGCCGGCGCTTGCGCTCATGTCGAGCTGCGCCTTCTACGCGACGACCGCCGAAACGGACGCCGCCGTCTTCGTCTCACCGTCGGAGTTCCTGGTCACCGCGATCGCGGGAGCCAACGGCACGGTCTCCGTCGCTGAGAACCCGCCGCACATCGGCGACACCGTCGGCACCTGCAACACCGGCAGCGATCCGCCTCCGTGCTTGGCCGACTACCCCGACACGGTCGTCCTCACGGCCACTCCCGCCGCCGGTTTCGCCGTCGCGGGCTGGTCCGGCGGGGGCTGTAGCGGCACCGGGCTGACCTGCACGATCAGCAGCATCGAAGCCAATGCGTCGGTCACGGTCACGTTCGCGCTGCCGGTGCCGGGCGACGCGTCCAACACGGTGTTCGTGTCACCGGCCGGCAGCGACTCCAACCCCGGTACGCAGGCTGCACCGGTCGCCACCCCGCAGCGGGGGCTCGCGATCCTCCTCAGCCAGGGCAAGCAGTATCTGAGGATCGCCCAGGGCAACTACAGCGGCCCGCTCGACCTGACCGCAAGCGACGACAACGTCGGCATCTACGGAGGCTTCAACCCGACCACGGGGTACGCCACCTACAACCCGACGACGCCGACCACGATCTCCGGCGCACCCGAGGCTGTGCTCGCCAATGGCGCGACCGGCGTCACGCTGCAGCAGATCAACCTCGCGGGCCTCGGCTCGAGCGCGCCCTCGTCGTCCTCGTACGGGCTTGTCGCGCTGGGTGGCTCGAACCTCACCCTGAACAACGACAGCGTCCACGCGGCGAACGGCACGGCCGGGGCGTCCGGCACGTCAGGCGCGGCGGGAGCCGATGGCGGTGCGGGCGGTGCGGGCGGTGCCGGCGAGACCCCCGCCGCCGTTGAGGCTGCATGCCTCGCCTCGTCCGCACACTGCACCGCCGTCGACGCGGCGGGAGGCCGGCCTGGCCTCGGCGCGAACGGCAACGACTACGCCCTCCGGCAGGCCGCAGGCTACGAGCAGAACCCGCTCATGCTGGCTGCGGCCGACGGACTCGCGTTGCCGGCGGCCGGGCCCTCGGCCGGCGACGGCGGCTTTGGCGGTTACGGCAGCACCGGGGCGCCGACGACCTCCCAGGGTTGCGCGGGCTCGGGCGCCGCGAAGGAGTGCGGACCCACGCAGCTCGTCGCCGGCAAGGCCGAGGTGCTCGGACCGTACACCGGCGCCCAGGGCTCAGCGACGTTCGATGCGACGGTTGTCAACGGCGGTGGCGGCGGATCCGCCGGCAGCTCCAGCTCGACGAGCGACGGCGACTCGGGCTCCAATGGCTCGAGCGGCGCCAACGGCGCCAGCGGAGCGAACGGCGCGCCCGGATCGAGCACCTCCCCTGCCGGTTCCGCGTGGACCCCGGGGAACGGCGCCTCCGGTGCATCCGGTGCTCCTGGAGCCGGTGGTGGTGGCGGCGGCGGTGGCGGCGGCGACCAGCAGCTGAAGCCCGGCGGAGTCGTCTACGGCTCAGGTAACGCCGGTGGTGGTGGAGGCGGCGGCGGCGCCGGTGGCACCGGTGGCACCGGCGGTGGTGGCGGCGGCGGATCGTTCGGCGTCTACCTCAACGGCGGATCGATGGTCACCGCGGCACTCGGTAGCAGTGTCACCGCAGGCAACGGCGGCAACGGCGGCAACGGCGGGAGCGGCGGTAACGGCGGCGCCGGCGGCGTCGGCGGTGCGGGCGGCACCGGTGGCGTGCCGCGGCTGGGCGCCGGTGGCGCAGGCGGCAACGGTGGCTCGGGCGGCGGAGGCGGCGCGGGCGGCGGCGGCGCGGGCGGGCCGAGCTTCGCCTACTACATCGCGGACACCGGAGTCTCGACCTTCGCGCTGGCCGGCGGCTCGACCTACACCAACGGTGCCGGCGGGACCGGCGGCGACTCCGGCAGGTCAGGCGGCATGACCATGCAGGCCCCCCCTGGCGCGGCCGGAACCTGCAACGGCGGATGCCCCGCCCTGCCGATCAAGTTGCCGGCCGTGGCGCTGCTGAGCGGCCACCAGGTCACCGCCGAGCTGCAGTGCCGCCACAGCTGTCACGGCACCGCGTCGCTGCGGCTGCTCCCGACCAGCGCGGGCAAGCCCGCTGGCGCGCTCTTGACGCAACTCGGATTCACCCTACACGGCAGCGCGCTGAGCAGCATCCACCTGACCCTCAAGTCAAGCGCGCTGGCGCTGCTCGCTCACTCCCAGCGCCTGGCGGTCCAGCTGACCGTCGTCGTGACCGTCGCCGGGACCCAGCCGGACAGCTTCGTCAGCGTGCTCGAGCTGACCCGCTCGCTGCCGCAGACGAAGGCTCGCAAGAAGGTTGTGCGCGCGCCGGCCACCTCGCGCAAGTGAGCCCGTACAGCGCCTGGCCCTTCCTCTCGGACCCGAACCATCCGTTCCTCTCCGCGGTCTGGGCGGTCCTGATTCATGGCGTCATCGGCGTGGTGTGCGTGGCCCCCCTGATCTGGCGCAGCAACCACCGCGTTGGGTACTTCGTGCTTGCCTTCATCGGCGGGTCGGTGCTCGACGTCGACCATTTCATCGCGGCGGGCAGCCTCAACCTGCATACGATCGAGACGATGTCCGGGCGACCGGCCACGCACTCGTTCCTCTTCGTCATCGTGCTTGGCCTGCTGACGCTGCTCGTGACAAGACGCTGGATCGCCGCGTGGGCCGTGTTCGCGGTGAACCTGACGCACGTGCTGTTCGATGCCGCCGGCGGTGGCGTGCGGGTCCTCTATCCGCTGGCGCATCCCCAAGGACTGCCGTGGCTCCTCTGCCCGATCGGGATCCTGGCGCTGCTGGGCATCAGCACCGCCTTGGCCGGCGGGCTCTCGCGCCGACCGCCGTCGCGTCTTGGCCGTGAGCGCAGCGGCGTCGCGGCAGTCGGCTGAGCCCGATGCGCGCGATCCAGATCGCCAGTCCCGGCCGCATCGAGCAGGTCGATATTCCCGCGCCCGTACCGTCCGCCGACCAGGTGCTCGTGTCGGTGCGTGCGTGCGGAGTGTGTCGAACCGATCTGCACCTGCTCGACGGCGAGGTGTCGATACCGCACCCGCCGATCGTTCCCGGTCACCAGATCGTCGCCACTGTCGTGGCGAGCGGTGACGACGCGAACCCGGGCGCGCCGCTCGCCCCGGGTGTACGCGTCGGGATCCCATGGCTCGGCTGGACGTGTGGCAAATGCCGCTACTGCCGCAGCGGCAGGGAGAATCTCTGCGACCTCGCCCGCTTCACGGGCCGCGACATCGACGGCGGCTTCGCCGAGTTCGCCGTCGTCGACAGGCGCTTCTGCTTTCCACTGCCCGACTCCTACAGCGATCTCGAGGCCGCGCCGCTGCTCTGCGCGGGGCTGATCGGGTTCCGCGCGCTGCGGCTCGCCGGTGTCGGACAGCGCATCGGCCTCTACGGCTTTGGCGCCTCCGCTCACATAGTCGCCCAACTGGCAGGCGCCGAGGGCCGCAGCGTGTTCGCGTTCACCAGGCCAGGCGACAGCGCTACCCAGCGGTTCGCGCGGGAACTCGGCGCCGTGTGGGCCGGCGGGTCGCTCGAGCGCCCGCCCGAGGAGCTCGATTGCGCGATCATCTTCGCCGCCGCCGGAGAGCTTGTTCCAGCCGCCCTCGACGCGGTCGGCAAGGGCGGCGTGGTGGTCTGCGCCGGAATCCACATGTCGGAGATCCCCGCCTTCGCGTATGAGCGTCTCTGGGGTGAGCGGGTGATCCGCTCGGTCGCCAATCTCACACGCCGGGATGCCGAGGAGTTCTTCGCGCGAGCCGGGCGCGAGCGGATCCACACCAGCGTCACCGCCTACCCACTGGACGAGACCGCGCAGGCGCTGGAGGACCTCCGCCACGGCCGCTTCGAAGGGGCAGCCGTGATCGATCTCGCCCAATCCGCGTAGCAACCGCACCGTTCTCGGAGCACCGCCCCGGACGCGCTACGCTTGAGGTCGTCGTCCGTTCGGTTATCTGCCGATTTCTCCCCCTGCGCGCGGCGCCATGAATTGCGAGAATCGGCGGAGAGGCCATTATGGCCGGGATAAGCGATGGAGCGATTGGGCACGGCGTGCTCGCCGCCGCCGTATCGAACGGGATGGTCGGGCTGATGCACCGCTACACGGGTCGCGGACCCGTGCGGGCGCGGACCACGATCGATGAGAACCTCGTCGTCTGCGTGCTCGGCGACACGTTGACGAAGGCCGAGCAGTCGCTGGTCGACGGAGGGCGCGACAAGCTCGTGCTCAGCGGACGCAGGGCGATCCAGGAGGTGCTGGCCGACGACGCGATCGCGCTCGTGGAGGAGCTGACCGGCCGCGACGTCGTGGCGTTCATGAGCACCAACCACATCGACCCGGACCTCGGCGTCGAGATCTTCGTGCTCGCCCCGGTCGCGGACGCCTGAGCCGCGGCGGCCGCTACCAGCTGCCGTCGACGCAGCCGCCCCTGACGGCGTCCGCCGGCGTGCAGCTTCTCGTGATCACGCCGCCGCTGCGGTTCACGGTGAACGTCGCATCGCCGTTGGGCGACGCGGTCGTGACCTCGTAGCCCGTCGCGGTCGCGTTGGTCACGCTGAGGACGTACGCGTCGCCGTTGCCCGCCGAGGTCTGGATCGTCGCGTCGTAGCGGCTCAGCGCCGCCGCGGTGAGGCCGCTGTAGCTGCCGTCGTTGTCGGTCGCGTAGGTCTCCGCGGCGAGCTGCGCCTGGTGCGCGAGCTCCTGCGCCGAGGCGTCGGAGGCCTTCGAGACCTGGTTCAGAAACGACGGCAGCGCGATCGTCGCGAGGATCCCGACGATCAGGATCACAACCAGCATCTCCAGCAGCGTGAAACCGGTCTCGCCGCCGCTCCTGATGAGTCGTGCCCGCACGCAGAGTCCCTTGCCCGGTTTGTCGAGAGTGTTCGCGCGGCGGCAGTCGCAGCAGCGCGCCGGCACCCGCCCACGCCATCAACGAGCCCGGGCCACCTGTTCTTTCACGCCGCGCGAGGCGGAGACGTCACGCGCGAGGATCCGCCGCGGACGGCCGCGGCCGGCCTCAGCTGCTTCCGTACCAGGTGTCGCTGAAGGAGCTGCCGCCGAACAGCGCACCCGGGAGCGCCAGCAGCGCGGAGTCGTTCGTGTCCGTCATCTGGACCGGCTGATTCGCGAAGCTCGAGATCGGCGCGCCGTTGGCCGTCGCGTCGGTGAAGTTGACGGTGCCGAAATTGGTCAGCGAGCTGGGCACACAGTTATCGCTGTTGTCGCACACGTCGGGCCGCTCGACGATCCACTCGGCGGAGGCCTCCTGCGGCCCGGACCACGGGATCGTCTCCGTCTCCGACCACGGCTGTGCGCCAGACGCGTCGCGGATCGTCAGCGTCCATTCAGAGCCAACGGCGCTGACCGAGGCGCTCATCTGGTCGCCCGCGGAAACGGTGTCGGGGAGCGGTTTGGCGAAGCCACCGTTGACCGCCACGTCTCCATACATCTCGTACCAGGCGTAGTACCGGGCGCCGCTGCCCGTGCAGTCCGAGTCGGTGCCGTCCTGCTCCACGGTGTTGTCGCTTGTGCTGTAGCCGTCGATGCCGACCCACGCAGCCGAGTACGATGTGACACCCGGCGTGCAGGTCGCGGGTGGAACCGTCCAGCTTCCGCTGACCGAGCTGAACGTCGTGCCGGTCGCCTCGTATCCGGACCAGTTGGGGCTGGCGCTGTCCGACCCCACGGTGAGCGTCGCCGCGTTGGTGGACGCCGAGCCCGAGCTATTCGTGAAAACGGCGCGGAACTCCCAACCGTTCTCGGCCTGCGTGGCATCGTTCAACGTGTAGCTCCCAGAGGTCTGGCCGGCGATATCACCCCAGGTATTCCCCCCGTCGGTCGAGACCCGCCACTGAACGCTCGGCGACGGGTAGCCGGTCGCTGCGGCGGAGAACGTCACGCTCCCGCCCAACGCCACCGCACCATTCGCGGGTTGGGTCGTAACCGACGGAGGCGAGGGCGGCGAGGTCACGGTCAGCGTGGCCGGATCGCTCGACACGCTGCCGGCGCTGTTCGTGAAGACCGCGCGATACTCGTAGCCGTTCTCGGCGAGACTTGTCGTGATCGAGTAGCTCGGCGAGCTTCCGTTCGCCGGGACATCGGTCCAGTTGCCGCCTGGCGGCAGCTGTTGCCACTGGATCGTCGGGGTCGGGGTGCCGGAAGCGGCCGCGAGGAACGTCGCAACCGAGCCCGCGTAGACGCCCTGGTCCGTGGGGTCGAGCGTGACCGCCGGGGGCGCGGCGGCGGAGAACACGCTGAGCGTGACCGAACCGGTGTCGACCGTGCCCGCGGCGTTGTGAAACTCGGCGCGGAACTCCTCGCCGCTGTCACTCAGGGTGGGCGTCAACGAAAACGTGGTCGCGTCGTCGCCGGCGAGGCTGACCCAGGTATCGCCCTCGAGGATCTGCCATTGCACACTCGGCCACGGCACGCCCATCGCCACGGCGCTGAAGCTCACGCTCTGGCCGGCGACGGCGCTCTCGTTCGTTGGCCCGCTGATCACACTCGGCCCCGTATCGCTCGACGCCACGTCGAGCAGCGCCGCGTCCGTGACCGCCGACCCGGCGCTGTTCGTGAACACCGCGCGATAGAGGTCGCCGCCCTGTCCGATGGCGGCCGCGAACGAATAGGTCGGCGACGTTGCGCCGGCGACGTTCGCCCAGCTGTTGCCGGCGTCGGTCGACACCTGCCACTGCACGCTCGGCGCGGGAACGCCCGACGCCGCCGCGGTGAAGCTGACCTGGTTCTCCGTGAGCACCCCCTGACCCGTTGGCTCCTGAGTGATGGCCGGCGCGACGGCACCCGGGCCGGACGAGACGTTCTGACCCGCCGGCTGCTGCGTGGCCGGCGGACCCGCGGTTCCGGTCACGGTCAGCGTCGCCGCGCTCGTGGCGGCCAACCGCGCGCCGTTCGAGAATACGGCGCGGTACTCGTAGCCGCTGTCGGCGCTCAGGGCGACGAAGGTGTAGCTGCGAGCATCGGCTCCGGCGATCTCGGTCCAGCTGCCCCCGGCGTCGGTGGAGAGCTCCCAGCGCACGCTCGCGGCGCCCGTCGCGTCCGCCGAGAACGTCACGGTCGAACCGGCGATGACGCTGCGGCTGCTGGGCTGCGCGGTGATCACGGGAGCGGCGCCGGCTGCGTGCAGCGCGTGCTCGACGACGGTCACGGGCGCGGTCCTGGTCGTTCCGCGTGAGCCGCTCGCGACCAGCTCGAAGTGGTAGGAGCGGTCAGACGACGTCGTGTTCCTGGGCAGCCTCACGTCGATCGAGACGCTGCCCGACGAGCAGCGCTTGGTGGCCGGGAGCGGATTGAGCGCCTTCGAGGAGATGAACCGGCAGGTTCGCGCGCGCTGGACCATGGCGAGCAGGTGCACCGTGCCGCCCGCCGCGGAGACCGTGGCCGGGCTCGCCGTGAAGAGGCCGACCTTCGCGCGGCCCGACTGCGACCTGGGCTTGCGGCGCTTCGCGAGGATCTCCGGCGCCGCGGCCGCCGGCGTGTGGAGCACGGCCGTCGGCGCCCCAGTCGCCGCAGCCGCGCGGACGGCGGCGCCGGGGACGGAGCCCGCGGTCAGGGCGCGCGGCGCCGCGACGGTCGCAAGGGCGACGAGTATCCCGGCGAGCACCAGCGCGAACAGGAGCCGCGCGGGGCGCCGACGCCGCATGCTCGAGCTAGCCGCGGCGGCCGCGCGGCCGCTGCGCGCCGTCTCGGTTGCCATCTTGGAGCCGCGAGCCGGGTGCACCATCAATCCTTATCTGCGCCGACGTCCCTTCGAACCAGATCGCGGAATGATACCGGCCGCCTCAAGCCTCCCGGTGTGAAAAACCTGCCGGATCGACGCACGAAGCGGCGGATTCGCGAGTCCGGCGCGAAGCGCTCGAAACGGAGCGGCGGGGCCGGCGCTACTCCCAGACCTTGACGGACTGGACCTGCATCGTGGCGGGGAAGGCGGTCGAGGGATTCGGCGGACCGCCCCAGTCGGACGCTCCGCCGACGGCGAGGTCGGCGATCAGGTAGAAGCCGGTGCCGTCGTCGAAGGGCCAGGAACGGCCGGCCGCCGCGGCCTGCGCCCTGGTGTACTGCGCGTACGCGACCCCGTCGACCGCCCACGTGATCAGGCCCGGCTGCCAGATCACCTGGTAGTCGTGAAAGCCCGTCGAGGCGTCGTCGGTCAGCGTCGCGCTCTGCTGCTCGCTCCAGATCGACGGCGCCCAGGCGTGCAGGCTGCCGTGGACCGTGTGGGTGTCGCCGAGCAGCATCTCCTGGACGTCGATCTCGCCCCACGGGTTGCTGTGATCCGGCTGGTCCAGCCACAGGCCCGACCACAGACCCTGGCCGGCTGGCATCTTCGCGCGGAAGTCGACCATCCCGAAGAACATCGAGAAGCTGCCCTCGGTCGAGATCCAACCTGACTGGTAGGGGTAGCCCTCGAGCGCCCGCCGCGTCGCGCTGAGCGCCACCGAACTGCCGGTCATCCTGACACCCGCGGGCGTGAACATTGTCGCTGCGAAGCCGTGATTGTCGTAGCGGGCCGCCGACCAGCCGGCCGGCAGGGTCGAGCCCGTGAACTGGTAGTTCTTGACCAGCTCCTTGTAGCGAACCACCGGCGCGAACCCGGTCGGCAGCGCGATCGCCGGAGCGAGCGCCGGAGCGGGCAGGCGAGCCTGACGGCTCCCCTTCGCCGTCCCGGCCACGATCAGCACGACGCCGGTCACCACCAGGCCGAGGAGCGCAACGAGCGCCAGCGCGAGAACGGCCGCGCGTCCGCTGCCGGCGCGGGGCGCGCGGCCGGACAGCGCGCGCTCGGCCGCGGGCGTCATCGGAGCCGCCAGCCACCCGGCGCGAGGCGATATGGGTCGAAGCGGTCGATCGAAGGACCTTTCATTGGCGCCGCAGGTGCAGACACGCAGCATTCGCGCGCGCGATCCCCATCGATGGGCGATACTGGGCTCGAACCAGTGACCTCCGCCTTGTCGAGGCGGCGCTCTCCCAGCTGAGCTAATCGCCCTGGGGCCGTTAAGCCTAACGATCGGACAGGCAGCCCGCCACGGCTCGCCGGCGTCAGGGCGCCCGCCGCGCGTCGGGCGAACCGCCGCCGAGATACGCTAGGACGCGCTGGCGACGTGGCGGAGTGGCTACGCAGCGGCCTGCAAAGCCGTCTACGCCGGTTCGATTCCGGCCGTCGCCTCTGCGAAGACGCGTCGGGGGCGGCTGACGCCGCCCCCGACGAGGACGCTGCGGTTGCGTCACCGCGGCCGCGGGCCGCGGTGACGCTGGCCGCTCTAGAACACGAGGGGCACTAGGGACTCGCTCGCGAACAGCACAACCTCGGGCGTCGTCGACCACGACGCGGCGTAGTTGCTGTTGCCCGCGAACGTCGCCGTGTAGCTGTCCAACGTGTTCACCAGCTCCTGCTGAGACGGCGTGAGGATGCACTTCGCAACCCCGGCGCCGTTCGTCGTTCCGGTGCACAGCGGATGGCCGCCCGCGCTGAACGAGACCGACACGCCCGAGATCGGGCCGCCGGTGCTGTTGGTCAGGATCGCCTCCACCAGCTGCGAGCCGATGCCGGCGCCCGGCTCGAGCTCCACCAGCTGCGGTAACGCCTTCAGATGCGTTGGCGGAACCGTGACCTGCGCGATCAGAACGTAACCGGGGTCGCTGGAATTCCAATCCTCTCCGCAGTAGTAGGCCTCGTCGAAGTTGGCGTAGATGTCGTACGTGCCGGGCGTCGTCGGCGCGTCTCCAAGGTCAGCCGTCCCTGAGCCGCTCCGGCCGTTGCCCCCGTTGTTCTCGATGCAGCCCCCGCCGGTCATGTAGCCCGTGTGGTAGCCGGTGGACACGTTGGCGCCCTCGCCAGCGAAGGCGACCTCCAGCTGATTGATGCAACCAGGGCAACCCGGGTCCGAATCGGAGTAGTTCGCGCTGATCTTCACATCCTGCCCGGGCTTCACGGTCAGCTCCGTCCCCGGGGTGCCGTTGAGCGCGATGCTGCTGACGGTGTCGGCCCCGACCGTGGTCGGATCTGGCGGCGCGGCGAACGCCACCCCTGCGACTACGAGGCCGACGGCCGCGAGCGCGGCCACCAGCACCAAAACGGAGCGCAAGCCCCGACGACGACTACGACCCATGGCGACATCCTCTCGCTCGATATCTGGAAGGGAACTCCTGCGGCGCGAGGCTACGGACCGCGTCGGACCGTGTCAATCGCGCGACGGTGATTTTCGTTCCCAACCCACGCTCCGAGCGTTATCGACGCGTGAACGACTCGTCCCGGAAGCGGCGCGCGAACACGCCGGTCACCGACCCGGCGCCTCCACCGACTCCCGGCGGCGACGGATCCACGCGGTAGGCTCCCGGCCGCAGCAGCGCGACGCCGTCCTTGTGCGGCGGCGGGCGAGCGTCGAGCGGCCCAGGGAGACGGCTGTGAGCAGCGTTGGAGAGCACGGCCAGGCAGGCGCCAGCGACCAGGCGGGCGAGCGTGCCGCCACCCCGGCGCTCGCGACATGGCTGGCGCTCGCCGCGATCACCGCGCTCGCGGTGGTCCTGCGGGCCGTCTTCGTCGGCGACCAGAGTCTCGGCTACGAGGAGGTCTTCACGGCGCACATCGTCGAGCAGTCGAGCTTCGCCGCGGTCTGGCACGGCGTCCGGGCGACCGAGTCGACGCCGCCGCTCTACTACCTGCTGAGCTGGCTGTGGGTCAAGCTCAGCGCGAGCCACTCCCCCACCTCGCTGCGGATGATCTCGCTCGCGGCCGGGTCGCTGACGGCGCCGGTCTCGTTCCTCGCGCTCCGGCGTTTCGTCGGCGCACGCCTGGCGCTGGTCGTGGCCTGGCTGTGCGCGATCAGCCCGGTGCTCGTGTCCTACTCGATCTACGCGCGCTCGTACGCGCTGCTGGTGCTCGCCGCCGCGCTGTCGGTGTGGGCGCTCGGCGCCCTGCTGGAGCGGCAGTCCTGGCAGCGCTGGCTGCTCTGGGGCGCGACGGCCGCGCTGGCTCTGTGGACGCACTACTTCGCCGCCTTCCTGCTGGCTGCCGAGGCGGGCGTGCTGTTCGTGATGCTGCCGCGCGCACGGACCCGGCTGGCGCTCTGCGTCGCGGGCGTCGCCGCCGCCACCTCGCCGCTGTGGTCGGTCTTCCTCGACCAGAGCGGGGATTCGGAGCGGACCGCCTACATCGCCACGCAGTCGCTGAGCGCGCGGCTCGAGGGCGTCGTGCGCCAGTTCGCGATGGGAACCAACGTTCCCACCGCCTGGCTGGAGGGGGGCGGCATCGCGATCGTCGTGGCGGCCGCGGCGTTCGCGGCGGTGGCGACCCGCGGCGAGCGCTCGAGCCGCGTGCTCGGCTCGCTCGCGCTGGTCGGGGCGGGACTGCCGATCCTCTCGGCGCTGAGCGGCATCGACGACCACCTGCTCGCGCGCAACCTGCTCGGCGTCTGGATCTGCGTGGCGCCCTTCGCGGCCTACGGCCTCATGCGCCTTCGCGGCCTCCCCCTCCTCGCCTACAGCGTGATCTGCCTCGTCGCGGTGATCGCGGTGGAGAGCAACTGGCACTACCAGGCCGCGACCGACTGGCGCGGAGCGAGCGCGCGTCTCCTCGCCCCCGCGCGCGGCGAGCCGGTGGCCGTCGAGCCGGGGCTCGAACTGGCCGTCGCCGGCCTGTACATGCATCGCAGCGCGCTCACCGCGCCGCTGCGCACGAGCGACCTGTGGGTGATGGTGCAGCCAGAGCGCGGCGCCCACGAGCGCGCGCTCACGCCCGTCGCGAACCCGCCGCTCGCGCAGCTCTTCGGCTCGCAGTTCCGCGCCGTCGGCGAGCTCGACTACCACGGCTTCCGCCTGATTCACCTGCACGCGGACACGCCGGCGCTCGTGCCCCCGGCGCCGCCCGACGACGGCAACCCGCAGGCGCCGCTCGCGTACGTGCTGGCGCCCTGAACCTCAGGCCACGACCACGCGGCCGGCCGAGCACGCGAGATCCTGAAGCGCAGCGACCGCGGAGGCGGTCGCGAGCACCTAATCCTCGTCGTCGGGGTGCTCGCCGTTGCCGCGCAGCCAGTCGCTCAGCTGCTTGCCGACGTCGCCCACCGACTCGCCCGCGTCGCGAAAGACGTTCTTGAAGCGCTCGGCGTAGTGCGCGACCGCGTCACCCGCCTCGGCGCGGGCGTGCAGCGGCTCGTCGCGGGTAACGTAGGAGCCGCCGACGATCCGGTCGTATTCGCCGCTGCGCACCCACTCCATCAGCTCGTGGATGCGGCGCACCGGCATCGGGTGCGTCACGTTCAGGTCGAGCAGCAGACGCGAGAGGCGCTCGAGCCCGCTGCCCTTCTCGCGGTACTCCTCCCCCTGTTTCATGAAGACGTCGAGGTCCAGGCGCTTGGCCTCGGCGCCGGCCGCGATCACCATCAGCACGCGGCAGACGGTCAGCGGGTCGCGCGTCACGAGCGCGGCGGCGCGGTCGCAGCTCAGCTCGGCGGAGCGGTACCACTCCATCAGCGCGGCGCGCAGCGGCATCAGCGGCAGCGGGATCCCCGGCAGGCGGCTGAGGCTGGTCAGGATCGTCAGCGCCGTGCCGTAGAGCACGTGGTCGGAGAGCACGTGCCCGGCCTCGTGCGCGAAGACGGCGTACAGCTGCTCCTCGTCGAGCAGCTTGACGAGCCCGGACTGCAGCACCACGATCGGCCGCCCGGCGCCGATCGTCGACGCGTTCGCGACCGGGAACTGCGTCAGGTAGAGGTCGGGAACCGGCTCGAGGTCGAGCGTCTTGTACGCGCGCGCGTGCGAGTGCCAGACCTTCGGCAGCTGATCCTCGCCGAGCCGCACCGAGGAGCCGAGGTAGGCCTGGCGGAGCGCCCGCTCGTAGCCCAGCTCGATCAGCTTGCGCACGACGCGATCGAGGTAGGGGATCGACTGCAGCGAGGCCGTCGCCGCGCGGTCCGCGGGGTGCTCGTAGGCCTTCGACGAGATGCCCTTCAGCTGGTAGCCCTCGACCGGCAGCGTCATCGTCGCTCCTCACGTTCGCGCGTATGTCACACGAACGGTAGCGGGTGCGGGCCCTTCCTCCGCGTCGCGCGCCGCGAGGTTTCCTTTTATGGCCGGCTACCGCCGGGCACCGATCTTTCGCCCCAGCGCGGCGAAGCCGATGCTGAGCGCCACCGCCTCGAAGAGCCCGCGCTCCAACCCCTCCACGAGCGAGTGCTCGGCGTGCCATGCGGCGATCGTCACGAGGCCGCCGCAGCTCAGCGCCGCCGAGAGCCACAGCAGCAGCGGATGGCCGCGCAGCGCCCGCAGCGGCCTGATGTCGTCGAAGATGTCCCCGGCGGGGCCGCCGGCCGCCACGACGGTTCCGCGGCTGCCGGCGAGGACCTGCCGCGCCGCGACCAGGGCGGCCATAGCGGCCGCCGCGAGCCCGCCGCTCAACGCAAGCCACCAGGCCGGGAGCACGCCGATGAAGTCGGCGGTGTAGAGCAGCAGTCCCCCGGCGGTGACGGCGCCGGCGGCCAGACCGACCTGCGCGCGGGCGCGCACCAG
>Ga0181526_10003024_pt1 | contig 14038 bp, 15 predicted proteins | sample PEATcosm2014_Bin_35_FD_119750 | JGI IMG/M metagenome (GOLD analysis project Ga0181526, IMG submission 119750) | Peatland microbial communities from MTU Mesocosm Facility, Houghton, MI, USA - PEATcosm2014_Bin06_30_metaG | ecosystem: Environmental > Terrestrial > Soil > Wetlands > Peat | place...
AGAGCTCTTCATTGCCGAGCAGGCATTCGCGGCCTCCGACTCTGGCGGTCAGGCCGCGGCCCGGCAGGATTTGCACGTCTTCGGCGGGCTGCCAAACAAGGCCTTGGGCCCGCGCGGCATCCACCACAGCGTGGGCCAACGGATGGTTCGATCGCTCCTCGGCGGCGGCGGCCATGCACAGCAGATCGTTCTCTGTGCGGCTGGCAGTGACTGCGGAAACCGAGGAAACAGCGGGCGAATCTCCCGAAGAACGTCCCTCAGGGGCTAAAGCCCCCTTTGATCCCGTTGCATTCATGTGCGGGCTAAAGCCCCTACCCTTCACCGGATGCAACTCTTCGGGAACGGGTGCAAGCGAATGCACCGCTTCCAGCACGGGGCGGCCGATGGTGAGGGTTCCCGTCTTGTCCAGGACGATGGCGTCCAGGTGAGTCAGGCGCTCCAAGGCCTCTCCGCCCTTGAAGAGGATTCCAAGCTGCGCTCCGCGGCCCACGGCCACGGTAAGGGCGGCGGGCACGGCCAGCCCCATGGCGCAGGGGCAGGCAACCACCAGGACGGCGACGGTGTTGGCCAGCGCTAAGGGGAGCGAGTGTGCGGCGGCGAGCCAGACGAAGAACGTGACCACCGCCAGGGCAAGCACGATGGGGACAAAGATGGAGCTGGCGCGGTCGGCCAGCCGCTCCATGGGCGCGCGCGAAGACTGCGCCTGCTGAACCATGCGCGTGATCTGCGCCAGCACGGTGGCCTCGCCCAGCGATTCAGCCCGGCAAGTGACGGCTCCGTCGTAATTGAGCGAGCCGGCCAGCACGCGGCCGCCGGGCTCGCGGGGCAGCGGCGTGGGTTCGCCGGTGAGCATCGACTCGTCCACGGTGGTGCGGCCTTCCAGGATGGTTGCGTCCACCGGGAAGCGTTCCCCAGGCAGAACCAGAACGCTGTCGCCGGGTTGAATCGCTTCGAGTGGGACGACAGTTTGCACGCCGCCGCGGATGCGGCGGGCGGTAGCGGGGCGCAGGCGGGAGAGCGAGTCGAGCGCGGCCAGAGCGCGGCGCTTGGCGCGGCCCTCGAGGCTCTTGCCCAAGAGAAGAAAGCCGAGGATGAGCAGCACCGCGTCGAAATAAACCTGGCGTCCGATCGCGGGCCGGATGGTGGCGAACGCGGAGTAGGCGAAGGCCACGCCCGTTCCCAGGCTCACCAGCGTATTCATGTTGGTGGCGCCGTGGCGCAAGGCGCGGAAGGCGCTCGAATAGATGCCGCGCCCGGCCCAGGCCACGATCGCCGCCGTCATCGCCAGCAGGAACCAGCGCAACAGGTCCGGCGGAAGCGCGTAGAGCCAGGGCAAAACGCGCATCAGGGCGTGATCCAAGCTGCCCATCTCTGCGCCCAGCGGCATGGCCAGCAGCATGGCGGCGGCGCCGGCGGCCAGAGTCACCCAGGCCTTGCGCTCAGCCCCGGCCGCAAGGCCGTCGGACGGGGTTGCCGAAGAAGCATCGGAACGGGGAAGCACGGCGTCGTAGCCGGCCGCGCAGATGGCCTCAATCAAATCGGCGGGAGCGGCGACGGCCGGATCGAAGATCACGCTGGCGCGATGGGCCATCAGATCGACGCGCGCGGATTCGACTCCGGGTGTCGAGCGCAGAGCTTCTTCCACGTGATGCTGGCAGGATGCGCAGGTCATGCCCAGCACGGGCAGCGTGAGCGATTCCATCGCGGGCATGGCCGCAGCCTGAAGGATACTGGGTGCCCCTTTTCCCGCCGTTGCGTTGGGTGCCCCATCCTTGCCACGTCTCTGCTCTTGTGGCAAGGGTGGGATACTGCGCTCAATGCTCAAGATGCGCTCCAAAACCGGCCTTGGCCAGCGCGGCGATAGCAAGATCGACGGGCGCCGGGTCGAGGTTGGAAGCGATCCGCGCCGCGCCCACGCGCACCTCGTTGACCGCGACTCCCTCCACCGAGGCCAGGGCCTGGCTGACGCGGCGAACGCACGATCCGCAGTGCATGTTATCGATAAGCAGCGTGAATTCCGGCATTCTCTTCTCCTGTTTCTCTTCGATGATACCCCGAGCCAAAAGATGCGCGGGGCGAGATCGATCCCGATTTCGCTCTGGGTCGCCCGGTTGCGCGACAGGCCGGTTAGGGTTCTATCGTAAAAGGGGAACCGTAGCTGGAGGATGATGCAGAGAGAGTTTCCAGCAGCGCCCCTGATTGGCGTGGGCGCGGTGGTGGTGGACGGGGGCCGGGTGCTTCTTGTGCGGCGCGGAACCGAGCCGATGAAAGGGCATTGGACGCTGCCCGGCGGCCTAGTCGAAGTGGGCGAGCCGCTTGAGACTGCCGTGGTGCGCGAGGTGAGGGAAGAGACCGGACTGACCGTCGAACCAGTGGAGCTGATCGAACTGCTGGATCGCATTCATCGCCAAGGCGAGCGCGTTCGCTACCATTATGTGATTGCGGATTACCTCTGCCGGGCGGCTGGCGGCGCGCTACAGGCGGCCTCGGATGCGGACGCGGTGAGATGGGTGGAGCGCGCGGAGTGGAACAGCCATAGCGCGCTCATCATCGAGCCGGTAACCGCGCGGGTTATCGAGGCTGGCTGGCAGCGGGCGCGGGAACTGGAAAGGCGAGAGGGACGATGAGCTGGAAGAAGCGGTTTCTTTGGGCTGCGGGCGCTGTTGTGGCGCTGGTTCTGGTTGTTGCGGCGGGATTCTGGTTGCGGCCGGTCAGCTACTTCAACGCGGCCAACGAATGGCGAATGTGCCTCTCGGGTGCGGAAAACCATTCGGTCGAGGTTGCGGGCCATCGCGTTCACTATATGGTGGAGGGGCCGGTTGGCGGGCCGCCGGTGGTGCTGGTGCATGGGCTGGGCGGGCGCGTCGAGGACTGGCGCAACCTGGCGCCCATGCTGGCGCAGGCCGGTTTCCGTGTCTATATGCCGGATTTGATTGGGTTTGGGCGCAGTGAAAAGCCAGCGGATTTCTCCTATTCGGTGCCCGACGAAGCTGAGGTAGTGGTGGGCTTTCTGGATGCCCTGGGTTTGAAGCAGGTGGACCTGGCAGGCTGGTCGATGGGCGGCGGAATCGCGCAGCATCTCGCCTTCAAGCATCCTGAGCGGGTGCGGCGGCTGATCTTGATGGATGCGGTCGGCATCGACGAGAAGCCGGCCTGGGACACGCGCCTGTTCACTCCCACGACGCGGGCGGAGCTGGACCAGTTGGATGCCCTCCTGATGCCCAATCCGCCCCAGGTTCCAGCGTTTGTCGCGCGCGACATACTGCGCGTTTCGAATGAGCGCGCCTGGATTGTCCACCGCGCAATTGCAACCATGCTCACCGGCTGCGACGCCACCGATAACCTGCTGCCGCAGTTGAAGATGCCGGTGCTGATTGTGTGGGGCGCGGAAGATCGACTGCTGCCGCTGAGCCAGGGCCAAAGGATGCACAGTCTCGCCCCGCAGTCGCAACTGGCGGTGATTGCCGGCTGCGGCCACCTGGCTCCAGTCCAATGTGCCGGCCAGATTGGACCGGTGATGGTGGAGTTTGAGAAGCGGCAGGCCGGCTCCGGAGAATGAAGCGGGGCGTTATCCTCCCCCGGCTTTGCCGATGGGACAAGTTGAACCGCCTGTTTCGGGTGGACTTTCAAGGAGAGAGTGTGAAAATTGGCATTGCAGTTGCACTATTGACGGCGCTTGCAGGATCGACTCAGCCGATTCGCGCGCAAGCCACCGATGCGCCGCCCGCGACGAATCGCATTGCAGCGGACGATTCCCGGCTCCTGCTTCTGGGGCAGATCGATTCGCGCGATCCGAAGCGGCCCAGGCTGGGGTATCCAGGGACAGGAATAATACTGCGTTTTCAGGGCGCTTCGCTAACGCTGGATTTGAGCAGCGACTCGGAGAAATCTGCCTTGACGATCGTAGTGGACCATGGCGCGCCTGCACTGCAATTGCTCCAAAAGGGCGAACAGAGCATTCTGGTGGCCAGCGGCCTGGACACCAGCCCGCACACGGCGGAGATCTACAAGCGAACGGAAACCTGGCAAGGGGTACTCACGTTACTGGGGATTGAACTGCCGGCCGATGGCAAATTGCTTGCGCCGCCGCCTTTGCCCGCAAGAAAGCTGCTGTTTGTAGGCGATTCGGTTACTTGCGGAGCGGGCGTGGAGAATAACTCGACCTGCACGGGCGACCCCGCGCATCCGGCCAACGATGTCTATGACAGTTACGGAATGGAGCTGGGCCGCCGCCTGGACGCGCAGACGCACCTGGTCTGCTATGGCGGGCGGGGAGTCGACCGCGACTATCGGGGGCTTGGCATTGCGGACAACATCCTCAATGCGCCGCAGTTTCTTGACCTGTCAATTGCCTCCGACGAGCCCTCCGGCCGCGCCCCTTGGAAGTTCAGCCAATGGACTCCGGATGCTGTCTTCGTATCCCTGGGAACCAACGACTTCAATTTGCAGAAGACCAAGCCGCTGGATGGAGACGCCTTTGTGGAAGACTATGCCCGGCTGCTGATGACCCTGCGCTCGCATTATCCCCGCGCCGCGATATTTGCCACCGAAGGCGCCATCGTGACCGATCCTCTGTTGCGGAAGTACGTTCAGGACGCGGTGCAAAGAACCCATGACGCGAGGATTCAGTGGGTCGAGGCCACGCACTACCCAGGCAACGGCTGCGACGGACATCCAACCAGGGCGCAGCATCTTCATATGGCCGACGACATTGAGCCGGTGTTGCGCAAGGCGCTGTCGTGGTAGGGCCGCGGCGCAAGGGTCTCCAATAGAAATGCGGGATGGCGGCAAGCGACCGTGGCTGCAACGCCAAAGCAGCGGCAGTTTCGTCATGGCGTCGCGGGTGACGGTGGCATCTGACTGGGTTGCGGCTTGTCACCCAGGGTGAAGATGACGTTGACCGTGGTCAGCACCTCCACCGGCTTCCCATTAAATATGTAGGGCTTATAGGTCCATTGCTTTACGGCATCCATGGCGGCTTGACGGAGCATGGCCGGTCCGCTGACGATTTGCAGTTCGCTGACCTGGCCGTCCTTACCGATGACGGCTTGCAACACGACTGTGCCTTGCACGCGCGCGGCCTTGGCTATCGGAGGATACACGGGAGGAACTTTGCTGTTGAGCAGTCCTACGGCAGTTCCCGGAGAGATGGCCATCTTTCCGTCGCCGGAAAGCTGAAGGGGGCCTGGGGCCGGTCCAGGCAGGAAAACAGAGCGCGGGGGTTGTCCAGATCCCTTCATTCCAAACACCTTGATCTCGTGGGATGTAGTTGTTCCTGGCGGCGGGACAATAGCAGCTTCTTCAGTTTTGGTGAGGGTTTCAAAGCTCTCAAGATGAGCCGAGAGAACGACCTGTCCCCTGACATTCAGCTCGATATCGCCAGGAAGAAAATGGCCCTGGAAGCTCACAGATTTACTAAAGTGGGTCTGAACCGTATCCAGATTTCCAGTGGAGAGGAGGGCTGCACTTTTTGGATGGAAGCAGAATATCCCGTAAAGGACTGTCGCAATTGCCGGGGCCGCTGGCGGACGTTTCATGGTGACGCACCGGCGAGAATCGGCGCCATCCTCCTTCGGTCCGTCCTCAAGGCTCCAGGTTGCCATGAATTCCTCGCGCGGCAGCGGGCTGACCAGATCGTGGCGAAGTTCGTCAAGCTGCCAGGGAGCGGGACTCTGATCCCCGGTTTGCAGACCGCCGTTTTCGGTTCCGTATTCGGTTCGAGAGAATGAATCGCTCACGAAGCTGCTCTTGTACTTGGTTGGCTGACCCAGAGTTCCTCATAAATTCCCCGGCCTTTGGCGTTGCCTTGCTCATCGAAGATCTTGTAACTGGCTTTCAGGCGCCAGGGCTTCACATCGGGACCAGTTAGGCTGTTCGTCTTGAGGGCCAGCAGCATGAGGGCTTTGGGATCGGTGGGCACGGTGGAAGCCGAAGCGTCCTTGGCCGGGGCAGCGGCAGGGGCCTCGCCCTGGGCGACGGCTGGCAGAGCAGCCAGGCCGAGCGCGAAGAGGAAGAACAAGTTCGAGCAGCAAGAAAGCGGCTTCACGAAGGTCGTTTTTCGCATACCGGCAAGATAACACGCGGTACGCGCAATTTGTGTTCTTGCGCTTCGTTCCGATCGATTCCCGCAGGATGGCGGCGGCCGTGGCTGCGATGCCAAAGCCGCGGCAGTTTCGTCATTGCGTCGCGGGTGACGGTGGCATCTGACTGGGTTGCGGCTTTTCGCCCAGAGCGAAGATGAGGTTGACCGTGGTCAGCACCTCCACCGGCTTTCCGTTGAGCACGTAAGGCTTATAGATCCATTGCTTTACGGCGTCCATGGCGGCTTGGCGGAGCATCGCCGGTCCGCTGAGGACGCGCACCTTCATGACCTGGCCATCCTTGCCGATGAGGGCTTGAAGGGAGACTGTGCCTTGCGCGCGCGCGGCCTTGGCGCGGGGCGGATATACGGGCGCGACTCTGGTGGTAAGGAGTCCAAGGGCGGCTCTAGCGGAGATGCCGGGATTGCCACTCCCCGGAACGGGCTTCTCTGAAACCAGCTTGATCCTGATCTGGACTGCGTCTGACGGCGGGGTGAAAACTGCCTCGTCGATGGGGGCGATCTCTTCGATGCTCTCAAGATGGGCAGCGAGGACAACCTTGCCTGCGCGTTTCAACTCCAGATCGCCTGGAAGAGAATGGCCCTCGAACAGAACTGGACGATTGCGCACGATCTCCATCTGTTCCTTGTCGAAAAGAGAGACTCGAAGAACCTCCGACCCGGCATCGAAGCAGTAAGTCGCATTCGATTGCGGATTTGCAATACGCAATGAGTGAGTTGTGTTCAGAGGCTTCTGCCCACCGGAAGGGGCCGGCTTGGGGCGCATGGAGAAGCATGCATAGTTGACGCCGTCGATTTTGCGATGCTCCGCCGCAATGTGGCTTCGCGAAATCTGCAAGGGTATTGGCAGGGGAATGACGAACTCCCGGCGGAGCCGTTCGAGCAACGGGGAAGACCAGATTTCGTCCCCGGTTCGCATCCACCCCTGATAGGTTCCGTAGAGCGTCTGCGAAAAGCCTGAACTGGAATAACCCCTCTTGAATTTGTTCGGGCTGACGTAGAACTCTTCAAAGATTCCCCGATCTTTGGCGTTGCCTTGCTCATCGAAGATCTTGAAGGTCGCCGTCAGGCGCCATGTCTGGTTACCCATCTGGGAAAGCCCGTTGGACTGCGAAGCAAAGAGCATGAATGCCGTTGGATCGCTGGGCGGGGCCGCGGCGGGTGTTCCATCCTGGGCGAAAACAGGCAGGCAGGCCAAACCGAACGCAACGAAGCAGAACAGTTTCCTGCGGCAAGCGAGCGATCTCATGGAGGTCGTTCTTCGCATACCGGCAAGATAGCACGAGTCGCTTTCAGCTTGCGCCTCCTTACTTCCGCCCTTTCGTCCATGCGCTGGGTTGGATTTCTTATCGCTTCCCGTGTTACGATAAGCGTTAAGCATGATTCGCTCGTTTGCCGACAAAGAAACCGAGGATGTATTCCACCGGCGAACCAGCCGGCGGTTTGCCGGTTTTGCAAGGGCGGCGTTTGCGAAACTGGTCATGATCGACAATGCCAGGCGCATCGAAGACCTGATGCAACCACCTGGCAACCGGCTGGAGAAGCTCAAGGGCGATCGACAGGGCGCGTGGAGCATCCGTATCAATGACCGATGGAGAATCTGCTTTGAATGGGAGAATGGCAATGCGGACCGAGTCGAAATCGTTGACTACCACTGATGGGGAGTTGGAGGAGGGAGCATCGATGCCGCCTCTGCATCCGGGGGAAATGCTGCGCGAGGAGTTTATGAAACCCCTCGGTTTGTCGGCAAACGCCCTGGCGATGGAGTTGCGCGTCCCCGTCTCCCGCATTTCAGAGATACTGCGCGAACGGCGCGGCATCTCAGGAGACACAGCGCTCAGGCTGGCACGCTACTTCAATATGTCCCCGGAGTTTTGGATGGGAATCCAAACGCGATTCGAACTGGATGCAGCCGCGGATGCCGCGGGCGCTGCCATTGAGAGGGAGATTCGCCCTCGCGCTTTGAGAACCCATTCCCAAGACGAAGACTCCCGGGCCGTCGCCTGAGTCGGCTGCCAGCATTAGCAGTCTCTACAATGGAAGATCGACCGGTGAGCCCGCGAGATGCAGCGGAGAATCGGAACGGCGGGTGCACTTAACCAGGAAACGAGTTCAAACAGACTATGCCCACAACACAGAACAAGGACTACTACGGCACGCTTGGCGTGAAGAAAACGGCGACGCCGGAGGAGATTCGCAAGGCCTTCCGGAAGGCGGCGCGGCGGTATCATCCGGACGTGAATCCGGGGGACAAGCGTGCGGAGGAGAAGTTCAAGGAGATCTCCGAGGCCAACGACGTGCTGAGCGACGAGAAGAAGCGCAAAATCTACGACCAGGTGGGCTTTTACTCGGACCAGATCGACCCGGCCACGGCCGAGGCTTATGCGCGGCAGCAGGGCGCGGGCGGCCATACTCCGGTGGACTTCGGCGGCTTCGACTTCTCGGGGTTTCAGGGCGGTCCGGGGCAGCATCCGGGGCAGCAAGCGGGCGCGGGTTCGGCGTCGTGGGGCAGCTTCAAAGACATCTTTTCAGGGATATTCAACGGGGCGCAGCAGCCTCAGCGTCCGCGGGGGCCGCAGCCGGGCACCGATCTCGAATACCAGGCCACGGTGGATTTCTGGACCGCCATTCGCGGCGGGCAGGCGCGCATCCAGGTGAATCGCATGGAGACCTGTCCGACCTGCCACGGGCAGGTGAATACCGGCGGGCACACGCAGTGCCCGGAGTGCAACGGCACCGGCCAGGTGACGCAGATGGGCGGGCGCATGAAGTTCAATATTCCCTGCCCGCGATGCGAGGGAACGGGGCGCGCGCCGAGCCATTGCGCTACCTGCCAGGGCGAGGGCGTAGTGAGCCGGAGCGAGTCGGTCGAGTTCCGGATGAAGCCGGGAACGCGCGACGGGCAGCGCATCCGCTTGCAGGGTAAGGGCAACGCCGGGCTGAACGGCGGCGCGCCGGGCGATCTTTTCGTAATCGTCCGCACCGGCACGCACCCGGTCTTTGCGCGCGTGGGCGACGACATTCAGTTGACGGTTCCGGTAACCGTTCCCGAAGCCTCGCTGGGCGCCAAGGTAGACGTACCCACGATCGATGGGCGGGCGCAGTTGAAGATTCCGCCGGGGACGCAGAGCGGGCAGAAGCTGCGCATGAGGGAGCGGGGCGTGGAGAACGCCCAGCAGCCGGGCCAGCGCGGCGACCAGATTGTGACCGTCGAGGTGGTGGTGCCGCACTTGCAGGACGAGCGCAGCCGGGAGATCATGCGCGAGCTGGCCAGGCTGAACAGCCAGGATCCGCGGGTGGCGCTGTTTGAAAAGATGTGAGGCGCTGCGGAGGAGAACGAATTGGAATGGGCGGGGTTTGAGTGGGACGACCGCAAGGCCGCGGTCAACTTGCTCAAGCACAAAGTCAGCTTCCTCGAGGCGGCAACCGTGTTCGACGATCCCTATGTCATCGTCGAGCCCGATTTGGATCATTCCGCTGAGGAATCGCGCGAGTTAGCCATTGGTTTCTCGCGGAAAGAACGGGTATTGTTAGTGATGTACGTGGAGTCCGATGAGCGCATCCGGCTTATCGGTGCCCGCAGGGCTACCCCCGAAGAGAGGCGGAAGTATGAGTCCCAGTTCGAGTAAGACCGCGAGGAGCAAAGGGTCATCCTCCTCCGCCGCCGGCGCGGATGCGCCACTCCGCGGATTCTTTGTTCACCGCATGGGAGAGAATCCCGCTGACGAGCGCAAGGTCGCGGAGTTTTGGCGCGCGCACCGGCTGGGCGTGGATGCCATCGAAGATCCCGGCCAGCGCTTTTCCAAACTCCCCGATCTCCGTCTGTCCTATGACGGAGCACCATGGGCATATTGCGAAGTAAAGACGATTGCGCGGCACAGTTGGAAGATTCGCATTCTCCATGAGGGCCGGCCCGCGGAAGAACGCGTCGAAGAAACCGGCAAATCCGTTATCGAGCGCATCACTGGCGATCTGATCACAGCGGCCCTGCAGTTGAAGTTCGGGAATCCGGATCACGCACTCCTCAACTTCGTCGTTCTGGTCAACCGCGATGCGGAAGCCTCTCCAAGCCTCCTTGCAAATCTGTTCTCCGCGAAGCCAGCATCCGCAGGCCGTAGCCTTAAGGCGCGCCATGAGGCCCGCTTGGCAGATGAACTACAGAGCTTCCGCAAGGACGTGGATCTTTGCATGTCGGTCACTCCAGTAGCGGAAGAGCGGCTCACAGTCGAAGCATGCCTGCTGCTGAACCCCAATCTTCTTTCCTTCGCGGAAGAGATCACCGGGCTGCGAGGCGACAAACTGATTTCTTTTGATTCGGCGGCATAAAGAGGTTGGCATGGGCAAGTCGATGAAAGCCAGGTTTCCTTGGGTATTCTTTCCTAACCGGTTGGTGGATTGATGACCGCAAAACGCAAATCCAAGGGCGCGTACATGATCTCGGCGGTGGCCGAGATGTACGAGATTCATCCGCAGACGCTGCGCCTGTATGAGCGCGAGGGGCTGCTCAAGCCGTCGCGCACCGAGGGCAACACGCGCCTCTACACCGACGAGGATCTGGAGCGGCTGGAGTTCATCCTGAACCTGGCGCGCGACCTGGGGGTGAACATCGCCGGCATCGCCATCATCCTGCAGATGCGGGAGCGGATGGAGGAGATGAACCGGCAGATGCAGAGCTTTGTCGAATATGTGCGCACGGAGATGCTGGCGCGCTTCCAGCAGAATGCGGCGGCGGGCGGAGCGGCGATTGTGCCCCTGCGCAGGCCGGCGGCGGTGACCAAGCCGGCGGCGCCGCGCAAGCAGTAGCCTCGTCTCGCGCCGGCCTTTCCGGCTGCGCGCTCTCCATTTGAGCAATTGGAATCCTCGTCGCTGGACTCTGCCTAAGCCGGGTATTCTTGTAGCTGCATGTTGCACGTTCTTCTTGGATTGGGCGTCTTCGGGCTGGTGACCTCCACGGTCTTTGCTGGCATGGTGCTCGTGGCCGTGCCCGGCTACCTGCGGGAGCGGCGGGCGGCATTGGCGCAGCTTCAGGCGCGGCCGGGATTCACCCCCGCGCTGACCCTGCTGAAGCCGCTGCACGGGGATGAGCCGGGGCTTGAGGCCCATCTGGCTACGTTCTTCGAGCAGGACTACCCGGAGTACGAGATTCTCTTCTGCACGCGCTCGCCCGATGATCCAGGGTTGGCGACGGCGCGGCGCGTTGCCGCGCGCTATCCGCAGATTCCAGTGAAGTTCCTCTCCACCGGCGGCCTGCCGGACTACATCAATGCCAAAGTGGCCTCGATGGAACAGATGGAAGCCGATGCCGCGCACGGGATTCTGGTGATCAGCGACAGCGATGTGCGCGTGACCCCCGACTATCTGCGTTCTGTCGCGCTGCCATTTGCCGACCCGCAAGTGGGCGGGATGTGCTGCCCGTATCGCGGCGTGGCGGCTGAAGGCGGGCTGTGGGCGCGGCTTGAGGCCGTGGGTATGAGCGTGGAGATGACCGCCGGAGTGCTGGCGGCGCGGGCGATGGAGGGGATGCAGTTCGTGCTGGGGCCGACGATGGCCTTCCGGCGCGAGACGATTCGGCGGATGGGCGGCTTCAAGGTGACGGCGGACTACTGCGCCGACGACTTTGTGCTGGGCAACGAGACCTTCAAGCTGGGCCAGAGGGTGGTGCTGAGCCACCACGCCATCGACCACATGGTGATCAACTCCAGCTTCTGGCCGTCGATGAAGCACCAGGTGCGCTGGATGAAATCCACTCGCTTTTCGCGGCCCAGGGGCCATTTTGGGACGGCGCTGACCTTCAGCGTGCCGTTCGGGTTGCTGGCGTGCGTAGCAGCTGCGTGGCTGGGGCATCCCGGCTGGGGGCTGGCGCTGCTGGGCTGGAGCGTGGCCACGCGGCTGGCGCTGGCGCTGGCCGTGGGCGGCGCAGTGGTGGGCGACCGGAGCTGGTTTGGGCTGCTTGTGCTTTATCCGCTGCGGGATTTAATGGGCTTCTGCTTCTGGGCGGCCAGCTACTGGGGAAGCCGGATTCTGTGGCGGGGCCGGGTCTTCGAACTGCTGCCGGGCGGCAAGATGCGGGCGGCGCGGTAGGCTGCCATTACCCACGCTTCGCGAGAGGAGCACTGCGCACGATGTTTGAACGGTACACGGAGAAGGCAAGGCGCGTGATCTTCTTTGCGCGCTATGAGGCCAGCCAGTTCGGATCGCCCTATATTGAGACCGAGCATCTGCTGCTGGGCCTGGTGCGCGAGGATCACGCGTTAACCAACCGCTTCCTGCGCTCGCACGCCTTTGTGGAGGAAATCCGCAAGCGGATTGAGGCGCACACCACCCCCCGCGAGAAGGTGTCGACCAGTGTGGACCTGCCGCTCTCCAACGAGGGCAAGCGGGTGCTGGCTTATGCGGCGGAGGAGGCCGAGCGGCTGGGCCACAAGCACATCGGCACCGAGCACCTGCTCCTCGGCCTGCTGCGCGAAGAGAAGTGCTTCGCAGCGGAGCTGTTACAGGAGCGCGGCCTGAAGCTGGCGCAGATTCGCGACGAACTTGGCCGCTTGCCTCACGTGCCGGGCGTGGCAAAGACCGCTCCGCAAAGCTCCGCGGAATCCGCACTGTTCAGCGAGTTCTCCCGGGATCTCACGCAAGCGGCGACAGACGGCGAACTCGACCCTATAGTTGGCCGCGACCAGGAACTCGATGGTCTTGTCGAGGTTCTAAGCAGCCGTGCCCACAAGAACCCGGTTCTCATTGGCGAGCGAGGCGTGGGCAAGACCGCGATCGTCGAGGCCTTGGCGCAGCGCATCGCCGATGGCAATGCCCCATCGTTTCTCGCCGAGAAGCGGATACTGGTTCTCGACCCGCAATCTATTGCCGGATCGGCAAAGGACCGGCAGCAGACCGAAGAGGGGACGAACCCTTCCGCCAAGTTAGTGGCGGAACTCCAGAAGGCCGGAGTGTGGATGAGCCTGGCTAAAGCCTTGGGCAATGCCTCTGGAATCATCCTGTTCATTGACGAATTGAGGGCCCTTTTGCCGCCAGCTCAGCCCTCCAGATCGCCGGATGGCGCCGGGATACTCCGATCCGTGCTCTCGCGAGGCTTGATACAGTGCATCGGCGCCAGCACACCAGGCGAATACGCGGCGCTGGCTCAGGCGGCTCCGTGGATCGGAGATTGCTTTCGGGCCGTTCATGTGCGTCCCTTGGACGAGGAGAGCGCTCTGCGCGTCTTGCAGGCTTGCAAGCAGCGGTATGAGAAGTTCCACTTTGTGACCTACGCCGACGATGCCCTGGAATGCGCCGTACGCAGCGCTGGCCGTTACCTACCGGAGCGTTCGCTTCCCGGCAAGGCGCTGGAGCTGCTGGACGCGGCCGGCGCGCGAGTGAAGTTGCGCGAAACCTCGTTGCCCGAGGATGTCGCCGAGGTGCAAAAGCGCATCAAGTTCATTGTTCACCGCATGGATAACGCCATCGCAAGCCATGAATTCGTGAAGGCGAGATTCTATTCCGACGAGGAACGCAAGGAGCGGGAGAACCTCCGTGTTCTCCGGGAGAAGTACCACCTCGATGACGCCGTAGCGAGCACAGTCAACCGGGAGGCTGTGGAAGAAGCGATTAAGCGCTGGGAGGCGTACCCATTTCGGCCGTAAGCGGGGAGCGGGCGGCCCGGCTGCCTGACGTGTGTGCCTTGCCCATGCTTAAGCGGACCAGACTGCCCGATTGCCGCGCCCGGAGGACGAGTAGCCCATATCCGCTGCGATGCCGCGCACGCAAACCAGGAGCTGGTTGGCGATCGTGGGCAGCTTTTGCGCGGTCACCCGGAAGGACGGCCCCGAAATGCTGACCGCCGCTACCGGCAAGCGCTGCGCGTCAAGCAGCGGGACGGCGATGCAGCGCAGACCCTCTTCGAGTTCCTCGTCGTCCACGGCATAGCCGCGGCGGCGGGTCTTCTCC
>Ga0181526_10003025_pt1 | contig 14034 bp, 10 predicted proteins | sample PEATcosm2014_Bin_35_FD_119750 | JGI IMG/M metagenome (GOLD analysis project Ga0181526, IMG submission 119750) | Peatland microbial communities from MTU Mesocosm Facility, Houghton, MI, USA - PEATcosm2014_Bin06_30_metaG | ecosystem: Environmental > Terrestrial > Soil > Wetlands > Peat | place...
CGCTGACAGACGCAAAGGAAAGGTATCTGGTGGGCCAGAGGTTCTCGCGGTGCGCTCTTCTGTGGCGCCCGGTGCGTTGTTTCCTGGGCCGCTGCATCCTGCGGCAAGGCTTTCGCGACGGCAACCGTGGCCTGATCCTCGCAGGACTCCTGGCGGCGTACGAGTTCTGCATACAGGCGAACCTTTGGGATATCGGCCGGCGCCGTGAAGCTTTCGATTCGCTCGGAGTGCGCCATGGAGGCGATGGCGCCCATCTAAGGCGAGGGCAAATGCCCACTGCGGCGTGCCGTGAAGACAGCGCGCGCAACAGTTTCCCGGACAGTGTCCGGGGCTAATGCAAATGCTACCTCAAACACAAATGACGCAAAGCGCGCCGCAGCGCCGCGAAATCGAGCGCCAGCGCCTGTTTCCGGCGGGGGCTGGCTCGTTACGCGCCAGGCCGGGAGTCTTGCCCAGGGTGGCGATGCCATGGCTGCTGTGGCCGCTGCTTGTTTACCTTGCCGCAGTGCTGATTATTGGCAAGGGCCCTACCTATTTTGGTTACCCACCGTTTTATTGGGGTGAGGCGGTGCTGTTCGCGGCCACGATCTGGGTGCTCAGCTCGCGGTCGCTTCGTATGGCTGGGAAGCGGGGCATTACCGGGTTATCCGTCACCGTGGCTCTGTACATCGGTCTTGGAACTGTCATCACGGTACTGTCCTTTTACCGGTGGCCCGTGCTGGACGTGCTACGCGACGCGGCCACCTGGTACTACGCGGCATTGTTTTTCGTGGGACTCGCCATCGGGAAGCGTCCCAACCTGGCGCAGCGCGTTTGGTCGCTTTTGGGCCGCTTTTGGGCTCTTGCGCTTATTTGGGGACTGGCTAATTTCCTTTCGGGAGACAGGCTCTCACAACTGGGTCCGATGATGGCCGGCCGCGAGTATCCGCTCTTTTCCAACTCCGGCAGCGAGTTGGCTGAGAATGTGGCTCTGGGCGCGTTCCTGGTCATAGCCAACCTGGTCCGCAGTCCGTTTCGCTGGCTGAGGGTCGCGCTCCAGGTGACGGCGTTCGCCGGACTCGCCGCAGTGTCTGCCACCGAAGGCCGGGGTTTCAAGGTGGGAATCGGTCTGGCCCTTCTGGCCACCGTGGCGCTATGTTTCGGCCGAGGCCGCTTGGCCAAGCTGCAAACGAGATTGCCCGCGGTAATCGTAATTGCCGTGCTGGCCTTGAGCGCCTATGCAACCATTTCAGAGGAGGCCCTCGCCCGGATCACGCACGCCGACCGGTTTGGCGAGATCTCTTTGGACCAGAGGAGCGGAACCTCCTGGTGGCGCGTGCTGTGGTGGCAGCGCCTGGCGGAGACCGTAATGGCACAAAATCCCCTATTCGGGCTTGGATTCGGGCAAAGCCTGGGCGTCTACAATCCCTACCTGCTCGGCGACGATCAAACGAAGTGGCCCGTGCGCTCTCCGCATAACTTCAACATGACCGTCTTCGTGCGTATGGGGATTGTCGGCTCGGCGGTCTGGGTGCTGATCCTGGTGCTTGGTCCCGCGGTACTTTTCGTCCGTCTGTGGAAGAACGGTTTTCGCGGCCATCGGTACCGGGGGGACCGAAAAGACGAACTCCTTTTCTGGCTCATTATGCTGGTGGCAAGTTGGGGTAACGCGAGCTTTGGTGTGCTGCTGGAGGGGCCGGTGTTGGCCATTCCATTCTGGTTCGCGTTGGGGTTCGCGATGGCCCGCTCGGTCGATCCCTCAGGGTTCGTGTCGCCTGTGCCGCTGAGATGCGCATCCTGACAGTGCACAACAAGTACTTGTTTCGCGGCGGGGAAGACGAGTCGCGCGAAGCCGAGGACAGGCTGCTTAGCGCCAATGGGCACGAGATCCGGCAAGTGGTATTCGCGAACGACAGCATCGGCCGGAGCAATTTGTTCCAGATCGGCTGCCACGCGTCATGGTCGCAAACAACGTACGATCGCGTCGCAAGGGAGTTAGCCGCGTGGAAGCCGGATGTTCTCGACGTTCACAATTTCTTTCCGCTGGCCTCGCCATCCGTGCACTATGCAGCTCATCGCATGGGGGTTCCGGTGATACAAACGCTGCACAATTACCGCCTGCTTTGCCCGGGTGCCAACTTCCTCCGCGACGGCAGAGTTTGCGAGGACTGTACCAGCCACATGGTGGCATGGCCGGGTGTCGTGCATCGCTGCTATCGCGGAAGCGCACTGCAGACGGGAGCCGTGGCGCTGATGATCTCCGTCCACCGTCTGCTGCGGACGTGGCAACGCTGCGTCACGGTCTTCGTGGTGCTGTCTGAGTTCGCCAAGCGTAAGTTCGTCGAGAATGGTTTCTCCGGATCGAAGATCGTGGTGAAGCCGAATTTCGTCGAGGACCCAGGTGAAACCGGGGTGGGCGGGCAGGAGTTCGTGTTCGCCGGAAGGCTGTCCCGCGAGAAAGGGATCTTGGTCCTGCTCGCGGCAATGGAACGGACCGGCCCGGAGGTGCGGGTAAATATCATCGGCGAGGGGCCTTTGGAAGCCGAGGTCCGCGCGGCCGCCGCACGCAATCCACGCGTTCGTTTCTTCGGCAGGCTGGGTCACTGCGAAGTGCTCTCGCAGATGGCGGCCGCCAAGTGCGTGGTGGTGCCCTCGATCTGTTATGAGACTTTCGGACGCGCGGCCGCGGAAGCTTACTCAGTCGGGAGCCCGGTCATCGCATCCCGGATCGGGGCGTTGGAGGAAATGGTCGAGAATGGGCGAACCGGTTTGCACTGCGAGCCGGGCGATCCCGCCGATCTGGCCCGGGCGATGATCTGGGTTACTCAGAACCAGCCGGCAGTAGCGCGCATGCGTATGGAAGCCCGGCTGGAATACCTGGAAAAATATACGGCTGAGCGCAACTACGGTTTGCTCGTGAGCATTTATGAGCGTGCTATTGCGGGCAATTCTCCCCGCCGAAAGAGCGGGGCTGCGAGCCTGCCCCACTGATGACCAGCCCCGATAGCGCTTACATCCTGCGGATGAAGGTCGACCTGACGAATTACGCCCACGCATCCGATTTGATCTCCGGGTGGGGCCGGCAACATCTCTCACGTTATGTCTGCGTGGCCTGTGTCAACAACGTGATGGAGGCCTATGACTCCGCCGTCTTCCGCGACGCGATGAACCAGGCCGACCTGGTCACCCCGGACGGAATGCCCGTGGTCTGGGCCCTGCGGCTGCTCGGCCGCAAGGCCGCCACCCGCGTCTACGGCCCGGATCTGACGCCGATTCTCCTCGAAAAGGCCGCCGCGTCCGGCCTGCGGGTCGGGTTTTATGGAGGCGCGCCGGATGTAGTCGAGCGCCTGCGCCGGGTCGTCGTCAAGCGCTTCCCGAATATTGAGGTCGCTTACGCCTTCTCTCCGCCTTTTCGCCCTCTCACGCCGGCGGAAGATGAAGGCGTGGTCTCCGCCATCAACAGCTCCGGCGTGCGCATCCTCTTCATCGGCCTGAACACGCCCAAACAGGACTATTGGATGGCCGCCCACAAGGGCCGCGTGCAGGCCGTCATGATTGGAGTCGGCGCGGCCTTCGACTTCCTGGCCGGAACCAAGCCGCAGGCGCCGCGGTGGATGATGCGCATCGGCATGGAATGGCTCTTCCGGCTGGTCACGGAACCGCGGCGCCTCTGGAAACGGTACCTCAAACACAACCCGCGATTCGTCGCGCTCTTTGCCCTGCAACTTCTGGGGCTGGAGAGACACCCGGGCGGGTCCGCGCCGCGGGCCTGAACCCCGGCTTTTCGAATTCCTGCGAGCACTCCGATGAGTACCGCCGCCACTACCGTTATTCTCGAACGCCGGCATCGAGCCGCCAGCCCCGCCATGCTTATGGGCGCCAGCCTGGCCCTGATGGATATCGTCACTCTCTCGTGCTCCGTGCTGGCCGGATTTTGGGTCTGGTCTCTCATTAACCCGATCGTTTCGCCATACCACCCCAGCGCTTTCCTGGCGGTCGGACTTACGGCCGCGGCGCTGGGATTCTCCGGATTGTATCCCGGCATCGGCATGACCGCCGTAGAGCACATGCGGCGCATCGCGCATAGTGTGACGCTGGTGTACCTCTTGCTCACCGCCTCCATGTTTCTGGTGAAGGACTGGTGGGCGGACTCCCGCGGTGGATTCCTGCTTTCGTGGGCACTCTCCCTGGCTCTGGTCCCCCTGGGACGGGGGATAACCGGCCGCCTCTTCCGTTCCCGGACATGGTGGGGAGTGCCCTCCATGATCCTCGGGGCGGGCCGCACGGCGCATGTTGTCATCCGGAATCTCAAGGACAACCAGGTGTTGGGATACCGGCCGGTAGTCTGTCTGGACGACGATCCCGCCATGCACGGCGATTGCCTGGGCGTGCCGGTGACCGGATCTCTGCAGGATGCCGCGTATTTCGCGGAACGGTACCGCACGCGTTGCGCGATCGTCGTCATGCCGGGCATCCCGCGGGAGAAACTGGTTGCCAATCTGCAGTGCTGGTCGAGCATTTTCCCCAGCATCCTGATCGTCCCCGACCTCTTCGGCGTGGCCTCCCTGTGGACCGAACCGCGCGACCTCGGCGGCGTGCTGGCCCTCCACATCCGCTGCAATTTGCTGCATCCGCTCAACCGTTTCATCAAGCGGGGTTTGGATATAGTGGTTGCGGCGTTGGCGCTGCTGGTGTCCGCCCCGCTTCTGGCCGTCGCCGCTCTGTGTATCAAGCGGGTAAGCGCCGGCTCCGCATTCTACGCACAGGAGCGCCAAGGCAAAGGCGGCGGGCCCATACGAATTCTTAAGCTGCGGACCATGTACCACGGGGCGGAGCAGATGCTCGACCGGCACTTGGCCGAGAACCCGGAGGCCGCCCGCGAGTGGGATCGCTTCTGCAAGCTGAAACGCGACCCGCGCATACTCCCCGCGATCGGTCACTTTCTGCGCAAGACCAGCCTGGATGAGTTGCCCCAGCTCTGGAATGTCCTGGTAGGCGAGATGAGCCTGGTGGGTCCGCGGCCGTTCCCCATTTATCACAACCAGCGTTTTGGCGCCGAATTCCGCAAGTTCCGCATGCAGGTCACGCCGGGCCTGACCGGATTGTGGCAGATCTCAGCCCGGTCCAACGGCGATCTGGACGTCCAGACGCAGCTCGATACTTACTACATCAAGAACTGGTCCATCTGGCTCGACATTTACATTCTGAGCCGTACAGCCCACGCGGTACTCTTTTCGAACGGGGCTTACTAGGTTCAACTCCAAATTGCAGGGGGTCTGGCACATCCGTGAACAAAAAGTGGATTCGCGACATTATCGGGCTTCTTCCGGATAGCGAGCGCTACACCAAAGCAGCTCTGATTCCTGCCTTTCGCGCTTGGCAAAGCGCTCACCAGCTTCCCACGGTTCCAGCGTTTGTACGCCGTGAAGACCTTTGGGAGCACGTAATAACCCACCACGTGGAGGCTCCGGTTTTGTACCTTGAATTCGGCGTATACGAAGGCTATTCGATACGTTTCTTTTCAGAACGTATTCGGGACCCGCGCTCCAGCTTTGTGGGGTTTGACACGTTTGTAGGCTTGCCGGAGGCCTGGCTGACATATAAAGCCGGAACGTTCGATGTCGGCGGCCGTGTGCCCGATATACGCGATAACCGTGTATCGTTTATGGCGGGACTATTCCAGGAGACACTGGGGAGGTTCCTGAGCACCGTTGGCGATAATCGTAGACTGATCGTGCATTGCGATGCCGACTTATACTCATCGACGCTCTTCGTTCTGACCCAGCTTGCGCCCCTGCTTGACGGGGCGGTGGTCGTCTTCGATGAGTTCAATGCGCTGCCTCATGAATTCAGGGCGCTGCTGGACTTTTCAAAAGCGTACCGGATGAGTTACCGGTTACTTGGCTACGTTAATCCCAGTCTGGATCAGGCCGCTGTCCGCTTCGACGCAATGCAGAGTGTTTGAATCCGAGAGGCGCCGCGCAGGCAGTGCCGGGGGGCGCCCGCCGGCCTGCACTCAAAGAGAAAACCACAAATGGAGTCGATGCCATGAGCGTTCTTGAGCGTGCCCGCCGCCAGGCGGGGCGCTCCGTCAAACGATACCTCGCGCGGCACCGGACGTCTGTGCCCTTGAGAAAGGGCGTGGCTATCTGCCGGTCGCTGGTTGACGGCTATAACAACGTAGACTACGACATGGAGACGAACGGGGAGTACTGGGTCCTCTCGGCGCTTGACCGATGGCCCCTGTCGTGCTTCATCGACGCCGGCGCGAATATCGGAAAGTGGACCGTTGCAGTCAAAAGCTACTTTCCGCAAGCGACAGTCCACTCCTTCGAGATCCATCCGCAAACATTCGCGGCTCTCTCCGGGCACATAAATGGGTTGACCGGCGTGAACATCGTAAACAGCGGTCTGTCGGATCGAATCGAAGATGTGCAATTGCACTGCTTCGGGAATCAGTCGGAACTGACTTCCGCCTTCATGCAGCCTTACTTCGAAGACCTCCCGCGACACACGATCGCAGGGCACGCCGTTTCCGGGGATAGCTACGTCTCCCGGGAATCCATCGGCCGTGTCGACTTCCTTAAAATCGACGTAGAAGGCATGGAGGAAAAGGTGCTTCGGGGTTTCGAGGAGACCATCCGCCGCGAGGCCATCGACGTGATTCAGTTCGAATACGGTATTCGTAGCGTGTTCACCCATTTTCTCTTGCACGATTTCTACGTGCACTTGGAATCGCGAGGATATGCCGTCGGAAAGATCTTCCCTGGTGGCGTCGACTTCCGGCCCTACGCGGTCTCCGACGAAAACTTCCAAGGTCCGAATTACCTGGCTTGTCGAAAGGCCAAACCGGAATATATTCAACGATTAGCGAGTCGCCCCCGGCTGGCGCCTTCCGCGGCGCTTCCCTCGGACTAGCGATTGTCTTCGAATCGGACGGCAGGACCCGGAATCTTCGCATTACGCACGGTTGAAGGAGAAACTACAAATGGAGCTGGCGCCATGAGCATTCTTGAGCGTGCTGGACGCGGGGCCGAGCGATCTGTCAGGCGATATCTCGCACGGCACCGGACATCCGCTCCCCTGAGAAAAGGCGTGGCGGTTTGCCGGTCGTTGGTGGACGGCTACCACAACCTGGACTATGACATGGAGACGAACGGCGAGTACCGGGTCCTTTGGGTTCTGGACGGATGGCCGCTATCGTGCTTCGTCGATGCCGGCGCGAATATTGGAGCATGGACCTCCGCGGTGAAGAGGTATTATCCGGAGGCGACGGTGCATGCGTTCGAAATCCACCCGCAAACATTCACCGCTCTCACCGGGACCATAAACGGGTTGAGCGGCGTGCATCTGGTAAATAGCGGCCTGTCCGATCGAATCGAAGATTTGCAATTGCACTGCTTTGGGGATCAATCGCAGCTAACCTCCGCCATTGCGTACCCCCACGGTGGAGACCTGCGGCGGCATACGATCACGGGACATGCTGTTTCGGGGGATAGCTATGTCTCCCAGAAATCGATCGGCCATATCGATTTCCTGAAGATCGACGTAGAAGGGATGGAAGACAAGGTGCTTCGCGGTTTCGAGGAAACCATCCGCCGCGATGCTATTGACCTGATCCAGTTCGAATATGGGGGCGATAACATCTTTACGCATTTTTTGTTGCGCGACTTCTATGGATATTTCGAATCGCGGGGATATGCCGTCGGCAAGATTTACCCGCGTGGCGTCGACTTCCGGCCATACTCGGTCGCGGACGAAGATTTTCGAGGTCCGAACTATCTGGCTTGCCGAAAGGGCAAACCGGAATATATCCAGCGGTTGGCGGAGGGCGCGTCGTGACGCAGTCCATTCCGTCCCGCAAACGGACACTTTCCTCTGAATTCGGACAGCGGGTCAGTCTGGACTTGGAGGGCGGCCAATCTTGGCCGCAGCCGCCTTTTAGGCGGCCAGAGCCGGCTGAAAGCCGGCTGCGGGCAGAAGTGCCCGCCCTCCAAACCCAAACTGACCCACTACTCTGAATTCGGACAGGCTGGGGTGGGGCCGGTTTGGCAAATGGCGTGCTGCGGAGCGGACCATCCTACTATGTGGAACGATCTGCGGTTCGCTTTGAGAACGCTGCGGCGCTCGCCCGGCTTCACGGTGCTCGCGGTTTTGTCCCTGGCTCTGGGGATCGGCGCGAACACGGCCATCTTCTCGCTGCTCTACCAGGTGGTGCTGCGCGCGGTTCCGGTGAAAGATCCGGGTTCCTTGTATTCGCTGGAATCCGACGACAACAACTACGGAACCACCCGCCGCGACAACAACCTGAGCGTATTCTCCTACCCCATGTACAAGGCCCTGCGCGACCACAACGAGGTGTTCAGCGGGCTGGTGGCGCGGGTTAGCTACCCGGCCACGCTCACCTCGGGCCGTGAGGCGGCGCGCACCACCGTGGAGGCCGTCACAGGAAATCTCTTCGAAGTGCTCGGCGTGCACCCCGCCATGGGCCGCCTGCTGCTTCCCTCCGATGACGCGCCGGGACAGAGCCCGGTCATCGTGCTGAGCTACGATTATTGGACCGGCCATCTGGGGGCGGATCCGCTGGTCGTGAACAGCCGGATGCTGATGAACGGCCAGCCGGTGTTGGTTGCGGGCGTCGCGCCGCGAGGTTTCCGGGGACTGCTCACGGGGCGCGATCCGGACCTCTTTGCGCCCATGTCGATGATGGGAACGATCGCCCCCGGCATGAACGGAAACGATCGAGTGGATTTCTATTCGCTTAACATCGTGGGGCGGCTGAAGCCGAATGTCGGTCCGGAGCGGGCACACGTCATGCTGCTGCCGCTGTTCCGCTCCGTGCTGCGGGATGAAGTGCCGCAGTTGACGGACATCAAAGAGGACGACCGCAAGAAGATTCTTGCCAGACCCATAAACCTGCAGCCCGCGGCGCAGGGGCTGAATCAATTGCGCATGCAGTGGCAGACGCCGCTGGCGGTGCTTGAGGTGATGGTGGGTCTGGTGCTGTTGATCGCCTGCGCCAATGTCGCCAACCTGCTGATCGCGCGGGCCACTGCCCGGCAACGGGAGATTGCCATCCGGCTGGCGGTGGGCGCGACCCGCTGGCAACTCCTCGGGCAACTGATGGTGGAGAGCGGCATCCTGGCGCTGGGGGGCGGAATCGTGGGACTGTTCCTGTCGCAGAATCTCACGCAAGGGCTGTTGGGCCTGATGCCGGAGGACGCCGCGGGCGGCTGGCTGGCGCCGCAACTGGACGCGCGCATGCTCGGCTACAGCGTGGCGCTGGCCTTGCTCGCCGGATTGCTGTTCGGACTCGCCCCGGCTCTGCAGGCTATGCGGACTGGCGTTGCGCCGGCGTTGAAGGAGCAATCCGGCGGCGTGAGCGCCAGCGGCTCTCAGTCGAGAACGCGGCAAGGCCTGATGGTGGCTCAGATTTGCCTCTCTTTGTTGCTGCTGACCGGCGCGGGCCTGTTTACGCGGAGCCTGTTGAACCTGGTTCATAGCGATCCGGGATTCCGGACGGACCACCTGATTACGTTCACGATCGACCCCAGCCTGAGTGGCTACACCTTCGAGCGCAGACTCGCCCTCTTCCGCGATCTGCGGCAGAAGCTGGGCGCGCTCCCCGGCGCGCGGGCGTCGGCCAGTGCTTACCTGATTCCGCTGGGTGGCTGGGGATGGGGCGGCGGCGTCAAAGCCCCAGGGTCTCGCAATGCCAGCCAGGAGTTTGTCAGTTGCAATGAGAACTCAGTCAGTCCGGGTTATTTCGCCGCGCTTGGGATTCCCTTGCGGGCGGGGCGGGATTTCAATGCCAACGACACGCCTAAGTCGGCGAGCGTGGCGATCGTCAGCGAGGCATTCGCGCGCTTTCTGTATGAGGGCGCGAACCCCATAGGGCGCCACATACATATAGGCAACAACGATGCGGATGCCGAGATCGTCGGGGTGGTGCGGGATTCCCGGATCAACGATGTGCGGGAGCAGCCGCCGCGGGTGTTGTATGTGCCGTTTGAGCAGGGCGGAGACCAGTTTACGCTGCAATCCGCATTCTTCGTGCGGACCCAGAGCGACGAAGCTGGTTTGACGACCGCGATACGCGCCAGCGTGCGGCAATTGGATCGCAATCTTCCGATCGAGCGTTTGACTTCGATGAAACTCACGATCGACGATTCTATTTATAGGGACCGGCTGATGGCGACCTTGGCCATGGCATTCGGCGCGTTGGCGGCGATTCTGGCGGCGGTGGGGCTGTATGGCGCCATTTCGTACTCGGTGGCGCGGCGCACGCGCGAGTTCGGCATCCGGCTGGTGCTGGGGGCGGCTCCGGAAAGCCTGCTGCTGTTCGTGTTGCGCGAAGTGGGCTGGCTGATCGGTATAGGCGTAGCGGTGGGGGCGCCTGCCAGTTACTTGCTGGCGAGGCTTGCGGAGTCGCAATTTTATGGGGTGCGGGCGCACGATCCTTGGACGCTGGCCGGCGCGACCGTGTTGATTGCGATGGTGGGAGTGGCGGCTGGATTGGCGCCGGCGGTGCGCGCGATGCGGATCGCGCCGCTGGATGCGCTGCGGTATGAGTAGGACTGGCGCCGAAGGTGGCGCACATACCCAATGAGCGGCGCGGGGATAAGTCTGCGCACGATCACGCCGGCGGCGAGTCTATGACGTCAACGATCGCTCTGTTTTGTGCGCCCAGGCCGGAACGTGTTCAGCGACAATGGTCCAAACGAGTTCGAGGTCGACGCCGAAGTACTCATGAATTACAACGTTACGGAATGCGATGATTTGTGGCCAGGGAATCTAAGAGTGCGCTTCTCGAAGCTCGTCCGACACGCCACGGCACGCCTCCCCGAGTAGAGCCAAACGGTGCAAGATTGCGCTCTGTATCAATATGTCGCTGAAGAATGCTTCGCGGCCGTGTCCGGAGAGTTTGGAGATCATTTCGATCTGTTCTACGGCGTCGAGGAAGCGGAGACCGTCCCGCCCTCATAAGGAGACCGCGTCGCCTGTCACTTCAGATGCCAAGCGGGGTTTAAGCCCACGGCTGGAAACGACGTCTACCTTGCATCCAAGTACGTCCTCCAGGTCGAGCCAAAGGCCCGTAAGATCCAGTAGTGAGCGGCCCGGTTCGAAATCGACCAGGAAATCGACGTCCGAGTCCTGGCGCTGTTCGCCGCGGGCGACTGAGCCAAAAATGCGGACGTTGCGCGCGCCACGTTTCCCGGCGGCGGCAATGATCTTGTCGCGGTAATGAGAACGGATTTCGTCCAGCGTCATCCGGCTAAGTGCGACCTCCTTGCCGGTTCTTGGACTGTACTATAAATCGCACTCACCTCCAAATACGCCGCATGTGCTCAGCAGGCATCGCCGTTAGCCCGAGCAGAAGGACGATACCGCCAACGAGAGTAAAGATTCCCCGCGCAAAGTTGGACATCTGGCATCGTAGGACTCGGCCCGCCCACAGGCTCGCCGCATATGCCGCGCCGAAGACCGGCACGACGATGGCAGCCGATGTCCATAAAGATCCCATATGGTGGTGCCGGAGGAGGGGGTCGAACCCTCATACCCAGTGAAGGATGCGGGATTTTGAGTCCCGTGCGTCTGCCAGTTCCGCCACTCCGGCAAGGTCCTGACTCCTTTGAGTTTACCCTAAAATTGCTACAGGCGCACGGTAGTGGTTCTTGTAGTGGTTCTCCGCTTCGCCTCTGCAGTTCCGCGCGGGTCTCTCAATCCCGTGCCAGCCATCGAGGACGAAAGCGCACTGGCCGCGCTGGAGGAGCACATCCTCGCTTGCGGATCGTGCGCCGAGCGGGCGGACAAAGCCCAGTGCCGGCCTCGAATTCTTCGATCCGTATGAAGGCCGCCACTAAACGGTTTTTCAGAATACCGGCCCGGATCCGAAACGAAACGTGCAAAGGCAGCATCCAACAAGTTGGTCCTACCCTCGGAATGGCGCACCCGTGCATTCCTCCGCGGGCCTGACGGAGGAAAAGCAGATGACGAGCGACCGAACTTTGTCAGCCCACGCCGGCTCCACGGCGCGCACGGCCGGAATCATCCTGATGTCCATCGTTCTTTGGAACTTAACGGCCGGGCACATATTCGGGGATTCACCGGAAAACCCGGCCAACGTGAAACCGGCTAAGACAGCCCTCCTGGCCGTGCCCTTGAGCTTCGAGGCCAATCAGGGCCAAACGGACAGCCAGGTAAAGTTTCTATCCCGCGGCGACGGCTATTCGTTGTTTCTTACATCGAACGAAGTTGTTTTCTCGCTGCGGACTGTAGCTGGCGTCAAAGCTCCGCCGTCGGTTTTCCGCATGGAACTGCTGGGCGGCCGCAAGGCGCAAGTTTCCGGCGTGGATTTACTTCCGGGCGCGGCCAACTATTACATCGGCAACGATCCCAAGAAGTGGCGTAGCGGCATCGGTGCTTATGGCAAAGTGAAGTACCGGGGTATCTATCCGGGCATTGACGCCGTTTTCTACGGCAACCAACGGAAATTGGAGTACGATTTCGTGGTCGCCGCGGGTGCGGACACCAAGCAAATTTCGCTGGGGCTGACCGGCGCGACCCCGAGTCTGGACATCGCGGGCAATGTTTTACTAAGACTGGCTGACGGCGATCTGGCGCTGCGGAAGCCGGTCGCATATCAGATTATCGACGGCGGCAAGACAACTGTCGAAGCCGGGTACACCATCTCCGGCGGAAAAGTCCGCTTCCGGCTCGGCAAGTACGACCACAGCCAGACGCTGGTGATCGATCCGGTGTTTAGTTATCTGACGTATTTGGGCGGTTCCGGGCCGGACCAAATCGGGGGCAGCCAGGTAGTGAACCAGACCGGCAGCCCGGCACAGGCCCTGGCGATTGACTCTGCCGGCGATGTCTATGTCACCGGATTTACCATGTCGGCGGATTTTCCCGTCGCCAATGCATATCAAGCCACCAGCAAAAGCAATATGTGGACGGCCTTTGTGAGTGCACTGAACCCCTCCGGCACCGCGTTTCTGTACTCCACTTATCTGGGAGGATCCGTTTACACCTCGGGGAACTCGGTCGTATGGGATAGCCACGACAATGCGTTATACGTCGTGGGCACCACGAATTCCCCCGATTTTCCGATCACGGCAGGCGCTTTCCAGACGTTGCTGGCGCCGACGGAGGTGAACAACAAGGCCGTGAGTAGTGGCCAAGACAACGCCTTCGTGGCCAAGTTCAGCGCCTCCGGTCAGCTCACAAACTCGACCTTTTTGGGCGGGGACTACCAAACCGCTGGATTCGGCATCGCAACGGATTCCCAGGGCCGCGCCTACGTCGTAGGTTACACCGTCTACAATTGCATCCCACCCGACTCGGCCTCTTACGAATGCTTCCCAACTACACCGGGGGCCGTCATTCCGGCGGGCACCGTTTCGACGAATGGCAACGGCTTTGTATCCGTTTTCGACCCGACCTTGTCGACACTTCTGTACTCGACGCTCCTCGGCGATCCGAATGGCGCGGCGGAGAGCACCTCGGAGGCCTTTGGTGTGACGGTGGACCCCAGCGGAAACTTCTATGTGGTTGGGGTTACGGGCTCGCCAAGCCTGCCTACAACTCCAGGCGCGTTCCAGCCGGAACTTGGGACGAGCAATGCCATACCACTTGTAGGCTTTGCCGCCAAGTTCGGACCGGTAGGCGCAAGCGCGGCCAGTCTCACCTACCTTACCTATTTGGAAGCGACGGGGCTCAGCTTTGGCGACCTCCCGGGCGGCGTGGTTGCCGACAGCCAGGGCAACGCTTATATCGGCGGCTACACAAACTCAACAACGTTTCCCTTAACGCCGGGTGCCTATCAGGGCGTCTGTGTAGGAAACAATTGTGTATTCGTGACCAAGCTGAATCCCAAGGGAACCGGTTTGGTCTGGTCCACGTTTGTTGAAGTCGCCGACTACTTCGGAGCCATTCAACTCGATGCTCAAGGGAATGTATACGTGACGGGTTACAGCAGCGAGTTTTTCCAGGGAGTCGATGCGATACAACCTGGCCTGGTCTCCGGGGGATTCGTCTCGAAACTCGACCCCA